>CETR01071999.1_pt1 | contig 34507 bp, 29 predicted proteins | sample 531281 | NCBI WGS metagenome assembly CETR01 (sample SAMEA2622568, study PRJEB7988) | marine metagenome | biome: marine biome (ENVO:00000447); feature: mesopelagic zone (ENVO:00000213); material: "saline water (ENVO:00002010), including plankton (ENVO:xxxxxxxx)" | depth 696 m
TGTTTATACTATTTTGGAATAAGTTTTGTTTAAGTATATGTGAACAGCATAGCCCCTAAAGTGATTTTACTAATTTTATATCAATAAAATTGCACATGAAAAAAATATTGATACCTACATTGTTGCTTCTTTTGGCAATGCCCGTTATGGGCCAAAGTTCACGTCCCGCCTTTAAGCCAGGGGAATGGTTGAAGTTTAGGATTCATTACGGTATCCTAAATGCAAGCTATGCCACTTTACATCTAACATCCAAAACTTTGGACGATATTCCCGTCTATCATGTTGTTGGGAAAGGAAAGACCACAGGATTTGCCAGTATATTTTTTAAGGTGGATGATACCTACGAAAGTTATTTTGGGCAAGAATATGGGAAACCCTATAAGTTTATAAGAAAAATTGATGAAGGAGGTTATACCAAGGACATAGAAATTGAATTTGATTACGAGAAGGACAAAGCGCTGTTGATTGACAACAAGAATGGCACAAAGCAGAACTTTCCCATCCATGACCAGATCCAAGACCTTATTTCCGCTTCATACTTTTTAAGAAGTAACTATAACTTGGAGGAATTCGAGGTTGGTGAATCCATCGATTTGGATATGCTCTTCGATGATGACGGCGTTTTTAGGTTCCAGTTGAAATATTTGGGAAAAGAAATCATCCGGACCAAGTTTGGAAAGGTAGAATGTCTTAAATTTAGGCCTTTGGTTCAGTCCGGCCGTGTTTTCAAGGAAAAAGAAAGTCTTACACTCTGGGTTTCCAACGATTGGAACAAAATTCCTATCCGAATCAAGGCCGATTTGGCCGTAGGTTCCTTAAAAGCCGATTTGGATGGTTACAATGGACTTAAGAACCAGTTTAAAATAATAATGAAATAGTTCGGCATTAATGGATAAGGATGCAAAAATCGCTTCCCAAATCAATAAGCTAGAGGAAAAATATAAAAACTCAGGGCAGGACCTAAGTTCTTATTTGGATGGACTTCTTTATGAAAGGTATTTAACATATTGGGATTACATCCATCTGGATACCTTGCTCAGTCTTCAGGTACCGCGAACCCATTTTCCCGATGAGGAAATTTTCATCATGTACCACCAGATTACCGAGTTGTACTTTAAACTTATCCTTCATGAAGAAAAACAAATAGTTGAGGATAAATCCCAGGATGTTGCATTTTTCATTGAAAAAGTCCGTAGGATAAACAGCTATTTCAAGGCGCTCATATCTTCATTTAGCATAATGATCAAGGGCATGGAAAGAGAGCAGTTTTTGCGTTATCGAATGGCTCTGCTTCCCGCCAGTGGATTTCAATCGGCACAGTATAGGATGATCGAGTTCTATGCAACACCTTTGGAAAATATGATACACCCCTCCGATAGGGATAAATTCTCTTCGGAAAACAGCATTGAGGAACTTTTCGAGCATGTGTATTGGAAAAAAGGAGCGACCGATCTGGCAACTGGCGAAAAAACCCTTACCTTAAAGCAGTTTGAAGTAAGATATACCCCAAGGTTGTTGCGGATAGCCAACCAAGTGAAGGACAGTACCATTTACCATAAATATTTACAGCTCCCCGATGCATCCCGATGCAATGAAGAGCTGATTTCAGCGTTAAAGGAGTTGGACCTGAATGCAAATGTCAATTGGCCATTGATGCATATGGGCTCCGCGCATAGATATTTGGCCAGGGAAGGTAAGGATGTTGAGGCAACGGGGGGTACCAATTGGAAGGACTATTTGCCGCCCAGTTTCCAGAAAATAATTTTTTTCCCAACTTTGCATACCGAAGAGGAGTTGGATACATGGGGCAAGCAATGGGTGGACCATGTTTATAATCCAGAAAAAGAAGAATACAAGGAATAGAAGAACGATGCAGAAAATTATTGGGGCAATTATGGTGCTGGCTGTGCTGGCATCATGTAAGCAAACAAAAGAACCGGTTGAAGAAGTGGCAAAAGTGGAAGTCATTGAAAAACTTCCCAAATTGCACTATGGGTTTAACCTTGATGAATTCCATGTAGTTCATGATACCGTTCGCAATGGCGACAGTTTTGGGGAGCTCATGCTCAAGAACAAGGTGGATTATCCCAAAATCGCCGCTATTTCCGAAAATTACCGAGACACCTTTGATGTCCGTAAAATTCAAGTTGGTAAACCATACCTTATTCTTAAATCCAAGGATACCTCCGAGGTCGCCGAGATATTTATTTACCAAAATGACAAAATCAACTACACTGTAGTCGACCTTCGTGATTCAACCAAAGCCTACAAGAGCAAGAAAAAAGTCACATTGGTGGAGCGAGAGATAGGAGGCGTTATCGATCATAGTTTGTCTATGTCGATCGATACTTTGGGAGTGGATTACAACCTGACCTTTGCCCTTTCGGATATATATGCATGGACCATCGATTTTGGACGATTGGACAAGGGGGACAAATTCAAGGTGGTTTTTGATGAGCGCTATATCAATGACAGTATTTATGCGGGCATAGGTTCCATAAAGGCAGCTTATTTTGAGCACAAAGGAAAAACCATTTATGCATTTCCATACATATCAGATGCAACCAACAACATCTTGGAGTACTTTGATCAGGATGCCAATAACCTACGTAGCACCTTTTTACGTGCACCGGTTAAATTCCAGTATCGTTTGTCATCTCGCTACAACCTTAAAAGAAGGATCGCTTACTACGGATATAAAGTAAGGCCCCACAAAGGAACTGATTTTGCCGCAGCAATAGGAACACCCATTGTCGCCACTGCAGATGGTACCGTAACCGAATCGACACGTAGAGGAGGTAACGGTAAATATGTAAAGATTAGGCACAATGATACGTACAGCACTCAATACTTGCACATGAAGGCCCAGAATGTTAAACGCGGGGATTTTGTGCGCCAAGGTGATGTAATTGGCTGGATCGGTATGACAGGAAATACGGGAGGACCTCACGTTTGTTACCGTTTTTGGAAAAATGGAAGGCAAGTAGATCCATTTAAAGAAGAACTTCCCGCAGCAGAACCCATCGCAGATTCACTGCGCGCCGGATATTTGGATTACATTAAACCTTTACAGCATCAATTGGATTGCATCGAATTAGTTGACCCAACACCTGTAGAACCCGAAGAAACCTTAATATCATACACCCAGTAATGGCACTACCCACAATCAACCCTACTACAACCGAAGCCTGGAAAAAACTTCAAAACCATTACCAAGACACCAAAGACACACATTTAAGGGAACTATTTGCTGCCGATGAAAATCGTGGTAAGGAGTTGTCTGTTCTGTGGAATGATTTTTTGGTGGACTATTCAAAGAATAGAATTACCGATGAAACTTTGAAGTTGTTGTTGGAATTGTCCGATGAAGTCGGATTGAAAGCCGCCATCAAAAGTTATTTTGGAGGAGAGCTCATCAACCAGACCGAAGGTAGGGCCGTACTGCATACCGCTTTGCGAGCCAAAAAGGATGACAAGGTTTTGGTGGACGGAGTCAATATCGTTGATGAGGTCTTTGAAGTAAAGAGAAAAATCAAAACCTTTTCTGAAGCTGTCATTTCCGGAGAAAGAAAAGGACATACGGGCAAAGCCTTTACCGATATCGTAAATATTGGCATCGGTGGGTCGGATTTGGGTCCTGTGATGGTCACAGAAGCCTTGAAATTCTATCAAAACGACCTGAAAACCCATTTTGTAAGCAATGTGGACGGAGATTTGGTTCACGAAGTGCTAAAGGAGCTTGATCCAGAGACTACCTTGTTCGTGATTGTTTCCAAGTCATTCACTACACAAGAAACCTTGAGCAATGCTTTGACCATTAAAAAGTGGTTTTTGAAAAGTGCATCAGAAAAAGATGTGGCCGACCACTTCGTGGCAGTGTCCACCAACTTGGAAAAAATCAAGGAATTTGGTATCGCAGATGACAATGTGTTCCCCATGTGGGATTGGGTGGGCGGTAGATTTTCCCTGTGGAGTGCCGTTGGATTGTCCATTGCCCTTTCCGTAGGGTACGAAAATTTCGAATCCCTTTTGGATGGAGCCCACGAAATGGATGTCCATTTCAAAGAAACTCCGTTTGAGGACAACATACCCGTACTATTGGGACTCATCAGTATTTGGTACAATAATTTTTATAAGGCAGAAACAGAAGCGATTATTCCCTATACGCAATACCTCCACCGTTTTTCGGCATATCTGCAACAAGGTATCATGGAAAGCAACGGTAAAAGTATGGACAGAGCAGGGAATAGGGTTGGTCATGAAACCGGAACCATCATTTGGGGAGAGCCGGGGACCAATTCGCAACATGCCTTTTTCCAGTTGATACACCAAGGAACAAAGTTGATTCCGACCGATTTTATTGGATACAAGAAATCATTGCATGGTGATGTGGACCATCATAGTAAATTGATGGCAAACTTTTTTGCCCAGACCGAAGCTTTGATGAACGGCAAAACCGCGGATGAAGTAAGAAGCGAACTGGTATCCCAAGGTTTATCTGGAGAAGAACTTGAAACTCTGCTTCCCTTTAAAATCTTCGAGGGCAATAAGCCTACCAATACTATATTGATAGATAAACTGACCCCTAAAAGCTTAGGTTCGTTGATTGCACTTTATGAGCATAAAATATTTGTTCAAGGTGTGGTCTGGAATATCTTCAGTTATGATCAATGGGGTGTGGAATTGGGCAAACAATTGGCCAAAAATATTTTGTCCGATATTGAGAATTCAGATATTGGTAAACACGATAGCTCCACATTGAACCTTTTGCATTTTTTTAAGGAGTAAATTGTCATCTGCTCAAAAGCTCGTAAAAACTCTAAACAATTGTTTCTCAGACAACTTGATTTGTTAATTTAGTGTTAAGTATATTTGCTTGATTTTAACTTTGGCTTAATCGCAGAGTGTCAAAAATGGATCACATTTGCAGGGCTAATTAAACACTTAAACACTGAATTAAATGAAAAGAATCTACTTGGCTATTGCGGCTATTTTCGTTTCCGCGATGGCATTTGCACAAGGAACTCTTACTGGTACGGTTACCGATGGGGACATGGGCGGGCCACTACCAGGCGCTACTGTAATGGTTAAAGGAACCACTACAGGAACATCTACCGATTTTGATGGGAACTTTACTTTGGAAGTAGAGCAAAGCTCAGGAACATTGGTAGTAACTTACATTGGATTTCTTAGACAAGAAGTCGCTTTCTCTTCCACGGGTAATGTGGGTACTATTGTATTAATGCCCGATGCTGAACAACTTGGAGAAGTTGTTGTGACCGGGGTAATGGATATTGCAAAAGAAAGGGAAACTCCCGTCGCTGTATCTACCATCAAAGCATCAGAAATTGTTGAAAAATTGGGTTCTCAGGAATTCCCGGAAATCTTGAGATCAACTCCATCTATCTATGTAACAAAACAAGGAGGTGGTTTTGGTGATTCCAGAATCAACGTTCGTGGTTTCGACCAAAGAAACACTGCGGTAATGATAAATGGTGTACCTGTAAATGACATGGAAAATGGTTGGGTATATTGGAGTAACTGGGCAGGACTTTCTGATGTAACTTCTGCTATGCAGGTTCAAAGAGGTCTTGGTTCTTCCAAACTGGCCATCTCTTCTGTGGGTGGTACCATCAACGTTATCACAAAAGCAGCCGACCTTCAAGAAGGGGGTACTGTTGCGGCTTCCGTAGGTAACAACGATTACTTGAAAACAACAATGGGCTACAACACAGGTCTTATGGAAAATGGACTTTCTGTAAGTGCGATGTTTGGCCGTACTGCTGGTGATGGTTATGTTCAAGGAACCCCATTCGAAGCATACAACTACTTTGTGGCTATTGGGTACAGACCTAACGATAAGCACGATTTCCAGTTTATGATAACTGGTGCTCCACAGCAACATTTCCAAAGAGGTTATGCTGAATCAATCAGCAACTACATTGCTTATGGTAACAATGGTGTGGATCCTAATATTCGCTACAACTCCGATTACGGTTACAGGAATGGAAAAGAGGATACATTCTCTGGAAACTTCTACCACAAGCCTAAGGCGATGATCAACTGGGATTGGAAAATCTCTGATCAATCTACCTTGTCATCTGTTGTTTATGCTTCTTTGGGTCGTGGAGGTTCTATTGGTTCTATCGGTAGAATCAATGGTGGCCCTTCATATTATGGTCAATTTAAGGATGCAAGGGGACATGTTCGTTTTGATGATATCGTAGCTTGGAACCAAGGGACAAATGTTCCTGCTTTTGGTGATCCAAGAACTGGATATACTGGAGGCGGAGGTGCTTATCAAGGCGCATTTGTCAATGGAGGTCAGTATCCATCTCCTTTTGACAGCATAGATGACGGTGATCATATTTATGGAACTGAAAACGGTATTTCCCAACGTTCTTCCATGAACTCTCACAACTGGTATGGAACCATCATTAATTTCCATAACGATGTAAATGATAATTGGGCTTTTGACGCGGGTATCGATGCTAGAATGTATAAGGGAATCCACTACAGAAGATTGGTGGATCTTTTAGGAGCTGATGTCTATGTTGACAATGATGATATCAACAACCCTTACAACTTTACTACAGATACCTATGCTCCAACCATTGGAAACATTTGGAATGTGTTCAAGAATGTGGATGATGAAACCAAAATAGATTATTATAATGATGGTAAAGTAAACTGGTTGGGTGCTTTTGGTCAGGTTGAGTATAAAACTGACAAAATCTCTGCTTTCTTGCAAGGAGGTATTTCTAACCAAGGATTCAAAAGAATTGACTACTTCAACTACTTGGATTCCGATCCGGAACAAGAAACGGATTGGGTAAACATCGTAGGAGGGAACATCAAAGGTGGACTTAACTACAATATCGATGAAAAACACAATGTATTTGCTAATGCAGGTTACTACCTAAAGCAACCTATTTTTGATGGGATTTTCTTGAACTACGTTAATGAGATTAACGATAACTATCAAAATGAGAAGATTTTGGGTGTTGAAGTAGGTTATGGTTTCAGAAGCCAATTCTTCAGTGCTAATGTTAACCTGTACAGAACTTCTTGGGCAGATAGATACCTAAGTGATGGTGTTAGTGTTACAGATGACCAAGGAAACCAATTATTCTCTGGTACAGCAAATTACGATGGTGTTGAACAAGTTCACATGGGTGCTGAATTCGATTTTACAGCGCGTCCTACTCATTTCTTGACCTTTACGGGTATGTTGTCCTTGGGTAACTGGGAGTATTCTGGTAACCCATTGGGTACCGTGTATGATGAAAGCCAGAATGTAGTTGGTGAGGCAAGTGTTATATTGGATGGACAAAAAGTTGACGACGCAGCTCAGACCACTTGGAGGTTAGGAGCAACTGTGGAACCAGTTGAAAACTTGTTCTTTGATGCTAGCTGGTACCATGCTGCAGATCTTTATGCGCAATTTGATGTGTTGGATTTGCAAGATCAAGATTCTGATGGGCTTCCTGATGGTGGAGACTTCCAATTGAAATTACCCGCTTACGATTTGTTTGACGCTGGTATTTCATATCGTGTGAACGTTGGCAAGGAAAAAATGAAGTACCTTAACCTAAGGTTGAACGTAAACAACGTTTTTGATGAGATTTACATCTCAGAAGCTACTTCCAATAGAGAAGCAGAAGCTGGAGATGAGACTTGGAACGGTGTTAACGTTGCTAACAACGTATTCTGGGGCTTCGGAAGAACTTGGAACGTTGGTCTTCGTTACAGATTCTAACATAACCTGGAAAAGATAAATTAAAAGCCCTTCACTTTAGCGAGGGGCTTTTTTTATCTCCAAAATTCCGTATTTTTAGGCCACACAAACTCTACCTAATGGAAATCATCAAGAACCTACACTCTTATTTGGCCTATGTGGTGCTGGCCGTTTTAGTGATCGCTGTCATCAATGCCATAGCAGGCTGGTTGGGCAAAAAGGACTTTACCCTACAAAAAGACCTTCGCATCAGCTTGTTCGCGCTTATATTGAGCCACATTCAACTGGTGGTAGGCCTTATTTTGTATTTTGTATCCGGCAATGGATTCAAAGCCATAAAAACCTTGGGCATGGGCGGACTCAATGCCCCGGCAAGGCTTTTGGCCGTAGAACATCCATTCATTAACATCATTGCTTTGGTTTTGATTACAGTCGGGTGGTCCCGTCACAAAAAAATGATGGAAAGCGATCGTAAGTTCAAGACCATCTCCATTTTCTATGGACTGGGTTTGCTGTTGATTTTGAGTCGTATTCCATGGGCGCAATGGTTAGCATAAATGTGGATTAATGTCGTCTTCGCGCTTAGGCAAGGAAATCCTTCAATGTACTTTGAGACAATCCTTAAATGGTCCCGGAATTTAATTCCGTGACTTTTATGCGATCGAGTAGCTCTATTACCGATATGGGAAGATACCCCGACCCCGAGAATTTTTCTTCAGGGGATTGGGATTGAGTTGTTTAAAATGCTTTGTACCTAAATTTTTGTCCACCCACCGAGGCATCGGCCATAAGGCCGGCTTTTGGAAGTGCAAAAACGGCTACACCATCCTTGTATTTGGCCTCAAAGGCAATGCCCGACTTTAAGGCAACCGCAGATGTTTCGGCCGCAAATTGGAACTTTTCAGTTTTAAAACGCTGTAGGTCCACATCGGTTTCAAAGAAAATCACCTCTATGATGGCCTGTCCTCCAGCTTGTAGGCCAATGTTCAATTTTTTAAGATCGGCCATACCCACGGCATTACCATTTTCGTAGACCACACCGTTACCTGATGCGCCTCCAATAATAAAACCGCCTTTTCCAACATTGGGAAAAATCACATAGCCTGCGGATTCGTCAAAAAAGGGTTCCAAACCTGGACTTGTCTCCAAGAGAGTGGCCTTTGCTTTTTGGGCATCGGCCATTATTTTCTTATCTTTTTTACTCTGTGCAAAGGCACTTGTTCCCAGCAGCACAACAGCTATTACCAGGATGGATTTTATCATTTTCATAATTATTTATTTTTTGTGATTACTCAAAGTTAGAAAACGTAGTCGCTGATATTGGGATAGGCTTTCCCAATAATTGTTAAGAAAATCGAATGAGTTAAATTTTTTCTATATCGCATCAATTCGCAATAGAGAACAGCTATGTTTTAATAGTATTTTAATATCAAACCTCTATGATAAAGGAGTGCGATTTCGTAAATTTAGTAATCCGAAAATCTATTTAAAACAACTATAATATCATGAGTAAAGAATTGGCAAACGGAGCAGACGAGAGTTTATGCCCGCACTTAAACGCAATGAACCAGGCAGCTGGTGAAGGAACTTCCATCGATTTTTGGTGGCCAGAGCAATTGAACCTTGGCATTTTACGCCAACATTCCAATCTTACCAATCCGCTAGGTGAAGATTATGATTACGAGGAAGCTTTTAAATCCTTGGATTTGGACGCTATCAAGAAAGACTTGACCGAGTTGATGACCGATAGCCAAGATTGGTGGCCAGCGGACTATGGACACTACGGACCATTCTTTATCCGAATGGCATGGCACGCCGCAGGTACCTACCGGGTTCAAGATGGACGCGGAGGGACCGTTGGTGGACAACAACGTTTTGCACCACTGAACAGTTGGCCAGATAATGCAAACTTGGATAAGGCTCGTCGTTTGTTGTGGCCAATCAAGCAGAAATATGGAAATAAAATCTCTTGGGCCGACCTTTTGATTTTAACAGGTAACGTAGCCTTGGAATCCATGGGCTTCAAAACTTTCGGATTTGCAGGAGGACGTAGAGATGACTGGGAAGCTGATAAATCTGTGAACTGGGGACCTGAAAAAGTTTGGGTAGGAGATGAGCGCCATGATGAAGAAGGAGTGCTTAAAGGAAACCTTGCGGCTGACCATATGGGATTGATTTATGTGAACCCAGCAGGACCCAATGGAAATCCGGACCCAGCATTGGCGGCCAAATACATCAGAAACTCCTTTAAGCGAATGGCGATGAACGATGAAGAAACCGTTGCTTTGATCGCAGGAGGACATACCTTTGGTAAGTCCCACGGGGCTGGACCACATGAGCACAAAGGCGTGGAGCCTGAAGGTGCTAGCCTTGCCAACCAAGGTTTTGGATGGATGAGTGACTTCAAATCCGGTAAAGGACCTGATACCATTACTGATGGAGAGGAAGGTGCTTGGACCAACAACCCGATTCAATGGGATATGGGCTTCTTTGATAACTTATTCAAATATGAGTGGGAAAAAACCACGAGTCCGGCAGGAGATGTGCAATGGCAACCTAAGAATGGAGAAGGAGTTGGAACCGTAATAGACGCTTATGACCCAAATAAGAAAAATGCTCCAATGATGTTCACTACGGATTTGGCATTGCGTGTTGACCCGGATTATGAAAAAATTTCAAGAAGGTATCATGAAAATCCGGATGAGTTTGCTGATGCGTTTGCACGTGCTTGGTACAAGTTGACTCATAGGGATATGGGACCAAAAGCATTGATGTATGGACCAGAGGTGCCAGAAGAGGACTTAATGTGGCAAGACCCGATTCCAGATGCTGATTATGATATCATAGATGATACTGACATAGCCAACTTGAAAGGCAAGATTGTAAGTGCCGGACTAAGCGTGTCTGAATTGGTAACCACTGCTTGGGCATCTGCATCTACTTTCCGTGGTTCAGATAAACGTGGAGGAGCCAACGGTGGAAGAATCCGTTTGGCACCACAAACCGATTGGGCCGCTAACAACCCAGCTCAATTGAAAAAGGTGTTGAACACCTACGAAGTCATTCAGCAAGGATTCAATGAAGAGCAATCAGGAAACAAAAAAGTTTCTATCGCAGACTTGGTGGTCTTGGGTGGTGTTGTAGGTATCGAAAAAGCGGCAAAAGATGCCGGTCACGATATTGATGTGCCATTTACCCCAGGTCGTACCGATGCTTCGGCAGAACAAACCGATGTGGAATCGTTTGAATGGTTGGAACCTCAAGCAGATGGGTTTAGAAATTATTATGCCCCTACGTTTGAGACCACTCCAGAGAAGATGTTGATCGATAAGGCTGAATTGTTGACCTTGACAGCTCCCGAAATGACAGTGCTTTTGGGTGGATTAAGAACAATCAATGCAAATTATGATGGTTCTGATCATGGTGTGCTAACCGACAAACCGGGAACACTGAGCAATGATTTCTTCGTGAACCTATTGGATATGGCAACCAAATGGGAAGCAACTTCCGAAGCCGAAGAAGTTTTTGAGGGCAAAGACAGGAAAACTGGAACTGTGAAATGGACGGGTACCCGTGTAGATCTTATTTTTGGATCTAACTCCGAACTACGTGCCCTTTCCGAGCTTTATGCCAGCAGCGATTACAAAGACAAGTTTGTAAAAGACTTTGTTGCCGCTTGGACTAAAGTGATGAACCTAGATCGTTTTGATTTGGATTAATCAATCCTGCCCATAACAAAAAATAGAAGGAGAAAATTAGAATTTACAAAGACTGCCATGACCAAGGAGGTTGTGGCAGTTTTTTTATAACTTTCACATAGCTATGAACAATACAAAGGAATTCTTCAACCAAATACGTAATGGGAACGCAAAGGCCGTAGAGAATCTTTTGCAAAACACCCCTGATTTTTTAGAAGCCAAGGACGAAAGGGGTTCAACACCACTTTTGTTGGCGGCTTACTATGGACATGGGGAGATCGTAACATTTTTATTGGACAAAGGGGCCCAAGTGGATGCCTTGGACGGATCGGGGAATACTGCGCTCATGGGAGTATGTTTCAAAGGATTTACCGACATTGCCGAAAAGTTGATCGATGCAGGGGCCAATGTCAGTCAAAAAAACGCCATGGGGGCCACTTGCCTCATCTACGCCGTAACTTTTAATCGGAAAGATATTGCCGAAATGCTGTTAAATAACGGAGCAGATGCGTCGGTAAAGGATAACAGGGGGAAAACAGCGATGGATCTCGTTCTGGAACAGGGAAATACCGAATTGGAAGAACTTTTAAAAAAATACTAAATGCCCACAACCTTGAACATTGCTTTGATTCAAACTGATCTGTACTGGGAAGACCCGGTAAGTAATCGAAATATGTTTGAGGAAAAAATAGCAAGCAACCCTGATAATGTGGATGTGATCGTATTGCCCGAAATGTTCACAACGGGGTTTACTATGAAGCCCAAAAGGATAGCGTTGTCGGAAAGTGAAGGCACCTTAACTTGGATGAAGCAAATGGCCCAAGAACAAAACAAAGCGCTATTGGGAAGCCTTATATTCCAAGATAAAGGTAAATTTTTTAATCGCTTGTATTTTGTATCACCGGAAGGGATGGTTGAGGCCTACGATAAAAAGCACACGTTTACCCTAGCAGGGGAAGATGAGGTTTACGAAGCCGGAAGCGAAAAGCTCATTTTTGAATATAAAGGCTTCAAAATTTGCCCTATGATCTGTTACGATCTTAGATTTCCCGTTTGGTCCAGAAATACCGAAGATTATGATGTATTGATCTATGTGGCCAATTGGCCAAAAAAAAGAATCAATGCATGGGATACGCTACTTAAAGCCAGGGCCATTGAAAACATGGCGTACTGTATTGGCGTAAACCGTACAGGATTGGATGGTCTTGATTTTGAATATCCTGGACATTCCGCGGTTTATGATGTGTTGGGTAATCCATTGGCTTTTTCAGAAGAGGAAGGCATCCTATATGCTACCTTGAACAAAGAGCATATTGACTCGACCCGAAAAAAACTACGGTTTTTGGAAGATCGGGACCAATTTAGTTTGAAAGGATAAAGGTTTCCTCCTTTTCCCAGTTGGCCCTGATCTCAATAGTTCCTGGATAGTAGCTGATTTCTTCTGGCTGTCTTCTTTCAAGAAAGTTACCCGTATCCAATTTTCCATTGCCATTTTCATCAAAAATTACCCGGGCCACATAATTGCCTGGATCCAAATGGTTGAATTCAAGTACTTGGGATTCGGAAGCAACAATTTCCCGCTGAACTACTCCATTTTCGTTCGTAAGCTGAACAATAACGGGGTAAGTGACATTACCGCCCAAAATCATACGTAAATTGCCATAGTCAGCATAGCTGCCTGTGGATAGATTATAAGCCAATGTGTCATTTTCAACTCCAAAGAAATCGGTAATCGCCCCAGGCAAAAGGGAGAAAGAATATTTTTGGTTCGGCTCCACCTCAAAATCGAAATCCACCTTATTCTGTACTGTGTCCAGCACGTAGGTGTAATTTGCAGGAATGGAATCGCTGACCACTAATGCAATTTGGGAAGTGTCCAATGCGCTAATAGGAGTGTTCGCCAGCAAACTGAAAGTGTCCTCAAAATTGAATTTCCCACTCGTAGAAGTGGAGACCGTTAGGGAATCCATGGGCAAATCCCGCATTTTGACCGTGAAAGTGTCTATGATCAGGGCTTTGTCATTTCTAACCGTAAAAACAATAGAGTCCAAATCGGTTGGGGTCATCCAATAATTCAGAGTGTCCTTGTTCCGTTCTTTCAATATTTTGGTGTCAACGGAATCGGGCAGTGATGTCAGGGTTTCAATGACCATATCCCTGTAGTCGCCTTGATATCCAAAAATGATTTTATTGTTGGCCACAAAACTTGGTACAGTAGCCTTGTAATTGAGTTGTTCACGGAACAGGTTCAAGCCATAAATGGAATCTGTTGGCAAGGTAATGGTATCCTCTATGAATCCGATTTTGTCCTGTCCCTGGTCGAACATATTGTTTTTGTTCACATCCTTGAGCGCAAACAAGGCATATTTTCCACCTTTTAGGTTCCTTAATTCAAAAAATGGAAGGCTGTCACCTGTATTGGTAATATATAATGGGGGTTCCTTAAATATCGTGGAATCAGTATAGGTACTGTCCATTTCATAAAGCATCACACTGATGAACTCATCTGCTTTTCGATTGATGGCATCTTTTACTGCCCCGGATAGGGTCAACGAATCGAGATAGTCTCCTGTAGAGAACACATAGGTCAAAAAACTGTTCGGATTTCCTTCGTTGTTGTCTACAATGCTTTGTCCAAAGTTGATGGTGTACGTGGTATTTTCCCGAAGAGTATCCTTGATGACCACTTCTATATACTTGCTGGGCCCTCCCATCGGAGTTATCTCAGCAGGATATTTAAAAGGCGGTGAGACCACCAATTGGTTTTGCACATCCTCCAGTTTGATGAGTTCATCAAAATAAAGGCGTATTTTCTTGGCTTTGAAATTGGTGCTATAGTTTTCGGGTTCGGTGCGTAAAAGCTCAGGTGGTGTAACATCCTTTGGACCTCCACTTGGTGAACCTCGTTTAGCACATTGCCACAGGGCAAGGGCGATAAAAGCCAAAAAAAGAAGTCCAAACAGTTTTTTTAAGTACACCATGCCTAAAAATAATGTGGAACAAAGAAACAACTAATTTGAAAACTGGGGCACCGCATTAATAAATTTTAACCCTCTGAAGTCATGGCCATACTCAGTACGGAGACCGCTACATTTTTTTGCTGAAGAAGTGTTTGTGCGCACGATTCTATGGTTGCCCCGGTAGTGACCACATCGTCCACCAAGAGTACGTGCTTATAATCTCGGCTGTTTGATGCATTGAGTGCAAAAGCATCTTTGGAGCTTTCCCAGCGCCCTTGTATGCGCACCACACCATTCGCCAAAAAAGCCTCCGATTTGTTCTTGGTTTTTATACTTCATCCAGTGCAATAAATTTTTAATCAGACCATTTTTTGAGAAAAAAATGAAAGATGCTGCCTTTTTTATCGGGATTCTGCCGTAAAATATGCGGTCCACTGCATTTTCTTCCAGATAGTTATGATCGGTGAGTGGCACATCATGTCGACAAACGGCACATAAAATGCGTTCTCCACTAAATTATTGGGTATTACATCCAAAACATACCCTTGGCAATAGGATGTTGTTAATCTCGTTTATTATCTTAGCCAACCTTTTTGGTATCAAATCTTATACATTTTTAGCGTAGTCTGTCAACCTCATGAACTCCCAAGATAACACTTTCAACTACAAAATTATCTTTGCCGCCATGGCAGCGGCCATAGTTGGGATTCTTATAGCTTTTTATTACAGCTACGCACAGTCCAAAAACCAAATGATTTATTTGGAAGAGGAAAAAGGACTTTTGGTTAAAGATTTAACTTTGATGCGGGCCGAGGTCGATCGTTTATCGGGATTGAACGAGGTAAACGAAATCGAGCTGCAAACCTCTCGTTTTAGGGTACAGCAATTATTGGATTCCGTAGGGAGATTGAACTTCAGCATTACCAAATTGAAGGAGACCAGAAAGGAGCTTCGTAAATTGGAATTGCGTTTTGACAGCCTTAAGCTTAAGAACAACTTTTTACGCTACAACAATAGTTTGCTGGCCAGTAAATATGAGGAAACTGTCAGGCAAATGGAGGAGCTTAGAGGAAGGGCCAATAGCATGGAACGGACAGAATCCTTGCTTCGTGAAACCAACAAGGAACTTACCCGAGAGTTACGAATCAAAAGCTATCTGAAATTACAAGATGCCGAAGGTAGTGGATTCAGATTAAGGGCGGGCAGGCCCATCAAAACCAATAAGGCTTCGGTTATCGAAAAACTGAGGGGGTGCGTCACCATTTTGAGCGACCCCAATTCCAGAGGGGACATTAAGGTGCTGTACCTACAGTTCTTGGACCCCAACATGGCCATTATCGAGGACAACGCGAATACTATTTCCGTAAGCGGCAATACCTATAGCAAAAAGGTGGAGATTGTGTACACTGGAAAGGAAATCAGCGTTTGTGATGCCATTACCGTTCCCGAGGGGTCTTTGGCAGAGGGAATTTACACCTTAAATGTATTCGAGGATGAAAGATTATTGGCTTCGACCGAATTTCAGCTGAAATAGCATACTACTTTTTGGGTAAAATTCTATTTTTGCCCAATGGCAAATCAGGAAGACATTTTTAAGAAGGTTATCTCCCACGCAAAGGAGTACGGTTATGTATTTCAATCCAGTGAGATTTATGATGGACTCAGTGCTGTTTATGACTACGGTCAAAACGGTGCCGAGCTAAAAAAGAACATTCGAGAATATTGGTGGAAGGCCATGGTGCAGCTCAATGAGAATATTGTGGGCATCGATGCCGCCATATTTATGCATCCCACCACTTGGAAGGCCTCTGGCCACGTGGATGCCTTCAATGACCCGTTGATAGATAACAAGGATTCCAAGAAAAGATATCGCGCTGATGTTCTGATTGAAGATTATGTGGCCAAAATCGAGGCCAAAATCGAAAAAGAAGTCAAAAAGGCCGAAAAACGCTTTGGTGATAGTTTTGATAAAGAACAGTTTCTTGCAACGAATAATAGGGTGCTAGGCTATCAAGAGAAAGCCGATTCCATTTTAAAAAGAATGGGCAAATCTCTAGAAAATGAAGATTTGGCCGATGTTAAGGCGTTAATTGAAGAGTTGGAAATTGCCTGTCCACTTTCAGGGTCTAAAAACTGGACTGATGTAAAGCAGTTCAACCTGATGTTCGGCACCAAACTAGGGGCTTCCGCTGATAGTGCCATGGACCTATACCTTCGTCCTGAGACCGCCCAAGGTATATTTGTCAACTTTTTGAACGTACAAAAAACAGGAAGGATGAAGATTCCGTTTGGTATTGCCCAAACAGGAAAAGCCTTCCGTAACGAGATTGTGGCCCGTCAGTTTATTTTCCGTATGAGGGAGTTCGAACAGATGGAGATGCAATTCTTTATAAAACCAGGTACCCAACTGGAGTGGTACGAAGCCTGGAAGGAAAAACGTATGAAATGGCACCTTTCCCTTGGAATGGGAGAGGACAACTACCGTTTCCATGACCATGAAAAATTGGCCCACTATGCCGATGCTGCCGCGGATATCGAGTTCAGGTTCCCATTCGGTTTCAAAGAATTGGAAGGAATCCATTCCCGTACCGATTTTGATTTGGGCAAGCATGAGGAATATTCAGGTAAGAAACTTCAATATTTCGACCACGAGGAAAATAAGAGCTACACCCCATATGTACTGGAAACATCCATAGGATTGGATCGTATGTTCTTGGCGGTGTTCTCCAATTCGTTGCAGGAAGAAGAGTTGGAAAACGGATCTACGCGTACCGTACTTAAGATTCCAGCAGTGTTGGCTCCCAATAAGGTCGCTGTTCTCCCATTGTTGAAGCGTGATGGACTTCCAGAAGTCGCACAAAAATTAGTGGATGAGCTCAAATGGGATTTTAATGTGGATTATGACGAAAAGGATGCTGTAGGGCGTAGATACCGTCGTCAGGATGCTGCAGGAACCCCTTTCTGTGTAACCGTGGACCATCAAACATTGGAGGACGATACGGTAACCATCCGTCATAGGGATACCATGGACCAAAAACGCGTAAAGCTTTCAGAAGTGAAGGACATCATTTCCAAAGAAGTGGATATGCGTTATTGGTTGCAGAAAATCTAAGTTGTATGGGTTTTCAGAATGATGTCAGGTCGAGCGCAGTCGAGACCTGTTCTTGATAATGATTTCTCGACTTTGCTCGAGATGACACATGCAATCTTGATCGTTTAAAACAAGCCTGTAATTTCCCCATCATCGTTGATGTCGATTCCTTCAGATGCTGGATGAGCCGGCAAACCGGGCATTCGCATGATATTTCCCGTTATCGGAATCAAGAAACCCGCGCCGACGGCAATTTCAATTTCCCGTACGGTGATGATAAAATCCTTGGGCCTGCCCAAAAGTTTTGGATTGTCCGATAGGGATTTTTGTGTTTTTGCAATACAAACGGGCAATTGATCTAAACCTAAATCAGCTATTTTTCTGAGGTCCGCTTTGGCCTTGGAGGTGTAGTCCACATACTCGGCACCATAAATTTCAGTGGCAATGGTCGCTATTTTGTCTTTTACAGTGGATTTCCAATCATAAAGTGGTTTGAAATCTGAAGCATTGGATTCTACGATTTCAATAACGGCTTTTGCCAAATCTTTGGCACCTTCGCCTCCCTTGGCCCAAACATTGGCAACGGCCACAAGAACACCCTTGGAAGCTGCAAATTCTTTGATTACTTCAATCTCCTCTTCTGTATCCGACACAAATTTATTAATGGCAATCACGGGAACCACTTTGAACTTGGCTATGTTCTCCAAGTGTTTTTCCAAATTGGGCAATCCTTTTTTCAAGGCTTCCACATTGGGTTCAGTCAGCGATTTCAAGTCGGCTCCTCCGTGATATTTCAATGCGCGAATTGTAGTGGTAAGCACAACAGCTTTTGGTTTGAGGTCAGCACTTTGGCACTTGATATCAAAGAATTTTTCAGCTCCAAGATCAAATCCGAAGCCAGCTTCGGTTACGGTATAGTCGGAATAGGTCATGCCCATCAAAGTTGCAATAACCGAATTGGTTCCTTGGGCAATATTGGCAAAGGGTCCGCCGTGAATAATGGCCGGGTTTCCTTCGATGGTCTGCACCAAATTGGGTTTTATGGCATCTTTCAATAAAGCGGCCATAGCGCCTTCGGCCTTCAAATCTTTCGCGTAGATTGGTTTTTTGTCGTAGGTATAGCCCACAAAAATATTTCCTAGCCGCTCTTTCAAATCACTCAAACTTTCAGCCAAGCATAGAATGGCCATGATTTCGGAGGCAGCCGTAATGTCAAAACCTGTTTCTCTGGGAACTCCAGATGTTGTACCTCCTAGACCTACGATTATATGACGAAGGGAGCGGTCGTTCATGTCCATTACCCGTTTCCAACCTATGGTTCTAGGGTCCAAGAGCAGCGAATTGGTTTTGCTCTGGATATTATTATCGATTATGGCCGATAACAGATTGTGTGCTTTTTCAATGGCGGAAAAATCGCCCGTAAAGTGCAGGTTGATGTCTTCCATGGGCAGTACTTGGGAGTGACCGCCTCCTGTGGCACCTCCCTTGATTCCGAAAATGGGACCCAAAGAAGGTTCACGCAACACCACTGTGGATTTTTTGCCCAATCGGTTCAATCCTTCAGATAGACCAATGGACATAGTGGTTTTTCCTTCTCCTGCAGGTGTTGGGGAAATGGCCGAGACCAAAATAAGGTTGCTTTCCTGTGCTTTTTTTCGATTTATGGCCTTTAGGGGAAGTTTGGCTTTGTATTTCCCGAACATTTCAATGTGTTCTGAATCAATTCCGAATTTTTCCGCAATGGCGGTTATGTGTTTCAACTGAACACCTTTGGCGATCTGTAAGTCAGTCATGGTCTAGTTTTTATGCGCAAGGGAAACGTAAATAGCTCCCAAATTGATAGACAAGATACTATAATCGGGGTATAAAAACTATGACATTTGTGTGCTGGGGGAGTCTATTCCACGCGTCTGCCTTCGGTGGTAAAGGAAAGTCCTTGTTGGCCCGATGTGGAAATCATAACACCTTCAAAATAGGGTTCGTGCGAAGAGGGTTTTATAGACCATTGGAAAAGGAAGTTGGCACCCGTTCCGCCCGATCGGTCTTTTTCGTCAATCACGATTTCCACGGTTTCCATGGGTTTGATGTAGATAGGTTCATCAAAATAGGTTCTGATGGGGTTTCCTTTGGTATCAAAATATTCAGCCTTGTGGATGTAAATGGTATCCGCCAAATTAGTATTGCGCATGCTTATGGTGCTGGTAAGGTTATGGGTCCGGTGTTCTGTTTCGCTATAAATTTCGGAATACACAGAAAGATACGAGGCGCCCTTCAACAGGGAATCCTGTTCGGAAATTGTAGCGGTTCTATTGCTCCAGTTTACCGGGTCAATGGAACTTACTTCTTCCTTTGCTTTTTCGGCGCAGGAAAAAATCAATAGTAAAAAAACAAAAGGAACCCATTTACTCAGCATATACATTGGAATATGAATAACTAAGATACGGATTAGTTGGGAATGGATTAAAAATCACACTAGTTTGATGGAACTAGCTTTTTTGTTTTTTGAACAGTAAATAGGAATACACTACGGGTACCAGAACCATGATAGCCGTAATGATCAAAAAAATGACGGCATTGATTTCTTTTTCAAAAATTAAGCAGGAAAGAATGATCAGCAGCCCTCCGATAAACCAAATTTTGCCTCCCATTTTATGGGTCTCTTTCCAGACAATTTCACTTTCCAAAGTCCACGGTGTTCGGATTCCGATGAAATAGTTGGCCTTGATGGTTTTGAAGTAGTTTCCAAATATGATAAATAGCACACCCATCAACAAGAATATATAATTTGGATTGGCCACGGATTGATTTTTTGCCATATAAATGATAAACAACGCCAAAACTGACATAAATGTGGTGGCAATCAATTTTAAGGTGTCGTATTTCTTGCCCATTTTTTGGATTTGTTTTTTTGGATCAATATAAGGTACGGCCAAAAAGATCACATAGATGAGCACTGATGTTAGAATAGGAATCAAAATAAGTTCCGACTTATCCCCGTAGCGGTCTACTTCTCCCTTAATGTTGTAATGTAGTGGAACTTCGGCGGGGAGTTGGTTCCAGACATAGGCCAAGTATAAAAAGGGCAATAATACAATGCCAATCAAGGGGAGTTCCTTTGTCAATTTCATAATTTATTTTTTTAAAGTCAGTATCCAGTTGAGTAAATCTTCTAAAATGGTGGTGTTGAGGGAGTATTCCACAAATTGCCCTTTTTTTTCGCTGGTGACCAAATCGGCCTGTTTTAAAATATCCAGATGGTGCGAAATACTGGGTTTGGATATGTTGAACCGTTCGGCAATCTCCCCAGCGTTCATGTCTTTTTCCTTGAGCAGTTCCACAATCTGCCTTCGGGTTTGGTCATTAAGGGCTTTAAACAGCGAATTCATTAAAATTAGTTATTTAGATAAATATCTAAATAACTGTTGAAATTTACAAATAATATTTCTGTAAAAACTTGAATATTAGTGATTAATGAGTCGTACTGAGCTTATTTTCAGCAGGCCATTTTTGAAATCAATGTGGTAAGACCTTGAACTGAATTCAAAGTAATACGTTAATCCATCCCATACAAAGCCTTGCCCGCTTCCTCATATTTATCGCCTTCGTTCCAGAATAATTTATCCGTAGTATTGGCAATCAATCGGCCACTGTATACATAGCCTTGATAGAATTTTAAAAGGTAGTCGTAATCCAAACTGTCTGCTTCGTCGTCGGCTTGGTGGTAGTACTTCATGATTTCTTCATCAAAACTATGGAAACCAGTGGAGTACGTAGGTGCGGGAATTCCTTTTCTGGCAAAGCTTACATTATCGCTACGGTCAAAAAGTCCCTGTTCCGGTGCTGGATCACCAATGGCCTTGAGGCCAAATGCTCCTGCTCCCTTTACAATCAATTCTTCTGCCGAGGTGCGTTCCAAACCGATTATGGTGGCCAAAGAAGTATCGTTGTATCCCCCGCCATCGGTATTGAAGCAATAAGAGACTTGATCCAGTGGAATCAAGGGGTGGTCTGCGTAGTACCGACTTCCCAATAATCCTTTTTCCTCCGCTGTGAACAAAATAAACAGTGCGGAACGTTTGGTGGGATACTTGCCGAGGTTTTCCAACATGGAAAGTACAGCGGTTACTCCAATGTTATTGTCACGTGCCCCATTGTAAATGGAATCTCCTTCAGCATTGGGTTGCCCTATGCCCACATGATCATAATGTGCAGAGTAGATCACATATTCATTTTTGAGGGTGGGGTCGGAACCTTCGATAACACCTACCACATTTTGGGTGTCCAAATACTTTTTGGATTGACCGTCAGATTTGATGGTAATGGGCATGGTTTGTCCCTTTTCTAGGTTGGGCTTGTTCTTGTTCAAATTTACCCACATGTTGAAAAATGAACTATCGTCAGTACCATCGGATTCTTTCTTTATTGTTGTTCCAGAACCAGAGTAGTGTTTTATCCTGCTCCAAAGGTCTTCCTCGAAATCAACCAGTTCAATCAAGCCCAAGGCTCCATTTTGTTGAGCCAGCTCTACCTTTTTTGATCTACTCCTGAACATATTGTTCGGGGTAGCATCTTCGCCACTTCCGGCTAGTACGACCACGACTTTTCCTGAGACATCGGCACCTTCAAAATCATCTTCTGAACCATACTCCAAAAACACGGCTTCTGCCGATTGGTCAATGGCAGGCAAGGAAAAAGGAGCTGTCAATGGATATTCAACACCATTTACGGTAAGGTCCAAAACGCTTGGGGGTTTGGATTGCTCCAATTGAAATTTTTGATAATAGGAATTACCCTCAGAAACGGGCTTTGCCCCAAATTTATGTAGTTGATTGGCCAAGTAGCTGGCCGCTATTTTGTTGCCTTTTGTGCCAGCTTCGCGACCTTCCAAAAGGTCATCGGATAGGAATTGGATATGGCTTTCAATGGTGTTCTTGTTGACCGTGGCGGCTGCCTTTTCTTTGTCGGATTGAGCAAAGCTTAGGAAAGAAAAAAGGATGGAGGCAAAAGTAAAGAATAGTTGTTTTTTCATTTTTTTGAAGTGTTTATAAGGCAGGCAATCGTGTTTGTTCGTTTGCTGGCAGTAAAAGAATCATAATTCTCTCAAATATAACATTTAAACTTAAGTGGTCTTGTGTCTAATATTCGGGGTGCAGCTATTTTTTTGTGATAGGTATCCAGAACTCTTCTTCCGATTCGGGATGCTCCCCTTTGTATTTTTCTCCCATAAGGGCGAAATAAGGTCTGCAGTCCATTTCATATTCTGATTTGGGAAGCCATTCCCCATAAATATACCTGAAAGCTTTCATGGCTTCACTCGGTTTACCTTTATAGGGGAACACGGCATACAATCCTTCGGGAATGGTCAAGCTTTCCATGCCTTTTGGTATTTCTTCTATTTTGGAAACGGCAATGGCTGCCCACTTTTCAAATGGCTGTGTGGGGTCAAAATTTTGAAAGAATGTGGTGGTGGGATAGATTTCCACTGCGTAACTATCATTGTTAATGGAATGATTTATTTCCTTTTTACGGGGAGAAAAGCTCTGCCAAAGTTCAAAAGTGTTTTTCTCTGCGAAGGAGGTAATTGTTTTTTTGCCAACCAGTGTAGTAGTGGGTAAGGTTTGAATTCGTGGGGTCATCAAATTTTAGTTTAGGTTAGCATTCTCTTCAACCCTAAACCGAACGATTTGTTCTATGAGGTCAAATGGAATGGGCTGGTTCAAGGGAAACTGTACGGAACCCTTTCCTTGTTTGTATTTTGAAAGCTCTTTTTGAAATGCTTCGTGTCCCGATGGGGTTGCGTAAAAACCGATGTGGTTTTTATATCCAGCAAAGTAAACCAAAGGTTTGCCATTGGTTTTGTAACCTGGCATACCATAGACTATTTCTTCCGTGGCCATTGGAGCTGTTTCTTTAATGTTGGTCCTTATTTTTTGAAGAAGCTGTTGCACCTCTTCAGGGAATCTTGAAATGTATTGTTCTATTTCGTTCACGGCCAGTGTGTTTAATTTAAAGATAGCCTATTCTACATCCAGTACAACTAGAAAACATAATTTAATTGCAGCCCCCAAAAATAATTGCGGCCATTGCCTGGGTAATAATATCTGGGCTGGGCCCCGCCAAAACCAACCGCATTGATCAATACGGATTGGGCATAATTGCTGTCAAAAATATTATTGATGCCGGCACTTAGCCCCAAGCTAATTTGTGATGATACCGCTGTACGGAACCCTAACTTGGCATGGAAAACATTAAAGGAGTCACTGCTAATGGAATTGGCATCCGTCATGGGAATTTCGTCCACGAACTGATGGGTCAAGTTTAATTGTAACCCATTGGAATGTCTAAAATCGATTCCAGAACTCAACCGATGTTTCGGCACACCAGTTAGCGGATTGCCCGAATAATCATTGTCCTCATCTACAAATTCCACGAAACTATGATCGTTGAGGGTATAGCTGAAATAGGGTGCAAAAGTCAGCTTTGATGTGAGTTTTCCGCTATATTTTAAATCGAGTTCCAGACCTTGGTGTCGAGTTTTACCAGCATTTCTCCCGATATATTGGTCCTCGCCCACCCGTTCGGCCACCAAAAGGTTTTTTACGTCCATTCGGTACAAGGTAAAGTTTGCAATCATCCTTTTCTGGAAAAGCATCCATTCGGTCCCTAGCTCGTAGTTGGTTCCTGTTTCTTGTGCAATGTCCGGGTTGATGATGCCATCCGGGGTCAATGTCTCTTCCAGACTTGGATTGGAAAATCCCCTGCTAATATTTGCATAGACCTTACCTTGTTGCCATTGGTAATTTAGGCCAAGATTTGGAAGCAATATCGCATCAAAATCGCGTTCTGCCGAAGCATTGGCACTACCCTGGTTGAACAAATCCCTAAAATCATAATGGGTCTTGTTCCAGTTGATGCCCATTTGAGCCGAAAGGTTTGACGTAATGGGGTAGGTCAAGGTGCCAAAAAGGTTGAACTGCCTACGGAATTCTATGTTATCGCTAAGCTGGTCGCCAACTAAGCTACCATTCCCATTATTTTCCTGATATAGGTTCTCAAAAGTACCCCAGTGATATTCGTCCCTGTAAAACTCTGCACCAAAGGAGAAGTCCGCTTTCCTCCAATTTCCGGTGAAGCGGCTCCGGAATCCGTAGCCATTGGTAAACTCGTCCAATATGTTGAAAGGCCGCGGCTCATAATGGTCCAAATAGCTATAAAAGATACTCGTGGTGTTCTGCAGGTGTTCGGAAAATTGATAGGTGTGGGACAGGCCTGTCAAAATATAGGTGTTGGCTTCGTATCCTTGAGCGGCCAACCAGTTTGATGCGGCACGGGTAGGGTTCTCTTCAAAATCGGTTTGGTTAATGGAACTTGGTATCTGGGCGGTGTAATCGATATAATTTACCAAAAGGGCTACACTGCTTTTTTGACCCGTACGGAATTGTGTGTTCAACAGCAACCCATCACGTTGGAACTGGCTGTTCTGCCGGAAGCCATCGGTTTCCAAATGATTGTAGCTCAAACTCAAATTAAAACCATCTTCCGAATGTGAAAAACTAAGATTGTCCTTGAGCATATTATAGGAACCGATCGTAAACGAATTGATCAATTGGGTTTTCTCCTGTACTGAAGCTTTTGTCTCCAACAGAATGGCCCCACCAAGATTCGAACCAAAGGCTGAAGCTTTTGGACCTTTGATGATCTCCACCGCACCAAGGTTCTCAAAATCGTACGCCTCGATGGTGGAGGATCCCGTACCATTGGTTACGGGGATACCGTTGAAATACATGCGAAGCTTATTGGTCCCATAGGGTGTCCTGGAACCAATGCCCCGAACGGTTATCCGATTGGTGTTGATGGCACCGGATAGGATGTAAACTCCCGAAATTTGATTGAAGGCCGATGGAATATCCGTGGGATTAAAACGCTCAAAGGTCTTCCCCGCTATTTTCGAGGATGGGGTTATTCCCGTTGCTTTTTTGGGAATTGCTTCTTGGGTAAGCACTACTTCGTCCAACTGGGTAATGGAATCTTTCTGGGTGTTCTGGGCGACTATAGACAGTGCTGTGAAAAATATAAAAAGTAAGGGGAGCGCTTTTGATTTAAAATTCATTCAATTGATTTATCAAGTTCGTCCATCAAGGTTTCGGTATCCATGATCGTGGCAAATTCGTCCTTTAAATTCGCCAATTCTGCGTGAAATATAACCTCTGCGGGGTATTTATTGCCATCATACCCCACTTTATCGAAGGCTGCGGTGGCGTCGGATACCAAAATAACATTAAAGCCAAGGTTGGAGGCCATCCGGACCGACGTGGAAATGCAATGTTCGATGGTCAGTCCTGCAATTACCAAATCCGTTATATTTTGTGCTTTTAAACTAACTTCCAAGTTGGTTCCGATAAAGGCACTATTAACAGTCTTTTCGAATACAGGTTCATTGATCAAAGGCTGTACGGCCGGATGAAATTCATTGCCCATTTTGTTGGGGTACAACGGGGAATCAATTTCAGTGGAATTGTGTTTTACATGGAAAACGGGCAGTTGCTTTTTTCTGAAAATTTGCAATAATCTACCACAATTTTCCTCTGCTTCGGGATTGTTACGTTCTGAGCCATAAAAAGCCCCTTCCTGGAGTCCGATTTGGGTGTCTATCAACACAAGTGCAGTCATGAGGTTGAATTTTTGACCTAAAATTACGGGAAAACATCAAGAAAGAACAGTTTGATTCTTTTCATCGATGGATACATTGGCAAATTCAATTTTAGGGAGCCGCCCACAATAGCTATTTTTGAACAAATTTGAGCACATGAAGATTGTATCCTACAATGTAAATGGAATAAGGGCCGCCTTAAAAAAGGGTTTTGTGGAATGGTTGGAAACGGTAAGTCCAGATGTGGTCTGTTTACAGGAGACCAAAGCCATGGAAGAACAAGTGGACACCTCTGTTTTTGAGGAGGCAGGGTATTCCCATAACTATTGGTTCAGTGCCCAGAAAAAAGGATACAGTGGTGTGGCCCTGCTTTGCAAGAACGAACCTGACCATATTGAATTTGGTACGGGCATAGATTATATGGACCAGGAAGGAAGAAACATCCGGGCCGATTTTGGCGACCTTTCGGTAATGAGCATGTATTTGCCATCCGGGACCAATATGGACCGTTTGGATTTTAAGTTGACCTATATGGCCGATTTTCATAAGTATTCGGAAGAGCTTAGAAAAGAACGCCCCAATCTTATTGTTTGCGGGGATTACAATATCTGTCATGAAGCCATAGACATCCATGACCCTGTTCGAAATAAGAACGTATCAGGCTTTTTACCTGTGGAGCGCGAATGGATCGGTAACTTTATGAAAAGTGGCTTTATTGATAGTTTCCGCCATTTTAATAAGGAGCCCGATAATTACACTTGGTGGAGTTACCGAGCCAATGCAAGGGCCAACAACAAAGGATGGCGCTTGGATTATGGTATGGTGGCCGAACCGTTGGAAGATAGATTAAAGCGCTCCGTGATTTTGTCTGAGGCAAAACATAGTGATCATTGTCCGATTTTATTGGAGGTCGAAAAATAACATTGGCATAAAGACCGATGTTTTTGTTTCAGTACCTTTAACCGTGCTAAACTGCAGAAGATGAAATACACTAGAATTCCACATACCGATATCCGAATATCCAAAATTTGTTTGGGTACCATGACCTGGGGCCGCCAGAACAATGAAGACGAGGCGCACGAGCAAATGGATTATGCCCTTGACCAAGGTGTCAACTTTTTTGATACGGCCGAACTGTATCCGGTTCCTGCAAAAAAGGAGCTCTACGCGGTTACCGAGGAACTTGTCGGAAACTGGTTCAAAAAAACTGGAAATCGTGATAAAGTAGTATTGGGATCCAAAATAGCAGGACCTGGTCATGCCGCAAAGCATATTCGCAGCACCGGATTTAGCAGGGAATCCATTATCAGTGCGGTGGAAGGTAGTTTAAAGCGACTGCAAACAGACTACATTGACCTATACCAGCTTCATTGGCCAGAACGAAACACCAATTATTTTGGACAACGGGGATACAATGCCCATGCCGTGGATGTTTGGGATGATAATATTCATCAAGTTTTGGAAACGCTACGCGATTTGATTGCCGAAGGCAAGATTCGTCACGTAGGACTGTCCAACGAAACGCCTTGGGGAACAATGCGTTTTTTGGAGGAGAGCAAGGTACATCAATCTTTGCCCCGAATGAAGACCATACAGAATCCGTACAGCCTTTTGAACCGTCTCTTTGAGGTAGGACTTTCCGAGATTTCCATGCGGGAACAGATAGGTCTGTTGGCTTATTCGCCACTTGGTTTTGGGGTATTGAGCGGAAAATATCTTACCGAAGTTCCACCAAGGAAAGCCAGGATAACCTTATTTCCAAATTACAACAGGTATAGTGGGGATTCAGCTGTTGCAGCCACCGAGAAATATGCCCAATTGGCTAAAGAACATGGGTTGAGCATGGCACAAATGGCTTTGGCCTTTGTAAATACCCGACCTTTTTTGACCAGTAACATCATAGGAGCAACCAGTATGGAGCAACTTAAGGAAAACATCGGAAGTATCGATGTAGAACTGTCGGAAGAGGTTCTGGAAGGCATTGAGGAAATCCACAACGCAATTCCGAACCCTGCGCCATAATTATTCCAAAGTGTAAGCGCGATACTCGTCGCCAGAGTCGGTGCCCATTTTTCCTCCACCACAGGAAATGACCACGTATTGCTTGCCATCGACTTGGTAAGTAATTGGTGTGGCATACCCTCCGGCAGGTAGTTGATCTTCCCAAAGCTGTTTGCCCGTTTTCATGTTGAACGCACGTATTTTTTCATCCTTGGTGGCAGCAATAAAAAGGACACCGCCTTTGGTTACGACTGGTCCTCCATAGTTTTCAAGTCCGGAAACAGGAACGTTGGGGTCCTGTAAACTTTCTTCATGCCCTAAGGGTACCGTCCACAGATATTCACCCGAATTAAGGTCTATGGCATTTAAAGTTCCCCATGGCGGTTTTACCACAGGATAACCTCGGTCATCTTTAAATCTTGCAAAGCTTGAAATGGAATAAGGAACATCGATCTTTGTTTTCTCAACCCTATGATCTTTGGTTTCTTCGATATCCATTAAAAAGTCGGTAATGGCATTGGTTTCTTCTTCAGAAAGATTTGGCATGCCCGGCATGGCACCACGACCTTTTTGGATAATGCTTGTTATGGAGTCGGATTCCAATCGCAACTTCACGTTCTGAAGCTCAGGGATTCCGTTCAGGCCTTGCAAATCCCCTCCATGGCATCTGGCGCAGTGAATTTGTGCCAAACTTTGTCCCATACTCGAACCTTCGCCATTGCCACCAACTTCCTTCATTTTAATGATCCAAGCCATTTCGTTGGCATTTACGTACATTACGCCGTCTCTTGGGTCGAGTGCTGCTCCACCCCATTCTGCACCACCATCGGCCCCTGGGAATAGGATTACCCCGGTAGTATCCATGGGTATAAATTGTCCTTGTGATGTAATGGATTTGAATTTTTCAAGCACGGTGGGAGCTTCATCAGTTTCGTTGCCAGGAACCAAATCATCGACAAAAGCAGTTCGCTCAGGAGCATATAAATCGTCCTCTGTTAAAATCTGACGTGCAAAAGGCGCAGGTTTTTTGGGCAGGGGTTGGGTCTCAAATGCTTTTTCTCCATGTAAAGTTGAGCTTGGATATGCTTTTTCCTCGATAGGGAATAAGGGTTCCCCTGTGATTCGGTTAAACACGAATACATGGCCACTTTTGGTCACCTGTGCCACAGCGGGAATGTTTAGCCCGTCCCTTACAATGTCCACCAAGTTGGGCGGTGCGGGTAAATCACGGTCCCAAATGTCGTGGTGCACCATTTGAAAATGCCAAATTCGTTCTCCTGTATTCGCATTTAGCGCCAACAGGGAATTGGCAAAAAGGTTAGATCCTTCGCGGTCGCCACCGTACCAGTCAAAAGCCGCTGAACCCGTGGGGATGTAAACAATGCCTTGCTCGTTGTCCAACGCCATACCGGGCCAACTATTTGCTCCCCCAACTTTTTTATATGCCTCAGCAGGCCAGGTATCGTAACCAAACTCTCCTGGTTGTGGAATGGTATGGAAGGTCCATAAAATTTCGCCTGTGAGCACGTCGTAGGCTCGGATGTGTCCTGGCGAAGAACCGGGACCTTCGCCCACTCGGGTACCTTGTATCAATATGTTTTTAAAAACTGCACCAGGGGTGTTGGAGACCACGGATAATTTGCTCGGGTCCCTACCCAAACCATCACGAAGGTCAATGCTACCATTATTACCAAATTCGGTAATGGGTTGGCCAGTTTCAATATTGATGGCATACAGTTTTGGTCCTGATGAGAAAAAGATACGACTGGGAGCAGTACCGTCAGATTTCCAATAATTCAAGCCACGATTGAGCCCTAGACCTGATTCATCCTTTGTTTTTGGGGAAAATTTCCAGATTTCCTTTCCTGTTTTCGCATTGATTGCGAACAATTCAATGGCCGCATTTACCCCATAAAGCACATTTTCAACCATTAAAGGGCTGGTCTGTATTTGTGTAGTTCTTCCCTCTTGCAGACCTCCACTTTTATAGCTCCAAGCTAGTTTTAATTGGGAAACATTCGTGGTGTCAATTTGATCAAGATTGGAGAAATGGGTTCGTTCGGGGTCGCCTAAATAATGCTCCCAAGTGCTGAAATAAACCTTGTCTGCATTATTGGGATTTGGGCTGGTACAGGAAATGAGAATTGCTATGGGGGCGAGGAGAAAATACTTTTTCATGTGCGGTTTGAATGTTTTTTAATTGAATATTAGTAATCAATCATGATGCCTTGTCTCTTCGAGCGCAGTCGAGAAGTTATTGGAACCAACGTCTTAAAAATGAGGTCTCGACTGCGCTCGACCTGACAACCTGTTGTTTATGGACAATCAGAATTTTAAATATAAAAAGAAACCTGCAATTACTTTTTTATCCGAAGAGATGTGCGACCACATCTTCAATCTTGGAGACCTTTTGAACCAGAATTCCAGATTGTTTTAGCCCAATCTTGTTGTTTTTTGAGACAAAGATTTTGGAGAAGCCCAGTTTTTCCGCTTCAAGAATACGTTGGTCCACACGTTGCACAGGCCTGATTTCTCCTGCAAGTCCGACCTCTGCGGCAAAACAAACGCCTTTTTCAATGGCGATATCGGAATTACTGGATAGGATAGCGGCCATAACGGCCAAATCAATGGCAGGGTCATCCACGGAAATCCCACCTGTAATGTTCAGGAAAACATCCTTAGCACCCAATTTAAAACCTGCGCGTTTTTCCAAAACGGCCAAAAGCATGTTCAATCTTTTGGCATTGAATCCTGTAGCCGAACGTTGCGGTGTTCCATACACGGCAGTGCTCACCAAAGCTTGAATCTCAATGAGCAAGGGTCGCATACCTTCCACTGTTGCAGCGATGGCCGTACCGCTAAGGTCTTCGTCATTTTTGGAAATCAATACCTCCGAAGGATTATTGACTTCACGGAGGCCGCTTCCCTGCATTTCGTAAATGCCCAATTCCGCAGTTGAGCCGAATCTGTTTTTGAGGGAACGGAGAATGCGGTACACATAATTACGGTCACCTTCAAACTGTAGAACGGTGTCCACCATATGCTCCAAAATCTTGGGGCCTGCAATAGTGCCATCTTTTGTGATGTGTCCCACTAAAATAACGGGGGTGTGACTTTCTTTTGCAAATTTGATGAGTTCCGCGGTGCATTCACGAATTTGGGAAATGCTCCCGGCGGCAGATTCAATATAATCGGTGTGGAGTGTCTGAATAGAGTCAATGACGACCAAATCGGGCTCAATGGTCGAAACTTGCTGAAAAATATTCTGTGTTTTGGTCTCGGTAAGGATGTAGCAGTTTTCGCTATTGGGCTGAATACGGTCAGCGCGCATTTTTATCTGCCGTTGACTTTCCTCGCCCGACACATATAGGATTTTATAGGGCAGTTTCAAGGCAATCTGAAGCAGCAAGGTACTTTTTCCGATACCCGGTTCGCCGCCCAACAAAGTCAAAGACCCTGGAACGAGCCCACCGCCTAAAACGCGATTGAATTCTTGGTCCAATGTGTCCAAACGCAGTTCTTTTTCTTGGGTGATTTCGGAAACTCGAAGGGGTTTGTTGGCCTGTGTGGCAACTTTGTCGGCCTTCCAACTTTTTTTATCCTCCTTTTGGACCACTTCTTCCACAATGGTGTTCCATTCCTTGCAAGAGGAACATTGCCCTACCCACTTGGGGAATTGGGCTCCACAATTTTGACAAAAGAATGCTGTTTTGGTCTTGGCCATTCAAACTAAATGAGGGGCCTAAAGATATGGATTTAGATGATGGATTGGATATTTGGATTATTAGATAATTCGATTTTTAGAAGGGAAATCATTTAATGATCCAATAATCAACGAACCCATTCGGTTAATACCCGAAATCCGCTTTAAGGGCATCAATTTTTTCGAGGGCCATATCCTTGGTCAAAAAGTCGATTTCTTCAAGTTGAAATGCTTTTTCGAATGTTTTGAACGCTTTTTTGGGCTCTCCGATAAACTCGTAGTATTCTGCCTCGAAATAAAAGCCCATCATGGTATCCGGGAATTCCTTTTTGCAAAGGTCTGCCAAGGGTTCCAGTGACTCGTAGTCCTCTTTTTTCAAGCAGGCAGCATAAATGGCCATAATATCGTTGAGTTCCACTGGTTTTTCAAACCCGAACAGGTCTTCTATGGTTTGGTATCTGTTCTCCAAATAACTGAAGACAGGTTCTTCGGAGGTCAAAATATCGGATTTGTACTCTGCTGGTGTGATAGGTCTGTATATGCTGAATACATTATCAAAAGCTTTACTTATACCATAGGCCGCAATGGAGGTATGGTCAGCTTTTTCGTATTCATCAAAAAAATAATGCAATGATTCACGGGTAATGGAGCTGATGCTAGTGTTCATTTGAAGGATACGCTGTCTATCGTCAGTAGGTTGTTTTTCTACGATCAGGTTATAAAAAATAGTCTGGTCGAGTTCGGACAAGCGGGCAGGGACCCTGCTTTCCATTTCGGTGGCCAAAACGGGAGAAATACTAATATAAGAGTTGAATAGGGAGCGGTCTTTGAACAAATAGTAATTGCCAAAATTGCCTGTGATATCGTAGCCCACGAACATTTTAAACGGAGCGACATTATAACTGGTTTCCAGATACGGAATCAGTTCGGTGCCCAAAAACTCGTAGAACATTTTGCCTTTCTCGGTGGGCAATCCTGAGATGTCTTCGTAGTCGCAATCTACCCAACGCAAATCGTTTTGCAGTTGATGCACGCCGACCACGATGGCTTCGGGCATACGGTCAAACTTACTTTGGAATTTCACATTGGCCACAACAAGATCGAACAAATATTCGGCATCCAAAACCACGATCAATGGGTATGATTTTTCTTCAGTGTAGTCCTCGGGAAAATAGTAGGAGACATCCCTTCGCTCTTGCAGTTTGAAGGATTCAAAAATCTCCTTTGTCACTTGAGCGCTTAGGTTCAAGCACGTAAAGCCTATCAGTAGAAATAGACATTTTTTCATTGGTTAAGATTTAGGCGGCTTGGGCTTACCGATTTCTATTCAATAACGGTAATACGATAAAGGATATTGTACCGAAAACAACGACCATTAAAGTTTGGGCGATCCACATGATCCAACCAAATGCATCCCCGGAAACGGAGCTGATGCCATAAATGCCCAATGCAGCACTAACCGCTATGGGATAAAGGCCTATTCCGCCATTGGTGGTGGACATGGCGAAGGCACCGGCCACAAAGGCGACCAATAATTCCCCGAGGGATAGTGGAATGGTTTCTTCAACGGTGTACTTAATGACCCAGAACATGCCAAAATAGGCTGTCCAAATAAACAAGGTGTGGAGTATGAAGGGCCATTTGTTCTTCATTTTGAAAACACTGAGTACGCCATCTTGCAATCCGTTGAGGAACCCTTTCAGTTTTAGTGCCAATGGCGACTTTGATTTACGGATGATGTAGGATCCCAAAAAGAGTCCAACAATGCCAACTAGCAATATTCCGATGGCACCGACAATGTTCACGCCTCTCTCTTCGAGAAACCCAAGGATGAAATCTGTTTGGAGTGCCAGGGTAATTAGAACGATGGCCAAAAGCATCAACAAATCGACTACTCTTTCGGTAACGATGGTGCCGAATCCTTTTTCAAAAGGCACTTTTTCATAGGTGGTAAGTGCGGTCGCCCTTAAAATTTCGCCGGAACGAGGTATTCCCAAGTTGGCAAAATAGGAGATTAGGACAATGAATATAGTGTTTACCGTTTTAGGACGGTATCCCATGGGTTCCAAGAGGTATTTCCAACGAACAGCTCGTGAAATATGGCTCAATATGCCAATAATCACGGAAATGGTTACCCAAAATGGGCTTGCATTGGAAATATAATGGATGATTTGTTTTCGCTCCTCGGGTGTGGTGGAATTGTAGGAGTACCAAACCAAAAACAACCCAAATGCGATGGGTACGAACAGCTTAAGAAATTTTTTCAGGGATTTGCCCAAAATTTACTTGAGTAGATTGGTTTCTTCGTTGGGGAAGACCAATGCTGGATTAAATGTTTTTGCCTCTTCGATATCCATCCATGCGTAGGTGATCAGGATCAATACGTCTCCCACGGCCACTTTTCTGGCTGCGGCACCGTTCAGGGTAAGCTCTCCAGAATTTCGAGGGCCAGGAATAGCGTAAGTTTCCAATCGCTCACCGTTGTTGTTGTTCACGATCTGCACTTTTTCGCCCCTGATTATATTGGCGGCGTCCATAAGATCTTCGTCTATGGTAATGCTGCCTATATAGTTAAGGTCTGCTCCGGTAACTTTTACTCGGTGTATTTTAGATTTTACAACTTCTACTTGCATGGTGCAAAATTATCAATTCAATCTTAGATTATC
>CETR01011826.1_pt1 | contig 33971 bp, 41 predicted proteins | sample 531281 | NCBI WGS metagenome assembly CETR01 (sample SAMEA2622568, study PRJEB7988) | marine metagenome | biome: marine biome (ENVO:00000447); feature: mesopelagic zone (ENVO:00000213); material: "saline water (ENVO:00002010), including plankton (ENVO:xxxxxxxx)" | depth 696 m
TCGCAGTACCAGTGTTTTGGAAACGAACCATATAATGTAAATAGTTAATGGCCTCCTCAATATAAACCTCACTCCCTTCCAATACGCTTTTATCATTAGGGTCAAAAGAATTCACTACTTCTTGACTATAGGTAAACTCATTATCACTTGGGTTATCATCGATAACAGAAGTTGTTATTTCGATATTAAAATCTAAGCTATCACCACCATTTAACGTTGGAGGTTGAGCATTTAAAAATTGAAGGTTTATATAATCACTTTGAAAAGGATCTAAACCTGTAAAGCTAAAACTTATTGTATTGGTGGTCGTCGCAGTTTCTGAAGGTGAAGCTACTATAAAGGTTTGTAAATTTTCATCATAAGTGAGTAAAATCTCTCCATCTAAACTAGTGGTACCGTTATTAGTCACAACAATTTGATAATTTGATGAAAAACCAGGTCTTGCATTATTTATAGGAAGAAAGGCAACTGACAAATCATTGATGGTAGTAGCAGCTTCTGCACAAAAATCTATAGTAGTTTGATTTCCATAGCCCGTAAAGTTGACTTGCTGTGAAGCAGGTGTAAATGTAAAATTCATATTAGCAGAAAGAGCCGTTAATGTATTATTTCCTTCATCGGTGTATAACGTATAGTCTCCATTAGCATCTGTTATGGTTCCATAATCTTCCCCATTCACATTTGCGGTAACCAGTGTGTTTGGAACAATTACAGCAGAAGGGTCATTACAACCTAAGCCTATGTCATACTTCACCGAACCGTACACCACATTAGGCTGATCATTACCAAAATTACAATTCGTACTTAATGTTGCATTTAATACTTCTAGCTGCTGAAAATACCATGTATTAAAAGTATCTATTTCATCTACGCATACTAATTCTACATTGGGAGTCTCATAAAATCCTTCTCCTAAACCAATATTGGACGAATTACCATTTTTTAAGTTTACATAAACCAAAAATTCACTATCAAAAAAGCTAACCTCTATTAAATTAGGGTTTTGAGATAAATCTAGCTCGGTTATTAAATTACTTTCAATCCACAAATATTCTAAATACATATTATTACTCACATCTAAGTTAGTAATAGGATTTGCACTTAAAAATATTTCTTCTAGATTAAGATTTTGAGACAAATCTATCGCTGCAATATTATTCCCAGATGCACTTAAAAGCTCTAAATTTAATTCGCCGGTAATATCTAAAGTGGTTAAATTATTACCACTAATTTCCAATTCTAGTAAATCAGGATGATCGAGATTAATGGATGTTAAATTATTATTACGAATTCTGAAAATCTGCAGGTTAGAATTCTGAGAGATATCTACTGTGCCAATATTATTGTCATTTAAATTTAATACCTCTAAGTTCACCAAGGAAGTTAAGTCAATATCTGTTAATACATTTCCTCTTAAATTTAAATTAGTCAAATTTATAAAAGCTTCCAGACCTGTTGCATCACTAATTGTAGGCGCCCAAGAAGATTGAAACTGCACATCTAATTCTGTTACCTGTAAAGCTTCAGAAACTTGAATTTCATTATCATTATTAGTGTCTATAACAGGTGAATAGTTTAATAATAGTGACTTTAAATACTCATCTGGAATATTAACTGTTTGTGCAGAAAAGTTTTGAAATGCTAGTACAAAGAGTACTAATAAAGTAATTTTTTTCATGATAAAAGTTTTTGATATTTTCACTTACAACAACCAAAAACAATAAACTCCTAACATTTTTAATAAAAATATTAAGAGTTCTCTATGAATATTTCAAAAAAATTAAAATCATCTTTTCTTTTTCTATCACTTTCTGAGTAAAAGAAGTTCCACTTCCTATTTGATACTTTCAAAAATAAATTCCTGTGTTTAGTGAACTCAAATTAATCTGCTGGGATTTATTTTCAACATGCATTACATCTTCAGAAGTGACTGATAAGTTTTCAATAACTTCTGTAGAAACTTAACTTCATTAACACCGATGCATCAAAATCCAAATAGATAACTGCTTCTGCTAAAATAGATGTGGTTTTTCGTATAGAATGTATAAAATTGATTGATTATCAAGGTATAAATATTAAAAAGCATATAGACTAAAAGAAAATGGCCGCCAAAAAAGACGACCATTCTCCCCCTAAACAAAAAACAAATAAGAAAACCCTTAAAAAGAATAACTAAATTAAGACCATGCTTCGCAACATAAATCTTGTTTGTTATTTATAAAACATACTATCTTATTAAATTCCTACTTGTTATTATAAATTTTTCTACATTTATTGCCTAAAATTCAAAAGAATGCCCAAATCCCTAAAAGAAAATGTTTGTGAAGAACGTCTTTTCAGTAAGATTTATAATGAGCATGCCACCCACTTATTTAATTTTCTTTATTACAAGTTTGGTGAAAAATTAGGTCCCCAAGATAAAGTGCAAGAAGCTTTTGTAAAACTTTGGAAAAAATGTAAAGACGTTCCGCCCAACAAAGCCAAATCTTTTTTATTTACGGTGGCCAACAATTTAATGCTGAATGAATTTAACCATCAAAAAGTGGTTCTAAAATACCAACAGAAACAAACTAAAAAAGTAAATCATCAAGACCCACAGTTTTTAGTAGAAGAAAAAGAATACTTAGAAAAATTTCAAAACGCATTAGCCAAACTTACTGAAGCCCAACGCGTCGCTTTTATGATGAATCGTACCGAAGGTAAAAAACATAAAGAAATTGCTGAAATTTTAGGCATCTCAAGAAAAGCAGTTGAAAAGAGAATTTACACTGCCCTGAAAAAACTTCGGGAAGATTTAAAAGAAATTTAATAGTAGAGGTAGGAAATTTTTAAGCTTACTTGTTTTATTTGCAGAGAACACGAAGATGAAAGAAGAAAAACTCATACAAAAATGGTTAGACGGCGAGCTTTCTCCTGAAGAAAAGAGAGAGCTTGAGCAATTTGAAGCCTTTAAGGACTATCAAAAAATTGATGCCGCCGCACAATATTTTAAAGCGCCAAAGTTTGACGCAGCTACCACTTACACCAACATACAGGCACAAAAAGAGAAAGAAAACACTCGTACAAATTGGTTAGCAAACATTAGTAAAATTGCTGCCGTATTGATTATCGGGTTTTTAGCTTATACTTTTCTTTTTCAAGATTCCTTAACCGAAGTTTCTACGCAAATAGCAACTTCAGAAAATATTTCACTCCCAGATAATTCTCAAGTAAATGTAAATGCTGCTTCTTACTTTGCTTTTAATGAAAATCAATGGAAACAAAAAAGGGAAGTACAACTAAAAGGGGAAGCTTATTTTAAGGTTGCCAAAGGTGAAAAATTCACAGTGGTGACTCCCTTAGGAAATGTTAGCGTAAAAGGAACACAATTTAATGTAAAACAACGAAACAATATTTTTGTAGTGAGTTGTTATGAAGGCCTTGTAGAAGTAACTACCGCAAAAGACACTATTTTACTACCCGCCGGGAAAGAATACAGAAAAATTAATGGAAGTAGTTTAGTAGAAAATATTTCTGCCCAAACCCCTTCTTGGATTGCCGGAGAAAGTAATTTTACAAGCACTCCATTAAAAGAGGTGTTTAACGAACTAGAAAGACAATATAACATTAAGGTTCATTTAAAAAACCTTACTTTTGATGCAGATCGAACATTTACCGGAAGCTTTGTACATAACAACTTACAACAAGCATTAAAGGCAATTACCATTCCTTTTAATCTCACGTACAAAATAGAAGGTAGTTCTGTAAGCATTATTAAAAGTGAGTAAAAAAAACTACCTCATTGTAATATTTCTTTTCACTTTTTGCCATCAGCTTTTTTCACAAGAAAAAAGTCAGAACACTTTTCCTTTAACAGAATTATTAGAGATATTAGAAAGCCACTCCAATTACAGGTTTTCTTACGCTGATGAAGATTTAAAAAATATTGAAGTACCGGAACCGCCCAATATGCTTTCGGTTACCGAAACCATCGCCTTCTTAGAAGAAAAAACGGGGTTTAAATTTACCCTCATTGGCAGTAATCAAATTGTAGTCGATGCAAATATTCCTGTAAAACCCCCAAAGCAAGAATTACCGGTAGAAAAATTAGATGAGATTATTTTAACCAACGTAATCGCTAAAGGGGTCTCTAAAATTAAAGATGGAAGTTTTAAAATTAATTTTGATGAAATAGGGATCATTCCCGGACTTATTGAAAATGATGCTTTTCAAACCATACAAGCACTCCCCGGAGTAGAAAGCGTAAATGAAAAAGTTTCCAATATTAATATCCGTGGCGGAACTAACGACCAAAACTTAATTTTATGGGATGGGATTAGAGTCTATCAATCCGGGCATTTTTTCGGGTTAATTTCTGCCATCAATCCACATCAAAATCATACCGCGACATTATATAAAAATGGCACTCCCGCTTATTTTGGCAATAGCGTTTCAAGCGTTATTGAACTCGCTTCAGATAAAAAGTTAAACGATGAGTTTACTGCAGAAATTGGACTTACATTTTTAAGTGCCGATGCTTTTATCGACACCCCACTCGACAAAAAATCTTCTATACAGATTGCAGCAAGAACCTCTATTAACGGAGCTTTTATCACTCCTACTTATTTACAATATTACGATAGGGCATTTCAAGATACAGAAGTCACCACCAATCCAACTAGTCTAAGTAATGGTGAAGAGGATTTCAGGTTTTCAGATGTGAGTTTTCGGTGGTTATACCAACTTTCTGAAAAAGATATATTACGACTAAATTATTTTTCCATTTCTAATGAATTGGGTTTTACTGCTGAAGAATTAAACAACGGAACTATTGAAACCAAAAGCAGTAAGCTTTCACAAAACAGTTTAGGAATGGGGGTGTATTATCGCAGAAATTGGAGCGAAAACTTCACTTCACAACTTCAACTCTATCATTCTAACTATAAGCTTACTGCTACAAACGAAATTCTAAACACCAGTGATTACCTAGAGCAAGAAAACAATTTATATGAAAACTCGCTTAAATTAACTACCAAATGGGTTTTAGATAGTCACTTTCAGTTAAATTCAGGTTACGAGTTTATTTCTACCAAAATAAAAAATGCTGAAGCTAACGAGGAAATCACCAATGAAGATAGGCTTGCAAATACCATCAATGTAAATAATCTATTCGCCAGTGTACGCTACCAAAGTTCTTCTAAAAAAACCTTGATCCATGCGGGTACCCGATTAAATTATTTGAATGATTTTAATTTGCTATTAGCCGAACCAAGGCTAAGTTTGAATCAGCAGTTTTTGAATAACTTTTCGATAGAAGTTTTAGGCGAATTGAAAAGCCAATATTTATCTCAGGTGATAAATTTTCAAAATGATTTTTTGGGAATTGAAAACCGAAAATGGCAATTGGCAGATCAGCAAATTTTCCCTATCCTTCAAAGTAGGCAAGCTTCTTTAGGACTTAACTTTCAAAAAAATAATTGGTTGGCAAGTGTAGAATCTTACGTAAAAGAGGTTGAAGGAATTTCTTCACAAAGTCAAGGGTTTCAGAATCAATATGAATATGCGCAGATTGTGGGGGATTATAGAATTTTAGGATTGGATATTCTCATCAATAAAAAGTTTAAAAATTTTGATACTCGCTTAAGTTATTCTCTTACGCATAATGATTATTTCTTTGAAGATTTATCTACTTCAGGAATTCCGAATAATTTTGAAATCACTAATTCTTTCACCTTTGCCACTTCCTATAGCTACAAAACTTTTAAAGCTTCCGGCGGACTCATTTGGCGTAGCGGAAAACCCTTCACTCCAATTACCGAAAATGGGTTAGCCAACAACCAATTTGATTATGAACCTATTAATAGCAGTAACTTAAAAGATTATATGCGGGTAGATATTTCGGTAAGTCAAGAGTTTAAAATTCAGAAGAAATTAATGGCCTACGCTGGTTTATCTATATGGAATTTATTGGACAGGAAAAATATCATCAACTCTTATTACCGCCAAAATAGGAATAATGAAATTTATTTAGTGCAGCAAGAAGCTTTAGGCTTAACCCCAAACTTTGTGTTCAGGGTTAAGTTCTAATTTTTACATACGTTCAGGAACATCTATTCCCAATAACGAAAATCCGTTTTTAATGGTATTGGCCACCGCTTCTGAAAGTTGAACCCTAAATATTTTTTCTTCTTCAACCTCTGCCCCCAAAATACTTACATTTTGATAGAACGAATTAAATTCTTTTACCAAATCGTAGGTATAATTTGCAATTAATGCGGGACTGTGTTGTTCTGCCGCTTGTTGCACGATCTCTGGATATTGCTGAAGCAACTTCACTACTTCACGTTCTTTCTCGTGCAATTGATAGTCTGCTAAATCTGTAGAATGATTAAAATCTGCTTTTCTTAAAATGGAACGAATTCTTGCATACGTATATTGAATAAACGGTCCTGTATTTCCTTGAAAATCTACCGATTCTTCGGGATTGAACAAAATACGTTTTTTAGGATCTACTTTTAAAATGTAATATTTTAAGGCTCCCAAACCAATAGTTTTGTACAGTTGTTGTTTTTCTTCTTCAGTATACCCTTCAAGCTTTCCTAATTCTTCAGAAATTTCTTGGGCGGTTTTGGTCATTTCTTCAATAAGATCATCGGCATCTACTACAGTTCCTTCACGGCTTTTCATTTTTCCGCTGGGTAAATCTACCATTCCGTAGCTTAAGTGATACAAATGATTTGCCCACTCAAAACCTAATTTCTTCAAGATTAAAAACAATACTTTAAAATGATAATCTTGCTCGTTTCCTACAGTGTAAACCATTCCGTTAATGGCATAATCTTCCACACGCTGAATCGCCGTACCGATATCTTGCGTCATATAAACCGCAGTTCCATCAGCACGCAACACGATTTTTTCATCTAAACCTTCTTCGGTTAAATCTATCCACACACTTCCATCTTGCTTTCGGTAAAAAACGCCCTTTTCGAGTCCGTCGTTTACCACCTCTTTTCCTAATAAATAGGTATTACTTTCGTAGTAATTTTTATCAAAGTCTACCCCAAGCGCTGCATAAGTTTGCTCAAAACCATCATACACCCATTGGTTCATCTTTTCCCATAGTGCTACTACTTCTTCATCTCCAGCTTCCCACAATTGTAACATTTTTTGGGCTTCCAGTATCAACGGCGCTTCTTTTTTGGCCTGCTCTTCAGAAACACCTTGCTTTTGTAATTCAGAAATTTGAGTTTTATATTCTTTGTCAAATTTCACATAGTAATTACCAACAAGTTTATCACCTTTTAATCCTGTAGAATCCGGAGTTTCACCTTCTCCAAATTTCTGCCAAGCCAACATACTTTTGCAAATATGAATTCCTCGGTCGTTAATAATTTGAGTTTTATAAACTGTATTTCCCGCAGCTTTCAATATTTCTGCAACAGAATAGCCTAATAAGTTATTTCGAATATGTCCTAAATGCAAAGGTTTGTTTGTATTGGGCGAAGAATACTCGACCATAATTTTTGGAGATTGCTCATTGGTAGAGATGCTTCCATAATGCTCGTCGTCTTTCATAACATTGAAAAACTTTAAGAAATACGCATCACTAAGCACAATATTCAAGAAGCCTTTTACCACATTAAAGCCAGCAACCTCTTCTACATTTTCTTCTAAGTATTTCCCTATAGCTTCTCCCAATTGTACCGGATTGGTTTTTACTTGACGTAACATAGGAAAAACCACAACGGTCACATCACCTTCAAACTCTTTACGTGTTGCTTGAAACTCAACATTTTCTAGTTCTATATTATGAAGGTGTTTTACGGCTTCTTTTACTTTGTCTGCTAATGTGTCTTGAATAGTCATCTTCTCAAAAAATTTTGAACCGCAAAGATAATTTAAAATTTAAAGCTGACTAACATCCTTAACGGCTTTCCTTTTTAAATTCAGTATTAGTTGTATTAAAAAAGTGAAATTTAAATTGCATACAGAGCGTTTGTATTCCTTCTAATTAAGGCTTAACTTTAACTAATAATATTAAGAAATGCGACTATTCACATCTTTCCTGATCAATAAATTGTTTTTAGTATGCGGAATGTTTGTTTTCTTCGGAATTTCTTCTGCTAAAAAACCAGCGGCTAAAAAAGGAATTGATTTTTATAATGGGAACTATCAAGAAGCTTTGGAAAAAGCAGAAAAGGAAGAAAAATTGGTTTTTGTTTATTTATATGCCAATTGGTGTGGCGTTTGTAAATCTCTGAAGAAAAATACGCTAAAAGATAAAGAAGTAGGTAGTTTTTATAACGAAGAATTTATAAACCTTGCACTGAATGCAGAAAAAGGGGAAGGTAAAATAATTGCAGAAAGTATTGGACTTCAAAGCTACCCTACCTTACTCTTTTTAAACGGTGGTGATGGTAGAATCTTAAATCGGGTATCCGGTTACAAAACACCTATCCAATTAATTAACTTAGGAAAGATTTACACCCAATAAACACGTTATGTTACTAAATGTTTCTTATAATCATCCTGAACGCCGTGAAAAGATAAATGAAGAAGTAGGAAGAGCATTTACGTTAATGGAACGTATTAAAATGAAAGGAGTTGGTTCCCATAAACTTTTTATTACTTCCACCAGCATTGAAATTCACCATCTGCTGATTCTAGATAAATATATCAATACTTGCAATATTGAAATAAGACCTGACGGAATTATTGTCACTTTCCGGTCGTTATTAGAAACTTATGCTTTGGTTATCCCTTACTATAAACTAAAACTCTACAAAAGCAAAGCAGAAGAATACTCCATTTACCGAGATCACTATTTTATTAAAGTAAAAGCTGATACCAAAAACACGCATATCTTCATGAAGAAATTGCTGGATTTTAAAGCGAATCATTGGACTTCTTCTTCGCATCCTTGATTTTTTCTGTATAAATATTGAAAACCGTACTTTTCTAGTTTGAATATTTAATTTAAAAAATTAGTCTCTTTTTTAACCTTCCTCAAACATTCATTTAAAGAATTGCTTACATCCATCTAAATTTTAAAAATCACATTTGCGGCAAAAAAGAATGGACTTATTTATCTATGTTTTTGCTGCTTTATTTTCGGTGATTAATCCGCTGGGAACGGTTCCTATTTTTGTAGGACTTACTAAAGAAGACAGTAATGCCGAGAGATCGCGCACTTCAATTCTTACAGCAATCAATATTTTTGTAATTTTATTAATTGCATTTTTCACCGGAAAATATATTCTAAATTTCTTCGGAATTAGTATTGAATCCCTCCGCATTGCCGGTGGACTCATTATTGTTTCTTCCGGTTTTGCATTACTTACGGGAACTTTCAATAAACACAAAGGAATGGACCGCGAAAAAGTAAAAAATGATGCTTATCAACGTGATGGCGTAGCATTAACTCCGCTAGCGATACCAATGTTGGCCGGACCAGGATCTATTTCATTTTTAATTGGTTTAAATGAAGAACATAATGAGTTATTAGATCAATTAGTGATCGTCCTTTCTATCTTTGCCGTTTGTTTTGCTACTTTTTTGGTATTAAAAAGCGCCCCCATTATTGTAAAATGGTTAGGCGCTTCAGGGATTAATGCAATTTCAAGAATTATTGGTTTTATTGTGATTGCTATTGGTATTGAATATATTAGCTCTTCCGTAATGACGGTTTTAGGTGTGGTATTTAGGTAAATATTCCATTTACTTTTTAATAAATTTCCTTACAATACTATTTTGACCAGCTAACTTTAGAAAATACACCCCTTTAGATAATGTGGCAATGTTAATAGCTTGATTTTCTGTTATAGTTTTAGCTAATACTTTTTTTCCCAGTATATCATAAATAGCAATTTCTCCGCTATATGTTGAAATGAAAATTTCTTCCGAAGAAGGATTAGGATACATTACAATTTGAGACTTTTCATAAGAAGTATTAGTTAGAACATCACCTTCTAAAGAAAGATAATCTATGGTAAAAAAGGAAGAACTACCGTCTCCACTAATGTCTGCTTGCCAGCCTGATCCAACACCACCAATAATAGAGCCTTTTCGATTTATCAAAGACGGATCTAAAATTACTGCTATAGAATCTGGTTCTTGGGTAATATCATCATACTCGATAGCGACTTCAAATAATTGATAATTTAATTGTTCTTCACCTAATTTCAATTCTCCTATACCAATGGTGTCCCTTTGAGAAATAGCCGGATCCCACTTGGTAAGAAATACATTTACCTGAGCAGTGTCTACAACATATTCCCCCTCTTTTTCAAGCAAATTTTCGGTATATTTATAATACCCTGTCAGTTTTTCCGGCAAATAACTAATAGGTGCTCTCTGTATAGCAGCGTCTTTCACATAAAAATACCACATTCCCAAGGTAAGGGCATAATTATTATGATGTGCATCAGCATTATTTCCAAAATAAAAATGCTCAGAAAATGAATCATTTTCACCAAAAATCACTCCACATTGCCAATAATTAAGTTTGGTGTCTGTTTGCCAATCTTCAAAATCTAAATTTTGGAGTTGAGCTGAAAGAAATAAAGGACACAAGTAAAATAAAGTAAGAATTTTTTTCATCACAAAAGTTTTTAAGTTATATGATAAATATACCTTACCTTTATTTAAACAAATTATCAAAAAGAGATAAATACTTGTAAAATAGACAATTATACATCTATAAATTATAGAGTGTCAATAACTCCGCTTTTAACTCTGAAGCTGATTTACCGGTATTTGACTTGATAAATTTGCTGAAATTAGCAGGATTATTAAAATTAAAGTCATAGGAAATTTCTTTTAATGATGCTTCATTAAGTATCATTTCCCTTTTAATTTCTAGAAGTAATTCTTCGTGAATTATTTTAAGAGGCGTCTTCCCAAAAGTTTTCTTACAAATTGCGGTAAGTTTATCTTTAGGCAATGATAGTAGCTCTGCATATTCAACTACTTTTCTTTTAGTTTTAATGTTTTCCCCAACAGCTAATATAAATTTTGCAGAAAAATTCACTTGGTCAAAAAACACTCCGGTAGATTGATTTTCAATTAAAGTAATAAGAATAATTTCTAAGTAACTATATATTTTACAAAAAGATAAATGCGTACTATCCTGATTGAGATTCAGAATTTCAATTTGCTTAAAAAGTTGATGTAGTAATTCAAAATCTTTTAATTTCAATTTTAATTCGGCTTGTTTAAAAAATAAATCATAATGCCGAATTGGAAAAATAAACTCAAAAATATCTTTTTTAAACTGAAGAAGTAACCCATTAGCTTGATTACGTCTCAACAAATGAACCTGCCCGGGATATACTAAATAAATAGAACCTTTGGATAAGCTGTATTTTTGAAAATCGATAAATTGATGTCCTTCGCCCTCATTTACCAAAATAATTTCGAAATAATTATGACGATGGGGTGTTTTGTAATTATAAGAATTCGAATAATCTAAAGATTCAACGCTTAATAATTGTTCTGTAGGTAAAGATACAATATCCATAATTTCAGTCATCAAAATAAAACACTGAAATTAAATCAATTAAACTATTAAAAGCAAATTAAAAACTTAATACTTTAACGTTTTTTAAAAGCAATTCCGCAAACTAAAGAAAGAATTCCTAAGCAAATCATGGCGAAAGATTGTGTGGCATCGTTTTCAGCCATTACTTTTTCTGTTCCATTTTCTAAAGAAACATGCGGAAATAGCAAGGTGTATATTCCATAGCCAATTAATTAATTTAGGAAAGATTTACACCCAATAAACACGTTATGCTACTAAATGCTTCTTATAATCATCCTGAACGCCGTGAAAAGATAAATGAAGAAATAGGAAAAGCATTTACGCTAATGGAACCTATTAAAAAGAAAGGAGTTGGTTCCCATAAACTTTTTATTACTTCCACCAGCATTGAAATTCAACATCTGCTGATTTTAGATAAATATATCAATACTTGCAATATTGAAATAAGACCTGAAGGAATTATTATCACTTTCCGGATTTGTTTTACTCACAGGATCTTTCAACAAACATAAAGGTATGGAGCGTAAAAAAATAAAAATGATGATTATCAACGTGATGGCGTAGCGTTAACTCCGCTCGCGATCCCAATGTGCTGGCCGGACCGGGATCTATTTCATTTTTAATTGGCTTAAATGAAGAATACAGTATTTTCTTAGATCAACTTGTCATTGTACTTTCTATTTTAATTGTATGTTTTGCGACGTTTTTAGTTTTAAGAAGTGCTCCGTTTATTGTAAAATGGCTAGAAGCTTCCGGCATTAATGCAATTTCCAGAATTATTGGTTTTATTGTGATTGCTATTGGTATTGAATATATTAGCTCTTCCGTAATGACGGTTTTAGGTGTTGCGTTTAGGTAGTTATTGGCAATCGTTATTGTAATAATTCACAATCGACCTTATTTCATAACGCTTAAAATACTTACTCTTAATTTTATTCATTAAATCGGAACAATCGCTAAAATAATTTTTAGCGATTGTTTTAAAACGTTTTGAATAGGTATTTCCGTTTCTCAAATCGGTCACTAAATCTTGACCGGGAACTCCTAAATAATAATCGAAATTGGTGTATTTAACATCTTTCAACACATTGTTAGAAACTGAATTATTCACTCCTTGAGACATTTCGTTAGCAAAATTTTGACCTGCAAAGGCATCAGTAGTTGTTTTTTTCTTAAAATAAAGAATCACATTTCCTTCAGTAAAAACTTCTAATAATTTAATAGCGTGTGGGTAGGCAACTCCATCGACAATCTTGTAAGCATATTTTTTCTGTTCTCCTTCAATCGTTAAATCAACAGACTTTGCTGTTTTATAATTATAAAAAATCTTATCGGCATCTATATCCTCTTTAAATACAATCTCATTATTTAAGTTTAGCCTCGCAACCCCTTCTATAATCTCTCCAGATCGCGTTTCTACTTTTGCTTCATGAAAAGGATTAATTGCAAAGGCACCACCTCCTACTTTTTGAGAATACGTAATAAAAGGCAGAAGGAATAAAAGTGTAAAAAGTATATTTTTCATATAAATAAAGTGAACTATCGTTTTCTAAAAGCAATCCCGCAAACTAAAGAAAGAATTCCTAAGCAAATCATGGCGAAAGATTGTGTGGCATCGTTTTCAGCCATTACTTTTTCTGTTCCATTTTCTAAAGAAACGTGCGGAAATAGCAGGGTGTATATTCCATAGCCAATTAATACAGCTCCAACTAACAGCAAAACGATTTTTAATGTATTCTTCATTTTATAAACCCATCTTAAAAAGTACCGAAAGTTAAGTATTTAATTGTAATTTTCTTGGAAAATTGACTCATGAAAATTCTTCTTACCGGTGCTAATGGATATATAGGAATGCGATTATTGACTTTACTTTTAGAGCAAGGCCACGAAGTTGTCTGCGCAGTAAGAAGTGCCGACCGACTATCGGTAGACCCTGAAGTAAAAAAAGAAATCGAAATTGTAGAGATTGATTTTCTAGAAGAAGTAAAACCCAACTTACTTCCCACAGATATTGATGCAGCGTATTATTTGATTCATTCCATGACAACTTCTACCAAAGATTTTGATGAAAAAGAAGCACAAGCCGCAGAAAATTTCAACCACTATTTAGAACCTGTCAATGCTAGGCAAGTTATTTTTCTTACCGGAATGACCAATGATAAGGAAAGTTCTAAGCATTTAAGTTCCCGCAAAAAGGTTGGTGAAATTTTACAGGAAGGCAATTTTCATCTTACATGTTTGCAAGCTGGAATTGTAGTAGGTTCAGGAAGTTCCTCTTTTGAAATTATCAGAGATTTATGTGAGAAACTTCCGTTTATGATTACCCCACGATGGGTAGACACCAAAACACAACCTATCGCGATTAGAAATGTCTTGCAATACCTCTCCGGTGTTTTGGGTAACGAAAAGTGTTATGATGAAGCTTTTGATATTGGTGGCCCAGAAGTATTGACTTACAAAAAAATGATGCTTCAATATTCTAAAATTAGGGGATTAAAATTACACATTATCGGAGTTCCTTTTATGACGCCAAGACTCTCTTCCTATTGGTTGTATTTTGTGACTTCCACCTCCTATAAACTTGCCGTAAACTTAGTGGACAGTATGACGGTAGAAGTAATTTCTAAAGATACGCGTTTACAAGAAATGTTAAATATTGAACCTATTTCTTATGAAGAAGCAATCAAAATGGCCTTCGATAAAATTGAACAAAATCAAGTGGTTTCTAGCTGGAAAGATTCTAAATCTAGCGGAAGATACAGGCAAAAAGATTTGAATAAGTACATTCAGGTTCCTACCCATGGTTGTTTGCGTGATGTTCAGCAACAAAAAGCAGAAGATCCAAAAGTTTCATTAGAAAAAATCTGGAGCATTGGTGGCAAAAATGGTTGGTATTACGCCAATTCTTTATGGAAATTCAGAGGTTTTCTCGATAAACTTTTTGGCGGTGTAGGATTGCGTCGTGGCAGAACACATAATAATAAAATTAATACCGGAGATTCACTCGACTTTTGGCGTGTGCTTTTAGCCGATAAAGAAAATAACAGGCTCTTATTGTTTGCTGAAATGCGCGTTCCTGGAGAAGCTTGGTTAGAATTCTGTATTGACGAGGAAGGAATTGTACACCAAACCGCCACGTTTAGACCCAGGGGAATTGCCGGAAGAGCTTATTGGTATAGTATGCTTCCGTTTCATTTTTTTATCTTTAAGGGAATGTTGAATGAAATTGCGGCTGCCAAGTGATTAAATCTTTACTCGACTACTTTAAGAACAACCTTCTTTTAGCCTTATCTATTCTGACTATTTTAGCTTTTTCAGGTTTTATTTTTATTTCTCCGCAAAGCTTTTATTACACCATAGAATCTTACTCGGTAACCATTAGAAACCTCTTCGGAAGTTTTTACTTGTGGTTAGGTTTAGGCTGTGTTTTGTTTCTATTTATTTTAGTCTTTACCCCCTTAGGGAAATTAAGACTCGGAAAAGAAAAACCAGAGTACGACACTTTATCTTGGATTGCGATGCTTTACAGCGCCGGAATGGGTGCCGGTATTTTATTGCGCGCCGTCCAAGAACCGGTATTTATGCAACAAAACCCGCCCATTTCTAGCAATAATTCTGCGGAAGTAATGGCACTGGAATATACTTTTTACCAGTGGGGATTTACCGCTTGGGCATTTTATGTATTCTTCGCTTTAGTAATTGGCTATTATTTATTTATTCGAAAAAAGACGATGTTGCTCAGTAATGCTTTTCCTCAGTTTGAGGGCAGTAAACTAATTAAAGGGATTGATTTATTAACTGTTTTAACTACGGTTATCGGAATTGTTGCCGCTATTGGTCTAGGAACCGAACAAATTGAGGGCGGACTCACATTTCTGCTCAATACCGAGAACGATTACGCATTTGCTTATTTATTTACGTTTATCATCTTTCTCTTCGGTTTTATTTCTGCCTATCAAGGAATTCACAAAGGGATTCAAAAAATATCAAATTGGAACATTGCATTAACATTTCTACTATTACTTTTTGTTTTTGTGCAAAGTGATATGCTTCAGATTTTTGAAAATTTTGGGATAGCGACTTATCAATACATCATCGATTTTCTTCCGTTGAGTTTAGCTTTGGGAAATTACAATCCCGGAAAGCAATTTTTAACCGACTGGACACTTTATTATTGGGCTTTTTGGCTAGCTTGGGCACCGTTTACCGGTATTTTTATCGCCCGAATCTCGAAAGGAAGGACCATTCGGCAAATGATTTTGGGCGCTATTTTAATCCCCTCACTAGGTAGTTTCTTTTGGTTTAGTGTTTTTGGCTCTTCCTCTTTTCAGCTTATCGAACAGATGAATAATTACCAAGGGGATTTTGATAATGTGTTCACTTCTATTTTTGTGTTTCTTAAAGCTTATCCACTTTCTACGCTAACTTCTATTTTAACCATTGTTCTCTTAGTTGGCTTTCTAATTACCTCGGTAGATTCTGCCATTTATGTGTTGAGTATGTTTACCGATAAAGGAAAACAAAACCCCAAGAAAACCCATCGATTAGTTTGGGCTATTTTAATGTTCATTTTCACCGAAGCCATTTTACTCTTAGGAAGTTTTAATGCTGAAATTGATGTACTCACCGCCATGCAAAAATTGTTGATTGTCACTTCACTCCCTTTTGCATTATTAAGTGTTTTAATAGGAATTCGACTGGTAAAAGATTTCCGAAGTTTGAAATCGTAAAAACAAAACCTCATAGATTTTTGAAAAATCTATGAGGTTTTGTTTATCAAGATAAAATGCTGAATCAAGCCTGCCTACTGGACGGGCAGCTTCAGCAAGACGCCTATTTAAAAAATTTATTTTTCAGCTTTTGGCAAGAAAACTTCAGCGAGCATACAACGCGCACTTCCACCTCCAAGGGTTTCGATGGTTTGCAAACTGCTGCTTAAAATTTCGCAATGCTTTTCAATTTTAGCCACTTGGTCTGTCGTTAAACTTTGGTGAGCACGTTCACTCATCACCAAATATTTCTTATTGAATGCTCCTTGTACTTGCAACATATTTCCGGCAAATTCATGCATTTGCTCTTCAGAAATCGTAATAATTTCTTTACCGTCTTCTTTCAAACTATTCATCACGGCTTTTCGTTGCTTTTTATCGTCGATGGTATCTAAACAAATTACCGCAAACTCTTCTGCCAAGCACATCATCACGTTGGTATGGTAAATCGCTTTACGTTCACCGTCTACGGTTTGATTCGCTTTAAAAATAATGGGCATGTACTCAAAATCTTCACAGAACTCGATAAGTAAATCTTCATCGGCGCGTTCAGAAAGTGCACAGTAAGCTTTTTCGTTAGCACGGTCTAGTAGTAAACTCCCCGTTCCTTCTAAGAAAATGTTCTCTTCTTCCGCCGCCGTATAATCAACAATATTTTTAATTTCAAAACCTTCTTCCTCTAAGCTTTGTAAAATATCTTCACGACGTTCTCTCCTTCTATTTTCAGCAAACATTGGATACAGGGCTATATCTCCTGTTTCGTGAAAAGAAACCCAGTTGTTCGGAAAGATGGAATCAGGGGTATTATTTTCAGCAATATCATCAACCACTACTACATTTACACCTACTTTACGTAGTTTCGATACAAAATCGTCAAACTCCTGCTGCGCTTTCTGAGTAATTTCATCTACGTTTCCTTCAATATTTTTCTGAAAATAATTATTTACCGCCGTTTCTTCATTCATTCTAAAAGCAACGGGTCTAATCATTAAAATACTATCTGTAATCTGTTTCATTTTTCTTCTTCTTAATACAATAATTAATGTTTGTCTCCTCTTACGGAATGTATTTTAAAAATTTTTCTAATCCGCTCAAACTGACAAAGTAATTCATATAGTTATTTATTTTGAGCGTCCGGGCAGGCTTTCGCTACTCGCTTTTTTTGTCTATAAAACCTTTCGACTCCGCTCAAGGCAACAAAAAAGAGCTCAAACACACCGCTCAATCCTTGACGCGATTACTCCCGAATTAACGGTAAAGTAGAACAACGTAATAAACCTTCTTGCTTGGCAATTTCGGCATAAGGTACTTCTTCTACAGTAATTCCATTTTCACGAAGCCAAGCGTTTAATCGTGTAAAGTTTTTTTCAGAAATGACTACCTCAGGAGAAATGGAGAAAATATTACTGTTCATATGATACATTTCTTCTTTGGTAATTTCAAATACATTTTCTTTTCCAAAGTAATTCACCAACCACTCGTATTCTTCTTCTTCTAAAAACCCATTCTTATGAATAATGGCTTTGTCTTTTCCAACCGGCTGAAAACAACAATCTAAATGCAACGCATTATTTTTCGCATCGGTATTCGATTTTCTAAGATTGAACGACTTGACGGTTTTATTCGGAAATAATTCTTCTAAGGCTTTTACAGCTTTTGTATTGGTTCTCGCAGTAATAAAATCGGGATAATCTTCACCTCGGTAAGTTCCTACAAAAATATAATCGCCGTGTGGCATGACATCGCCACCTTCCACATGTGCTTCCTCTGGGAAACGTACTACATTTTCTTTTGGAACCCTATCGATAATATGCTGAATGGCTTCAATCTCTCGCTCACGATCGGGTAAAATATTCGCAATGATAAATTTATCTTCGATCACAAAACCTATATCTCTTGAAAAAATCTGATTGTAATTTTCAATCACTTTTGGACGGTAAACTTCAACGTCATACTTTTTTAATACGTCTTCTACCGCTTTAATTTCCTTGACCATATCCTGCTCTTCTGGATAGGTACCGGCTTTTAAGTGTTCTAATGATTTGGGATCGTAAGTATCATCGATAGCTGGTTGATCTCCTATGTTTCTTGCAAGACCTAATACTACGGCTTTAAGCCGATTGGTCTCATTGGTGATATGTAATGAAAGCATTTTTATTTTTTAGCAAATATAAAAAAAGCTCCATATTCCTATGAAGCTTTTATAAAATTGACAATAATATGATTATCTTTTTTCGATATCCTTAAAGTCTCTGTGGTTTTCACCGATATACACCTGACGTGGACGTCCAATTGGTTCTTTTTTCAATCTCATTTCTCTCCATTGTGCAATCCATCCCGGTAATCTACCTAAGGCAAACATGACGGTAAACATTTCTGTTGGAATCCCTAATGCTCTATAAATAATTCCTGAGTAGAAATCTACGTTCGGATAAAGCTTTCTTTCTACAAAATAATTGTCTTCTAGAGCTTCTTTTTCTAATCCTTTGGCGATGTCTAATACCGGATCCTCAATTCCTAAATCTCCTAATACTTCATCAGCAGATTTTTTGATGATTCTCGCGCGAGGATCAAAGTTTTTATAAACGCGGTGACCAAAGCCCATTAATCTAAATGGATCTTCTTTGTCTTTCGCTTTTTGCATATATTTTTTGGTATCGCCTCCGTCTTCTTTAATACCTTCTAGCATTTCGATAACAGCCTGATTAGCTCCTCCGTGAAGTGGACCCCAAAGTGCAGAAATACCAGCAGAAATTGAAGCAAACAATCCAGCGTGAGATGAACCTACGATTCTTACCGTAGAGGTAGAACAGTTTTGCTCGTGATCTGCATGAAGAATCAATAATTTGTTTAAAGCTTCAGAAACTTTAGCATTCACTTTATACTCTTCATTTGGCTTTTTAAACATCATTTTTAAGATGTTATCTACATAATTTAAAGAGCTATCACCATAATCTAATGGCTTACTATTTCTTTTTCTTAGTGTCCAAGCTACCAATACCGGAAACTTAGCTAATAATTTCACGATAGCCGTATACATATCTTCTTCTGAATCTACGTTTACAGAGCCTGGGTTAAATGCAATTAACGCACTTGTTAATGATGAAAGTACTCCCATTGGGTGAGCAGTCTTAGGAAAACCATCTAAGATTTTCTTCATCTCTTCATCTACGTGAGATTCTTCTTTGATATCTCCGTAAAATTTATCTAATTGCTCCTGAGTGGGAAGCTCGCCAAAAATCAATAAATATGCTACTTCTAAAAAGCTCGCTTTTTCCGCTAAATCTTCAATCGAATATCCTCTGTACCTCAGAATCCCTTCCTCTCCGTTTAAGAAAGTAATGGCACTCTCACAAGATCCTGTGTTTTTAAAACCGGGATCTAATGTTATAAGTCCACCGGTATCACCTCTTAAAGATTTAATTTGAATCGCTTTTTCGCCTTCTGTTCCTTCTGTAACAGGAAATTCATATTTTTTCCCGTCAAGTTCTATCGTAGCTGTTTTTGACATTTTATTTATTATTGAATTTTTAATTTAAAGTGTCGCTAATTTACAAAATATAGTGTTAAATAGCCGTTAAGAAGGCTTTATAATTTTGATTATTTCAATAGAAAATTCCTATTATCGAAAAGGTTAATCCAATAATTAAGAAAAATTCATTTTTTCGCATAAAAAAAGTCCTATTTTTCAATAGGACTCTTTTTTGAATTTATATTCTTAGATTAGATTTTAAAAGCTTTATCTTGTGGATAATAAGCTACTTCACCTAATTCTTCTTCAATTCTTAATAATTGATTGTACTTAGCCATACGGTCACTACGAGAAGCAGAACCGGTTTTGATTTGCCCAGTATTTAGTGCAACAGCTAAATCTGCAATGGTATTATCTTCCGTTTCTCCTGAACGGTGAGACATGACAGAAGTATAACCTGCATTATGCGCCATATTTACAGCAGCAATAGTTTCAGTTAATGTACCAATTTGATTTACTTTGATCAAGATTGAATTGGCGATACCTTCGTCAATTCCACGTGAAAGACGTTCTACGTTAGTTACGTATAAATCATCTCCAACTAATTGTACTTTATCTCCAATTTTATCTGTTAAGGCTTTCCAACCTTCCCAGTCGTTTTCATCCATTCCATCTTCAATGGAGATGATAGGGTATTTTGAAACTAATTCAGCTAAGTAAGAAGCTTGCTCTTCGCTTGTTCTTACTTCACCACCTTCACCTTCAAATTTCTTGTAATTGTATTTTCCATCTTCGTAGAATTCTGCTGCAGCACAATCTAAAGCAATCATTACTTCTTCTCCAAATTTATAACCTGCATTTTCAACCGCTTTTTGTATTGACTCGATAGCATCTTCTGTTCCATCTAAGGTTGGAGCAAAACCTCCTTCGTCACCTACAGCTGTACTTAAGCCTCTGTCTTTTAAAACTTTCTTAAGGTTGTGAAAAATTTCAGTTCCCATTTTTATGGCGTGAGAAAAGTTCTTTGCTTTTACCGGCATCACCATAAATTCTTGAAACGCAATTGGTGCATCTGAGTGAGAACCTCCATTAATAATATTCATCATAGGAACCGGAAGTGTTTTAGCACTTACTCCTCCTACATATCTATACAAAGGAAGGTTTAACTCATTTGCAGCAGCTTTAGCTACTGCTAAGGATACTCCTAAAATTGCATTCGCTCCTAATTTAGATTTATTTGGAGTTCCATCTAACTCGATCATTGCTTTATCAATAGCTTCTTGTTCAAAAACAGAAAAACCGATTAAATTTTCAGCAATGCTTGTATTTACGTTTTCTACAGCTTTGGTTACGCCTTTTCCCATATAATCATCACCACCGTCTCTAAGTTCAACCGCCTCATGTTCTCCAGTTGAAGCTCCAGAAGGAACGGCTGCCCTACCTAATATTCCGTTTTCTGTAATTACATCTACTTCTACCGTAGGGTTACCTCTTGAATCAAATATTTGTCTAGCGTGAATTTCAATTATTAAGCTCATAGTTCTTGTTTGATTATAAATAATTTAGCTGCAAGATAATGATTTAAAAGCTTAAATACTTTTAAATTTATGTCAACAATTATGAATTTTGGAATTTAAAGCCATCCGAAAACGTTTTTGTTAACAAAAAAACCCTTGAAAATTTCAAGGGCTTTAATTTTATGCGGTAACTTTTTTCATATTCTCAATGAATTGATCGAATAAATAAAGTGCATCGTTAGGTCCGGGACCGGCTTCTGGATGATATTGAACTGAAAAACAGTTTTTATTTTTCATTCTCAATCCAGCAACGGTCTGATCATTCAAATGAATATGGGTTATTTCCACATCCGGATTTTTCTCTAAGGATTCTTTACTTACGGCAAATCCATGATTTTGAGAGGTTATTTCACCTTTTCCAGTAAGTAAGTTTTTTACGGGATGATTAATTCCGCGATGCCCATGGTGCATCTTAAATGTATCGATTCCGTTGGCCAATGCAATAACTTGATGGCCTAAGCATATACCAAATAATGGTTTATCTTTTTCAATGATTTTTTTAGTAGCTTCAATTGCATCTTTTAAAGGTTCTGGATCTCCAGGACCATTTGATAAGAAATATCCATCAGGATTCCACGATTCCATTTCTTCAAAAGAAGTATTGAAAGGGAAAACTTTAATGTAACATCCTTTTTGGGCAAGATTTCTTAGGATATTCTTCTTGATACCAATATCTAATGCGGCTACTTTAAATTCAGCATTTTCATCTCCTATAAAATAAGGTTCTTTGGTAGATACCTTAGAAGAAAGCTCTAAACCTTTCATAGAAGGAATTGATGCCAGTTCTTCTTTTAATTGAGCTATTTCATCTACTCTAGTAGATATCACAGCGTTCATCGCTCCATTTCTTCTAATGTAAGAAACCAAAGCGCGTGTATCTATATCTGAGATTGCAAGGAGATTGTATTTTTTTAAAAATTCTTCTAAAGAAAGATCTGATTTTTCTCTTGAATAATTATAACTAAAATTCTTACAAACAAGTCCGGCGATCTTAATTGAATCTGATTCTATTTCATCTGAAAAAGTCCCATAATTACCAATATGCGCATTGGTGGTAATCATAATTTGACCATAATAGGAAGGATCTGTAAAAATTTCTTGATACCCTGTCATTCCGGTATTGAAACAAACTTCCCCAAAGCTTGTACCTTCTCTTTCACCAACTACTTTTCCGTGGAAAATGGTACCATCTTCCAATAATAAAATTGCTTTTTTTCGAACTTGATATTTCATTGATTTCAATTTATTTACAAAGAAATTAAAAAAAAAGGATAAACTCTAAGAGCTTATCCTTTTTTAAGATTTTTAATAATAGAGGTAAATCATATTATTTTTTATCGTCAGCTTTTTCATCAGCTTTAGGAGCTTCTTTTTTCGGCTCTTCTTTAGCTTCAGTTTTAGTTTCTGTAGAAGTAGTTTCTTCAGAAGAATTATTCTTCTTACCACCTCTTCTACTACGACGAGTAGTTTTTTTCTTACCTTCTCCTTTAGGATTGTAAATTTCGTTGAAATCTACTAATTCGATAAGTGCCATATCTGCGTTATCTCCTAAACGATTTCCTAATTTGATGATTCTAGTATATCCTCCCGGACGATCACCTACTTTAGGGGCAACTTCTCTAAATAATTCACTTACCGCATATTTGTTACGAAGTTTAGCGAAAACCAATCTTCTGTTATGAGTAGTGTCTTCTTTAGATTTAGTTACTAAAGGTTCTACAAACTGTTTTAAAGCCTTTGCTTTAGCAGTAGTAGTATTAATTCTTTTGTGTTCAATTAAAGAAGAAGCCATGTTGGCCAACATCGATTTTCTATGAGCTGTTTTTCTTCCTAAGTGATTAAATTTCTTTCCGTGTCTCATGACTTTTACTTTATCATCTTGCTACCAAACCCTCGCGGGGAGCAAAATATGATGAATTAATCTTTATCTAGTTTATATTTTGAAAGGTCCATACCGAAATTAAGTCCTTTATTGCTTACTAGTTCTTCTAGCTCTGTTAAAGACTTTTTCCCGAAGTTACGGAACTTCATCAAATCGTTTTTGTTATAAGATACTAAGTCTCCTAAAGTATCTACTTCTGCAGCTTTTAAACAATTTAAAGCTCTTACTGAAAGGTCTAAGTCGGTTAACTTAGTTTTCAATAACTGTCTCATATGAAGTGATTCTTCATCATAAGTTTCAGTTTGAGCAATTTCATCTGCCTCTAATGTTATTCTTTCATCAGAGAATAACATAAAGTGATGGATTAATATTTTTGCTGCTTCTGTTAAAGCATCTTTAGGGTGAATAGAACCATCACTAATAATTTCAAAAACTAATTTTTCATAATCAGTTTTTTGTTCTACACGATAGTTTTCTATACTATATTTTACATTCTTTATTGGTGTATAAATAGAGTCTGTATATATAGTACCTAAAGGAGCATTATTTTTTTTGTTTTCTTCAGCAGGCACATAACCACGACCTTTATCGATTGTTAATTCGATATTAAGGTTTACGCTATCTTCCATATTACAGATTACTAAATCTGGATTTAGCACCTGAAATCCTGAAATAAATTTCTGAAAGTCTCCCGCAGTTAATTGATCTTTTCCAGATACAGAAATAGTAACGGTTTCATTATCTACATCTTCAATCTGTCTTTTAAAACGAACTTGTTTTAAGTTTAAGATAATCTCAGTAACATCTTCTACTACTCCAGCGATGGTAGAGAATTCGTGCTCTACTCCTTCAATTCTTACTGAAGTGATTGCAAAACCTTCTAAAGAAGACAACAGTACTCGTCTTAAAGCGTTACCTACTGTTAATCCATATCCAGGTTCTAAGGGACGAAATTCAAACTTGCCCTCGAACTCCGTTGAATCAATCATGATAACTTTATCGGGCTTCTGAAAATTAAGTATGGCCATATTATGAGTTCTGTCTATTAAAAATTATTTCGAGTATAATTCGACGATGAATTGTTCGTTAATGTTTTCTGGAATTTGAATTCTAGAAGGGATAGAAACGAAAGTTCCTTCTTTCTTCTCTGAATTCCAGCTAATCCATTCGTAAACATTATTTGAGTTTTCCAATGCAGATTGGATAACTGATAAAGACTTAGACTTTTCTCTTACCCCAATTACATCTCCAGCTCTTAGACGGTAAGATGGTATATTTACTATTTCGCCGTTTACAGTAATATGTCTGTGGGAAACTAATTGTCTTGCTCCTCTTCTTGAAGGGGCAATCCCCATTCTATACACAACATTATCTAAACGAGATTCACATAATTGAAGTAAAACTTCACCAGTAATCCCTTGTGAACTTGTTGCTTTTTCAAACATATTTCTGAACTGACGCTCTAATATACCGTAAGTATATTTTGCTTTTTGCTTTTCCATTAACTGGATAGCATATTCAGATTTTTTTCCACGGCGTCTGTTGTTTCCGTGTTGACCTGGAGGATAATTTCTTTTCTCGAAAGATTTATCATCTCCAAAAATAGCTTCTCCAAACTTTCTAGCTATTTTACTTTTTGGACCAGTATATCTTGCCATTTACTTAAATTTTAAGGGCGGTTATGAATTAAGGTCTTTCGATAATATAAAATCCTTCGATAACCGGAACTCCCTTGTTTGTTATACTTTAAATATGATTAAACTCTACGTCTTTTAGGTGGACGACATCCATTGTGTGGGATTGGAGTAATATCGATAATTTCGGTTACTTCAACACCACCATTGTGAATAGAACGGATTGCAGATTCTCTACCATTTCCGGGTCCTTTCACATATACTTTTACTTTTCTTAATCCAGCTTCGTGTGCTACTTTCACAGCATCTTCTGCAGCTAATTGAGCAGCGTAAGGAGTATTTTTCTTACTACCTCTAAAACCCATTTTACCTGCGCTAGACCAAGAAATTACATCTCCTCCTTTATTTGTTAAAGAAACAATGATATTATTGAAGGATGCAGTAATGTGTGCCTCACCAAAAGAATCAACGGATACTTTACGTTTTTTAGTTGTTGACTTTGCCATAACTACTACTTATTATTTAGTTGCTTTTTTCTTGTTAGCAACAGTTTTTCTTCTTCCTTTACGTGTTCTAGAATTATTCTTAGTACGTTGACCTCTTAATGGAAGACCTGATCTATGACGGATACCACGGTAACAACCTATATCCATTAATCGCTTAATGCTAAGTTGCACTTCAGATCTTAATTCACCTTCTATGGTATATTGCCCAACAGCTTCACGAATTCTTCCGATTTCATCATCGGTCCAATCTGAAACTTTTGTATTTTCATCTACTTTGGCTTCCTCAAGGATTTCTTGAGCTCTACTCTTGCCAATTCCGAAGATATAGGTTAAAGCTATAACTCCTCGCTTATGTTTAGGTATATCTACACCTGCAATTCTTGCCATAATTAGCCTTGTCTTTGTTTAAATCTAGGATTCTTTTTATTAATAACGTAAAGACGCCCTTTTCTGCGTACAATCTTGCAGTCGGCACTTCTCTTTTTTACTGATGCTCTTACTTTCATCTCAATTGATTTTTCTTGATAAATGTAAAGTTTCTGTCTTTTAGACTTTTATCAAAATTTTTCGAACTGCAAAAGTAAGAAAAATATTTGAATTATTTACATTTAAAAGATTTATTAGTATCTATAGGTTATACGAGCCTTTGTTAAATCGTATGGGCTCATTTCCAGTTTTACTTTATCACCTGGTAAAAGCTTAATGTAATGCATTCTCATTTTTCCAGAGATATGAGCTGTTACAACGTGTCCGTTTTCTAACTCTACTCTAAACATTGCATTTGATAAAGCTTCTATAATAGTTCCATCTTGCTCTATTGCGGGTTGTTTTGCCATAATTATGCTACTGCTTTTCTTTTTCTACCTGATTTCATTAAACCATCGTAATGTCTGTTCAACAAGTACGAATTGATTTGTTGCATAGTATCGATAGCTACCCCTACCATAATAATTAAAGAAGTACCTCCAAAGAACAATGCCCAACCTTGTTGCATCCCTATGGAAACAACGATTGCAGGGAAAATAGCGATTAACGCTAAGAATATAGATCCCGGCAACGTGATTTGCGACATAATCCTATCTAAGTACTCTGAAGTTTCACTACCAGGTCGAATACCCGGAATAAAACCACCACTTCTTTTTAAATCATCAGCCATTTTATTGGTAGGAACAGTAATAGCGGTATAGAAATATGTAAATATGATAATCAATAAAGCAAACACTAGGTTATACCAAAATCCAAAAATATTATTGAATTCTGCAGTAATACCTTGTGCAGTTTCTGAGTCTGAAAGTCCTGCCAAAGCAGAAGGAATAAACATAATTGCTTGCGCAAAGATAATTGGCATTACCCCTGAAGCATTAAGCTTTAAAGGAATGAATTGTCTCGCTCCACCAAAAATATTCTTTTCGTATCCTCCTGTCGCATTTCTTCTTGCATATTGAACCGGTATTTGTCTTACAGCCATCACCAACATTACTGAAGCAAATATCACTGCAAACCAGATAAATAATTCTATAAGAATCATAATTAGACCACCATTAGCGTCAGATCCTGACACTCTAGACACCCATTCTTGTACGAATGACTGCGGTAATCTTGCAATGATCCCTACCATAATTAATAGTGAGATACCGTTACCGATACCTTTATCTGTTATTCTCTCCCCTAACCACATAGCAAAAATACAACCAGTGGTAAGGATGATAACAGAAGAAGCAATAAAACTTATTGAGTCACCTAACATAAAGGCACTATCAGGTAATGTACTATAAAGATTATAAATATAACCAGGACCTTGAACTAATGTAATTGCAATGGTCAACCATCTGGTTATTTGATTTATTTTCTTTCTACCACTCTCCCCTTCTTTTTGAAGTTTTTGCAAATAAGGAACCGCGATTCCCATTAACTGCACAACAATAGAAGCAGAAATATATGGCATAATACCTAATGCAAAAATTGAAGCATTAGAAAATGCACCTCCAGTAAATGCATTAAGCAAACCTAAAAGACCATTTTCGGTCTGGTTTGCTAAATTAGACAACTGAGTGGCATCTATCCCTGGAAGTACTACCTGCGTACCAAAACGATACACCAATAGAAGACCTAAAGTAATCAGAATACGATTCTTTAGTTCTTCTATTTTCCAAACGTTTTTTAAAGTTTCAATAAATTTCATCCTAATCTATTATAAGGTTACAGCTTCTCCGCCAGCAGCTTCAATAGCTTCTTTTGCAGAGGCAGTGAACTTATGAGCAGAAACTTTTAATTTAGCTTTAAGCTCTCCTCTACCCAAGATTTTTACTAAATCTGTCTTAGTAGCCAATCTATGATCTACCAAAGTTTGAAAATCTACGGTATCTTTTATTTTACCGTCATCTACTAACTTTTGTAAAGTATCTAAATTAACTCCTTGATATTCTTTACGATTTCTGTTATTGAAACCAAATTTAGGAACTCTTCTTTGAAGTGGCATTTGTCCTCCTTCAAATCCGATTTTCTTAGAATATCCTGAACGAGATTTAGCTCCTTTGTGTCCACGTGTAGAGGTACCTCCTTTTCCTGAAGCTTGACCTCTACCTACACGCTTATTGTTTCCGCGAACTGAACCTTCTGCAGGTTTTAAGTTATTTAATTCCATCGTATAGTTTATTTTGTTTCTTCTACAGAAACTAAATGTTTTACTTTATTTACCATTCCAAGGATATTAGGCGAATCTTCATGCTCAACAGTTTGCCCTATCTTCCTTAAACCTAAAGCCTCCAAAGTACGCTTTTGGTTTTTAGTGCGATTAATAGCACTTCTTGTCTTAGTTACTTTAATCTTTCCCATTATCCTAAATATTATCCGTTAAATACCTTATCTAGTGAAATACCACGTTGTTTTGCTACAGTATCTGCGCTTCTTAACTGTAATAAAGCGTCAAAAGTAGCTTTAACAACGTTATGTGGGTTAGAAGAACCTTGGTTTTTAGAAAGTACATCATGTACTCCTACAGATTCTAATACCGCACGGATAGCACCACCAGCGATTACTCCGGTACCCGTTGCAGCAGGAAGTAATAATACTCTTGCTCCACCATATTTACCTTTTTGTTCGTGTGGTAAAGTACCTTTCGTCAAAGGAATTCTAACTAGATTTTTCTTAGCGTCTTCTACTGCTTTTGCAATTGCTTCAGCAACTTCTTTAGACTTTCCTAAACCGTGACCTACAACACCGTTTTCGTCTCCTACTACAACGATAGCAGAGAAACCAAATGCTCTACCACCTTTAGTAACTTTCGTTACACGTTGCACTCCAACTAAACGATCTTTTAAATCTAAGCCACTTGGCTTTACGTGTTCTACGTTTTTATAATCTTGATACATAATCTCTTTAGAATTTTAGTCCTCCTTCACGAGCACCTTCTGCTAATGATTTAACTCTTCCGTGGTATAAATATCCACTTCTATCAAATGATACCTTTTCCACACCAGATTTCTGAGCTTTTTCAGCAATTGCCTTTCCTACAGCAGTTGCTATATCACTCTTCGTCCCTTCTGCAGAAACATCCTTATCTCTAGAAGAAGCAGCGGCAATTGTTTCACCGTTCACATCGTCTATTATTTGAGCATAAATTTCTTTATTACTTCTAAAAACAGATAAACGTGGTCTGCTTGCTGTACCCGTAATAGACTTACGAATTCTTCTTCTAATTTTATATCTTCTCTTTTCTTTTGAAAATGCCATAACTACACTTTATTAAGCTGATTTACCTGCTTTTCTTCTAATATGCTCTCCTACAAACTTGATACCTTTTCCTTTGTAAGGTTCTGGTTTTCTTAAAGATCTAATCTTTGCTGCTACCTGCCCAACTAATTGCTTGTCGTGTGAGGTTAATTTAACAACTGGATTTTTACCTTTTTCTGAAATAGTTTCAACCTTTACTTCAGGCGCCAAATCTATAACAATATTGTGAGAATAACCAACAGCCAAATCTAACTTCTGACCCTGATTAGATGCACGGTAACCTACCCCCACTAATTCTAGTTCTCTTGTATAGCCTTTAGAAACACCTTCAACCATATTTTGGATTAAAGCTCTGTATAGACCGTGTTTTGCTTTAAAGACTTTCTTTTCTGAAGGACGCTCAAGTACAACTTCATTTTCTTCAACTTTAACGTCGATATCACTGAATTCTTGAGTTAATTCTCCTAATTTTCCTTTTACAGTAACTACTCCGTCTTTTACGCTTACGGTTACGCCTTCTGGAATTGATACTGGACTTTTACCTATTCTTGACATTGTTTTCGTCTTTTAAATATTAGTAAACGTAGCAAAGAACTTCTCCACCAACCTTCTCTTTTCTCGCTTGCTTATCTGTCATTACTCCATGAGAAGTAGAGATGATAGCTATACCAAGACCATTTAAGATACGTGGTAATTCATTTGCACCAGCATACTTTCGAAGTCCGGGCTTACTTATTCTTTGTATTTTTTTGATTACTGATTCTTTTGAATCTTTGTCATACTTAAGAGCTATTTTAATAGTACCTCTTGTTGTATCTTCTTCATCAAATTTGTAACTAAGAATATATCCCTGATCGAATAATATTTTAGTAATTTGTTTTTTTAGATTAGAAGCTGGTATTTCTACTACTCGATGACCTGCTGCCACCGCATTTCTAATTCTAGTTAAATAATCTGCAATAGGATCTGTATTCATCTATTCTGATTTGTGGTTGTGGTTTTCTAATTGAACCTTCAACCGTTTATACTATTTTACCAACTAGCCTTTTTAACTCCTGGAATTAACCCTTTATTAGCCATCTCTCTGAACATTACACGAGAAACACCAAATTGTCTCATATACCCCTTTGGTCTTCCGGTTAATTTACAACGATTGTGTAAACGAACAGGAGAAGAGTTTTTAGGTAATTTTTGTAAAGCTTCATAATCGCCAGCTTCTTTTAAAGCTTCTCTTTTTTCAGCATACTTTTTTACCAGCTCTTGTCTTTTAACCTCACGGGCTTTCATTGATTCTTTAGCCATAATTAATTCTTTTTAAAAGGTAGTCCTAGTTCTGTTAACAATGATTTTGCTTCCTTATCTGTTTCTGCGGTAGTAACAAAGGTAATATCCATTCCAGAAATTCTGTTCACCCTATCAATATTGATTTCAGGGAAGATAATCTGTTCTGTAATACCTAGGTTATAATTTCCTCTACCGTCAAAACCAGTAGCTTTTATACCGTTAAAATCACGTACACGTGGAAGTGAAGCTGTGATTAAACGATCTAAAAACTCATACATGCGATCTCCTCTAAGCGTAACTTTTGCTCCAATTGGCATACCTTTACGCAATTTGAATGAAGCAACATCTTTCTTAGATATAGTCGCTACCGCTTTCTGACCAGTAATAGTAGTTAACTCTTCTACTGCGTGATCGATAAGCTTCTTATCTGCCACAGCAGCACCAACACCTTTACTTACTACTATTTTAGTAAGTTTTGGCACTTGCATAATATTACTGTAACTAAATTCTTCCTTAAGAGCAGAAATAACTTTTTCCTTATACTCTTGTCTAAGTCTTGGTACGTAACTCATAACTAAATTACTTCATTAGATTTTTTAGAAAATCTCACTTTTTTATCTCCATCCATCTTATAACCAACTTTAGTGGTTTCACCATCTTTGGTTAACAATGATAAGTTAGAAATATGAATAGGAGCTTCTTTCTTTACAATTCCTCCTTGAGGGTTAGCAGCACTAGGCTTTTCATGTTTTGAAATCATGTTCACCCCCTCAACGATTGCTTTATTCTTTTCAATTAATACTAACTGTACTTTGCCTTCTTGCCCTTTGTGCTCTCCAGCAATTACACGAACAGTATCTCCTGATTTTATTTTAAGCTTTGCCATCTCTTTTTTTGTATTAAAGCACTTCTGGTGCTAATGATACAATTTTCATAAATTGTCTATCGCGAAGTTCTCTAGCTACAGGACCAAAAACACGGGTTCCTCTCATTTCTCCGGTTGGGTTTAATAAAACACAAGCGTTATCATCGAAACGGATATAAGAACCATCTGGTCTGCGAACTTCTTTTTTGGTACGAACCACTACTGCAGTAGACACAGCACCTTTTTTAATGTTTCCATTAGGTGTTGCTTCTTTTACACTTACAACAATTTTATCTCCTACAGAAGCATATCTCTTCTTTGTACCTCCCAATACTCTAATTGCTAAAACTTCTTTAGCGCCAGTATTGTCTGCTACTCTTAATCTAGATTCCTGTTGTACCATAATTACTTCGCTCTTTCAATTATTTCTACTAATCTCCAAGTCTTGGTTTTACTTAAAGGTCTTGTTTCCATGATCTTTACAGTATCTCCTTCGTTGCAGTCGTTTTTCTCGTCGTGCGCTACGTATTTTTTCGTTTTTAATACGAATTTTCCATACATAGGGTGTTTCATTTTCTTAACCTCTGAAACTACGATAGATTTCTCCATCTTGTTACTGGTTACTACACCTATACGTTCTTTTCTTAAATTTCTTTTTTCCATCTTCAGCAGAATTATTCTAATTCTCTTTTTCTCGATTCTGTTGCTAGACGCGCAATAGTCCTTCTTACAGTTCTTAACTGCGCAGGATTATCTAGAGGCGTAATTGCATGAGCCATCTTTAAATCTGTATAAGATCTTCTAGCGTTTACTAGCTCATCTTGCAATTCAGCTACAGATAATTTTTCTATTTCTGATTGTTTCATAATTCAAAAATTATTCTTGATAATCCCTTGCGACAACAAATTTAGTTCTTACTGGAAGTTTTTGAGCGGCTAAACGGAGTGCTTCTTTAGCAATTGCCATTGGCACACCACCAATCTCAAACATAATTCTTCCAGGCTTCACTACTGCTGCCCAATATTCAACATTACCTTTACCTTTACCCATACGTACTTCAAGAGGTTTTTTAGTGATTGGCTTATCTGGGAATATTTTAATCCAGATAGAACCTTCTCTTTTCATATAACGGGTAGCGGCAATACGAGCAGCTTCAATTTGTCTTGCTGTAACAAATTTTGAATCCATAGATTTAATTCCGAAAGTTCCGTTTGAAAGTCTATGCCCTCGTTGAGCATTACCCTTCATACGACCTTTCTGCTGCTTTCTATATTTTGTTCTTTTAGGCTGTAACATTTCTTTTTCTTTAAAAAATTACTTTCTACGACGTGATTTGTTACCACCTCGTCCAGAACCTTTACCTCCCTGCTTCTTAGATAATCCTACAAGCGGAGAAAGTTCTCTTTTACCATACACTTCACCTTTCATAATCCACACTTTTACTCCTAATCTACCATAAGTAGTATGAGCTTCAACTAAAGCATAGTCTATGTCGGCTCTGAAAGTTGATAAAGGTATTCTACCATCTTTATATGCTTCTGAACGCGCCATTTCAGCACCATTTAAACGTCCTGAAATTTGAATTTTAATTCCTTCAGCGTTCATTCGCATAGCGGCAGCAATAGCCATTTTTATTGCTCGACGGTAAGAAATACGATTTTCTATTTGTCTTGCAACACTTGCTCCCACAAGATGAGCATCAAGCTCAGGTCTTTTGATTTCAAAAATATTCACCTGAACTTCCTTACCAGTAATCTTCTTAAGCTCTTCTTTTAACTTGTCTACCTCTTGGCCACCCTTACCAATAATGATACCTGGTCTAGCCGTAGTGATAGTAACGGTTACAAGTTTTAAAGTTCGCTCAATTATTACTCTAGATACACTAGCTTTAGAAAGTCTGGCATGGATATACTTTCTAATCTTATCGTCTTCGGCTAATTTATCGCCGTAGTCGTTTCCTCCGTACCAGTTAGATTCCCATCCTCTAACGATACCAAGTCTATTACCGATTGGATTTGTTTTCTGTCCCATACTACTTCTTAGCTTTGTGTATTATTTTTAGATCCTAATACCAATGTAACATGATTAGATCTCTTTCTTATTCTATGTGCTCTTCCTTGCGGTGCAGGGCGAAGTCTTTTTAACATACTTCCTCCATCTACACGGATTTCTTTAATAAATAACTCAGCATCTTCTAAACTAGCATCTTCATTCTTCATTTGCCAGTTAGCAATTGCCGAAAGAAGAAGTTTCTCTAATCTTCCTGAAGCTTCTTTATTATTAAATTTTAATACTTGAAGCGCTTTTTCTACACCTTCACCACGAACTAAATCTGCAACTAAACGCATTTTTCTAGGTGAAGTAGGGCAGTTATTCAACTTGGCAAAAGCCACTTGCTTCTTAGCTTCTTTTATTTGCTCTGCTCTTTCTCTTTTACGAACTCCCATAGCTTCAATTATCTTTTACCTTTATTTTTCGCACCAGCGTGTCCTCTAAAAGAACGGGTTGGTGAAAACTCTCCTAATTTATGACCTACCATGTTCTCTGTTACATAAACAGGAACAAATTGTTTACCATTATGAACTCCAATAGTTTGCCCAACAAAATCTGGTGTTATCATTGAAGCACGAGACCAAGTTTTGATCACAGACTTCTTACCAGACTCAACATTCTGAGCTACTTTTTTCTCTAATTTATAGTGAACGTAAGGTCCTTTTTTTAATGAACGTGCC
>CETR01058896.1_pt1 | contig 32238 bp, 26 predicted proteins | sample 531281 | NCBI WGS metagenome assembly CETR01 (sample SAMEA2622568, study PRJEB7988) | marine metagenome | biome: marine biome (ENVO:00000447); feature: mesopelagic zone (ENVO:00000213); material: "saline water (ENVO:00002010), including plankton (ENVO:xxxxxxxx)" | depth 696 m
AAAAAAAATTTAAAAGCAAATTACACATTATAAACTAACTTTAAAAAGTAATTTTTGAACCAATCATCCATGAAAAGAATTCTCATAATAGGGCTAATGCTATGCTTCGGTATTGCACAATCGCAATCACTAAAAGGAAAAGTTGTAGGCCCAAATAACAACTCCTTGGAAAACGTGGCAGTTTTTGACCGAACCTCTGGCAATCATACACACACTGATACATCGGGAAAATTTTCACTTGAAAATGTAAAAGAAAACGACATAATCAGCTTCTCCATATTAGGTTTTGTAACCTATGAATATTCGGTTACTGCCGAAAGTTTTGCGGAACCCATAAAAATCACTTTGGATGAAGCAGCCGTTTCGTTGGAGCAGGTAACCATCACTCCCGAAGTGAACACGATTAGCCAGATTGTAGCGGTAGATTTAAAAACGGCGCCTGTAAAATCGTCTCAGGAAATCCTACGAAAAGTCCCCGGTCTTTTTATTGGACAGCACGCCGGCGGCGGAAAGGCGGAACAAATATTTCTGCGCGGTTTTGACATTGATCACGGAACAGACATTAACCTTTCGGTAGATGGCCTGCCTGTAAATATGGTCTCTCATGCGCACGGTCAGGGCTACAGTGACCTTCACTTTGTTATTCCCGAAACACTCGATAAAATTTCCTTCGGAAAAGGCCCCTATAATGCAAAATATGGTGATTTTGCTACCGCAGGCTATGTAGCTTTTAAAACCTTAGATAAACTCGATAAAAGCGCTGTTTCCGTTGAGTACGGCCAATTTGATGCTTTTAGAACCGTAGGACTTTTCAATCTTTTGGATACGGCTAACAGCAATGCCTATGTTGCTACTTCCCTAAATACATTTAACGGCCCATTTGATTCGCCACAGAATTTCAACCGTTTCAATATGATGGCGAAGTATAACCTGAATTTGCCAGACAACCAAAAACTGCAACTTACCGCTTCACATTTTCAAAGCAAGTGGGATGCTTCGGGGCAGATTCCCCAACGCGCCATTGAAAATGGTTCTATTGGTCGTTTTGGCGCCATTGACGATACCGAAGGGGGAAATACAGGTCGAACTAATTTCCTGATAAATCATACCAAATTGCTTTCGGAAAATAAAAATTTGAAAACCCGCGCGTATTATTCGCACTATGATTTTGAGCTTTTTTCAAACTTCACTTTCTTTTTGGAAGACCCAATAAACGGCGACCAAATTGCACAACGCGAGGACCGAAATATTTTAGGTTTCCAAACTGAGTTTTCAGACAAAATAAATACTGAAGCCGTTGATTTTAAATATACCGCCGGGATTGGCGTTCGCTACGACGACGTAAACGACGTCGAACTTTCGCACACCAAAAACCGCTATGAAATCTTGGGTCGAATTGCCTTAGGAAACTTAGACCAAATAAACAGTTTTGCGTTTTTAAATACGGAATTTGGCTTGGGCGATTTTAAAATTAATCCAGCCGTTCGACTCGATTATTTCAAATTTGATTACGAAAACAAACTGTCGCCAACCTACGATAACCGAAGTGAAAGCAAAGTTTTCGCCAGCCCGAAGTTGAATTTCATTTACAGCCCGAACCGCGATTTCCAATTGTTCTTAAAAACCGGAATCGGTTTCCATTCAAATGATACGCGCGTGGTTGTTGACAATAGCGGCGAGGATATTTTGCCCGCAGCTTATGGCACTGATTTGGGTGGGATTTATAAATTGACTGATAATTTAATTTTCAACACTGCTCTTTGGGCGCTATTTTTGGAACAGGAATTTGTATACGTAGGCGATGCAGGAATTGTTGAGCCGAGTGGAAAAACAAGAAGACTGGGTGTAGATTTTGGCCTGCGTTACGAAGCTTTGGACTGGCTCTATTTTTACGGCGATGCAAACTACACCTACGCCCGAAGCACCGAAGAGCCCGAAGGTGCAGATTACATTCCACTGGCTCCAGATTTTACCTCAACTGGAGGAATTGCCGTTGAAAATCTTGCAAATTTTTCAGGCGGATTGAATTACAGATATATTAAAGACAGACCCGCAAATGAAGACAACAGCATTACTGCCGAGGGTTATTTTGTGACCGATTTCAACATAAATTATACCTTCAGAAATTTTGTTTTCGGAATTGCCGTTGAAAATCTTTTCGACACCGAATGGAACGAAACACAGTTTGCAACTGAAAGCAGATTGTTTGACGAGCTAGAATCTGTGGAAGAAATTCACTTTACGCCAGGAACACCATTTTTCTTAAGAGGAAAGGTAACCGTTAATTTTTAATTAATGGTTTTATTGGCAATGCTCTTTTTGGTTAAATTGCACACACAATAAATAACCATGAACATCGCCATTCTTTCCCGAGGGGAAACACTTTATTCAACCAAAAGCCTTTTAAAAGCTGGTGAAGCACGCAACCATACTATGGAAGTTTTGGACCCTTCCTACTGCAACCTTGCCGTGGAAAATGGCAAGGCTGTACTTTATTTTCAAAATGAATTGGTGGATGATCTGCATGCTGTAATTCCCAGAATTGGCGCTTCAAATACTTTTTTTGGCACAAACGTCGTCCGCCATTTTGAGGCTATGGGTGTTTTTAGCGTGGTCTCTTCCGAAGGAATTACAAACAGCCGCGACAAATGGACGTGCTTTCAAGTTTTGGCGAAACATAAAATTCCCGTGCCCCGCACAATCTATGCTTCGTTTTTTGAATTTGAGGAACAACTTAAAACTTTTAACGGCAAGCCAATAATCATCAAACTGTTGGAAGGCACACACGGCGAAGGCGTTATTCTTACCGAAAGTCCGCAAAATGCTTTGGCAACCATCGAAACTTTGAATGCCGCTGGCGTTAAATTTTTGCTGCAGGAATATATTGAAGAGGCAAACGGCGCCGATGTTCGCGCCATTGTGGTTGACGGCGTTGTAGTTGCGGCGATGAAGCGCAAATGCAAGATTGGCGATTTCCGCAGCAACCTACACCGGGGCGGTACTTCAGAAATGATTTCGCTTTCTTCCGCTGAAGAAAATATAGCCTTAAAAGCTGCAAAGGCAATGAATTTGGGTTTTTGCGGGGTTGATATTCTGCAATCGAAAAATGGGCCGCTGGTTTTGGAAATCAATAGCACACCGGGGCTAGAGGGTATTGAAAACACTTCGGGAAAGAATGTTTCAAAAAGCGTGATTGGATTTATTGAACGAAATAAAAAATAGATCCCTGCCAGTTCTTGTACATTACATTTAATTTTCGGTTTCCTTTTTATAACTTGCAATTACAAAACCCTAATAATTTTGAAAAGAAACATTGGCAGAATAGACAAAGCAGATTTTCCATTGCTGAACCTCTTCGACATAGAAGTGAAAATTGATACGGGAGCCTATACTTCTTCCATACATTGCAAAAATATGAAGGTAGAGGATAACTATCTGAAATGTAATTTCTTGGATGAAGAACATCCCAGTTATCACGAAAAGGAAATTGTTTTTGACGAATATGACGTAAAAGTTGTGAAAAGCAGTAATGGCCAATCAGAAGCAAGATATAGAATTAAGACAGAAATCATTCTTTTCGGCAAAACACACCCAATTTATTTAACATTGAGTGACCGTGAAGAAATGCGTTTTCCTGTACTTTTGGGACGAAATTTTTTAAGTAAAAAATACATGGTGGATATAAATAAAACCAACCTTTCCTTTAAACTAAAAACCAAAAAATGAATATTAAGATATTATCGGCAAACAGCCATTTATATTCCACCCAACGCCTTGTAGAAGCAGCAAAGAAAAGAAAGCACGACGTTGAGGTAATTAACCACGCCAAGTGTGATATTGTAATTGAAAAGAAAAATCCTGTAATCTATTATAAAGGCCACAAACTGGATCATACCGATGCGGTAATACCACGTATTGGAGCCTCGGTTACTTTTTACGGAACGGCAGTAGTACGCCAGTTTGAAATGATGCGTGTTTTTACAACTACGGAAAGCCAAGCATTGGTGCGCTCGCGAGATAAGCTACGAAGCTTGCAGGTACTTTCCCGCGCTGGATTAGGATTGCCTAAAACAGTTTTTACCAATTATTCCAAAAACGTAAAGGAGATTGTAGACCAAGCTGGTGGAGCACCCGTAATAATTAAATTATTGGAAGGAACACAGGGTATTGGAGTTATTTTGGCCGAAACCCGAAAAGCAGCAGAATCTGTTATTGAAGCGTTTAATAATCTTCAGGCGCGGGTGATAGTGCAAGAATTTATAAAAGAAGCCGGTGGCGCCGATATTCGTGCTTTTATTGTTGACGGTCAGGTAGTTGGGGCAATGAAAAGACAAGGTAAAGAAGGTGAATTCCGAAGCAATTTGCACCGAGGTGGAACGGCAACCGTTATAAAACTTACCGATGAGGAAGAAACTGCAGCGTTAAAAGCTGCAAAGGCAATGGGCCTTGGAATTGCAGGGGTTGACATGCTTCAATCGGCACGTGGGCCACTTATTTTGGAAGTAAATTCCTCCCCTGGTTTGGAAGGTATTGAGCAGGCCACGGGAAAGGATATCGCAAATTCAATTATAAAGTACATAGAGCGTAACGTTTAATTATGGCAAAAAAGGAGGAACGTGATATTGTAATTTTAAATGAACGGATTGCGCTTGGCGAAAGCCGTACAGTAGATTTCAGCATTGCGAAACTTTATACTTCTACAAAAGTTGAAATTCCTATTATTATTGAACGCTCAAAAATTCCGGGACCAACGGTTTTAATTACAGCTGCTATCCACGGCGATGAAATAAACGGGGTGGAAATAGTACGACAGCTTATTGCCCGAAAATTGAATAAGCCCAAGCGGGGCACCATTATCTGTATTCCAATTTTAAACGTATTTGGTTTTTTGAACGGAGACCGTTCTTTTCCCGATGGGCGCGATCTTAATAGGGTTTTTCCCGGCACAAAAACGGGCTCGCTTGCAAGCCGCGTGGCCTATCATTTCACAAAAAAAGTTTTACCGCACGCAGATTATTGCCTTGATTTTCATACAGGTGGCGCCAGCCGTTTTAATGCAGCGCAAATACGTATAAAACCTGGCGATGAAAAATTACTTGAACTTGCAAAGGTTTTTAATGCTCCCTTTACGGTTTTTTCAAACACTATAGAAAAATCATATCGGAATACCTGCCATAAAATGGGCATTCCCATTTTACTTTTTGAAGGTGGAAAAAGTCGCGAAAGCAATAAACATATTGCTAAAGAAGGAGTAGATGGTATCTTACGGGTACTGGCCCATTTGGATATGTTAGGAAAAAGACACTTAGCTCCCGAACCAAATGCCAAAACGGTTATTATTGAAAAAAGTAAATGGATACGCGCATACCGCAGCGGTTTGCTTCACGTAAAAATAGACTGTAATAAACACGTGGAAAAAGGGGAGTTTTTGGCTACCATAACTGATCCTTATGGAAAAATGCGCTTTAAGGTTACTTCACCAAACGAAGGTTATATAATAAATGTGAACCAATCGCCTATTGTAAACCAAGGCGATGCTATTTTTCATATTTCAACGGTAAATACTGCAAATACAGAAGCTGAAGAGATGGAAGATTAAGGCTATGGAAAAGAAGGCGCTTCGGTTGAAATACAAAAAACTACGTGAAAATCTTTCCCAAGATTCAATTGACGAAATGAGTCTTCAAATTGCAAACCAAGCTTTAAAACTTCCTATTTGGGATAAAACCTATTACCATATTTTTCTTCCCATTTCCGAGAAAAATGAAGTAAATACAGAATATTTGATGCATATTTTGCAGGGAAAGGACAAAAGTATTGTCGTTTCAAAAGCAGATTTTTCAAATGGGGAAATGCATCATTTTCTATTGCAGGAAAATACTGTTTTAAAAACCTCAGCGTATGGTATTCCAGAACCTGTTTCGGGTATTGAAGTTGCTGCGAAAATGCTGGATGTAGTTTTCGTCCCTCTTTTAGCTTATGACGCCAAGGGTCATCGCATCGGCTACGGAAAAGGGTTTTACGATCGGTTTTTGAAACATTGCAATTCTGAAGCTATATTAATTGGGCTTTCCTTTTTTGAGCCCGAACCAGAAATTTTCTTTGAAGCTACCGATGTGCCTTTAAAATTTTGTATTACACCAAAAAAAATAATTGATTTTAAAAATAACCCGTTATCTTTATGAAGTTAAAATCTTATTAACCAATTAGATAAAATTATGGAATCAACGAATCAACCAATGGGTCCTCCGCCAGATAATAATTTGGTTTGGGCAATTTTATGTACCGTTTTATGTTGCTTGCCTTTGGGCATTGTATCAATTATTAAATCCACAAAAGTGAGGGAGCTTTGGGCCCAAGGCGATACTGTCGGCGCACAAAAAGCCGCCGATGAAGCCAAAAAATGGGCCATTTGGGGTGCGGTAGCTGCAGCCGTGGTGTGGGTTCTCTACGTAATATTCTTTGTATTTATAGGATTAGGTGGAGCTTTTGCAGGATACTAATAAAATTTGGAAATTAGCCCTCATAGTTACATTATTCGGGGGCTTTTTTCTTATTTATTTTTTTTATAATCCTTCGGAAAATTCTTTTTTTATTCCCTGCCCCTTTCATTATATAACAGGGTTTTTCTGCCCCGGCTGTGGTTCACAAAGAGCCATTCATTTGTTGCTTCATGGAGATTTAGTTGGAGCATTTAGATTTAACCCATTAATGGTTTTAACGCTGCCGATTCTAATTTACGGTTTGGGAATTACGATTGCCAATTGGTTTTTTGGAACAAAGCATAGGTTTATGCTTTTTTATAGCAAGCTTTTTATTTTTGGATATTTTGGATTCGTTATTCTTTATTGGATACTCCGTAATTTACCGTTTTACCCATTCAATTTGCTGGCACCCTCTAATTAAGTATTAATTAGTCTCTTTCTTCGGAAATGCTTTTTTGTTGAAAAGAAGCAATAAAATTACCCCTATGCTTATTGAAGAATCCGCAATATTAAAAACCGGATCAAAAAAGGTGAAGTACTCTCCTCCCCAAAATGGGACCCATTCGGGCAATGTGCCGCCAAATAGTGGAAAATAAAGCATGTCTACTACCTTTCCGTGGAATAGCGTGCCGTAACCTCCTTCATCGGGAAATAGAGTTGCTACTTGGTGGTGGCTATCATTAAATATAATGCCGTAAAATACAGAATCGATTATATTCCCCAAAGCGCCCGCAAAAATCAATGCAATGCAAAAAATGAGGATTCTGGGCATGTTCTTTCTAACAGAATCCCAAAGCCAATAACCTATTCCTGCAATAGCCACAATTCTAAATAGAGTTAAAAAGAGTTTTCCATATTCTCCAGGAATCTTAGCGCCCCAAGCCATTCCTTCATTTTCTACAAATAGAATACGGAACCAATCAAACACCCGGATTTCTTCACCCAAAACAAAGCTTGTTTTAATATAAAACTTTGAAATCTGATCTATCAATAAAATCAGAATAATAATAAAAGTGGCTTTTTTCAGGCTCATAGGGTTTTTCTTTCTTCACTTTTACGTGGAAATGTGAGGCTCTCCTTAACTAAGGCTATAAAGAGCGCTGCAAAAATAGCAATATTATTTGGTTTGCAGTAGCCTTATATTACCATTGATGCTTTCTGCTTCAACACTAAATTTTCCGTGTTTGGGAAGCATATTTTCAACAGTTCCATATTTTGAAATGGCAATGCCCGAGACATCTCTTTCAGCAACAACATTAATATTGCCGTCTTTGGTTTTTAAATGGGCATTTCCTGAAAAATTTCGCAATTCACAGTTGGAGTTTTCTATGGAAACAGCAAGCGCGCTAAAGTTTCCCTCTGCAAAAACGGATGCTAGCCTAGATTTGACCTCAACTGAAATTGTACTTGGGACCACCAACATTATTTCCACCGCCAATACTTTATGGGCAGCGAGTTTATCATCTTCCAATAATACAAAAGGAGAAAAGCCTGTTTGTAAAGAGAGTTTATTTTCTGAGAAATGCTCTTCTATAATTATGTCTTCGGAATGTTCCCCCGAAATTTGCACAGAAAGCTTGATATCTTTTCCTTTGGAAGAATTAATCGTAATTTTAAAAACGGCATCGTCTACAATGGAGAGGGTATTTATACCCTCAGCAGAAAATTCTTTTTTAATGGTTTTTTGGGCCGTTACGTAATTGCTTCCGAAAAAGATAACAATCAATATAAAGCATAATCTATACATAAACGATTTTCTTAAACACAAACGATATTTATATAAAAAGCCCCGATATTTCGGGGCAATTCATTCAAAGTTAATATGTAATTCTGGTCCTTAATTAATACTGATCTTAGTCGAAGGACTCAAAAGGGCGTATATAATTTTATTTCTGCATATTCTTTGCCTCGATGCTCAAGGTAGCGTGTGGAACAAGCTTTAAACGTTCCTTGTTTATCAGCTTTCCAGTAACGCGGCAAACTCCGTAAGTTTTATTTTCAATGCGCACCAAAGCGTTTTTAAGATCGCGGATAAATTTTTCCTGACGAATTGCCAATTGTGAATTTGCTTCCTTGCTCATCACCTCACTGCCCTCGTCGAAAGCCTTGAAAGTAGGCGAAGTATCATCGGTGCCGTTATTACTGTCATTTTTATAGGAACTTTTTATAAGCTCCAACTGTTCGGTTGCTTTCTTGATTTTATCGTTCAAAATTGCTCTAAATTCTTCCAGCTCGGCATCTGAATATCTGGTTCTTTCTGTCTCTGTCATAATCTAATGTTTTTTAATGCTTATACGTGTTTCAATATCGTCAAACGCAATTTCTGTTCCTTTATCAATTTGTGGCTTAAATTGCAAAATATCCGTTAATGTCTCTTCTTTTATATACTTCAGGTTTTGGCTTACCGCCTCCGTCAGTTTTTCATTTTCCTCAAGGGTAACCTCAATCCTGTCTGTCACTTCAAAACCGCTGTCTTTTCTCAGGTTTTGTATCCTGTTTACCAATTCACGGGATATCCCTTCATTTCGTAACTCCGGGGTTATTGTAACATCCAGTGCCACAGTAACTCCGTTTGCGTTTGCAACCAACCAGCCCTCAATATCCTGCGAACCTATGATTACATCAGCGAGCGCCAAAATAGTATTTTTTTCGTTAATAAAAACTGATATTTCCCCATCTTTTTCCAAAGTGGCAATTTGTTTTTGGTCAAAGGCTGAAATGGCTGCCGCTACGGCCTTCATATCTTTTCCAAAACGTGGGCCCAAGGCTTTAAAATCGGGCTTTATTTGCTTCACCAACATGCCCGAACCTTCATCTATCAGTTCTATTTCTTTTACGTTTACTTCGCTTTTAATTAAATCTGAAACCGCTAAAATTTCTTCCTTTTCTGAATCTTCCAAAACTGGAATCATAATTTTTTGAAGCGGTTGGCGCACCTTTATCTTCTCTCTTTGTCGTAACGAAAGCACCAATGACGATATTGTTTGCGCCTTCTGCATCTTATGTTCCAACTTTTTATCAATGAACGAAGCGTCTGCCTTTGGAAAATCGGTCAAATGTACCGAAGCTTTTTTGTCTTTTCCGGTTCCTTGCGTTAAATCTTTGTAAAGTCTATCCATAAAAAAGGGAGCTATGGGAGCACCCAATTTTGCTATAGTTTCCAAACAAGTGTAAAGAGTTTGGTAGGCCGAAATCTTATCGTCATTATAGCTGCCCTTCCAATATCTTCTTCGACTTAAACGAACAAACCAGTTGCTCAGATTTTCCTGTACAAATTCTGAAATTGCACGGGTGGCCTTGGTCGGCTCATAATCTGCGTAATAATCATCTACTTTTTGAATAAGCGTATGTAATTCTGAAAGTATCCAACGGTCAATTTCTGGGCGTTTTTCCAACGGAAGGTCTTTTTCAAGATACTCAAAATTATCTAGATTAGCGTAAAGGCTAAAGAAGCTGTAAGTATTGTATAGGGTTCCGAAGAATTTATTGCGCACTTCCGAAATGCCGTCTTGGTCAAATTTCAAGTTGTCCCAAGGATTGGCATTGCTTATCATATACCAGCGTGTAGCATCGGGCCCAAAAACATCCAAGGTTTCAAAAGGATCCACAGCATTGCCCAGACGCTTGCTCATTTTCTGGCCGTTCTTGTCCAAAACAAGTCCGTTGGAAACTACATTTTTATACGCAACATCGTCAAAAATCATCGTTGCTATTGCATGCAATGTATAAAACCAACCACGGGTTTGGTCAACGCCTTCTGCAATAAAATCGGCTTTGCGCCAAGTGTTTTCAACCTTCTCTTTGTTTTCGAAAGGATAGTGCCATTGCGCGTAAGGCATGCTACCACTATCAAACCAAACGTCTATCAAATCGGCCTCGCGCTTCATGGGTTTTCCACTTGGTGAAACAAGCGTTATTCCATCTACTATGTTTTTGTGTAGATCAACCTTTGCATAATTTTCTTCTGAAAAATCGCCAGGTTTGAACCTTTCAAAAATGTCCTTCTCCATGAGTCCAGCGTCCACAGCTTTATTCATTTCGGCTTTCAATTCTTCTACAGAACCAACGATGATTTCTTCTTTTCCATCTTCTGTTCTCCAAATTGGCAATGGAATTCCCCAATAACGAGAGCGCGAAAGGTTCCAATCGTTGGCATTTGCGAGCCAATTGCCAAAACGGCCTTCACCGGTGGCTTTTGGTTTCCAGTTTATTCCTTTGTTAAGCTCGAACATTCTATCGCGGAACTCGGTTACTTTTATAAACCAGGAGTCCAACGGATAGTACAAAATCGGTTTGTCCGTACGCCAGCAGTTTGGGTAGCTGTGCAAATATTTTTCAACTTTAAAAGCTTTATTTTCTGTCTTTAATTTTATTGCTATTTCAACATCAACCGATTTTTCAGGCGCTTCGGAATCTTCGTAATATTCATTTTTTACATATTTGCCTGCTAGTTCCTTCATTTCCGGACGGAACTTTCCTTGCAAATCCACAAGAGGAACTAGATTTCCGTTTTCGTCTTTTACTAACATTGGCGGTATTTCCGGAATCGCTTCTTTTGCAACCTTTGCATCATCGGCACCAAAGGTTGGCGCGGTGTGTACAATTCCTGTTCCGTCTTCAGTAGTAACAAAATCGCCCGCAATTATTCTAAAAGCATTTTCGGGATTGTCGTGTGGTCTTGCATAATCCAAAAGCTGTTCGTAACGAATTCCTACTAAATCTGAACCCTTGAATTCTTTCGCAATAAAATATGGAATTACTTTATCTCCCTGCTTATAAGATTCGAGGATCTCTTCATTTGGTTTCTCCTCGTAATTTTTTGCAAATTGGCTCTCAACAAGGTTTTTCGCCAAAATAACATTTATGGGCTGAAAGGTATATTGATTAAATGTTTTCACTAAAACATAATCAATTTTTGGCCCCACAGTTAATGCCGTATTACTAGGCAATGTCCAAGGTGTGGTAGTCCAAGCCAAAAACCAAATATTGTTTGACTCTTCGCCTAAAAAATCTGGCAATGTTTCTGCCATAGCCTTAAACTGTGCAACCACAGTAGTATCTGTAATATCTTGATATGTCCCCGGTTGATTGAGTTCGTGCGAGCTTAAGCCTGTTCCCGCTTTTGGTGAATATGGTTGAATTGTATAACCTTTGTAAAGCAGTTTCTTATTGTAGATTTCCTTCAAAAGCCACCATACGGTTTCCATATATTTTGGTTCGTAGGTAACGTATGGGTCGCTCATATCTACCCAATACCCATATTTTTCGGTAACCTTATTCCAAACATCCGTATAGCGCATTACTGCCTTTTTGCAAGCTGCATTATATTCTTCTACGGAAATCTTTTTGCCAATGTCTTCTTTGGTTATGCCGAGCTCTTTTTCAACACCCAACTCAATAGGCAAACCGTGGGTATCCCAACCTGCTTTCCTGTCAACCTTAAATCCTTTTTGGGTTTTATAACGGCAAAAAATATCCTTGATGGCACGTGCCATTACGTGGTGAATTCCGGGAAGGCCATTTGCAGAGGGAGGCCCTTCAAAAAACACAAATGGTTTCGCTCCTTCGCGAATGGAAATACTCTGCTCAAAGATATTTTCTTCTTTCCAAAAATCGAGTACTTCTTCCGCCAGTTTAGGGAGGTCTAGCCCTTTATATTCTTTAAATTTCTTGCTCATAATGTGGGTGTTGCAATAAAGTTTGCAAAAGTAAACAATTTTGAAGAAATGCATGTCGGTTTTCCAAAGAGAAAGGGGCAGATAATATTCGGAATAATAGCAAGATTGGGTTTAAATTCTCTACCTATGTCAACTTTTTTAAAGCTTTTCTTCTAAATAATGTTCATAATTTTGAATACTCCATTTTTTCCCCCAAATTTGAAGTCTCTTTAAAGCTTTCTTTATAATACAGTTAACTAATGAAAAAAATATATCTTTTCCTGCTTCTCGCAACAATTTCATTTGCTTCAGTTCAATCACAAATACTTGACCCTGTAAAATGGTCTACAAGTATTAAAAAAATATCGGAGACCGAATACGATCTTATTGCAAAGGCTTCAATTGAAGACAAATGGCATCTTTACTCTCAGGAAGTTCCACCCGATGGACCATTACCAACACTTTTTACGTTTGAGGAAAATGCCGCATATAAATCCGTAGGAAAGATAAAGGAGAGCAAAGGAATTACCGAACACGACCCCGTGTTTGATATGGTAATTACATTTTTTGCGAACACCGCAACATTTACAAAACGAATTCAATTAACTGGTGATAAAGGCACTACGGTAAAAGGGGAGGTAGAATTCATGGTTTGTGATGATACACGCTGCTTACCGCCTTCCTATGTTGATTTAGTTTTCGAGATACCTGCGCCCAAAAAAACTGAAACAGATGTAACCCCACAAAACACAGACAACCCTAAAATATCAGAAGAAACCACTGAAATTGCGGAAGATACTGCCGTAGTTGACACCTTATCAGAAACTAATGTAGTAGCAAATGACACTATTAAAGCAGCTTCAGCCGAAGCTCTTTCGGCTGTTGAGCAAAATAAAAAACAAGAAGAAAAAGGACTTTGGACCATCTTTTTTATTGCTTTCCTTTCAGGTTTTGCGGCATTGCTAACTCCCTGTGTTTTTCCAATGATTCCTATGACCGTAAGTTTTTTTACGAAGCAAAGCAAAACAAAAGCAAAGGGTATAAAAAATGCTATTATTTATGGGATTTCAATAATTATCATTTATGTATTATTAGGGATACTAGTAAGTATCATATTTGGCCCCCAAGCACTAAATGCTCTATCAACCAATGTCTGGTTTAATCTTATTTTCTTTGTTCTATTAATTGTTTTTGCAGTTTCCTTTTTAGGGGCTTTTGAAATTATGTTGCCAAATTCGTGGGCAAACAAAGTAGACTCCCAGGCAGACAGAGGTGGGTTAATCGGTATCTTTTTTATGGCCCTTGCTTTGGCTATTGTCTCCTTTTCTTGTACGGGCCCTATTGTGGGAACGCTTTTAGTTCAAGCTGCAGCTGGGGGAAGTCAAGTTGGACCCATAATTGGAATGTTTGGGTTTTCTTTGGCAATTGCGCTACCTTTTACACTGTTTGCAGCGTTTCCAGGATGGATGAATTCATTGCCAAAATCTGGAGGCTGGTTAAATACCGTAAAAGTAGTATTGGGCTTTTTGGAACTAGCTTTGGCATTTAAATTTCTTTCAAATGCAGATCTTGTTCTGCAATTGCACTGGTTGGAACGTGAGGTTTTCCTAGCAATTTGGATCGCTATTTTTGGTGCCCTGGCTCTCTACCTCTTCGGAAAAATACAATTGCCTCATGATTCGCCATTAACGCATATCTCTGTTGGCAGACTTAGCCTCGGGCTACTAGTTTTAGCATTTACTGTTTATATGATTCCTGGGCTATGGGGTGCGCCCTTAAACCTGATTAGCGCTTTCCCTCCCCCATTAGATTACGCCGAATCGCCTTATGGTGTTGGCAATTCAAAAGTTGGAGGAGGTGCAGTTGCGAGCGAAGATCACAACTTACCCGAAGGGGCCCATCTCTTGGCTCCACATCAAATTTTAGCATTCAACGATTATGACAAAGGACTAGCATATGCAAAAACAGTAGATAAGCCGGTAATGATTGATTTTACAGGTTGGGCCTGTGTAAATTGCCGAAAGATGGAGCAAAACGTTTGGGTAGATGACAAGGTATTGAATATGTTGAAAAACGAAGTAGTGCTTATATCGTTATATGTTGATGACAAGCGTAAACTTGAAGATGATGAAATTGTGGATTCGCGTTTAAAACCAGGTAAAAAACTTAAGTATATTGGGCAAAAATGGAGTGAATTGCAAACCATCAAATATAAAACCAATTCGCAACCCTTCTATGTTTTAATGGACCATAATGAGGACAACCTTATTGAACCAGTGGGTTATACGCCAGATATTGAAGAGTATTATGGATGGCTACAAAAAGGAGTGGCCGCCTTCAAAAAATAAAAACTAAGTCGCTTATTGTAAGCAGTATTGCTTAATTTTAAATAATCTTAAAACAGAAGGGATGATATCTTCGGAAGAAAAATTGAAGACTACAGCTTTGGAAAAGTATTTTGAGCCTTTCCGAAAGAACATCGTGGGCATTGAGCAAGAATTTGATTCTCCCTTCGGAAGAAAAAAAATAATCTATACCGACTGGACCGCCAGTGGTAGATTGTACGCTCCAATTGAAGAAAAAATGCTGAAGGAGTTTGGCCCTTTTGTGGCAAATACCCACACCGAAACCTCGGTCACTGGCACAGCAATGACCAAAGCATATCACGAAGCGCGAAAAATTATAAAAAAACATGTGAATGCCAATGAGAATGATGTTCTCATTACTTGCGAAAGTGGAATGACAGGTGCCATAAATAAGTTTCAGCGCATTTTGGGATTAAAGATTCCTGAAAATATAAAGCCCTACACCGAAATACCCAATGAAATTAGACCGGTAATTTTCGTGACCCACATGGAGCACCACAGCAACCAGACTTCTTGGCTGGAAACAATTGGTACCGTAGTAGTGGTTCCACCAAATGACGATGTTTTGGTGTGTATGAAAAATTTTGCGGAAACCGTAGAAAAATATAAAGATCACTCCATAAAAATTGCTGCTGTAACGGGCTGTTCAAATGTAACGGGAATTCAAACTCCCTACCACGAAATAGCAAAACTGATGCACCAAAATGGTGGGCTTTGTTTTGTAGATTTTGCCTGTTCTGCTCCCTATATTTCAATAGATATGCACCCTGAGGAAGAAGGTGCGCATTTGGATGCAATTTTCTTTTCGCCACATAAATTTTTAGGCGGACCAGGCTCTAGTGGCGTACTTATTTTCAACAATAATCTTTATAAAAATACTATTCCTGACAATCCTGGAGGTGGTACTGTATCGTGGACCAACCCATGGGGAAACCATAAGTACATTGATGATATTGAAACTCGTGAAGATGGCGGAACTCCTGGTTTTCTACAAACCATTCGTACAGCACTTTCCATTAAATTGAAAGAAAAAATGGGGGTCGATAATATTCTAAAACGTGAACATGAACTTTTGGATATTATATTTGAAAAGTTAGGAGACGTTCCAAACCTCAAAATTCTTGCACCCCAAACGCAAGACAGATTGGCCGTTATCAGTTTTTATATTGATGATCTACACTTCAATCTGGGCGTAAAATTGCTCAATGATCGTTTCGGAATACAAACCCGCGGCGGCTGCTCCTGCGCAGGTACATATGGCCACTATTTGCTTCACGTAGACCAGGAAACCTCGAACAACATTACTTGTGAAATTGATGGGGGCGACCTAACCCACAAACCAGGCTGGATTAGAATGTCTATCCACCCCACAACCACCTCTGCGGAAGTGGAATATGTTTGTGATTCCATAAAACAACTAGCAGAGAATTTTCCGGAATGGAGTAATGACTATAAATACAATTCCAAAAGCAACGAGTTTTTTCATCAAAACGAAAAAACCGACAACACCATGGAAACGTGGTTTGCTTTTTAAAAGCTATTCAAAAACTTGAAAAAACTCCTACTTCTCAGCTTCCTATTTTCTTTTAGTCTTTCTGCACAGGAATATGTAGATCTTTTTCGAGTTGGCTACGGACAAACGTTCAACAATGATTTTGAAGGAACTGACAGTAGTACTTATGTGAAGTTTTTCGATGTGGGTTTTACTTTTCCGGTTGTCCTTAATGAAAATCAAGCTTTGATAACCGGGGCAGATTTCAGTAGAAACAATCTGCAACTTTTCCCCGAGGCTGAAAATACCAGTTTGTACAGTACAAATTTAAAGTTGGGCCTAGCTTCCACTTGGTCTGAAAAATGGAGCACGACCATCGTTCTGCTCCCAAAAATAGCTTCCGATTATAAAAATATTTCGGGAGATGATTTTTATTTGGGTGGTTTCGCTTTGCTAAAACTGAAGAAAAATGAAAATCTTAAATACCGCTTTGGCGTTTATGCCTCACAAGAAGCTTTTGGCCTTTTTACTACTCCAATTTTAGGCTGGTACTATTTGAGCCCGAACAAGCGGTTTGAGATGGATATGAGCCTGCCCATTTCGGCAGATGTAAGTTATAAACTTGGCATCACTACTGTAGGGATGGACTATTTTGGCATTGGACGAAGCTATAAGGTGCACTACGAAAATCTTCCCACGCTTTACGCTGACCTCAGCTCTTTGGAATTTGCGGGCTATCTGCAGTTTAATACTATGGAAGAAAGTGTTTTGCTGCGTGCAAAGCTGGGCTATTCCAGCAATAATTATGAAATGTATGCTGATGGGGAAAAAATGGATTTGGGCGTTTCCGCTTTTAGCTTTGGTGATGACCGAACCCAGTTAAATCCTTCACTAAACGGCGGAGTTTTTTTTAAATTGGAAGCAATTTATAGATTTCATCTCAAGAAAAAATCTGAAACTGATAAGCCTGTTTCAAATTAAATTTCAAAATAAAAATTTTATCTTTAGGTTATGGAAAGAACCTGTCCGGAATGCGGAGATAAGATAATAGGGCGCGCTGACAAAAAATTTTGCAGCGATTCTTGCCGCAATACACATAACAATTTTCTCAACAAGGATAATAAAAACCTGGTTAGAAACATCAACAACCGACTTCGAAAAAATTACAGGATTCTTGAAAAACTAAACACTGAGGACAAAACAAAAACCACAAAAGACAAACTTTTGCGAATGGGCTTCAGTTTTGATTATTTCACGGGAATTTATACCACTAAAACGGGTTCCACCTATTTCTACCTATATGATCAAGGATACCTTCCCCTCGACAATGACTTCTTTCTTTTAGTTAAAAAGGATATTAAATAAGTGGTTAAAATTTCAAGAACATTAACACATAAGCCTGTGTGGGGTTTAATTTGGCATATCATTATACATAATGTAACACTCCTTTAACCCAAGCGGTTTCATATATGAAGTATCTTTAAATTTCAAACAAAAAAACTACTTTATTATGAAAACGAAAAATCTTTTAACAATGCTGATGCTGTTTTTTAGCATCACCTTATTTGCACAAAATGCAGACGACAAAAAAGTAATTAATGATGCCGAAAAAGCAAAAGCAGCTTTTCTTGAAGCTAATCCAAAAATGCAGGGTTATTTTGACGACGCAAAGGCATATGCTATTTTTCCAAACGTCGGGAAAGGTGCGCTAATTGTGGGAGCCGCCTCTGGAAATGGCGCTGTATATGAGCGAGGCGTATTAGTAGGAATGGCTAACTTAAAACAGTTGGACGTTGGTGCACAGATAGGTGGAAAAGCTTACAGCGAAATTATTTTCTTTAAAACAGATAAAGCTGTACAGAAATTTATGGACGATGATTTTCAATTTGGCGCAAATATGTCGGCTATTGCCGTTAATCAAGCTCCACCTTCTTTTGATGTTACCTATAATGACGGAGTAGCTGTCTTCACACTTCCTAAAGAAGGATTGATGGCGGAAGTATCAGTTGGTGGACAAAAATTTGATTTTGAGGATTTTGACTAAAATACTCCATTCCTAAAATTTTTATTTAAATATTTTTAAAACCGTTTTAAGTTTTTATTACTTGAAACGGTTTTTCATTTGCAATCACTAGAATAAAAAAATCGTCCGGAAAATTCCCGGACGACTTTATTCTAACAATCAACAATTATGAAATATTATTCTTTCAATAAACGTTTTGTTGTTTCTCCATATTTACCTTTAATCTTAACGTAATAAGAAGCAGCTGCAAGTTGGTGAATATCTATAGGCTTAACAGTACCCATTCCACGTAGGTTTTCTGTTTTGACTAATCTGCCCCTTAGGTCGTAAATTTCCAAACTTTCTAGTTCCACATGCTTCGGGTTGCTAATGTTCAGAATGTTCTTGGCTGGATTCGGATACATCAGTATGCTTCCAAGCGATTGACTGTTGTCTCCAGTACCAAGTACACTTTCAACAATAAGTTCGAAATCACAGGTAGCTATATTTCCGTATTCGTCCGTTGCCGTTAGCGTGATGGTATATGTACCATCCGGTAGCGGTGTTCCCGGAGCTGGATCTTGTGTTGTTAAAGTAATAGGATCGGTACAGTTATCAACCGCAGTTGCCTCTCCAGTTGCAAAATAATCTGGTAATATATAGAATATATTTCCTGGTCCAGGATCAACTGTTTGGTCTGCTGGGCAGGTAATTACAGGTGCTAAGATATCAACAACCGTTACAACCGCAGTACAGGTAGAAAGGTTTCCATTGTTATCCTGGCTAAACACTTGTACAGTTACCGGAGTACCGATATCTGCACAACTGAACTGAGTTATGTCCACGGCCACGGTAAAAATGCCGCAAGCATCATCGTTGGATGCTATCACATCTGTTGGATCTAGAGTAGCAGTACCATCAGCACCCAGCTCCAAAGTGAAATCTTGACAAACAAGTACAGGGCTGGTATTGTCTTCCACAGTTACCGTAGCAGTGCAGGTTGCTGTGTTTCCATTTACATCGGTTACTGTTAATGTTACAGTGTTATCTCCTATATTTGAGCAATCAAAAGTATCGACATCGAGATCATAACTGGCAATGCCACAAGCGTCTGTGCTGCCGTTATCGATATCTGTTCCCACAATGGTTATGGTGCCCGTTACCGGATCCAGTTCTACTGTGATATCTTGACAAACCACTACCGGCGCGGTCACATCCTCTACCGTTACGATTGCCGTACAGGTACTAATGTTGCCGTTTACATCTGTTACAGTTAATATTACATTGTTGTCACCTACATCGGAGCAATCAAATGTATCAATATCAATCGAGATATTTGCCACACCACAGTTATCTGTACTGCCTCCATCCACGTCGGCTGCTGTAATGCTAGCATTGCCAGTTGCATCAAGCTGGATAGTGATGTTCTGACATATAGCCATTGGAGCCTCGTTGTCAATTACAGTAATGGTAAAACTGCAGGTACTAACGTTTCCGTTCACATCGGTTGCAGTGAACTCAATTGTGTTCACTCCCACAGGGAATTGGCTTCCGCTAGGATCACCCATAGTTTGAACTACCGTATCCACGCCACAGTTGTCCAGTGTAAAAGGCATCGGGAAACTCACTACTGCTGAACAAATACCAGCAGTTGTATTGACCATAATATCTCCCGGACATACAATTGTCGGTGGGATGCTGTCCTCTACAGTTACTATAGTAGTACATTGCGAACTATTTCCGTTCACGTCTGTCACTGTTAGTGTAACGGTGTTGGCACCTACATTGCTGCAGTCAAAATCAGTTATATCTATTGAGGTACTTGCTATTCCGCAGGCATCCGTGCTTCCATTATCAATATCAGCAACGGTAATACTCGCCGTTCCGTTGGCATCCAACTGGATCGTGAAAGGAGCGGCACAGTTTGCTACAGGTGGCTCATTGTCCTCAACAGTTACAATGGTTGTACAAGTTGAAGTATTTCCATTCACATCGGTTACCGTTAGGGTCACTGTATTTGGACCTAAGTCAACACAGGTGAAATCTGTAATATCTATCATCGTACTTGCTATTGCACAATTGTCTGTGCTTCCGTTTTCTATATCTGCAACTGTAATGCTCGCCATTCCATTGGCATCCAATTGGATTGTGAAAGGAGCAGCACAGTTGGCAACTGGTGCTTCATTATCGCTTATAGTTACATCAAAACTACAAGTTGCAGTGTTTCCAGATGCATCAGTAACCAGGAACGTATTGGTCGTTGTACCAACAGGGAAGATTGCACCGCTTGGAAGACCTGCTGTTTGGGTAGTAGTTGAACTTGAGCAGTTATCTGTTCCAACAGGAGCAGTATAGGCTATCACAGCTCCGCAAACCCCAGGATCATTTACTTGAGTAATATTTACAGGACAAGTTATTGCTGGCGCTTCGGTATCATTTACCGTAACATCAAAACTGCAGGTTGCGGTATTTCCAGATTCATCCGTTACAACGAATGTATTGGTTGTAGTTCCTATTGGGAAAGTGCTTCCGCTAGGAAGTCCAGCCGTTTGGGTAAGTGTCATTGAAGCATTCCAAGTAATTGTAATTTCACCGTTGCCAGATCTCGATCCCGCCGTTGCAGTTCCATTTATAACACCTCCTACATAGGAAGTTCCACCGCCACCGCCACCGCCGGACCAAGCTCCGCCGCCACCGCCAGCACCGCCACCGCCGCCGCCGCCAGCATAAAAACCGCCGCCGCCGCCACCGCCGCCAGAACCAGTAAATCCACCACAGCCTATCTTACCATCGCCTCCAGTGCCACCAATAGCTAGAATACCGTTCGTTCCAGTTCCTCCTGTATCGCCACAATTAGAATTTCCAGCTCCTCCATTTCCGCCTACTGTATCTGTAGCACCATTGCCTCCATTTCCTCCAAGGCCACATCCACTTCCGATACTTCCAGAATCTCCTAAATTAATATCGCCACCATTTCCGCCATTTCCTCCGGGTCCGGATGCACAGGATCCTTGAGGGCCTCCGGCACCACCGCCACCGCCAGCAGCAACAAGGACTCTATCATTTACAGTCCCTGGGGCAACTCTTATATCACTTGCTCCTCCTCCGTGACCGGATATGTTAGGACCGCTAACACCAGGGTTACCCCCTCCATTAAAGCCATCACTTCCGCCTACGTATATTGACAATACGTCACCAGGAGTAACTGATAGCTCTCCACTTGCCATAGCTCCCAAGCCACCAATACCAACAATTCCTCCTACACCAGATTCTCCTTGCGCTCCATACGCCTCAATCATAATAGAAGTAACTCCAGCTGGAACTGTCCAGTTTTGGACACTACCGGAATATGAGAAAGTTTGTGAACTTGTAGCTCCAGAACTACAATTATCATCCGTATTTACAGTATAATTAACAATAGCTCCACAAACACCAGGATCATTATCAACTATAAAATCTCCGGGGCACGTAATAGTTGGGGCAATATTATCTTCTACAGTTACTGTTGTGGTACAGGTAGAAATATTGCCATTATTATCTGTAACTGTTAATGTTACTGTATTAGCACCAATGTCGGCACAGGAAAATGTATTTGGAGAAACTGAAAGTGTATCAATTCCACAAGCATCTGCTGAGCCTCCATCTACATCAGCCCCACTAATTGTAACGATACCATTTGCGTCAAGTTGTGCTGTGAAGGGTTGACAAGTTGCTATAGGGGCGACATTATCTTCCACGGTTACAGTAGTAGAACAGGTTGAACTATTTCCGTTTACATCGATTACGGTCAAGGTTACCGTATTGGCACCAATATCTGCACAAGTAAAAGATGCTGGAGAAACGCTTAATGAAGCAATTCCACAATTGTCTGTAGAACCATTATCTATGTCTGATGCAGTAATTATTACATTTCCGGTAGCATCAAGCTGTGCGATAAAAGCTTGACAAGTTGCAACAGGAGCTATATTATCTTCAACAGTTACTGTGGCGGTACAAGTATCAAAATTGCCCGCTGCATCGGTTACAGTAAGTGTAACTGTATTTGGACCGACATCTACACAACTAAAAGTATCAATATCAATTGCATAAGAAACTATACCGACGTTATCGGTTGAGCCACCATCTACATCGGCAGCAACAATAGTTACGGACCCTGTAGCATCCAATTGTGCTGTAATATTTTGACATATTGCTACGGGTGGTTCAGTATCATCAGGCAATATAGTATATATACATCCTGATTGAGCAGTAGGGACAAATTCAGCAGTATCATTATTAACCCAATATTGGATGTCATTAATTATTGCTGCCAATTCACTAGCCGTACCAGTAATAGGAAATCCACCGGGTACAGAACTGCAATCAAACTGCCAATTATCAACTTCCGTTTCGGGAGTTCCTGCTACATATAGTCGAATAGCATTTATACCATTGGTTAATTGATCGGGTAAGGCCGTAGTTGTGTTTGAAGTATTTGCTCCATCCCAATCGGCATCTGTAGTTACACCTGGGTCCACATTACTATGTATTGCAGTAATAAAATTAGGTGAAGCAGCTGTACCTTGGTAAGCCAATAACTGATCGCCCACAGAAGATAATACACTTGCAGCCATAAAACTTCCCGATAGTGTAACAATATCGCCTGCATTCATTGCAGAGGGAGCATACCAAGTGGCACTACCATCGCCCCCAGAACCTACACAAGATATAGTATTGGGGTTTGAAACACCGCAATCTGTAAATTTAATATTTGTTCCAGCTATAATATCTTTCAAAATTATAAATGCAAAACCATCATTTCCATCTAGGTTAAAACCTACGAATGCGATATCACCGGCATTCAATGTTGTAGAGGGCGGTTCGTTTATGGTTACAGGTATTGTACAGGTAGCACTGTTCCCAGCTTCATCTGTAGCAGTTAAAACAACTGAATATACACCAACTCCAACCATTGTTCCCGTAGTGGGTGCTTGCGTAATTACAATGTTAGCTGGTATTGAAACATTATCTGTTGCGGTAGTCCCAGTTACTAAATCTGGAATTGCAGCCATACCATTTACGCCTGCTGTAATTGGTGCCGGTGTGGGTGCACAAGTAATAACAGGTGGAGTGGTATCACCACCTCCACTAATTGTAAAAGTACATCCAGCTTCAAGTGCGGGATTATAAGGAGTAGTATTGTCACTTACCCAATTTGCTCTATTATTTACGATAGCTCTTATTTGAGCTGCTGATCCAGAAACAGGCCCTCCTGCCACTGTACAGCTAAACTGCCAATTATCTGATTCAGGAATTAAACGAACTGCAGTTGTTCCTGTAGTTAAAGCGTTGGGAAGAGCTGATGTAGAATTGGAGGTTGCAGCACCATCCCAATTAGCATCATCTCCAGATGCATCATTATATTGTAATCCAGCTATAAATATGGGTGCTGCAGTTGAGCCTTGAATAGCAAAAAGCTGATCGCCAATACTACTGAAAGCTGCTGGAAATAGCGGCCCCATGTCTATGGTTACAACTTCTCCAGCTGTTCTGGCCACTCCGGAAGTCCATGTAAATTCGCCATCACCATTGGTGGCAAAAAATCCGGTGCCATCATTCCATCCCATATCGGTAAAAATAATAGTAGTCGCAGCATCAATATCTTTCAAAAGAACAAAGGCTACGGTATCATCTGAATTTGTTGCTCCATCAGAATTACTTCCAACAAAAGCAATATCTCCGGCAGTTAATACCGTTTGGCTATTGCCCAAAAAAGTAGCAAAAAGCAATAAAATTAATATGGTAGTTTTTTTCATAATTTTTAGAGTTTTGGTTAAGTCAAATCTGGGGAGATTTATTAATTGGATATTGTTAATTCCTTGAAGGAAATACTCCTTGTAGCGCAATTATATAGCGAACTACCATATAGGGCTGCATATTGTTTATTGCTTGGCCTCCTCCAGTATTGGCTACTGATGTATTTGACATTGCCACATCAGAAGAAACACCAAATGCGTTTGTACCGTCCCCGGCAATAAAAGCACCGTTCGGGTCATCAGTAGTTCCTTCAGCTTTCGCATTTATAGCATGCCCGTGTGATGGCATTTGTGCAACGATTAAGGTATTGGTCTCTGTACCAGATTTTTGCCCCATTTGACGGGGAGTAAGGCCAGGACCAGAACCCGTGTGTACTGCAACTCTTCCTCTCATCTCTGGAAGACCAAATGAAGTTCGGCCATCACCTCCATAGGTCGTTCCCAACAAAGAGAAAAGAGCCTGGTTTGAATTGATAGGCAATAATTGGCCATCACAATTGGCCCATTGTCGTGGGTTAAAATTACCTCCAAACATGGAGATTTCTGCAAGTGTTGGATCTGATATTGACATAGTACTTAATTTAAAATATTATTTAATTTCTTGAAGGAAATACCCCTTGGAGCGCAATTATATATCGGACTACCATATAGGGTTGCATATTGTTTATTGCTTGACCTCCACCAGTATTGGCTACTGATGTATTTGACATTGCTACATCTGCTGAAGCACCAAAGGCGTTTGTACCGTCCCCGGCAATAAAAGCGCCACTTGGATTATCGGTGGTTCCTTCTTCTTTAGCATTTATATCATGCCCGTGTGACGGGAGTTGTGCAACTGTTAAAGTATTTGTTTCTGTTCCTGACCTTTCCCCCATTTGTCGTGGAGTAAGCCCTGGACCGGAACCTGTGTGGACTGCCACCCTTCCTCTCATTTCAGGAAGACCGAAAGTAGTTCTACCGTCACCACCATACATAGTGCCTAAAATTGAAAATAAAGCCGTGTTCTGTGAAATTGCTAATAACTGGCCATCACAATTGGCCCATGATCGTGGGTTGAAGTTTCCGCCAAACATGGAGATTTCTGCAATAGTTGGATCGTAAATTGACATAATATATTTTTAAATTAGTTAGTAATTATGGTTAGACTGAAAAATTAAAATGAATGGTTGTTTCCCCTAAAAAAGTTTCTTTTTGAGGAAATAATTTTTCACCTAAATTTCTGTTTTTTTCCCAATGCTCGCTTGTAATATGAGCGCCTTGTTCAGTTAAAGCCAGTTCTGTGAAAGAAATGTTTTCCGAACTTGAAACTTTGAAATAAATTCGAGCGCTTTTGCCTTTCTCTTTATTTGGGAAATCAGTTATAAATTGATAATTGCCTTCATCATCGGTTTTGAGTTTTGCGCGATGCCTATATTTTGAGGAGTTTGGAGAAAGATGCCATACTTCTACAGTGGCATTTTTTAAAGGAGTAATACCATTTTTATCATAAAGGGTTCCCTTAACTGCAACCGAATTAGAACTGAAAACCCCAGATCTCAAATCTGTTTTGGTCTCAGCAAATGGATTATAGCCTAAATACGGGCATTCAGAAGTAAAAGCACTTGTAAGTGTGGGGTTCAATACAGCTAGACCTGTTATGGCAAAAGCAGAATTGCGCATAAATAGCCTACGCGAAGTAGTGTTTTTCATAATTGGTTAGTTAGTTATCTTAAAATTTACAGTCTTTTTAAGAGAAGGTTTTCATACTCTTATCTTTAAAAAATGTGAACTGTATATATTTGACATGCAAGGTATAAAAATATTTGCGGAAGCCTATACGTAGTACTACGTAAATTAAATTGCCCTTTTTAAATGTATATTAGCACTGCTAAAAGTGAAATTATGCCTACCAACAATGCAAAAAGAAAATTAGCCGAAATCACTCAAAATTTAATTTCTGAAAAAGTTGAAGCTGACGATCTAAAAAAATCCATAGAAGAACTAAAATCACTCCTCGAGAAAGTTTCGGGCCTAAACCAAGAAGCTCCCATAAACTCCGAAAACATTTTATTGCCAAGTGGAAAAGCCATCGGCCCCAAATGGGCAGGAATGTGCCTAGAGGATATTCCGCGTACGCATAAATTCATAAAAGGCATACATTCAGCCGTACAGGAGGTTCTGGAAAAAAATCCTAAAAAACCCGTTACCATACTTTATGCAGGCACAGGGCCTTATGCAACACTGGTCTTACCCTTGCTATCTCTTTTTGAGCCCTCCCAACTCCAACTCATTTTACTGGAAGTAAATACCGTAAGTATTGAAAGCTTAAAGAGAATTATTAAAGGTTTTGATGCCTATGAATATATAAAAGCCATTTATCATTGTGATGCCGCAAATTTTATCGTGCCCTCAGAATTTGAAACAGATATTCTCTTAGTAGAGTGTATGCAGCATGCACTGGTTCGCGAGCCCCAAGTGGGCATTACCTATAATCTGCTCCCCCAGATGAAAGATGAAGTTATCTTGATTCCCGAAGAAATTTCACTTCATGTGGCACTTATTGACCTAGAAAAAAAAGCTGAATATTTAACCAATGATAATAATTCAAAAAAGGACTACTATGAAAATTCCGATTCTGTATTTACACTCAACAAAAAGGAAGTACTTGAAAAGAGTACTGAATTTAAAGAAGAAGGCTTTCAATTTCCAGAGAGAGAAGTGTCTTTTACTGAAGAGCAGTTAAGCAATTATGATTTCATTGCAGTCTCAACTGAAATAACCATTTTTAAAAATATTTCCTTAAGCATTGACGAAAGTGGCTTAACAGCACCTATGCTCTTAGCAGACCTTAATCACGACCAAAAGGTAACCGGAGCCAAAACCCAATATGTTGTAGGCACAGAGCCTGGATTGGCTTCACAATTGGTACGTTCCTAAAACTAAAAAGTTATCCCTTAAAGCGCAAGTATCACCAAGATAGCACTCACGGAAATAAAGATCCACAACGAAAACCCAAGAATCATCGGTTTCCAGCCAGCAGATTTTATTTTCTCCAGGGAAAGTCCGGCTCCTATCAAAAAGAGGGTGAGCACCAATAATGACTTTGAAATACGCGTAATACCTTGGGTTAAAACTTCGGGAATAGGCAGGTAACTATTCAATATTATTGCCAAGATGAAAAAGAATATAAAGTAAGGAATCTTCACGCTTTTCCCTTTTCCCTTAAAGAGAAATACCGAAAAGAGGGAAAGCGGAATAATCCAAAGTGCCCGGGCCAGCTTCACCGTTGTAGCTACTTTTAACGCTTCATCCCCAAAAGTATAAGCGGCGCCCACCACCGAACTGGTATCGTGAATGGCAATGGCACACCACAGGCCAAACTGATGCTGGCTCAACTCAAACAAATGACCCAATGGTGGAAAAATAATCAATGCGATGGAATTCAGTAAAAAAATAACCCCCAACGAGATGGAAATATCTTTTTGGGAAGCATTGATTACGGGAGCAACCGCGGCAATGGCACTACCGCCACAAATAGCAGTTCCCGAAGAAATGAGGTGGCTACCCTTTCGGTTCATTTTTAATAGTTTCCCAAAAAAATAACCCAAAACCAAAGTGGCCACAATGGAAAAAACGGTAAGTAAAAAACCATCCCTTCCGGCCGTCAAGGTTTCCTTTAAATTCATTCCAAAACCCAAACCAACAACCGCTATCTTCAATAGCCAGTTTACCGCTTTGCCGTTTAGGGTTAAAAAAGGATTTCCCAAAAAATAAGTAAATAAAAAGCCGCCTACAAGTGCTATCGGGCTGCTTACATAGCCCAAAATACACAGGACCATGCAAATTACAAACAGTACTTTTACTACAGTTTCATTGCCTTGTACCCAATCTTTCATACTTATAAATCATTTTATGAAAAACGAATCCTTTCTCTTTCATATTGGTATTATTGGAGACTTCAGCTTTATTGAGTATTGAAATTACTATCCCTACTCCAAAAGTACTAAATGAAAAATTCTTAAGCTTCAAAAGATTTAATACCTTTAAATTTCTAATTTAAAACGCAATCATGAAATTAATTTTCTTTAAAATAAAAGTCTTTTTTCTTCTCCTCTTCTTCGTTACTGTTTCGGTTAACGCCCAAGTTTTGACCAATTCACAGATTGACAGTTTGGTTCAAAAAACAATGAAAACCTTTGATGTGCCCGGTATGGCAGTAGCGGTGATAAAAGATGGCAAGATTTACCATAAAAACACCTACGGCGTCCGTTCCTTAAAAACAGGGAAAGAAGTAAACGAGAACACCCTTTTTGGCGTAGCCTCAAACACCAAAGCTTTTACCACCGCCGCTCTCGCACAATTGATTGACCAAAGAAAGTTAAGCTGGGACACGAAGGTAACAGATGTTATTCCAGAATTTAAACTGCACGACCCATACGTAACCGCCGAATTTACGGTACGCGATCTGGTAACCCACCGCAGTGGTCTGGGCTTGGGCGCGGGTGATTTAATGATTTTCCCGGCAAATAATACAACTACCAAAGCCGAAATGATCCACAACCTTAGGTACCTAAAACCAGTTTCATCCTTCCGATCAAAGTTTGATTATGACAACCTGCTTTATATTGTAGCCGGTGAAATAGTGGCAAGGGTTTCTGGCAAAAGCTATGATGATTATATTGCTGATAATTTCTTCAAACCTTTGGGAATGGACCGCTCCCTACTTTCCATTCCTGCTATTGCAGCAGATAATAACCGTATTGACGGCCATGCGCCCGTAAACGGAAAACTGGAAATTACGGGCAATACCTTTACCCAATTGGCCACCCCCGCTGGCGGCATTTATGCCTCCATCAACGATATGAGCACTTGGGCACTAGCACAATTGAACAAGGGAAAGTATGGTGAAAAACTACAGGATAGCCTCTTTAGCGAAAGAATGCACCGCGAAATGTGGACGCCCCAAACATTGTTGCGCAGTGGTCGCGGCCCCTACAACACACACTTTTCAGCCTATGGGCTAGGTTGGTTTTTGAGCGATGTAAACGGTTATTTTCAGGTTACCCACACCGGCGGTCTGCTGGGCATTGTGAGCCAAGTAACCCTGATACCAGAGCTTGACCTTGGCATCATCGTGCTCACCAACCAGCAAAGTGGTTCGGCGTTTAATGCTATTACCAATTCCATTAAGGATGGCTATTTTAATATTAAAGGTGAAGACAGAATAAAACAATATAACGAGCGCCGCTTGGCGGGCGAACGGGAAGAAGACAGCATTGTAAAAACACTGGAGGCTGCCCTACAAAAACAGCTAACAAGCAAAGCGCCCAAACCAGAGGTTACCACTGTACTTGGCACTTACCAAGACCCTTGGTTTGGAAAAGTAACCATAAGTAACCAAAACGGAGATTTACGGTTTAAAGCTGAAAAATCATTGGATTTAGTAGGCACGATGACCTTTTACAAGGGCACTACCTATGTGGTACGGTGGGACGATGCCTCTTTAAAGGCCGATGCCTTTGTAACCTTTACCCTCAATACCGAAGGGAAGGCAAATGGTTTTAGTATGAGCCCCATTTCCCCTTTGACTGATTTTAGCTATGACTATCAGGATCTGGATTTTGAGAGGGTGAAGTAAGGGGATTAGCCAATAAATCTGTGAACCTAGAATAATAATGTCAAAATTTAATGAAGAAATGAGTTGTTTTTCACCTCAGTTCTTTATTAGCAATACTTTCTCTGCATTCTTGTGACTTTTCAACCTCTCATTATAGGTCTGAGATAATCTGCTATCATACCAAAAAACTGGCTTAACAAGAATAAATGAAATAAAAATATTAGAAATGCTATCCAAGTAGCTTTAAATAATTTTCGATAAATAATTACGTCATAAACAAAAATCAAAAGCAGTGGGATGGCATAAATAACCACAAGATGATTAATCGTTATATCAAGAAAAGAATAAAATCGAACAATCCCTGCACCGCTTAAAATAATAATTGTGTAAAGAAGGTATCTTTTGTGGTAATGTGGATTATTGCGATAAATATAACCTAGAACAGCATATACTACTCCAATAAAAAACAATCCTATTTCATTGCCCATTGCTTCAAATGGAACCTTCTCAAAAGGTATCGGGCCTCTAAGTAAAACTACATAAATGCCACTGATAAAAACTGCAATAATGAGAGGAATTAATACTTTGCCAATTTTAATATGTAAATTTTTCTTATTTAAGATTATTAAAAGAACTTGGGCAAAAAATAAAAAATACCAACAACCTGCGAGTGCCCCATGAATAATAGCTCTTACTGGTATTTCACCGCCATTAGAAATTATCCTAGATGAAGAATAACCAAATCCTAAAACCGAAGCTATTAAGTAATAGCTTGCAAAAATGAAAAAGAAGTAATGGTCAGCTTTTTTTGTAGGAACGAATTTCATGGTTATTTAATTATTGCTAATGGTCTTGCATAATGTGAGTTACGGATAAATATACGAAGTTTTTCGGTTTGACACCAACGTTAGCAAATCTAAGATTCGGCGTAGCCAAATCCGAGTGGATTCGGACGCAGCCGAATCCGCCGACCCGAGCACGAAGTGCGAACTGGCCGTAGGCAAAGTCAGAAGCAATGAACTATAGCCGGTGTTGTAGCCAGTGCTTAATTTTCAAATCTTTTTAAAACTTTCCTTTCCGAATAAGCCTCTTTCCACATTTCTATTTTATAAGTGTCATTTGGATTTTGTTCGTATGCAGTTTTCAAATTTATTGAGTAAACACGTACTCGGTATTCTCCGTTTTCAATTTGGGTTTCCATTTCAACTTCCGAGTTGGGGCAATCTAATATTTGTACAATTCCAGAATGAATTTTTAAACTTGCTTCAACTACGTGGTCAAAGCCATTGAAATTATCTATCAAACTTTTAGAGTTTAAAATCTCAAATTCACATTCTACTTTGCCTTCATCATTTTCAATTCCAATCCCCAAAACTCCATCTTCAACTGCAAGTTTATCTGCGAATGCTCTTTCTGACCAAAAATTTTCTGAACCAGTGTTTACATTCGCATTTTTGTCATTCAAGTAAAATTGTCTGTAATCTGTTGTGAATTTTAAATTTAAGTTCATTTATATAATAATATTTGTGGGCATTGGCTACAACGTTTCGTATATGTGGCGTGGCGGGCTTTAGCCCGACATGAACACATATACTTTGTTAGTCACCGTATTTTTGACTTTTCAAATGGTCTTTTATCTGAAGTAGTCATTTTATATTGTTCCAAAGCCTCTTCCAAAGTAAGATCTTCTGGCATATTTTCAACGAATGTCATAACTGATGTAAATATGAACGGTATGTTGCTTCTTGAAATAAAATCAGATTTTATTGCAATGTCATCTAATTGATCAGCATTCCATTTTTTCCTTATTCTATTGGCACTCTCATATTTTTCCTTATTCAAACTTGGAAGCCATATTTTGTTATTTAGAGAATCTGGCAACAAGTGATGTCTATATTGCCAAGTTGAGTAAACCTCAAAATTTCCTTTATCTTTATCATTTTGGAAATGCAGGTAAGAGATGGCCTGTTCCGGATCAAATCGTCCCTCATTTACTGCCTTGCAAAGAATTGGTTCAAGATCAATTATGTTTTTATCACCGCTTCTTCTTTGAGATGTATGAACTAAAACCACATCATGATTTTGGCCTCTTAAGGATTTTCTATAACCGAGCTCTATCTGAGAAGGGAAGCCAAGAGAATCTGTTATTGAAAGTATCCTGTTCATATTTATCTTTCGATTAGCTTGAATAGTGTCATCATGAGTTTCGTACATTGGTCTGAACAATTGATCCCTTTCCCAAATTGATTTGAATTCATTTCTTAAACTTGAGTCATATTCAGTCGTTCTTTTCTCTATAAAAGAATTCCAGAGGTTTTCATCTATATATGTATTGACGAAAATAGACTTTAGCAAACTTAAATCATCAGAATTATTTATAAGTAGTTGAAGATTTAAATTTCTGTCATCTAAATTATTAGAGAGGTGGTTTGAAAGTGCGGCATTATAAACATCAGGACCAAAAGGTTTTTTGATTTCCCTAAATGCCAATGAGTAATTTTTTGATGCTCTATCGAAATCGCCATCACAAATTGCAATTTCAGCTTTATTAGTTAGTATGTAATATTTAGTAATTGCTTCATTATTGTAGTTGCATTTCGTAAATTCAGTGATGGCAGAATTTTCAGACTTAATATTCGTCTCATTACGGTTTTTACAACCTACTTGAATTGTCAGAATAATTATAATGATTGTTATTCTCATTTTTAACCTTATGGTGACTAACGGTTTGTGTAAGGATAGTTCCGTGTGCAAGCAACTAACTTACTAAAAATGGAACGAACCAAAGGAAAATCCTCAGGATTTTCCGCCGACACGAGCGCAGCGAACTGGCGCAAGCAAAACC
>CETR01061607.1_pt1 | contig 32085 bp, 31 predicted proteins | sample 531281 | NCBI WGS metagenome assembly CETR01 (sample SAMEA2622568, study PRJEB7988) | marine metagenome | biome: marine biome (ENVO:00000447); feature: mesopelagic zone (ENVO:00000213); material: "saline water (ENVO:00002010), including plankton (ENVO:xxxxxxxx)" | depth 696 m
TTGTTGTTAATATAATTTTAATGCTGAACAAATTTATATGGATTTGCAACTCACGCAAGTAAAACCAAGGGAAATCGGGGTTTTTGTTGATAACTTGAAACGTTTGTTGATAAAGTCGGAAAAAAATGACAACTTTTCGCAGCCCAATCATAGCAAGGCTTTAGCGAAGATGTGCCTTGTTTTCCAGATTTAGCCCATTCAAAACCTCGTTGAACTGCATTCTTCGCTTCCCTGGCAACTGTAATTCCAAAAGAGAAATATACCCATTTTGAACAGCTACCTTCAATGATTTTTTTTCTGCAATCAGTTTACCGATCTCGTAGTTATGGTCAGCCTGCTCCATTTCGGTTGTAAAGATTTTCATGGCTTCGGCTTTATCTCCGTTCACCAATTCCGTCCATGCACCTGGGTAAGGGCTCAATCCTCTAATATGATTGTAAATATCTTCCATGGATGCTTCCCAATCAATGCGGCAAGTCTCCTTATGGATTTTTGGAGCGGGTTTAAGTGCTGCACTTTCGTCTTGCTTTTGCCTTTTGACCGTTCCCGCCTCAATTTGTTTACAGGTCTCCACAACCAAATGGGAACCCAGTTCCATCAATCTATCGTGTAAAGTCCCTACGTTATCATCAGGTAATATCGATGTTGTTTTTTGAAGTATGACACTGCCCGTATCTATTTTTTCATCAATAAAAAATGTAGTCACGCCCGTTTCCGTTTCCCCATTGATTATGGCCCAGTTGATGGGTGCCGCACCACGATATTGGGGCAGGAGGGAAGCATGTAGATTAAAGGTGCCGTGTTCGGGCATTTGCCAAACCGCTTTGGGTAGCATTCTAAAGGCGACCACCACCTGTAAATTGGCATCAAGACTTTTGAGCTCCTCCAAAAAAGCTTTGTCTTTTAAATTAGTGGGCTGTAATACCTTTAAGTTATGTTTTGTAGCACATTGTTTTACGGCCGATTCTTGCACCTTACGCCCACGACCTGCAGGTCTGTCCGGCGCGGTAACGACACCGACTACATTAAAATCAGCTTTTATAAGCTGTTCGAGACTGCCCACGGCAAAATCCGGGGTGCCCATAAAAACAATACGAAGGGGATTATGTTTTGATGTACTCATTTTTAAAGTTTAGGGAGACCAACTCATCTTCCAGTAGTCTTTCCAGTGTTTTTAAAAGTTCCTTTTCATTGATGCCCGTTTCTTTCTCCAATTGTCGGGAAGTATGTGGGCGAATGTCCAAAAGCTCCAAGACCCTTTGCTCCAGGTCGTGTGGAGAGGCCAGTACTTTTTTCTTGGTACAAATATCGCATGTACCGCACTTTTCCGCAGTCTTTTCCCCAAAATAATTCAGCAGGTAAACACTACGGCATAACTTTTTATTGGAAATGTAGCCCAACATAGCGGCCATATTGTTTTCTTTCACCTGATTAAAACCCTTGATTTTTTTGGCGAACAAGTTAATGGTATGATTATCTTCACGGGGCACCAAAAAAGTGATTTCCAGATCGGAAGTATTGTTTTCGTACGCCGCGATGTTATCATCCGCCAGTTGCTGCAGTATTTGTTTTAACCGTTCTTCACTTGTACCTGTTTTTTGGGAGAGCATATACAAGTTGATTTTGGTCTCGTAATCGGTAATGCCTCCGTAGGTCCGTAAAATCGTTTGGATGATAGGTGCGGTTTTTTTGTTTTTATCCAGATAATTAAAAATCTCGGTTTTGGAAGCCACAAATTGAAGGGTGGTTTTTTCCTTGAAATTCTCCGCAAGCGACAGCACGGAATTCTGATCTAGAATGCGGATGGCATTAAAGGTCATGTTCGGATTGAATTCGTATCGTTTACAAAACTCGTTGAATTTGAAAGCCAAAGGTTCGGAGATAAGCTCGCCATAGGAAATCTGAAAGTAATTGTTGAGCTTGGAATAGACCTGTTTCACGAAAGCCACATCTGGCAATGTGGATAAAAACTGTTGCTTGGCCTTATCCTCGTCTTCGTTGGAAGTTATGATGATTGCCGTGGAGGGTTCTCCTTCACGTCCAGCTCTTCCTGCCTCTTGAAAATAACTTTCCAAACTATCGGGTATTTGGTAGTGAACCACTAACCGGACATCCGGTTTGTCCACGCCCATACCAAACGCATTGGTAGCGACCATCACCCTTACTTTTCCGTTTAACCAAAGATTGAGTTTTTCTTCTTTGTCCGATTTAGGGATGCCTCCGTGAAAAAAAGAAGCTGAGATGCCTTTCTTGATCAAAAAGTTGGCCAGCGAAATGGACATCTTTCTAGAGCGTACATACACAATGGCACTTCCGGGAATTTTCTCCATATACTTTTTAAGCTGGTATAGCTTGTCCTCGGAACGCTTTACTTTAAAATTGATATTGGAGCGAGAGAAGGAATCTTTGAACACTGTGACATTTTCCAATTCCAAATTCTCCACAATATCATCTACAACTCTTGGTGTGGCTGTTGCGGTTAGAGCAATCATCGGGGTATTGGGCACAAGCTCCTTTAAAACGGAACATTCTAAATAAGCTGGTCTAAAATCGTTTCCCCATTGTGATATACAGTGGGCCTCATCTATAGCGATAAGGTTCACGTTCATTTGTTGGATTCGCTCCCTAACAATGGTTTGTTGCAAGCGTTCTGGGGACAGGTATAAAAATTTATAGTTGCCATACAGGCAATTGTCCAATAGATCGTTCAGCTCGCTGGGTGGAATCCCTCCCGTTAAAGCAATGGCCTTGATACCTCGCTTTTTTAATTGCGCTACTTGGTCTTGGATGAGTGCCACCAAAGGTGATACTACAATGCAGATGCCCTCCATGGCCAGCGAAGGCACTTGATAACAAACGGATTTACCTCCACCAGTGGGCATCAGGGCCAGCACATCTTGTCCGGAAAGAACTGTATTGATGATTTGCTTTTGGGAACCCCTGAAATCATCATACCCCCAAAATTGTTTTAAAATACTTGTGGTGTCCTTATGCACTATTGTTTTTTAAGTGTTTCCAAAATAAAGTCAATCCGATTTAGGACTGCATCTTTTGGCACTTCGATGGGGTCATAGCCAAATTGTGTATAGATTTTCATCAAGGAATGATGAATGCTCTCTGCTTCTTCAAAGGTTTCCATTCGTTCGTTATCGGAAACATAGATCTCTCTCCAAGGTGGAACAATGAAAACTGAATCGTATCTATGGTTTTCGCAATGCGAAGTAAAAAAATCGTCGTACTCCTGACCAAAAAAGTCCATATAGGCCAATACATCCGGTATGCCACGGTCAAAAAAGCTTATTGGAGCATTCAGGCTTAGCGATTCCCTGTAGTGGGATGTCCTACCCTCCAGCAAGTCTTTGTTGAACTGCAGTGCATCGTCAACAAATACAAGCGGGTTGGAAATATACTCCTCGGACTGACCTTGTTCTTTTGCTTTGGAGGTCATGTCCCTAATAATCTCATGAAAGCAATGGAAACCCTTGCTCTCCAATCCATTTACGATGGATGTTTTCCCTGTTCCAGGGGCTCCTGTTATAACTACCTTGCTCTTGCCCAAAGACCTTGAATTAATGATACAAAGTAATGAAATCGCTCGAAGGAAAAAAAATCGTTGGTTAAGCCATATATTTGTAGAAAATTGCGGTATGGACAAAAAGAACACAGAAGAGTTTTACGCAAAACTTCGTGAACAATTATTGGAGACCACCAATTGGCCTTCAACATATCTCTACAAATTCATTGTTCCAACGGATGAAAAACGGATTTCTCAAATTCAAGATATTTTCGACAATACAGGGGCTGTGATAGAATCTAAAAAATCCAAGAAGGGAACTTATACCAGTCTATCAGTAACAGTAAATTTGAAAGATCCCGATGCGGTCATTGAAAAATACAAGGAAGTTTCGGTTGTGGAAGGGGTAATTTCCCTCTAAACCCTTTGTTTGCCATAATTTTATTAATTTGCAGGCGTTATCGGATTGACTTTCCAATTATCAAATCATAAACACACAAGTTTGAACGAAGTATATAACCTAGAATACAATACAGAGCGTCCAAAACTCTTTATTCCCGAATATGGTCGTCATTTTCAGAAAATGGTGGATCATGCAGTAACCATTGAAGACCGTGATGAACGGAACAGAGTGGCCAAATCCATCATCAGCGTGATGGGAAATTTGCAGCCGCATTTAAGGGATGTTCCTGATTTTCAGCATAAGCTTTGGGACCAATTGTTTATCATGGCCGACTTTAAGTTGGACGTGGATTCACCCTTCCCAATTACCTCAAAAGAAGTTTTGCAACAACGCCCAGAACCTTTGGAGTACCCGCAAAACCATCCAAAGTATCGATTTTATGGGAACAACATCAAGAGAATGATTGATGAAGCTGTAAAGTGGGATAAAGGGGATAAAAGGTCTGGTTTGGAGTACGCCATTGCCAACCACATGAAAAAATGCTATCTGGTTTGGAACAAGGACACGGTAGAAGATGTTGTCATATTCAATCACTTGAAGGAATTGAGCGATGGACAGATTGATTTGGCCAAAAGTGATGAGAGTCTTACGGAGAGTGGACAATTCCTTAAAAATAGACCAAGTAGGTCTAACAAGTCCAACAACAACCGCGGTAAAAAAGGACAAAGAAGTCGCAAAAAACGATACTAAATTCCAAAGGAATACATGGGTACATTTCGAATAGAGGGCGGACACCAATTACATGGTGAAATCACGCCTCAGGGAGCAAAGAACGAAGCACTACAGATTCTTTGCGCCGTATTGCTATCAGAAGAGAAAATTACCATAAACAACATACCTGACATTGTCGATGTCAATAAATTGATTGCCCTTCTTGAGGATTTGGGAGTAAAAATCCAGAAAAAAGGCAAGGGTTCATATACGTTTAAGGCAGATGATGTCAATTTGGATTACCTACAATCCGCTAAGTTCAAAGAAGATGGTCGCGGACTCCGTGGTTCCATTATGCTGGTCGGGCCTTTATTGGCACGATTTGGTAAAGGGTATATCCCTAAACCTGGTGGTGACAAAATCGGAAGACGAAGATTGGATACCCACTTTGAGGGCTTTATCAAACTTGGAGCCCAGTTCCGTTATAATAAAGAGGAATACTTCTATGGCGTAGAGGCCGATAAGCTTACGGGAACGTACATGCTTTTGGATGAAGCCTCCGTTACGGGAACCGCCAACATTGTAATGGCTGCTGTGATGGCCGAAGGTACCACCACAATTTACAATGCTGCTTGCGAACCTTATTTGCAACAATTGTGCAAGATGCTGAACCGCATGGGAGCTAAAATCTCGGGAATTGGTTCCAACTTATTGAAGATTGAAGGGGTGGATTCTTTGGGAGGGACCGAACACACCATGTTGCCCGATATGATCGAGATTGGTAGCTGGATAGGTTTGGCCGCAATGACCCAGAGTGAATTGACCATCAAAAATGTGAGTTGGGATGATTTAGGTCAAATCCCCACAGTCTTCCGAAAGTTAGGAATTAATGTAGAGCGAAAAAACGACGATATCTTTATTCCGAAGCACGAAGAGGGTTACGAAATACAGAATTTTATTGATGGGTCTATCCTAACGATTGCGGATGCCCCATGGCCAGGACTTACTCCTGATTTGTTGAGCATTATTCTAGTGGTCGCCACACAAGCAAGGGGAGAGGTGCTCATTCATCAAAAAATGTTCGAGAGCCGATTGTTCTTTGTGGACAAACTCATTGATATGGGAGCAAAAATCATTCTGTGTGACCCGCATAGGGCTACTGTTATCGGACATGATTTTAAATCCACATTGAAGGCCACTACCATGGTTTCTCCCGATATTAGGGCAGGGGTGTCCCTTTTAATTGCAGCATTGTCCGCCAAGGGAACTTCTACCATTCACAATATCGAACAGATTGACCGTGGTTACGAAAACATCGATGAACGCTTGCGTGCCATCGGAGCGAATATTGTGAGGGTTTAATGTGTCTAGCTAATCCTTTGGGATTAAAATGGTCACTTTTGTACCCGTGCTATCATTTTTGTTGAGGCTTTCCACTTGTACCAATTCTTGGTTTGTGAATTTCGTCAGCGCATTGATTCTTTTTGAAGTAATGGACATGCCTCTGGATATTCTTTGATTATTTTCCGGCTTTAATGCTGGATTCCCAACACCATTGTCCTCAATCACACACTCAATGTTGTTCTCCTTGTCCTTGAAGGAAATGCTCAAGTGTTTCTTACCTATTTTGGGTATCAAAAATGAATAATGGCATTTTCGATGTAGAGTTGGACCAAAAACATGGGGATTTCATGTTTGTCGATGCCCAAATCTTCATCAATGTCAAAGGAATAACTAAAGGAGTCATCAAAACGCAGCGCTTCCAATTCCACATATATTTTCAAGAGCTCAAGCTCCTCCCGAAGGACCAGTGTAATATCGACCGAACTTTCCAAAACTTGCCGAAGCAGTTTTGAAAAATTCGAAAGATAAACAAGAGCTCCTTTTTTTATTGATCCGTATTGATCAAGTGTTGGATGGAAATCAGGGAATTAAAGATAAAATGCAGGTTCATCTGAGCCCGGAGCATTCTCTTTTCCAATTGCCTGTTCATATCGCTGATCATATCCTTTTGTTAGGATATCAACTTGTTCTTCTCGCGGAGCAGGGCATTTGATTTTTTCTTCGCCAAAAACCTAAAGTAGAGGAGGCTCGCAGAGAACAACAACAAAACCAAGATGATGATGAAATAGATCAACCTTTTCTTGTTCTGCTTCACCCTGGTGTTGAGCAAAGCAAGTTGAAGTTCGTTTGCCTCGATTTCCCTGTCCTTTACATTGGATTTGAAGGTTCTGTGTTTCCTTGACCTTGGTTTCGTTCATCAGGCTGTCTTTGAATGCCATTTTCTGATTTAAATGATAAATAGCATTTGACTGTCTACCAATGGTCTCATTTATTTCAAAAGTCAGCTGATGCGGTTCTACTTTGTCATCGTACCCATCAATTTGGCTTAAAGCTTGGATGTTTTGTTTGGAGTAATCCATCGCGTCATTATACCGCTTTTGTTTAAACCTTAGGTTTGCTAGATTGTAGTAGGCCCCGGCAATTTCCTTTTTCAAAGAAAGGCTTTGAACCAATTCTAAAGATTTAAAAAAATATTTCTCTGCTTATGCCCATTGTCCCAAATTAAAGTAACAACTACCGATGTTTGAGTATTTAGTACACAGAGAAATGTTGTCGTTTCGCTCTTTGCTATACGGAACAGCTTTTAAAAACTTGTTTAATGCGACTTCATAATCTCCATTTTGGTAGTCCAGCACTGCTAAGTTGACAAGAACAAAGTGCTCGCGTTCTTCACGATTGGATTCTGGGACAAGTTCCAATGCCTTTTCAAAATTATCAACGGCTTGTTTGTCTTGGCCCATCTGATAATGTAGCACCCCTAAATTGACATATATTGGAGAAACATCCAATCCCAAGTTCAATGAATCAATCAACTTAATGCTCTTTAAATAATAACTCTGACTTGTTGGGTAATCCCCTATACGTTTGTATACAATACCCAAAGAATTATAAGTATCAAGAACAATTTGAAAATTCCCGTGCTCCAATGCCAGGGATTGGGCCTTATTAAAATATCCCAGGGATGTGGCATAGTCCCCTGTCATACCATAAGTAAGGCCAATGTCGTTCAATGCTTTGATTTCACCTAGGGTAAAGTTTATCTCTTTAGCTTCTTCTAAACTTTGTAAGCCATATTTAATGGCCATTTCTTTGTTTTGAAACCTAAACTTTCTCCCCAATTCTTTAAGTGTGTTGACTCGGGTAGTGTCATTCGCTGTTTCAAGTAAGTTTTGAAGACTGTCAATCTCATTGGTCTGAGAGAAACAAAGATGTGTAATACAACAAAAAATTAGGGCATGCAAAATTGATGGTTGGGACATCTTCATACAAAGTTGGTTTATTGAATAGTTGTAGGTTGATTTCTATTCAATTGGTTCTGGCTGGCAGTAATTTATGAAGAATTCCATTTAAAAGCCCCTAAATCGTTGAAACAAAGCTAACTGTAAGAAAAAGGTTATTCTTTCTCAACCAATTTTCCATCAGGATAGAGTGCAAATCTCCCCTTATCCTTATCATGAACATTGTCAGGATATGGCCAAGGCCAACCGCCAAATTGGGTAAGGCGGTAATTTTCCATTACTTTTTGTATTTCGGTTTGGGTGTTCATCACAAAGGGACCGTATTTGGCAACGGGTTCGCCAATGGGTTTGCCTTGCAACAACATAAAATGTGCTGTTTCAGAGCCTATTTTGATGTTGACGTCTTGGGTTGGGTCCATAACAATTCCAAAGTTGGGATTAACTTTTTTATCCCCGAATTGGATGTTATCCCCTTCGTAAAAATATAGTACACGGTTTACTTCTGAAGAATTTGCCTTTGGCAGCATATATTCTGAATCAGCATCCACATGAATGTTCCAAACTGCCACCTCGTTTTCAGTAGTGGCAGCCCATGAATCCGGGGCTGGAGGAACGGGGTTTACATCCTTATAGGTGCCAGCAACCACTTTGATTTTTGCATTTTGCTCTTCTACAATCGGTATATCTTCATTCCAGAGCATTTTGAAATGAGGATCTACGAACTTTCCGGCTTTGGGTAGGTTCAACCAAATTTGAAACAATTCCAGCGTATTTCCCTCATCATCTTTTAATAATGGAAACATTTCGGAGTGCTGCACACCTCCTCCAGCGGTCATCCATTGTACATCGCCCTTACCAAATCTTCCAGCTGCTCCCAAGGAATCAGAATGGTCACAAAAGCCTTTGTTGACAATGGTTATGGTTTCAAAGCCACAATGGGGGTGGGATGGAAATCCCGGTATGGTCTGTCCGTGGTACATCCGCCATTCATTGCTCGGGTCAAAATCACTACCCAAGTTTCTTCCTTTGAGCAAGGATTCGTCTGGTCCCATTTCGCCGTTGCCTTTTGGAAAATGGTCCAAATGGTACACGCTGAATAAAAATGGGTCTAAGGTTTGCCAAGGAGAACTTAACGGAAAGGTTTGTAGAACGGGGTTTTTCATTGTGGAATGTAATTAAGGGAAATAAAATTAACGAAAAAGCTTCAACTGACGGCTTCTTTATACGTTTTCAAACATCTTTCACGGGCCATTTTATGGTCGACGATAGGGTCAGGATAGCTTAATTCCTGCAAGTCAGGCACCCAGGTGTTGATGTATTTTTTGTCCTTGTCGAATTTTTTGATTTGCGTGGTAGGGTTGAATATCCTGAAGTAGGGAGCAGCATCCACACCACTGCCTGCGGCCCATTGCCAATTACCAACATTGCTGGCCATTTCGTAATCCAGCAGCTTTTCTGCAAAGTAGGCTTCGCCCCAGCGCCAATCAATCAATAGATGTTTGCAGAGAAAACTGGCGACCAACATGCGAACCCGATTGTGCATGTATCCTGTTTCATTGAGTTCTCGCATTCCAGCATCGACCAGTGGGTAGCCTGTTTTACCTTTTTTCCACTTTTCAAACTCTTCTTCGTTGTTGCGCCAATCGATTCTGTCGTATTTGGCTCTAAAAGCTTTATTGACGGTATGTGGAAAATGCCAGAGAATCTGCATGAAAAACTCTCTCCAAATCAATTCGTTCCAAAAGGTCTCGTTCTTTTCATCAATGGCTTTCTTAACCATTTTCCGGATGGAAACCGTGCCAAATCGTAAATGGGGACCCAGTCGGGAAGTTCCTTTTTCTTTGGCTGGGTAGTCCCGTGTGTCCTCGTATTTTTGAATCAAACCTGAAGTTACCGTATAATCGGGAACCTCGATGGAGGACTCCTCAAATCCCATATCTTCCAAGGAAAGTCTTGGTAATTTTTTGGATTCATATAGGTTTTTACCAAGGTCGCTCAGCGTATCATATTCCACCAGATGTGTGGATGGATTGAAGTTTTCCTTCCATTTTCGCATAAATGGGGTGTACACCACATAAGGGTCTCCGTCGTCCTTTACTACTTCATCTTTTTCAAAAATGACCTGATCCTTAAACGTGTTGAACTGCACATCGTTTTCCTCTAAAAGTGATTTTATTTCTTCATCACGCTTTTTGGCATAAGGTTCATAATCGTGATTGGTGTAGACGGCTTCAATGTCAAAGTCATCCAATAGTTGTTTAAAAACCTTTTTCGGGGTATCGTGAAATTGTGCAATGCTACTGCCATGATTGGTTCTAAGCTGATTGCTAATTTTTTGAAGCTGCTTGTGGATAAATGTGACCCTTGCATCATTTTTAGGGAGGTTTTCCAGTATTTCGGTATCAAAAATGAATATTGGTAGTACAGGAACATCATTTTGTAGCGCTTGATAAAGCCCAACGTTGTCATCTAGGCGCAAATCACGCCTGAACCAAAAAACTATGACTTTGTCTTTCATGAACTCACATTTAAGCTAGACATTCCACCATCGACCCCAATAACTTGTCCTGTGATCCATGAATTATTGGAATCCAACAAAAAGGTAGCCATGTTCGCAATATCCGCTGTATCGCCAACCCTTTTCATGGGATGTCTTTCGGACATCATCTCTTTTTTCTTGTCATTGCTCAATAGTCGTTCCGATAAGGGCGTGTCCACTAGCGAAGGAGCGATGACATTTACCCTTACCTTTGGCGCGTATTCTGCCGCCAGGGCACGCGCAAAGCCTTCTATGGCTCCTTTTGCTGCCGAAACACTGGTGTGAAAAGGCATTCCTGTTCCCACGGCAACTGTGCTAAAAAAGACCATGCTGGAACTTTCATTCATTCTATTGATGATGGATTTGACCGTTTTGGCCAATGCAATGAAATTGATTTCCATATCATTTTGAATTGTATCAATCCCCATTGTTTTAAATGGTTTCAGGTTAATGCTCCCTGGACAATATGCAAAGCCATCCAGTTGTTCTGGAATTGATTTTTCGCTGATGTCATCATTCAAAACATCAAAGGGAATGTGGGTAACGTCTATGTTTGAAAGCTCTTCGTTGCTTCGGCTGGCTACAAACACCTGATTGTCCTTGGAGAGCTTTTTGGCCATCTCCAAGCCAATACCATAAGAACCACCAATCAATAATATATTCTTTTTCATGTTATACTTTTCCAATACTTAAAAAATTCTCTTTTCCATCCACTTGGCCGAATAACTCAGCAAGCTTCTTTTCCCGAAACTCAAAAATCTTGTGCAACTGTTTTTTTACTAGCAGTGGATGTGTTAACTGTCCCAAAAATCCAAAAGGCAATTTATAATCGATAATATCCTCCATTTCCACACCTTCTGGAATTTCTTTCAAAAAGTGTTTGTGGTGCCATAACGAGTAGGGGCCAAAACGTTGCTCATCCACAAAGTATTCCCCATCCTTTACATGGGTAATTTCGGTAACCCATTTGGTAGAGACGAACGGAAACGGTTTTACAATGTATTGAATCACTTGGCCTTGAAACATAGGCCTATCAGCTCCTGCCAAGATATGAAACCCCATGTGCTTTGGGGTAATCACTGCTAGGTTTTTGGGGTCCGATAGAAAATCCCAAGCTTCTTTTTTGCTGATGGGAAATACTTGCTTGGATTTTAATTGATAGAGTTGCATCTAAATGAATTTACACAAATATAGCAGTAAAATGTTTAATTAAAATAATAAATAGTTAAACAAAAATTAAATCAGAGCCATTTATTTCCTATTTTTGTTTTAAGGATTAATTAACAAATAGCGTATCGCTTTATTTTAATTTTGTTCAGCTGAACAATTAATACATACAATAACTATGAAAAAATTTACACTCTTATTATTTGCGGTGTCCATGTGTTTTTCTTTGGAAGCACAAATACAGACACCAGCACCCAGCCCATCCTCTACATTGGAGCAAAAGGTTGGTTTGACGGATGTTACTGTTAAATACTCACGCCCTGCAATGAAGGGTAGGACCATATTTGGGGACTTGGTTCCTTATGGTGCCATTTGGAGAACAGGGGCCAATGAGAACACAACTATTTCTTTCAGTGATGATGTAACCGTAGAGGGAAAGGAACTGAAAGCTGGCACCTATGCCATTTACACAAGACCCGACGAAGCAGTATGGGAAGTATTTTTCTATACAGCCACAGATAACTGGGGAAATCCTGCCGAGTGGGATGCATCTAAAGTTGCTGCTACCGTTAAAGTTGAAACCTTTGAGATTCCCATGCCCATAGAATCATTCACTATTACTATAGATGATCTTCACAACAATGGGGGAACCTTGGGCATTATGTGGGAGAACACTTATGTTGGTGTTGATTTCATTGTTCCCACAGTGGATAAGGCTCTCAAGAGCATCAAGGAAACCATGGAAAGCAAGGAAGATTTGACTGCCAACGATTATTTTGCTGCAGGTTCTTATTATTTTGCGGAAGGCATGAATATGGAACAAGCTAAGGAATGGGTAAACAAGGCTGTTGAAATGGGGGATGGAAGTGCCTATTGGATGATGCGCACCCAATCCTTGATCTATGCAAAGCTAGGAGACAAGGAAGCTGCTGTTGAAGCTGCTAAAAAATCCTTGGCCGCTGCTCAAGCTGCAGGCAATCCTGATTATGTGAAAATGAACAAAGATTCATTGAAAGAGTGGGCGAAAATGTAATTGAAGCCTATTTCCTTAAAATAATAAAAAGAGCCCACTTTTCAGTGGGTTTTTTTTATTCCTGAATAGATGAGGAGTTACCTAAAAAATTGTCGAACATTTGAGTGATAATGGCCAAAACTATGACCAAAACACATCCGAAGGCGTTCAACCACAGATAGGACATCCAGTCTAGATTATAACCAACAATCACAATAATTTGAGTGACGATGGCCGCCACAAAAACAGCATTTCCTTTCACAAATTTGAAGAAGAAGGCCAGTAAGAATATACCCAGTACATTTCCGTAGAAAATAGAACCGATGATATTGACCAACTGGATAAGGTTGTCAAAAAGATTGGCCACATTGGCAATCACAATCGCAATGATTCCCCAAAGCAGGGTAAATGCCTTGGTAGCCTTTAAATAATGTTCTTGGTCATGCTCTTTTTTGACATTCCTTTTATACAAATCCAAAGCTGTAATGGTTCCCAGAGCGTTTAACTCCGATGCAGTCGATGACATCGCAGCAGAGAGAATAACAGCCAATAACAGACCAATCAGCCCCATGGGCAAATTGTTCAGGATAAAGTGGATAAATACGTAATCCTTGTCATTGGTCTCCACGGTAGCATCCGCTTTTGAGATTATGGTCTTTGCTGCCTCTCTGTTATCTTTTTCCCTTTCATTTATATTGATGATATCCTGCTTTGCCTGTTCAATGGCATTATACTCTTTGAGCTCCAATGCGGAGGAGAAAGAATGTTGTGCCATTCGTTTTTCTTTCTCCAATTCTTTATGGTCCTTCTCAAGCGTCTTATAGTCATTCGCGTATTCCGATTGCAACACAGCCTCGGTTGCAGCAGGGTTAAAGTTGAGGGGAGAGGAGTTGTACTGGTAAAAAACAAACACCATGGCACCAACCAACAGGATAAAGAACTGCATTGGTATTTTAAAAATACCATTGAAAATCAAAGCCAACTGGCTTTCACGAACAGATTTACCTGATAAATATCGCTGCACCTGACTCTGGTCTGTTCCAAAATAGGCCAATGCCAAAAAGAAACCACCTGTGATACCACTCCAAAATGTATATCGGTTATCGGTATCAAAAGAGAAATCAAGAATATCGAGTTTATTGTTGGCTCCTGCTATTTTTAAAGCTTTACCAAAAGAAATGTCCGTTGGCAATGCCCCCATGATAAAAAAGAAAGCAAAGAACATCCCCAACATGATGATGAACATCTGTTGTTTTTGGGTGACACTAACCGCCTTGGTACCCCCGGAAACGGTATAAATGATTACCAGAATGCCAATGATTATATTCAACGTTCGTAAATCCCATCCCAATACCGCAGATAAAATGATGGAGGGAGCAAAAATTGTGATTCCCGCGGCCAATCCACGCTGCACCAAGAACAAAAGGGCGGTAAGAGTACGTGTTTTCAGGTCAAAACGGCCTTCGAGCATCTCGTAAGCGGTAAATACCTTTAGTTTTTTATAAATGGGAATAAACACCAAGCAGATAACAATCATGGCCATGGGCAGTCCAAAATAAAACTGTACAAAGCCCATTCCGTCGTGGAAGGCTTGCCCTGGTGTGGATAAAAAGGTAATGGCACTTGCCTGTGTAGCCATAACGGATAGACCAATGGTCCACCACTTTACGTTGTCGCCACCACGTACATAGTCGTCCACATTATTGTTGCCACGGGTTTTCCAAACACCGTATGCAACGATGAAGAGTAGGGTACTACCAAGAATAATCCAGTCGAGTAATGCCATTCAGGGTGCTAATTGTTTAAAATCATTATGAGGTAAAAAACCAATATATATATGGCGTTTAAAAGGATTACAATGCTATATTCCTTTTTCCATTCAAATTTGGTATCCATATTATCCTTTGACATTACTGTCTCTTTTTACTTCATCTTTTCCTACGGAAAGCATATTTGCAAAGAGTTTGTACGCTCCCGAAACCCCAACAGGCAATTCCCTGAAAAAGCTTAATCCTGTGTAAATATAATGACCTTCTCCATAAGGTGCTACAATAAGGCTTCCTTGTTTGTCAGTTTCGCCCTCATCTTTCATGGAGAGAATAGGTGTGAATTCTGAACTCCACTCACTCGGAAAATACAATCCACGTTCTTGTACCCAACCATCAAAATCCTTTTGTGTGATGGTGTTCGGGTAGTTGACCAATGAATTGTTGGGCGCCAATATTTCAATTTCGGCATTTTCGTCAGTAACCCTGTCCCTGGAGAGTGTTACATCATAAGGTGCAATATTTTCGAATTGACTGGCCCATCTTCCAGCAGTATTGTACTGCACGATCATAGTGCCTCCATTTTTAACGTACTCAAACAGGACGGGTTGTTTGAATTTTAGGGCATCCACCACATTGTAGGCTCTAATTCCAACCACTACAGCATCATAATTGTCCAAATCCCCATTTTGAATATCATTGGGGTCCACTATGTGCACTTGGTAACCTATTTGCTCCAAGCTTTCGGGTACATTGTCCCCAGCACCCATGATGTAGGCAATATGCTCTCCGGATTTTTTGATGTCCATACGAACCACCTTGGCCTCGGATGAAAGCAATACGGATTGCTTTGGGATATGATCGTAACTGATTTCCACCAGTTCTTTGTCGAACACTTTATTGTTGAGGGTAACTTTTGGCTCTAATTTCCCTTCACTTTCTGTGTTGGGTGGAGTAACATTGAAGACAACAGGGATTTCCTCTCCTTTTTGCGCAATGGAAAATGGAATACTCTTTGGCGTGACTACCCATCCTGATGGGTGGTTCAGCACAACTGATCCAGAAACATCATTTTTTCCTGCTCTTATTTTTACCTGAACCTCTTTGGTATCCGAAGTGGCAAAAATCAAGACCTTTTCATCAATCTTGGAAGTTACTTCGGGCAAAATGGCAAAGGGTTCGTACAATTCGCCTTTGTCCGGTTTGGAATACCTGTGCACCACGGATTTTTCAAAAGGGATTTCAACACCGTCAATGGCTAAAGTGAAAATTGCTTTGAAAGCGCTTGGAGTTTCTGGTTTACCAATCAAGGTTTGATCATTCACGGTATAGGTTCCCAAAGTTCCAGGTTCATTTAACCAGTAGGGACTAGTGTATGAAGTGTTTTCGGGAATGGTAAAACTGATTTCAAAATTTTCTCTTTGATTGTCTCCCAAGACTTTGTTTGGGGTCAATTTGGCACCAACTCCAACAATATCGATTTCTTTTAAAGTAATACTCGGAGTCGACCTGTTGATGGTTTCTATATTGATGGTCGCCTTGCTTCCAGGAGTAGCGGAAGAACTCGCAGAGCTTGCTTCCAGGTACAAACCTGCCGCCGCCAAGATGATATTCTTAAGCTCTTTTGATTTTAATGCCCTCCAATGCTCATCTTCCACCTTTTGCAGCAATTGATAGGCTTGAACAAGTTCAGGGATATGTTTGGCTGGGTTTTGGAAATCGAAATCCTCCTCAACCTTATATAAAATATCGCCAACAGCTTCGCCTCCTTCAACGCGCGACCAAGTTGTATTGATACCATCAAAAACATCATTCTCTTTGGGCATGTCTCCCTTTAAAAGTTCAATGTATTCGTTGGAAGAGCCCCTGTCGGTCAACCTGCCAAACCCTTGGCATAGATGTTGGCTACGTGCCATGGCCGCAATTTCGTTGTTGGACAGCCCGAGTTCAGGATAATACGTTCCAACATCAAACTTTACCATGCCGGATTTGTCAACCTTTTCAAAGGCTTCTTGGCTTCCGTATTGCCACCACGATGTGTTGTAAAAAATACGTTTGGGTTGCCATGGTGTGGTCCATTGTAATTGGTCCGAATACACATTGGAATCATTGGCAATGTCAAAGGCCTCCATACTCAAAATAGCGGAAGAGGTATGGTGTCCGTGCGTGGAACCAGGCGTTCTGTGATCAAAACGGTTGATGATCACATCGGGTTTTATATTGCGAATGGCCCAAACCACATCGGCCAATACTTTGTCTTTATCCCAAATTTTCAAAGTTTCTTTTGGGTGTTTGGAAAACCCAAAGTCGATGGCACGGGTAAATCGTTGTTCCCCGCCATCCATATGTCTTGCGGCCAAAAGTTCCTGTGTTCGCAATACGCCTAAAAGCTCGGCCAACTCAGAACCAATCAAGTTTTGACCACCATCGCCACGGGTCATGGAGAGATAAACGGTCCTTGCCTTTTCATGGTTGTCGAGATAGGAAATCAGACTTGTGTTTTCGTCATCGGGGTGTGCCGCGACGTAAAGTGCTGTGCCCAAAAAATTGAGTTTTTGGATTTCGTGGAATAGTTCCGAAGCAGTAAGTTTATCGGGTTTTTGGGCAAAAGCGTTCGTGAAAATTAATGTGGTTATGGAAAGGAGTACCCAAAAATGCTTCATAGTTGGTCGTTTAGTGGTTAATTCAAATATAGGTAGTTTGTAGGCAGTCATCCGTTTCTTTACAAGACTTTTAACATAGCAATTCGTTGCTGTTACAAACCTAAACTATCCCTTAATATTAAATTATTGTTGTCATTTTGTTGCCAATAGGCAGTTTTTAGTGACTTGATTTTGGTGGCCGAAGTTGTCATTCTTTTTGCATCGGGACCAAAGTCACTTTTAAATTCTTCCGTCCAACTTTCAATGGAATGGGGGAAGTCAGTCGTGAATTTTACCATCAAATTTCGTTCCAATTCTGGGTAAGAAATGGAGTAAGTTGTAAGGCCATCTTTAGATGAAAGTTGAGCATTGGCATTATAAGCTTTTATTTCTTGATGGCTTAACCGAATAAACTCGAGAGAAGGAATTATGGAGATACTGCCCACAGGAAGATTTTCGGGATTGATTCGGATTTTGGTCCAGATCTCGTTTTCAAGAATTGCTTTTTCCATCGCGAATGCTTGATCGGCCTCTCCTTCAAAATAGGAATGTGAAGTGAACTCAAACTGTTCCCGGTTGTTAAGTTGGGAGTATACATGTCCACACCATTCTTGAACCGACAGACTTGTTTTAAGAGCATGCTGATTGTCATAAACAGGATAAAATGTACTGCTCATGATGGAATAGGGATAGATACCCGTTAAAAACTTTTTAGTGCCGTTCAATTTCAAGACCGATACGTTTTCAGGGTTGCTATTGTTTGCTTTAACCTGTTCTTGGGGCAAAAAGGGTTCGGTAACGTAAATCAAAACAGCCTTGCCTTCCCTTAATTCCCCATATCGTGCTTGCTTCAGTTCGTACGAAGTTATTTCCGCTTCTCCAGCGTACCAATACTCCTTGAAATCATCTGAAAGTGGAACTTTGGGTGGCTGCTCATTTGTTTTTTTGGCAGAAGCAGTATTGGCCAAAGCTTCTGGATTATTTTCTTGTTTACATCCGATAAGCAAGAAAATCAATAATAAAAAGGAAGTACTAAAAGTTGATATAGAAATTTTCATTGGTGCATTTTTCCAAAGTTAGGGGTAAAGTCGGTTTATATCAAGATACTTAACTTTTTCCAATACACGGAAAAATGTAGTTTTGCAGAATATTTCAGAAGTTAAACTTTTTGGTATGCAACAGATTGAGTTGATGGCACCTGCGGGTAACTTTGAATCGTTACAGGCTGCGTTGGAGAACGGAGCCGATTCGGTGTATTTTGGTGTGGAGCAATTGAACATGAGAGCAAGGGCGACCATGAACTTTACGTTGGACGATCTACCCGAGATAGCAAAGCGATGTAATGCCAGGGGGGTGCGAACTTACTTGACTTTGAACACCATTATCTACGATCATGATCTTTCCATTGTCAAGACCTTATTAAAGAAGGCCAAAGAAGTAGGTTTGACCGCAATTATTGCCATGGATCAAGCGGTAATCGCTTCCGCCAGGGAAATGGGGTTGGAAGTACATATATCCACCCAAATCAACGTAACCAATATTGAAACGGTAAAATTCTATGCCATGTTCGCAGATACCATGGTGTTGAGCCGTGAGTTGAGCTTGCGGCAAGTAAAGAAGATTACCGGGCAAATAGAAAAAGAACAGATCAAAGGACCATCGGGTCGTTTGGTTGAGATAGAGGTTTTCGGTCATGGAGCCTTGTGTATGGCCGTTTCGGGTAAATGTTATATGAGTTTGCACTCTTACAACTCATCCGCAAATAGAGGTGCTTGCAAGCAAAACTGCCGAAAAAAGTATACGGTTATCGACCAGGAGACTGGTTTTGAAATGGAACTGGACAACGAGTATATTATGTCTCCAAAGGATTTATGTACCATTGATTTCTTGGACCAAGTGGCTGATGCAGGCATCAAAGTATTGAAGATTGAGGGTAGGGGGCGTGCTCCGGAGTATGTGGCCAAAGTAATCAAATGTTATCGTCAAGCATTGGATAGCTTATACGAAGGCAACTACGACAAAGAGAAAGTAATCACTTGGATGCAGGAATTGGAAAAAGTATACAACCGTGGTTTTTGGAGCGGGTACTACTTGGGCCAAAAGTTGGGCGAGTGGAGTAAAATTCCCGGTTCTTCGGCTACACAAAAGAAGGTGTATATTGGTAAAGGAGCCCACTTCTTCCCGAAAAGTAACATTGGTGAGTTCATCATTGAAGCTTACGATATCTCAATTGGTGATACCATTTTGGTGACAGGCCCCACAACAGGAGCCAAAGAAATGAAAGTGACCGAAATGTTGGTGAACGATGCCAAACTTTCCACCGCCAAAAAGGGCGATTCCGTAACCATTCCTTTGAATTTTAGAATTCGCCTATCGGACAAGTTGTACAAAATCGTGGAAAATAAGATAGAGGCCTAATGGTGGTAGTGACGCTTCAGCGCGAAAAATGTATCGGTTGTAATTATTGTGTGGAGATGGCTCCAGAACAATTTGCCATGTCCAAGAAAGATGGGAAATCTGTTTTATTACACTCCCAGAACAAAAAAGGATTTCATACCATCAAATCCCACGATGAGGGCATTTACGATACCTGTGAACAAGCCTCCAAAGCCTGTCCCGTAAAAATCATTTCGGTAAAACGAACGTGATTACAGCTCCATGAGTGTTTTGTAGACCAAATCGGTGGGCAGTCCCACTACGTTGGTATATGAACCTTGAATCTCAGTAATACCTATCATACCGATCCATTCCTGAATGCCGTAGGCACCAGCTTTATCAAACGGTTGACAAGTGTCAATGTAGTAGTTGATTTCATCATCCAAGAATTCCTTCAACTTTACCTTGGTAACCCCACTTACTGTTTTTTGCGCATCTTTTGTGGTAAAACAGACAGAGGTAATCACTTCGTGCCAATCGCCAGAGAGCGTTTTGATCATTTCGAATGCTTCTGCTTTATCAGAAGCTTTGGCCAAAGAAGTATTGTTGTGCCAAACCACGGTATCGGACGTAATCACGATTTGATTGGGTTCCAACTCCTCCAAAAATGGCGTGGCCTTTAGTTTGGCCAGATACTCTGATATTTCTTGACCTTGTAATGCTTCAGGATAGACCTCTTCTACGGATTTAGGTCCTACTTCAAAATCAAGTCCCAATTCTTCCAAAAACATTTTACGTCTTGGCGAGCCAGAGCCTAAGATGATTTTTTTGTCCTTGAGCTTTTCTTTGAGTGGATTTTTAGTCATTCTTGGTACTAAAATTATCGTTCCAGTCCCCGCGAACTTTTAAAACTTGCTCAATAATGTCCCGAACACAGCCATCGCCACCGTTTTTGTGCGAAACATAGTCGGAAATAGCTTTTACTTCGGGTACTGCGTTCTGTGGAGAAGTGGCCAGGGCCACCATTTTCATAGGTGGAATATCGGGAACATCATCGCCCATGTAAACCACGGATTGTGGGTCAATATCATGAATATCCAAATACTCTTCCAACGGTTCTTGCTTATGATGGGCACCCATGTAAAAATCGGTTACCCCAAGGCCTTTTAAGCGCTCTTTAACGCCTTGATTGGTGCCACCGGTAATGATGCACACATTGTATCCTTTTTTAATGGCAGTTTTCAAAGCATAGCCATCCTTGACACTCATTTTGCGAAGTAGTTCGCCATCAGTGGTGATCAAAACGGTCCCATCGGTAAAAACCCCATCAACATCAAAAACAAAGGTGGTAATGTTACTCAGTAGCTCTTTATAATTCTTTTTCATGCGCTTGTTTTATGGCTTGGCTCAATAATTTATAGAGTGTAATGTGTTCTTGTTTGTTCAAAAGTTCCAGGTGCTCTTCCATGCTTTTCATGTCATTACGGCGTGCAGGCCCCGTTTGAGCCTCTTTGGGCGAAATGGTCTGGATTTTATTCGCAGTTTCCATAATCAATGGTTTCAATAAATCAAAAGAGAGTCCTTCTTCCAAACAAAGTTCTTCGCCGATACCGTAGAGGTAATTGGTAAAGTTGTTTACAAAAACGGCTGCAAGATGCAATTTTTTTCGCTGTTCCGAGTCGATATGGTGTACGTTTTCAGAAATGGATGCTGCCAAGGTTCTCAATGTTTCCAAAGATTGTTTCTCCTCAGCTTCAATACAGATAGGAATACTTGAAAAATCAACCGTCTTACCTTTGGTAAACGTCTGTAGTGGGTAAAAAACACCTTTGTTCATAGGTTGTATCGCTTTCAGACTAATGGCTCCAGAAGTGTGGACCACGATTCCTTGTTTGTTCGATAGATGTTTTGACACTTCGCCAATAACATCATCTTTAACTGCGATTACATACACATCGGCATCAGTAATGGCATTAAAATCGTTGGAAATAGGGGAGTGTGTCGAAAATTGCTGAAGTGCTTCCCCATTGCGTCCCACAACTTGGACCACATCAACATTAGTGGCTTTTGCAAAAGCGCTGTACAGGTGTTTGGCGAGGTTGCCGGTCCCCAAAATCACAATCTTGAGCATGCCCAAAATTACAAATTTAGGGTTGATGAATCATAGTAAGAATTAACAAATATGTATGATTTTTATCGTTTTATGCAACAAGGAAGTTCTAAAAAGACCGTATTTTTGCAAGCCGAAAGTAGACCGAATTTCCATGATCGATATTCTTAAGAAAACGCTTTTTTCCACAAGACTTATGGCTGTTCTATTTTTGGTCTTTGCTGCGGCAATGGCCATGGGAACTTTTGTGGAAAGCTGGTACAGTACCGAAACCGCACGAATTTATATTTATAACGCTACTTGGTTTGAGGCCATTATGGTCTTCTTCGTAATCAACTTTTTTGGAAACATATACAGGTATCGTCTGTTGCAATGGAAAAAATGGCCGGTACTGATTCTTCACCTTTCTTGGATTTTGATTATCGTTGGTGCGTTTGTGACCCGTTACATCAGTTACGAAGGTATGATGCCCATAAGGGAAGGTGCCACTGAGAAGGTTTTTTATTCGGATAAGACGTATTTGACTGCTTTTGTAGATGGGGACATCAATGGAGAAACTAAACGTAGGGTATTGGAAGATGACATCCTAGTGACCCCAGAGGGAAAACGTTCCAGTTTACCGTGGAAATCCGATTTCAATGGGCAACCGTTTTCCATCAGTTATGTGGATTTTATCAAAGGAGCAGAAAAAGGATTGATACCAGATGAAAATGGAACCGAGTACCTTCAAATTGTGGAAGCTGGCAATGGTCAGCGCCACGAGCATTATCTGGAGAATGGTAAAATAGCCAGTGTCCATAACATCCTTTTTGCTCTAAACAATGAAACTGACGGTGCCGTCAACATCTTTTACGATGAAGAGAACGGTTACCGCATCAAATCGCCATTTGAAGGTAATTTTATGCGAATGGCAGACCAATTCCAGGGGGAAGTGGCCAGTGATAGCATCCAGCAATTGCAATTACGCTCACTTTACACTATGGGCGGCATGCAGTTTGTGGTACCTGACCCTTTGATAAAAGGTAGTTATGGTATCGTTAAAGTGCCCGAGGAGGAAATTACCAAAGAAACACAAGATGCTTTGATTGTTTCCATCTCTGCCAATGGTGATAGCAAGGAAGTGAAATTGTTGGGAAGCAAGGGAACATCTAATTTCTCGGACAAAATCAATGTAGGTGGGTTGGATTTCTCATTGAGTTATGGATCCAAAGTATACGAGCTTCCTTTTTCCATTGAGCTGAACGATTTTATTGCTGAAAAATATCCGGGAACCGAAACAGGTTATGCTTCATTCATGAGTAAGGTCACGGTGCACGACGACCGTCCTTTTGATTATGATATTTATATGAATCACGTACTAGATCATCAAGGATACCGGTTCTTCCAATCCAGTTTCCATCCTGATGAGAAAGGAACCGTTCTTTCCGTAAATCATGACTGGTGGGGCACATGGATTACCTACATCGGTTATTTTTTGCTGTATATTGGTTTGATGGGCATCATGTTCTTTGGAAAAACACGTTTCAGGGATTTACAGACCATGCTCGAAAAAATCAAGGAAAAGAAAGCCGCATTGACAACAATTGCACTTTTCTTCGCTTTTGTTTCGGCAAACGCCCAAGAAGAGGCGCATGAACATTCCAATGTGCCAACGAAGGCACAAATAGATTCTGTGATTCGAGCCACTACCGTTGCCAAAGAGCACGCCGAGAAGTTTGGTGCTTTGGTCATACAGGACGGAGAGGGTAGAATGAAGCCTGTGCACACTTTTTCTTCTGAACTATTACGAAAATTGAGCGGCAAGGACAAGTATAAAGATATGTCTTCCAATCAAGTTTTCCTTTCCATGATGCTAAATCCGGGGGTTTGGTACGCTGCGGACATTATTGAAGTGGGTAAATGGCAAAACGATAGTATCCGAAAGGTAATTGGAGTGCCGAAAGGTACGGATTATGTAAAGGCCACTGATTTTATTGATGAAAATGGGGTCAATAAATTAGGGCCCTATTTAGAGAAGGCCACTACTACAAACAATCCTTCGAATTTTGAAAAGGACATCAAAAAGGTATGGGAAAGGTTGGGGTTGTTGGATGTTGCTTTGGGCGGAAGCATTGTCAAAATATTTCCCTTGCTGAACGATGAAAACAATAAATGGATTTCTGCTGTTGAATATCGTGGAGGGGACTATCAGGTACAGGATTCGCTCTATGCCAATTTCATTAGAAATGCGATGCCGTATTATTTGAATTCGCTGCAACAATCCATCAAGACCGGAGATTACTCCCAACCTGATAGATTGCTGGAAGCCTTCAAACAGAATCAAAAGAATCACGGGGAGGAAGTATTGCCTTCGGATAGAAAGATAAAAACCGAGATCATTTACAACAAACTGGACCTGTTCAACCGTTTGTATAAGTACTACGCGATGGTCGGTGTCTTGTTGTTCTTCGTGTTGATTGCTAAAATTTTCAAGGAACGTAAATTTCTCGATGCCTTTGCTTATTTATTGAAAGGAACCATCATATTGTTCTTTATCTGGCACACCATTGGTTTGATATTGCGCTGGTACATATCTGGCCATGCACCTTGGAGTGATGCCTACGAAAGTATATTGTATGTTGGGTGGGCCACCATGGGAATTGGTTTGGCGCTAGGTCGAAAGAGTGAGCTTACCATAGCAGCAAGTGCTTTTGTGACCTCCATGTTGTTATGGATAGCGCATCAAAGTTGGGTGGATCCTGCGATTGCCAACTTGGTACCCGTGTTGGACAGTTATTGGTTGATGATTCACGTTGCCGTAATCGTAGGTAGTTATGGTCCTTTGACGGTTGGGATGATTCTAGGGGTAGTTACCCTCTTATTGATGGTTCTTACCAACAAAAAGAACAAAAAACGAATGGATCTTGCTATTAAGGAGCTTACCGTAATCAACGAATTGGCCCTTACAGCTGGTTTGGTCATGCTGACTATCGGTAACTTTTTGGGTGGTCAATGGGCCAATGAGAGTTGGGGCCGCTATTGGGGTTGGGACCCGAAGGAAACTTGGGCTTTGATTTCAATCATGGTGTATGCTTTTGTACTTCACATGCGATTGGTTCCTGGTCTGCGGGGCAAGTGGACTTATAATTTTGCCAGTATTGTGGCCTTTGCCAGTATTATGATGACTTATTTTGGAGTAAACTTCTATTTGGTAGGACTGCACAGTTATGCCAGTGGGGACCAAGTAATAACCCCAAGCTTTGTGTGGTACACGGTACTCGGGGTCTTTGTTTTGGGAGGTATCAGTTTTTGGAGGTACAAAGTACACTACGCTAAAAAATAGGCTATTGCTCCATTAAAAGTTTCATGATTTCCTCTGCAGCTACTTTACCTTTTTCCTTTAGGAAAGGTCGGGAAGTATTGTCTCCCAGTTCAAATACAATGGCAGGCATTCCATGATGTACGTAAAAATACTTGCTGGATACCATGGTAGGGTCAATTTCATCGGAAGCACTGATGTTGGTTTTCTTCTGAGGTAATCTTTCGCTGATGTTTTCAATCCAGTCAAATACTATTTTCCCTTTTTCCCGGTTACAGTGGTATCAATAGGGTAGTAGATATCGTCCCATGTGGAGTGGAAATCTGCTCCGAAAACAAAATCATAGGTCTTGTCTTTTTCTACTAGAAAATCCCGAACGTTTCTGGTTTCTGGCTGATTGAAGTTTTGCCAGTCCCTGTTGAGGTCAATACCTCCCATATTATGTCTCCAATGCCCATTGTCGGCTCCATCAGGATTCATCAATGGCACCACAAACACGGAGTGCTCTTGTCTAAACTCCTTGGCTAGTTCCGAATCCCCGGAAATGGTCTCAATAAAAGACTTCATGGCTAAAAATCCAGTTACTTCGGGGGGGTGTTGTCTGGAAATGATCATCATGGCTTTTTTGGCCTCTTCATTTGCATTGATTTCCATCAAGTGCATGGTACGTTTCTCCTTTGACAGACCGATTGGATAATTTTCAATAAACGGTTTTTGACTCAGGGAATCCACCCATTCCTTTACAATGGTGGAAGTATAAAGTTCCTGTGCGGTTATCCAAGTTGGGTCTTCGGTCACACTAATTGTCAATTCCGCAGATTCTGGTGCTGCTTTTATTCCAAATTCGCCCTCGCCGGGGTTAATGGCCTTAAACTTTGTGCTATCGAGAGGGGTAAAGTTTCTTCCGTCCGTACTGACCTTTGGGTAATATCTGCTTCTTGAATCTTGATAGTTCAATTGAACCGTGATATCGCGCGGCTCCTCGGACCATACCTGAAAAGCATACCAAGGACTTACGTTGATGGGTGTGTTTTCAGCGGTAACCCATATGGTATAATGGTCGTTACCGTCGTAGGCCACACCGTTCAACCGGGCACCCTCAAATTTGTTTGAAAAGAAAGTCGTACTGTCGTTAAAGGCCCAAATACCTCTCCATTGCTTTTGAATGGGCTTGTTCACCGTGGGTACAACAGGGCTTTTACCTTGTCCTTGATAACCTGATTTTTGTTTGGTCCCTGCAGTCTCAGGAGACTTTTTACATGATGTTGTTAGTGCCAAGGAACATGATAGGACCGTGATCACCAAAATTTTAATACGCATTATTTTGAATTATTTAAGTTGGTATGGACGAAGGTAGGGACAAGGAGTGGGCTAGTAAATGAAAAAAAATCAATAATATATAGGATTTTTTCGCATATTTGCATCATCATGAAGTAACAAGAATTATGTACACGATAGATGTCACCATTGGCCGAGGGCCGATCCAGTAACCGAAACTCCCTCGGCGAATCCGACATTGACTTACTTTTTTCACACATAATTCTTTGATAATGACTCATCAACATACAAATTCATTTAAAAAATTCATTCAATATTTCTGGATAGCCATTTCCGGTAAAGAGACAGAATTTACTTCTGGAAGCATCCGAAAGGCCATTTTCATGCTTTCCATTCCCATGATTTTGGAAATGCTCATGGAATCCATTTTTGCACTGGTGGACATTGCCTATGTCTCCAAAGTAAGCGTGAATGCCGTGGCGACCATCGGATTGACAGAATCCGTTATCACGCTGGTTTATGCATTGGCCATTGGGCTCAGCATGGCTGCAACCGCAGTTGTGGCGCGTAGGATCGGAGAAAAAGACGTGGACGGGGCACGTATTGCAGCCGTACAGGCCATTAGTTTGGGCGTGGTAATTTCCATAAGTATTGGAATCATTGGGGTTATCTATGCCAAGGATATCTTGGCCCTCATGGGTGCCGAACCCGACCTTATTGCTGACGGATATGGGTATACTCAATTTTTGATTGGAGGAAACATTACCGTAGTGCTCTTGTTTTTGATCAATGCCATTTTCCGCGGCGCGGGGAATGCATCCATAGCCATGTGGGCCTTGGTACTTTCCAATGGACTCAATATCATTTTGGACCCTATGTTCATCTTTGGTTTTGGACCTATTCCGGAAATGGGCGTAAAAGGAGCAGCCGTAGCTACCAATATAGGTAGGGGAACAGCAGTATTCTTTCAATTGGGAATTTTATTCTTCGGTTGGGGAAGAATCAAATTGATGGCCAAGGATTTGGTGTTGAACTTTAAGGTAATGCTCAATTTGATTAAAGTTTCGTTGGGTGGAATCGCCCAGTTCCTGATTGGGACTTCGAGCTGGATTTTCCTTATGCGAATCATGTCCGAGTTCGGAAGCGAAGTATTGGCAGGGTACACCATTGCCATTCGTGTAATGATGTTCACTTTAATGCCATCTTGGGGTATGAGCAACGCAGCAGCAACCTTGGTTGGTCAAAATCTTGGAGCCAAACAACCCGATAGGGCTGAGCAATCCGTTTGGAAAACGGGGAAATACAACGCCTATTTCATGGGCACGGTTTCCTTGGGGTATCTCATCTTTGCGAACACCATTATTTCTTGGTTCAATACAACACCAGAAGTTGTGAAAAGTGGGGCTCTTTGTCTTCAGGTAATTGCCATCGGATATATTTTCTATGCCTATGGCATGGTAGTGACACAGGCTTTCAATGGAGCAGGGGATACGCGTACTCCCACCAAGATCAATTTGATTTCGTTCTGGTTCTTTCAATTGCCATTGGCCTATATTTCAGCTTTGGTTCTGGGGTGGGGTGCAACAGGTGTTTTCATAGCCATTACCTTGGCAGAAGTAATGTTGGCGGTTTTGGCCATGATATGGTTTAAAAAAGGAAAATGGAAGAAAGTCCAAGTATGATGGGTTTCGTATCTTTATCCTAAAGAAAACCAACATGAACGAGGATAAAAAAGGACTGAATACCATCTGTACCCACGTTGGCGAGTTGGAGGACAAGGAATTCAAAGGGGCAGTGTCTCCTTTGTACATGAGTTCATCGTACCAATTTGAGGACGTAGCGGTAAAAAGATACCCTAGATATTACAATACGCCCAATCAAGAAGCGTTGGGTAAAAAACTGGCAGCCTTGGAGCATACCGAGGCTGCTTTGATTTTTGGTAGCGGAATGGCCGCTATCAGCACAGCATTGATGGCATTTCTTCAAGCTGGAGATCATGTGGTGCTACAGCAGACCATTTATGGGGGAACCTACCATTTTGCTGTGAGTCAATTTGAACGATTTGGCATCGAATATTCCTTTACTACAGGATGGGAGGTTGAAGATTTTGAAAAAGAAATCAAACCAAATACCAAAGTGCTGTATTTGGAAACACCATCGAACCCATTGTTGACCATTACGGATGTAAAAGAAGTGGCCGATTTAGCCAAAAAGAAAGGAATCCTTTCCATGATCGACAATACCTTTGCAAGTCCCATCAACCAGAATCCAATTGATTTTGGAATTGATGTGGTAGTCCACAGTGCCACCAAATATATGGGAGGACACTCCGATATCTGTGCAGGTGTTGTTGCCGCATCTCAAGAGCATATGGACAAGGTTTGGCAAACAGGGATTTGTTTTGGTGGAAGCCTGAGCGATTATACGGTTTGGCTTTTGGAACGAAGTCTAAAAACCATGGCCATCCGCGTGAAGGCCCAAAATGAGAATGCAATGCAAATGGCCACATATTTGAGTCAAAGTGATGATGTGGACCATGTGTATTATCCTGGTCTTAAAGACCATCCAGGGCACGAACTGGCCAAATCACAGATGAAGGGTTTTGGAGGTATGCTTTCCTTTGAATTGAAGCCAGAAATAGATGCATCTTTGTTCTTCAAGGAATTGAAATTGATAAAACCATCCATGAGTTTGGCAGGGATTGAGAGCACCATGCTTTCTCCGACCCAAACCTCCCATGCATTGATGAGTCCGGAAGACAGGGCCAAACAAGGGATAAAGGACTCGTTGATTCGTTTTTCTCTAGGCATTGAGGAAACGGAAGATTTAATAGCGGATATTGAACAGGCGATAGCCAAAGTAAAATCCATGACCGTTACGGCGTAATATTTATATGAAATTAGACATTTTAGTATTCGGAGCGCATCCAGATGATGCCGAACTTGGGGCAGGGGCCACCATAGCAAAAGAAGTTTCCAGAGGAAAAAAGGTAGGGATAGTGGATTTGACCCGTGGCGAACTCGGAACCCGGGGCTCTGCCGAAATAAGGGACAGAGAAGCGGCAAAAGCAGCCGAAATTTTGGGTGTAGCCGTTCGTGAAAACATGGAGTTTGCCGATGGATTTTTTGTGAACGACAAGGAACATCAGTTGGAACTCATCAAGATTATTCGAAAATATCGACCAGAAATTGTGCTCTGTAATGCTATCGAAGACCGTCATATTGATCATGGAAAAGGCAGTAAACTGGTCAGTGATGCCTGCTTTTTGAGCGGATTGATGAAGATAGACACCAAAATGGACGGGGATGATGCATGGCAAGAAGCCTGGAGGCCGAAATTGGTCTATCATTTTATTCAATGGAAAAACCTGGAGCCCGATTTTGCCGTGGATGTATCAGGATTTATAGAAAAGAAAACCGATGCTATAATGGCCTACGGTTCACAATTCTTTGACCCTGATAGCGACGAGCCAGAGACACCCATCAGCAGTAAAAACTTTACGGACAGTGTCATCTACAGAGCCAGGGATTTAGGTAGGTTAATCGGCGTGGAGTACGCTGAAGGCTTTACAGTGGAACGATACGTTGGAGTGGACAGTCTTGATGATCTAATTTGATTATGAGGCTTTTTGGTACCTACTCTGTGCTTTAGGAACGGTAAAGTAGAAGGTGGTTCCCTTACGCGGAACGCTATCCACCCAAATTTCCCCATTGTTTTTATGGACCATTTCCTTGCATAGCGAGAGTCCTAACCCTGTACCTTTCTCATTGTTGGTACCGTAAGTGGTAATGTTGGATGAATCCTTGAAAACGGAACGTTGCATTTCAGCCGTCATCCCGATACCTGTGTCACGAACGGATATCTGCCACATGCCCGATTTCTCTTCGGCGCCAATAGTGATAAGACCATTTTCAGGGGTAAATTTTATGGCATTGCTCAGTAAATTTCGGATAACGATGTCAATTTGGTTGTTATCGGCCCAAATACGAGGATTTTCAGGAAGTTGGTTGATGATCTTGATGGATTTACTTTTCGCAATCTCAGATAACAATTGAATGTTATTGCTCACAAGGTAAGACAAGGATACCCGTTTAGGTTTGGTCACAACACCGTTAAGTTGGTTCAATCCCCAGGATAACAGGTTGTTCAAGGTAAAGGATATATTGTCGACATCTGTTTTAAGTTTCGGAATAAACGAGACCAGCTCTTTTGTGGAAATGTCCCCATCGGTAAACATTTTCAGAATACTTTGTAAACCACCAATAGGTCCCCTGAGGTCATGCCCAATAATAGAGAACAATTTTGTATTGGTTTTGTTGATTTCATGGAGTTGTGACTCTCTTTGGATTACCGCTTGTGATTTATCCTTGAGTTCTTTGTTCAATTTTTTCTGGATATTCTCACTTCTTCGGATTACAAAAGTGATAATGGTTAGAATCAGAAGTACGATTACGGTAAAATAGATGTAATTACGTTGTTTGGCAAGAGCTTCTTCATTGGCTTCTATTAATTCTTGCTTTTCCTGCTCGTAGTGTAATTTGGTTTCGAGAAGAGATAAGCTTTGCTTGTTCTTGTCCATGAACAGCGAATCAGACAATGTTTTGAAGGTTTCCAGATAAGCCAAAGCTTCTGGGGTTTCCCCATTCTTTTTGTAAACCTTGTACAATGTCTCTGAACAATCAATCTGCCCTTGCAATGACTTGATTTTATTGGAAAGTGTAAGTCCCTTTTTGGCATATTCCAATGAGAGACTGTCCCTTTCTAGGCCGAAGTATACTTTGGCCATTCCATTCATCAACTGAATTTTAATCCGATCATCCTCAATTTGGTGTTTGAAGAGCATATCGCTCTGGTCGTACCAATATAAAGCCCATTTGTACTTTTTCTGATCGAGGTAAATGTCTCCCTTTACTTGGTAGGCGTAGGCCAACCAATCGTAAATTTTATGTTTTTCGAAGGTGCTGATGCTCCGATTGATGTTGAACATCGCATTTTTATAATCCTTTGCATCTTTATATAGCGATGCCATGTTACTTTGCGTTTCTGCATCCACGACTTCGTCGCCCAACCTTCTGTTGAATTTCTGCACAGTGTCATAAAACATCAATGCATTTTTAAAGTCTTTTTGGTCGGCGTACAGTCCAGCTATATTTTCATTGAGCACAGAAAGGGTAGATTCATCCTCGATTTTTCTGGCCAGGTCAATGCCCTTTAAGTTAAGGTTCAGTGCTTCGGCATAGTTTCCTTCAAAACTATAGTTTTGGGCCATGGTATTTATGATGGACAATTCCGAATCTATATCATTTACCTCTGTTGCAAGCTCAAGGGCCTCCTTGAACATGGGCATGGATTTTTCCCTGTTCCCTTTATTGTAATGATAAGTTCCCAGCGCATTCAAACCACCTATTATGCCATGGGCATAATTTATTTTTCTACTGTATTCCAAGGCTCTGTTTGCCACCGAGTATAGGCTGTCACTGTCCAGATATTGGTAGGAAAAAGCAAGGTCCACTAGCAAATTGATGTGGGTAGTGTCTTTGGGATTGAAACGATGGGTTGATTCGAGGCGTTGTAGTTTATAGGCCAAGCTATCCCTTTCATTGGAAGATTGCCCTAAAGCAGTGATGGTCACTGTAAACATTAGGGTGCAAAGCACTAGTGAAACTAATGAGGCTTTACGGTTGATTAAGAAGTTTTTTTCTGACAACACCCAGTTGAAAATATTTGTTGTAAAAATAATTTCGGAACACCGTTTTGGGAATTAATTGTTGTGAAATGCCCAAAAATGTGTGTTTGGTCTTAAAAACGTGCATTTTAACGGTAAATTGTACTGTTCAACTTTTAATGTTAGTTGCCAGTGAGTTAAAAGAAAACAGAACGGGAGCGAATCTACTGTATGAGAATAAATTGATGTAATTTGAAAAATATTTTGGTTGAATCATTACAAAAAAGTATTTTTGCATCCGC
>CETR01005741.1_pt1 | contig 32064 bp, 26 predicted proteins | sample 531281 | NCBI WGS metagenome assembly CETR01 (sample SAMEA2622568, study PRJEB7988) | marine metagenome | biome: marine biome (ENVO:00000447); feature: mesopelagic zone (ENVO:00000213); material: "saline water (ENVO:00002010), including plankton (ENVO:xxxxxxxx)" | depth 696 m
AAAGTAAGGTTTCATGCTCTTCCATCAGCGATTCAAAACCAGCCATAGTCGGGGCCTGAATCATTTTTTTGGTAATACTGGAAACTTGCTTGACCAGCTCGTGCTTGTCAAACTGTTGTTCTCGATAATTGGAAATGGCTTCCCTGCTACTTTGTTTTTGGTTGAGGTGAACAAAGAATAAGGAATTCTTGAAAATTGGATTGAAATCAATCTGTTCAATGTTCGGTTCTCCATCAACTAGTTGATAGGTGATTGGCGAGTTATGCTGTGCACACGCAATATCATAACCACTGCCCCCAAAGGCATTCGATAAAAGTTGGTAGGCATCAACACGTGCCCATTGCGCTAAATTGTTTATCAGTGTGGAAGACGTTCCAAGACCCCATGATCTAGGAAAAGTAAGGTATGTCTCAATCTGAAAACCATCACTATCCGTCAATAATAATGGATTTTGTGCATTGGCTTCCAAAAGTAAGGACCTCAAGGTCTTTGCCACGGTTTCATCAGAAGCGGAAACCACATGTGAATCGGTAAGGTCAAATTTAGCAGAGAACCATACTTCCTTGTTTTCATCTAAACTGGTCCACTCTATATATCCGGACTTGGTTGGAGTCACATGTAGCGATTGCCCGTAGCTAGTGGGGATGGCCAGTCCCAAGGCTCCATCCAAAATGGCATACTCCCCGGATAACAATAATTTTCCGTTGCTGTAAAACTCCTTCTCCATTAGTTTGATTTAATTCTTTCATAAGCCTCTTTTACCGAGGCATTGGTCACGGTTTGGTCCTTAAAATAAGTAACCAGTTCTTGTTTTTCAGCTTCCGTGGCGCCCAATTGGTTCAACATGTTCAACAAATGCATCTTCATATGTCCTTTTTGAATACCGGTGGTTACCAAACTACGAACTGCCGCAAAATTCTGGGCCAATCCGGCTACAGCAACAATTTGCATCAATTCTTTTGCAGATGGATGTTGAAGGATTTCCAAGGCCAATTTTACCATTGGGTGCAAGGTGGTCAATCCGCCAACGGTTCCGAGAGCAAGGGGAACCTCAATCCAAAACGTGAAAATACCGTCCTCGATTTTGGCATGGGTCAAACTGGAATATTGACCATCTTTGGCCGCATAGGCATGCACACCGGCTTCCACAGCTCTAAAATCATTTCCAGTAGCAAGTACAACCGCATCGATTCCGTTCATGATGCCCTTATTATGGGTAACAGCTCTGTAAGGTTCCGCCTTGGCAATGTTCACTGCCTGAACAAATTTTTCAGCAAATTCCTCGGCAGGCATATCAGCATTACCCAATTCCGAAATGGGACAACTAACCTCGGCCTTAACCAAACAATCTGGCACATAGTTGGATAGAATGCTCATTACCACCTCTATGTTTTTTTCTTCTTCCGTAAAACCATCAAAATCGAGTGCCAGCTCTTTTAAGGTCTTTGCGAATTGTTCCAAGCAGGAGTTGATGAAATTCGCTCCCATGGCATCCAAGGTCTCAAAAGTGCAATGGAGTTGATGATAGCCTTCAATCTTATCCGTTAGATCTCGTAATTCAAGGTTTTTGATGCCTCCGCCCCGCTTTTCCATGCGCTGGGTTATGGTAGCAACACTTTGAAGCAATTCTGGCTTGGCCGAAGTAAAAAAATCGGAAAGCTTTTGCTTGTCTCCCTTATATATAAAGTGTATCTGACCTACTTTCTCAGTACCAATGATCTCTACTTTAAAGCCACCGCGCTCCAACCAGAATTTCGCCGCTTTGCTTGCTGCCGCGACCACCGAACTTTCCTCAATGGCCATAGGCACGGCGTAGAGCTCATTATTGATTTTAAAATTAGGAGCTACGGCAAAGGGCAAATAGTAATTGGAAACGGTATTCTCAATAAACTCATCGTGTAATTTTTGCACTCTGGGGTCTGTGTTCCAATACTGTTCCAACAGTTGTTTGGTAGCCTTGGGGTCCGTAGTGCAATTGGTGGCTATCCAATCAATTTTTTGGGTTTTGGTAAGTTTGGAAAATCCTTCAACGGGCGTGTTCATAAAGCTGGGTTAAAGCATTCAAATATACGGATATTGCCCATTTAGGCGAGCCTCGGATTTATTTTGAACCCGAAGTGGTACTTCAAAGGTTAAAATTTGTTGCAAACACAACATCAGAATTTATTTTTCCGATAAATATTAGTAAACTTGGGAGTTTTTAATCAATTAAACCTAGCGCATAAATAATATGTAGCTATGTGTGATTTGTAACAAAATATCATGTCGAGCGCAGTCGAGACATTTTTGTTTGACCTTTCGACTGCGCTCAAGATGACAAAAATGTTTTCTTGATAGTTCAGGAATCTATAACCAAACCAAAAATTTATGTCAGATATTGCTAAACCAGCCCACAAAAAAGAATTATTTGGCCATCCAGTAGGATTGTACGTATTGTTCTTTACCGAAATGTGGGAACGATTTTCCTATTACGGGATGCGTGCCCTTCTTACCCTGTATATGACTGCGGAAACATTGAAGAATGACCCACAAAGTGGTTTGGGATGGACAACCACTGAAGCTTTGGCACTCTATGGCTGGTACACCATGTTGGTTTATGTAATGAGTATACCCGGAGGGTTTTTAGCTGACAGATATCTTGGACAGAAAAAAGCAGTGACCATTGGAGCCATTCTCTTGACCATTGGTCATGGCGTCTTGGCTATTGATTATTTATGGGCCTATTACACCGGTTTGGGCTTTGTGATTCTGGGTGTAGGAATGCTCAAGCCCAACATCTCCACCATGGTGGGAGGATTATATAAACAAAACGACATCCGCAGGGATAAAGGCTTTAGTATTTTTTACGTAGGAATAAATCTCGGGTCATTCCTCGCATCCATTACCGTGGGTATCGTAGCTGCGGTTTATGGATGGCATTATGGGTTTGGCCTTGCCGGAATAGGAATGTTTGTGGGATTGTTGGTCTACCTCTACGGACAACGGTTTTTGGTCCATGTGGGCAACCAACCGACTTTGGAGGAAAAAGCCTCCGACATAAGTTTGGGACAATTGTTTTCTCAATTGCTCAAATCCCCGTTGCAATTGACCATAGTGGGAGTTCTTTTGGCGTATTCCATTTATGCCGGATTTACATACGACGGCCCCGATAACTGGGGGTATGGGATATTGTTTATTTTCCTTTCGCTCATCACTGGTATGATGATGATGATCTACAAAAACCTGAACGGAAAAGTCGAAAAGGACAGATACGTTGTTCTGCTCATTTCTCTTTTGATGGTAATTGTTTTTTGGGGAAGTTTTGAGCAGATGGGTGGCCTTATGAATCTATATGCCCAAGAAAAAACAAACAGAATGTTCATGGGGTGGGAAGTGCCCGCAGCATGGTTTCAGGCAGCCAATGCAGGATTCATCATCCTTTTTGCCGTAGCTGTGGCTAATTTCTGGGCGAGAAGAAAATTAAAAGGCAAGGAAGCCACCTCGTTGTTTAAAATGGCAACAGGGGTTATCATCATGGGCGTGGGATTCGTCTACATGGTTTTTGCCTCCTTGCAATATGAAAGTTCAGGTTCTTCGGCTATGTACTGGTTGGTTTTGACCTATCTCTTCCACACCATTGGAGAGTTGTGTCTTTCCCCTGTATCATTGTCCTTCTTCACAAAATTGGCGCCAGCAAGGTACATGGCCTTGATGATGGGCGTATACTGGGCCGCCACAGGTTTAGGAAACAAGGTTGCAGGAATCGTTGGGGAAAGCTCGGTTCAAGCAGGGGAACTAAAAGTATTCGGTGGACTGTTCATTTTTGCCGTATTATTTGGTACCTTGGTATTGCTCCTATTAAAACCATTGAAGCGATTGACGCACGGTGCTGAGGACAATGAGACCGAAATCACTGCAGAAAATGAAGTCGAAACCATCGAAAGAGGTTAGTCTTTCTTCAAACTAAAAACATGATATCCCTTTTCACCCTTGTAGCGTAAAGGGATTTCTTTTTTACTGCACGTTGTCTTCCATGTATTGATCAAGCTTGGGTAATTGCTGCCGTCAGCTAATACTTTTTTGGATTTGATGGAATCCAGAACCCGTTCCAGATTGATTTTCGGGGATTGCGCGAGCAACAGATAATCCAAATGTTTCCAAAGGAAGAATGCCCGTACCATCCATAAAAAATAGTTTTTTGGTGCCAATACCATAACTATTTTGCACTACCATGGTATCTACTTTTTGAATCCGTTCAGCCAGAGCATTGTTGGTTGCACTGTTTCCAATATTGGAACTATCCGAAGTGATTATGGAAAGTGAATCACCCAATTGATGCAGTACAACCGTATTCCTGGAACGGTGCGCCAAGATGATAGTTTCTTTGTGATGGGTTTGGACTTGGGTCCAGATTATCCAGCTTTGAAAAACAATCAGCCCCCCAAAGAATACCAAAACTGACTTCCATCGGGGCTGGGATAGAAAAATCACTGAGGCAAGGATAATGAAGTATGCTAATATCAGCTGAACTGAATCAAAAGGAATGTTTTTAATGATAAAACCTTCTTGCTGGGCTACCCAACCTATGATTGAATTCATGAGCTGAATGGCTCCATTGAAACCATTGACTAAAAATTGTGGTAAGTAATCAATCAAGGCCAATAGGATGACCAAGATGCCAAAGCCCAAAATCAGTCCTAAAAATGGGATGACTAGCAAATTGGAGACAAAAAACAAAGCAGGGAATTGATGAAAATAAAACAAACTGATGGGTAATACACACAACTGGGCGGCTACACTCACCGATAGTAATTGCCACGTTTTACGAATAATGATGTTTTCGGGGAACCAAAATGTTTGCAGTTTCGGATAGATCCAAACAATGGCGAATACCACAGCATAGCTCATTTGGAAGCCCACTTGAAACAGAAACAATGGCTTTACCAATAAAATGAACAGCATGGAAAGCGCAATAATGTTGAACAAGTTGGTCGGCCGGCTCAGGTAAAGCGCATAGGCCACGAAGGAGAACATGGTCACCGCACGGAAAATGGAAGGTGAAAGCCCGGCCACAAAAGCATAGCCCCAAAGTAGTAAAACAACAACTATAAGCTTGATGGTTTTACCTTTAGGTAAACGTTCCAAAGGAGACAAAATAAACTCCAAAAGGAACAGAATAATCCCGACGTGAAGTCCCGATACCGCCAAAATATGAACGACGCCCGCATTTTTGTAATTGTTATAGTTGGTTTCGGAGATATCGTCCCGTTTTCCCAAGAGCAAAGCTTGTATCACGCTTAGCTCCTCGGCTCTAAAGTTTTTGCTTCTAGCTTGGCAATGATATGTTCTCTGAAATTGCTAGCCACACCGAAAAAGGTTTTAGTGGCATGTTCCTTTTTTACGATACTACCGTAGTTGATTCTTATTTGATGCCAAATACCCTGCTTTTCGAGGTAGCTTTTGTAATCAAATTGGAGTGGATTCAAGGATGGACGAATACCTTCAGGTTTGCCATAAATCAAAAGTTCATCATCAACTTGCAACTGCTTTAGCGTAGAGTCCCCGAAAGGCTGAAAAGTAATCTTCCAGAAGCTTGTTTGTTATCCGCAGCAATGATTTCCGAAACATATCGGTGCGAAAAAGTGCTGGGTTTGAGTACCTCCTTCACTTTTTGATGCCACGCTTTTTCTTGGTTGAGACGCATTTTTGAGTAATGATGGGGCATACCTCATACCTTTGCCCATGGAAATCCCAACAACGAGCACACCCAAACATAGCGTGACGAGCGTAGTGACCACTTCAAAATACGGGAACCCTGTTCTACACTGCTTTTTACCGACCCAATAAAGAATAGGTGTCAAAACCAACATGGATAATAAGGGCAAAAGTGGCGCTACATCAAAATAAAAGCCGATTGTGATGCCCAAGGCCACCCACACTGTGAGTTTAATGGATGCAAAATTTATCTGACGCACCTTACAGGATACGCATGGCCTTTACAAAAGCGCTGTTCCAGTACCCTTCCCGTAGCGAGGATACCAGCACGCCTCGTGAGGTTGTGGCGTGAATAAATTTGATGTCGTTTCCGTCCACATCGACAACAAGTCCTACATGGTTGATGCGCCTTCCCGTTTTACTGGTCTTAAAAAAAAGCAGGTCCCCTTTTTCCACATGGTTTACCCGCACTTTTTGCCCTTCCATGGCCATTTGATAGGAAGTTCTGGGGAACATGATGTTGTTTTCCTTTAACGAAACATAAATCAGTCCAGAGCAATCCATGCCCCGTTTGGTGGTACCCCCGTATTTGTAACGGGTCCCAGAAAAAGTCAATGCGGTGGAAATGATTTCGTGTGCCTTAGTATTTTTACGCCCCTCTTTTTTGCGTTCCTTTTTGGATTCGTTAGGGGGAGTGTCGGTGGTTGACCCCTCTACCGTAACGGTTCGGGTCTTGCTGTAGGTGCGTCGTTTTTTACCTGGACCGCAAGCGGCAATGGTAAAAAGCAATAGTAAGATTATGGTTTTTCGTAACATCCAAGAATAGATTTACTTTCTTGGATGATAAAACTACGCATTTTTCACAATTAATTGGGCCGCCATTTGACTGGCACCTTTTCCTCCCAATTTTTCCTTGAGCGACTTATAGTCGGAAAGCATGCGTTCCCGTTCAGTTCCTTCGACAACTTTGGAAAGTTCCGCTTTAAGGTTCTTTGGGGTCAGATCGTTCTGGATCAATTCTTTGACAACCTCCCTTTTCATGATGAGGTTCACCAAGGAAATATAATCCAATGTGATGATACGCTTCGCTATTTGATAGGAAATCCAATTTCCTTTATAGCAGACCACTTGAGGGATGCCAAAAAGAGCGGTTTCCAAAGTGGCAGTTCCGCTAGTGACCATTGCAGCGTGGGAATGTTTGAGTAGCGTATAGGTTTTATTGGATACAAACTCCACTTTGTCTCCTTTAAGGAATGGGGCATAAAACGCATTGGGAAGACTGGGGGCCCCAGCGATTACGAATTGATAATCTGGAAAATCTTTTTTTACCGAAAGCATCACATCCAACATCTTTTGCACTTCTTGTTTTCGGCTTCCGGGCAATAATGCGATGATGGGCTTTTTTGGGTCTAAATTGTTTTCTTTTCGAAATGTTTCATTATCCTGAAGCGGAGTGTTCTCAATGGCATCAATCAGTGGGTGCCCTACGAACTGCACAGGAAAACCATGTTTTTTCTCATAAAAATCTTTTTCAAAAGGCAGAATAACGTACATGTTGTCAATGTCCCGCTTTATTTTTTTGATCCTGCCCTCGCGGGATGCCCAAATCTGAGGTGAGATGTAATAATTGGTTTTGAAACCATTTTCTTTGGCCCACTTTGCGATTCTAAGGTTGAAACCTGAGAAATCAATAAAGATAATCTGATCGGGGTTGAACTTTTGGATGTCTTCTTTGCAGTACGAAATGTTTTTGAAGATGGTGGGAATGTTCATCAACACCTCCAAAAAACCCATAAAGGCCATATCCTTGTAATGTTTGGCCAGTTCGCCGCCAGCTTGCTGCATCAAGTCGCCGCCCCAACAACGTATCTCCGCTGAGGCATCCACTTTTTTCAGCGCCTTGATCAAATTGGACCCGTGCAAGTCCCCCGATGCTTCGCCAGCTATAATGTAGTATTTCATGTTCCTGTACTATGACATTACTTTGTATAGCAGTATAACCAAAGCGGTCACCAAGGTTGCCAGCATAACACCCTTGGCCCGTTGATCTCTTTTGATTCGTAAAAACCCGAAAAACGCCACTAAGTTCAATATAGCACCCAATGCCAACAAGCTGCCAATATGTCCTTGCTCAATGGCGGCATTAAAGGTTTCCACAATGCCCAGATCGGAAAATAGCAGAATATAGAGCAAAGTCCCAAAGGTATTTGCAATGAGTCCCACGATAAAGCCTATGATGATTTCTTTCTTATTGTTCATTTAAGTTCCAGTTGTTGATTTGTGGTATAGCATGATGCGCCGTAAGGTCGAATTGAGTGGGCACTACCGAAATATAGCCCTTTGCCAAAGCCCATTCGTCGGTGTCCTCGCCTTTGTCCAAAAGTTCGAATTCTCCCGTTAACCAATAATAATTTTTTCCTGAGGGACTTGTGCGTTTATCAAATTCCTCTTTCCAATTACCGCGTGCCTGCCGGCATATTTTTATACCCTTTGGTGCAGTTTCCGTTTTTGGAATGTTCACATTTAAAACAGTTCCCTTGGGAATTCCGTTGGCCAATGCTTCGGAGACAATACTTTTGATGGCTCCCAAAGCAGGTTCAAAATTGGCGTCCCATGAGTAATCGCACAAAGAGAAGCCAATAGCTGGAATACCTTCGATGCCCGCCTCGATGGCAGCGCTCATGGTTCCCGAATAAATCACGTTGATGGATGAATTGGACCCATGGTTGATGCCGCTCACACAAATATCGGGCTTGCGGTCCAAAATGACCCGAAGGGCCAATTTCACACAATCTGCAGGGGTGCCGCTGCAACTGTACTCGCTGGGAGCACCCTCTTTATGGTCCACGACCACCTTTTTGGAAAACAGGGTGCTATCCACCGTAATGGCATGCCCCATCCCACTTTGCGGACTGTCAGGAGCCACTACGACCACATCTCCAAGCTCTTTCATGGTTCGTATCAGAGCCCTGAGTCCAGGAGCCGTGATTCCATCATCATTGGTTACCAAAATAAGAGGTTTTCCCATATTGGATAATTTAAGCCATAAAAATACGTTTTTCATAAGGATATGAAGCTTTTGCCGTTTAACAAAAAATTAAATGCAGCGGAAAGGACTGGCACGGTTTTTTCTGTATATTAGGGAATTCATACAATTAGAAACGACGGATGACGTAATGAAGATTTGACAGTATGAGGTCAGATTATTTCGCTCCAGAAAAATCACATTATGAAAAAGAACTTTATTTTGGCACTTTTGGTTATTCTTGTTGCAGTAGCCTCCTGCAGTTTTACCAATAAGTCTTTTGATAACGACAACAAGGATAAATTTTTATTGGAATTGATTTCCTACGTATTGGAAAGAGGGCATTACGAGCCCAAAGAAGTTAATGATAGCTTCAGTTCCAATGTTTTTGATGATTTCATCGAAGTCATCGACCCTACCAAAAGATACTTCCTGGAAAGTGATATCAGGGAATTTGAAAAATACAGGTTTATGATCGATGATGAGATCAGAAACACTGATATTGAATTTTTCAACATTGTATATCAACGTTTGATGGTACGTATGGAAGAGGCCAAGGAAATCTACAAGGAAGTCCTCTCCACTCCATTTGATTACACCATTGATGAAACCATTGAAATCGATTATGACGATCAAGAGTTTGCTGCCAACAAAAAGGAGCTTAAAGAACGTTGGAGGAAACAATTGAAATACAATACGTTGGCTGGTTTTGAGAATAAGATAGAAAACAAGTGGCGTGCATCGATAGTGGAGTCGGGAGGATCTCCCCAAGACGATGATGCCCTTGTGAACGTTTCCTATAACGAAATTCCAAGCAGCATAGATAAAGCACTTACAGAAGAAGAAGCCAGAGAAGTCACAAAGAACACTTTGGATGAATTCTTTGATTTTGTGGATGATTTGGAACGTGAAGATTGGTTTGTTCAGTACTTGAACACCATTGTGGAAGAATTTGACCCACATACGTTCTATTTTGCTCCAGAGGAAAAGGAAAAATTCGACATAGGCATGTCAGGTAAGTTTGAAGGAATCGGAGCTAGACTGCAGAAGAAGCCCGAAGGAGCCAAAATCGTTGAGATTATTTCCGGAGGTCCCGTTTGGAGAGACCAAAGCCTTGAGGTTGGAGATCAAATCCTCAAAGTGGGGCAAGAAGGAGAAGAACCCATCAATATTGTGGGAATGCGATTGGAAGACGCCATTAAATTGATCAAAGGCCCCGAAGGAACCGTTGTGGAACTAACAGTGAGAAAGGTTGATGGCACCATCGAAACAGTTTCCATTACCAGAGATGTAGTGGAATTGGAAGAATCCTACGCAAAATCTGCCACAATTAATGCTGGCGATCAAAAATACGGACTTATCAACCTTCCAAAATTCTATGTGGATTTTGAAGATTATGCCGAAAGAAATGCTGCCACGGACGTTGCCAAGGAATTGGAACGCCTCAAAGAAGCTGGAGCAGAGGGTATCATATTGGATTTGCGTGATAATGGGGGAGGATCATTGAAAACCGTTGTGGAAATGGCGGGATTGTTCATCAAAGATGGTCCCATCGTCCAAGTGCGTTCCTCTGGTCAGCGCAAGGAAGTTCATGAGGACAAGGACGAGCGCATTCAATGGGATGGACCATTGGTTATCTTGGTAAACGAACTATCCGCATCCGCATCTGAAATATTGGCCGCGGCCATGCAGGATTATAAGCGAGCCGTAATTATCGGTAGCAAACAAACTTTCGGAAAAGGAACCGTTCAAAACGTGATTCCTTTGGACAACATTGTTCGTGGCAACGACCATGGGGATTTGGGGGCCATTAAATTGACCACCCAAAAATTCTACAGGATCAATGGAGGTTCCACTCAGTTGGAAGGTGTAAAAAGTGATATCGTGGTTCCAGATAGGTACAGCTATATCGATTTGGGCGAACGCGATCAACAAAACCCATTGGGTTGGGATAAAATCACACCTGCCGACTATAAAGTTTGGGATGGGTACATCGATTTTGATGAAGCTGTGAAAAGCAGTAAGGAACGCATGGCAAAAAATGAGCAAATAAGGCTTATTGAAGAAAATGCCAAGTGGCTAAAGGAACAGCAAGATGAAAACTTGATTTCCTTGAATTACGATGCTTACGTAAGCAAGGAAAAAGAAGCCAAAAAACGCTCTGAAAAATTCAAAAGCCTAAGGGATTACGATTCCAGACTTACTTTCAGTTCCTTGCAATACGAACAGGAGTTGTTCACTCAGGATTCTGTGCTCAGGGAAAAAAGAGACAGATGGCACAAAGATTTGGCGCGTGACATTTATGTGGAAGAAGCCGTGAACGTACTCAAAGACCTTCACAAGAACAATATCAAGAAAAAAGAGAACGAATTGGCTAGCGTAAAAGGATAGTCATATCGATAATATATTTAAAAAGCCAACTTGAAAGAGTTGGCTTTTTTTATGCAACTTTGGCCGATGAATTTCCAACAAGTGTGAGATCAAATGAAGAATAGGACCATTTATGCCCTGCTCATGGCGCTATGCATTATAGGGTTTTGGGTGTTCGATAATTTTTATACCCCTGCCACATTATCCAATACCAAAGAGCCGGATATTGACCTGAATGAATCCAACTTTTTACCAAGCTCCACAACTGGGGAAATCGTAAGGCACAACTATTACATACTTTCTTACAGTGAAGCCCATGAACAGGCGGAGTGGGTAGCATACACCCTAAAAAAAGAGCATCTAACTTATGATGACAGGAAACGTCCCTATTTTATCGAAGATCCACAGGTACGGACAAAATCCGCGGATTGGCGTAATTACAGAGGTTCGGGATACGATAGGGGGCACTTGCTCCCCGCCGGCGATAGACGGTTTTCGGAACAGGCCTACAATGAGACTTTTTACACCAGCAACATCAGTCCGCAGGACAAGGACTTCAATGCCGGTATTTGGAACCGTTTGGAGCAGAAAGTGCGGTTTTGGTGCAAAAAATATGGTAATATAATGGTGGTAACAGGAGGTGTACTGGAAAATAACTTGATTGAGATTGGCGATGAAGATGTGGACGTACCCCGATTTTTTTACAAAATAGTGATGAGGGGGAAGGGCGATGATGCCAAGGTCATCTCATTTTTGATGCCTGCTGAAGAAACTCGGGAGGAGCTGGAACATTTTGTGGTCTCCATTGATGAGATCGAGACGAAAACGGGCATTGATTTTTTTGAGAAACAACCTGAAGCCTGGCAATTGGAAATAGAATCTAAAGTAGATGCCAGTGGATGGAAATTCTAAATACCGTCCTTCAAGCGGTTGGAGTCCAGTTTCAGGAAGATGAACAACAGCATCGTGAAGAAAATCAATCCGGAACCACCGTAACTGAAGAAGGGCAAAGGGACCCCGATGGTGGGCAATAGCCCAATTACCATCCCGATATTGATAAAGTAATGGAATACCAAGATCGAAATTACGCCATAGCCATACATTCGGCTAAAATCGCTTTTTTGTCGTTCCGCGATGTAAATCAACCGTAAGAAGAACAAGGAGAATAATAGAATCACTGCAGAAGTGCCCAAAAAGCCCCACTCTTCGCCCACAGAACTAAAAATATAATCCGTGTGTTGTTCAGGGACAAAATCCCCTTTGGTCCGTGTGCCCTCCATAAATCCTTTTCCTGCAAACCCACCCGATTCAATGGCTTTTTCCGATTGATAGGTATTGTAACCAATGGTTTTTCGGATTTCATCTAGCTTTTCCTCATCTTTTTCCAAACTCAACCATAAGGCAAAGCGATCTCTATGCCGTTGTTCAAAAACGTTCTCAAAAACAAAGTTCACAGATAGGGAAAAGAGTATGGAAACAACGATTACTCCCAAAACGGGGGCTATCGGGATTTTTACTGAAGCTTTTTTGAAGGTGTAGATCAGTAAAGTCAGTATGATTAATCCAATGGCAACCCAAACCGTGCCGAACATTAACGTTGTGGCAAATAACACTACGGCAAAAATGAGGATGCCTAAGTAATAAATGGGAAACCCCTCTCTGAACAGTACAAAAAAGAGTGAAAAATAGATGAGCGAACTCCCGGGGTCAGGTTGGGGCAATATCAATAAAGCCGGCAATAGGATAATGGCCACGGCATATAACTGATGCTTTCCCGTACGTATATCGGTTTGGATATCGCTCAAGAACTTGGCAAGAGCTAATGAGGTGCCCACTTTGGCCAACTCAGATGGTTGAAGATTGAAGAATCCAAGGTCGTACCATGACGTTGCGCCTGCTATCGTTTTTCCAAAGACAAACAGACCCAAGAGCAAAACAATGGAAACAATATAAAATATGGAGGCAAAGCGTTCAAAAAAGTGTGATTCCACAAACAGCACGAAGATGATGCCCAATGCAGCAAGACCTATGAAAAAGAGTTGTTTACCATACAAAGTGGAAAAATCAAAAATGGAAGTGCTGGTCTCGCCTACAGAGGTGGAGTAAATATTGAGCCATCCGATAAATACCAAAAGGGCATAGAGGATGACGCTGATCCAATCCAACCTTCCAAAAGGCCCTTTACCACTCATATTCGTTTATTTCGAAAGGTTCATCACTATACGGTTTGGCATATTCGTGCTCCAAGGTTTTTTCCAGCATACGTTTTTCCAAATCTTTTCTGGTAATCTCCCCTTTGATATATTTTTCTATCAAAAGTGAAGCAATATGACCCGCATAACGTGATCCGTAGTAGCCATTTTCAATATAAACCGCCAAGGCTATTTGAGGATTTTCAACAGGGGCAAAGGCCACAAAAACAGAGTGGTCCGTTAGCTGCATCCGTTCTCCATCAATACGTATATAATTTTCTACTGTACCCGTTTTACCTGCAATATCAATCCCTGGAATTTTAACCCATCTGGCCGTACCGTAATTATACACATTGGCCATACCTTCGATTACTGGGTCAAAATGTTTTCTGTCAATAGTGGTATAGTGGGGTTCCGTGTATTTCGGGTCGATTTTCCCGTTATTTCCTATGCTTTTAATCACATGGGGTGTGTAAAAATACCCACGATTGGCAATGGCAGCCGTCATATTGGCCAATTGTAAGGGAGTGGCCGCAATTTCTCCCTGTCCTATGGAATTGGAAATAATGGTGGATGCAGCCCATCTACCATCTCCGTACCATTTGTCATAATAAGCCACATCTGGAATTCTTCCAGGTGCACCCGTAGGAAGGTCGGTGCCCAAATAATCCCCTAGGCCAAAACTTTTCATGTGTTTTTCCCAAACATCCATGCCTTCGTCGGTGGTCTCATATTTATCAAAAATCTTCCGAAATACCCCGGCGAAATAAGCATTGCAGGATTGATAGATACCGGAGTTCAAGTCCCTGACACCACCCCCGCAATGGCATCCTCTCAGTGTGTTACCTACGTAAAACCCATGATAACACCTAATCCTGGTTGAGGAATCAATTACCCCTTCTTGTAGACCGACCAATGCATTCAAGGTTTTAAAAGGTGATCCTGGGGATTGTTGTGCCAAAATAGAACGGTCCCAAGTGGGTTTGGATATAGTATCGTAATGCAGTTTACTATAATTTTTAGAGCGTTCCCTCCCTACCAATAGAGCGGGATCGTAGGTGGGCCCCGAGATCATGGTCAATATCTCGCCTGTTTTTGGCTCAATGGCCACAATGCCACCGCGTTTGCCGTGCATCAATTTTTCTCCGTACTCTTGGAGTGTTTTGTCCAAAGTAATCTGGATTTCCTTGCCTTGTTGTGGAAGGGTGTCCAATTTTCCATCCTTGTACGGGCCAATGTCCCTATTGAAACGGTCTTTTTGAATATGTTTTACCCCTTTTTGCCCCCGGAGGATTTCCTCATATTGTTTTTCAATGCCAGTACGCCCCTTCAATTCCCCCGCAACGTAGTAAGGGTTGTTTTTAAGGTCCCATTCGTTTACCTCACTGATATACCCAAGCACGTTGGCGGCACTTTTGGTGTTGTAGTAGCGCAATGATCGTTTCTGGATATAAAAGCCCGTAAAATGGCGCATTTTTTCCTGAAGCTTGGCATAGTCTTCCTTGGAAAGCTGCGGCACCAAAACCGAAGGTAATCTGGGGGAATACCGTCTCGCTTTTTCCATTTTGGATAGAAACTCAGGTTTTTCGATTCCCAAGAGGTTACAGAACTCCAAAGTGTCCAAAGGTTTTACTTCCCTTGGGATGACCATTACATCGTATGCAGGTTGATTTCCCACCAATAACTTGCCGTCGCGATCGTAGATGTAGCCTCTTTCGGGATAATCATAGACTTTTTTTATGGCAGGATCATCCAGTATTTGGTCCGGCGAAAACCGAAACAATTGCAAATAGGATAACCTACCTATGAAGGTGAAACCTATAAGAACAACAACGGATGAGAGCAATAATTTTTTCATGACCAACCTATATTCTTGGACGCTACATATATACCAACGATAGAAACTACGTTTTTATTCGCTTTTTGGACTAAAAAGTGAACTGAATAATACACAAAGTATTAAAGTTACAATACCTGTGGTAAAAACTTTTTTCAAAATTAACAGGATATGGGCGATACTTAAAATTTCGAACGAAAAGAATATCAAATGGTGGAATAAAATAAGTAAAGCCAAAAAGGTAATGCGCTGCACCTTTGTCGTGTTTTTAAAACTAAAGCTTTGGAAATCATAGTTTACGCCAAAACAAAAGCGCATAATGGCTGGTCGAGCATAGGCAATGGTCACTGATGCCAGTGCATTAAGGGCAAGTGTATCCGAGAAAATATCTATGACCAGTCCCAACAAAAAGGCTGTGAGCATAAAAATGGCCCTGTTTCCTTTGATGGGATACCAATAAAAGAAGACCACATACACGAACGGATTGATGAATCCAAGGAAGTTCAGGTTGTTGAATATGAGAACTTGTGTGATGACCAACAACACAAAACGCAAAATATTTATGATTAGGGTGTTGTTCATTCTATGGTTCTGGATTCTAGTTCTTCGATTTCCCCTTTGTCTTTATTTTCTATCAAGTATACATTTTTGATGTTGGCCATGTCAGAAAACAGTTCCACATCAATATTGTAAAAACTCTGGGCATCATTGAGGTCGTATTTTTTGATGGTGCCGATGGGTACGTTTTCCGGAAAAATACTGGACATTCCCCCTGTAACAATGGTGTCACCTACGACTAAGGGTACCAGTCGGGGGATATCAACCAACTGGACAACGGTATAGTCTTTTGTGTCCCAAATCAAGGAGCCAAAGTATTCGGTACCCTTTATTTTGGCATTGATGTTCGATTTGGTATTGAGTACGCTCTGAACCGTGGCAAAATTGTTGGATACATTTTCCACGATACCCAAAATGCCATCTGTAGTGATTACGCCCATATCTTGGGCCACACCGTCTTTTTCGCCTTTGTCTATCAGGACATAGTTTCGGGGCGAGGTAAAACTGTTCTTGATAAGTTTGGCATCCAAAACCTGATATACCGCCAAAGTGGAGTCCAAGGGTTTGACACTATCATATTGGGCATTGAACAACATTTTGCGCAACTGCTGATTTTCCTCTACCAATCTATTGTTCTCCTCTTGCAGGTTGAAATAAGAGGACACATCGGAACCAGCACCATAAATGCTTCCCGTGACCCATCGTGAGGAGTTAAAAAACTTGGATTGATGGTAGGAATGCGACCGAATGGTCATCACCAATGCGATAAACGCAAAAAACGCATACAGAAATGCATTTCTATAACGTAAAATAAAATTGATGATGCGTTGCATGCAATCGTATCGTTAAGAAGGTTTTTCAACTCCTTGAAGGTAATAGAACTGCAAGGATTACAGCGCTATTTTATTAAAATACTTTTATAGCGTTCCAGGTTTTTAAGTGCAATACCCGTTCCTCGAACAACCGCTCTCAAAGGGTCTTCGGCAATGTAAACGGGCAAATCGGTTTTTTGGGAAAGCCTTCTGTCCAGTCCACGGAGCATGGACCCTCCACCTGCTAAATAAATACCTGTATTGTAAATATCGGCGGCAAGCTCCGGAGGTGTTTGGGACAAGGTTTCCATAACCGCATCCTCAACACGCAAAATACTTTTATCAAGAGCTTTGGCTATTTCCCGATAAGAAACCTGGACTTGCTTGGGTTTTCCCGTCAATAGATCACGACCTTGGATGGATTTATCTTCGGGTGGGGATTTCAAATCCTCTGTGGCCGAACCAATTTCTATTTTGATGGCTTCCGCAGTACTTTCACCTACATACAAGTTGTGTTGTGTACGCATGTAATAAATGATATCGTTGGTAAACACATCACCCGCAATTTTAACGGATTTATCACAAACAATACCTCCTAGTGCGATGACCGCAATTTCCGTGGTACCACCACCTATATCCACGATCATGTTTCCTTTGGGCTGCATAATATCGAGACCGATACCAATCGCAGCGGCCATGGGTTCATGGATCAGGTAGACCTCTTTACCGTTTACGCGTTCTGCAGACTCTCGAACCGCACGCATTTCCACTTCGGTAATCCCGGAGGGGATACAAATGACCATGCGCAAAGCAGGTGGGAACCACTTTTTCTTTAACGCCGGAATGTTTTTGATGAACATGCTGATCATCTTCTCTGACGCATCAAAGTCAGCGATTACACCGTCTTTCAACGGTCGTATGGTTTTGATGTTTTCATGGGTTTTCCCCTGCATCATATTGGCTTCGCGGCCCACCGCGATTATTTTTCCTGATACGCGGTCCCTAGCCACAATGGAAGGACTGTCGACAACCACTTTGTCCAAGTGGATGATCAGGGTATTTGCAGTACCAAGGTCAATGGCAATTTCCTCGGTCATGAAATCAAAAAATCCCATAAAAAAAGCGTCTATTTCGGATTAACGGTAAAATTTATCGGCTAAAGTACTAAAATTAATGTTTAAAATGTCTAGTACCTGTCATCACCATGGCCAATCCGTTTTCGTTGCAATAATCAATGCTCAATTGGTCTTTGATGGAACCTCCTGGTTGAATCACGCTTTTAATGCCAGCTTTATCCGCAATCTCCACACAATCAGGGAATGGGAAGAACGCATCGCTGGCCATAACGGCACCGTCCAAATCAAAATCGAATGACTTTGCTTTGTGGATGGCTTGGTTCAATGCATCAACACGTGAAGTTTGACCTGTTCCGCTGGCACACAATTGTTTGCTCTTGGCCAAAACAATGGTGTTACTCTTGGTGTGCTTGCACAATTTGGAAGCAAAGATCAAATCCTCAATTTCTTCTGGCGTAGCTTGCTTTTCGGTTACAGGGGTCAAATCTTCTTTGGAATCGGTTTTGGAATCCTTATCCTGAACCAAAACACCGTTCAAGCAAGTTCTGACCAAAGTTTCTGGCAATTCAATCTCGTTTTGAATTAAAATGATTCTGTTCTTCTTGCCCTTCAAGATTTCCAAAGCTTCATCTGAATAGCTGGGAGCAATTACCACTTCACAGAACAGTTTGTGGATTTCCTCTGCCGTGGGCCTGTCAATTTCAACATTGGAAATCAGAATACCGCCAAAAGCGGAAACAGGGTCACCGGCCAATGCATCCACATAGGCTTGGTGTATTGTGCTACGCGTAGCCAATCCACACGCATTGTTGTGTTTTAGAATGGCAAAGGTAGGGTCGTCATTTTTGAATTCACCCATTAGGTTTACCGCAGCATCAACATCCAATAGGTTATTGTACGATAGCTCCTTCCCATGAAGTTTTGAGAACATGGCATCAAAATCCCCAAAAAAGAATCCTTTTTGGTGTGGGTTTTCTCCGTAGCGCAACACTTGACCTTTGGTCTCGCTGATCTTCAATACGGTTTCTTCTTTCTCTTTGTTGAAGTAATTGAAGATAGCAGTATCGTAATGTGAAGAAATATTGAAGGCCTTGGTGGCAAAACGTTTACGGTCTTCCAAGGTAGTGGATCCATTTCCTTCGGAAATCACGTTTAAAAAGTCTACGTAATCCTCCATGGATGATACACAAAGTACATCCTTGAAGTTTTTGGCGGCAGCCCTGATCAGGGAAATACCACCGATATCGATTTTCTCGATAATATCCTGTTCGGATGCACCGCTGGCGACGGTTTTCTCGAAAGGATATAGGTCTACAATGACAATGTCCAACTGAGGAATGTCGAATTCCTTCATTTGGGACACATCACTATCATTGTCCTGCCTGTTCAGAATCCCTCCAAAAACCTTGGGGTGCAATGTCTTTACACGACCGCCCAAAATGGATGGGTAGCTGGTCACATCTTCAACAGGTACCACATCGATACCAAGGTCTCGGATAAATTTTTCGGTTCCCCCTGTAGAATAAAGGGTTACACCTAGTTCATCCAATTTTTTCACAATAGGTTCCAATCCGTCTTTGTGGAAAACGGAAATCAATGCAGCGGAGGCTTTTTTGGCAGTACTCATTTCTATCTTAAAAATCAATTTCTTAAACGTACAAAAGTACTTGATCTGTCCCTAAAAAGCAGTACGGTTTATTAACAAAATGGGAGAAGTTTTACAGGATTTCGGCCACTTTCTGATTGATGAATTCCAAAAAGCGCTCATCTTCCTCGGTAAATGGGTCGGGTGTGTTGGAATCGATATCGATTTGGCCCACATTTTCCCCATTGATAAACAAGGGGACTACGATCTCAGATTTGACCGTAATGCTACAAGCGATATAGTTGTCCTGTGCGGCCACATCAGGTACTACAAAGTTCTCGTTGCTCACCGCAACCTGTCCACAAATGCCCTTTCCAAAAGGTATGATGGTGTGGTCGGTAGGAGCGCCAGCGTAGGGTCCCAATTTCAGTTCTTCCTTGTCACCGTTCTTAAAATAGAACCCAACCCAATCGTAATGATTCACATTACTGCGCAAAAGTTCACAGATTTCGCCCAAACGGGTATCCACGGATTTGGTTCCGTCCTTTACGATTTCAAGTACCTTGGGTTCCAAAGATTTTAGCATGAGGGTTTTTTTTGCAAATGTATTGAATCATGGATTTGTACGACAAATTAAATAATGCTTACATGTTGAAAACAGATAAAGTTCTGTTAAGCAAAACAATAAATGTTAATATTTTGTAGTTTTGTAATCGAATGAAACAGTTTTTTCATCAAATAGTGTCCTCTTTAATGGCCCTTTTGGTCTTGGCTTCCACGGTTTCGTGGACGGTTGACAAGCATATTTGCATGGGCCGTGTAATGGATATATCCCTTTTTTCGCATGCAGATGATTGCGGAATGGATATGGATATGGAAAAATCCTGTTGCGATGATGAAACTTTCACTGTTCAAGGTCAGGACGACCTAAAAATCTCTTTCGAGAACTTTGATTTGGACCAGCAAGTCTTCTTGGTAAGTTTTGTCCAAACCTATTTTCATCTTTTCGAAATTGATTCCGAAGAACCAAGCACTTTCAGTGAGTACAACCCACCACCATTGATACGGGATGTGCAGGTACTTGACCAGACTTTCCTTATTTGATTTAAGCATTGATTGAATTTTCCCGACCCGAATGGTCGGGCAGTTGCGTTTATACGCGTTTTCCTGTCAATCTAATGTTTAAATCAAAGCTTTATGCTGAACAAAAGCATCAAATTTTTAATAGGGAACAAATTGGTAGCCGTGTTGCTCCTGCTGGTTTTTATGGCTTGGGGTATCGTAAGCACACCTTTTAATTGGGATACGGGCGGTGTTTTGCCGAGTAATCCGGTCGCAGTGGATGCCATACCTGACATTGGCGAGAACCAACAGATCGTTTTTACCAAATGGCCCGGTCGCTCTCCTCAAGATATCGAGGATCAAATAACTTATCCATTGACCACTTCCTTATTGGGTATTCCAGGGGTGAAAACCATTCGAAGTTCTTCTATGTTCGGGTTTTCTAGCATCTACATCATTTTTGAGGAAGATGTGGAATTCTACTGGAGCCGAAGCCGTATTTTGGAAAAACTCAATTCACTTCCAAACAACCTATTGCCCGATGGTGTAAATCCAGCTTTGGGACCCGATGCCACTGCTTTGGGCCAGATTTTCTGGTACACCTTGGAAGGTCGCGATAAAGATGGCAATGTCACCGGAGGATGGGATTTGCAAGAGCTTCGTAGTGTGCAGGATTACTATGTAAAATACGCATTGTCATCCGCAGCGGGCGTGTCCGAGGTAGCATCTATTGGAGGATTTGTACAGGAATACCAAATAGATGTAGATCCCGAACTGATGAAGCAGTACAATGTTGGGCTGAAACAAGTTGTAAAAGCTGTAAAGCAAAGTAATCGGGATATTGGGGCACAGACCCTGGAGATCAATAAAGCTGAGTATTTGGTGCGCGGGTTGGGTTACATCAAATCTTTGGACGACATAAAGAACGCCGTAGTTACAGCAACGGATTATACCTCCATTCGCGTTCAGGATGTGGCCCGAGTTTCTTTGGGGCCAGCTGTTCGTCGTGGGATTTTGGACAAGGAAGGTGCTGAAGTAGTTGGAGGTGTGGTCGTGGCCCGTTATGGAGCCAATCCATTGGAAGTCATCAATAACGTAAAAGAGCAGATTAAGGAATTGAGCGCAGGGCTTCCCTCCAAAGAGTTGAAGGATGGAACCACTTCGCAACTCACCATTGTTCCTTTTTACGACAGGACAGAACTTATCCAAGAAACGTTGGGAACGCTCAACGAAGCCTTGACCCTAGAGATTCTAATTACCATTTTAGTGATTGTGGTCATGGTGTTCAATCTAAGGGCCTCTGTTTTAATTTCTGGTTTGCTTCCTGTTGCTGTTTTGATGGTCTTCATTGCCATGAAAATGTTTGGCGTAGATGCCAATATTGTTGCCCTATCAGGTATAGCGATTGCCATAGGAACCATGGTCGATGTCGGAGTGATCCTCTCCGAAAATATCATCCGTCACATGGATGAAAACGATAAAAATTTATCTACAAATGAGGTGGTGTACAACGCGACCTCCGAAGTTTCAGGTGCTATTTTAACTGCAGTGCTGACGACCATCATTAGTTTCATTCCTGTCTTTACCATGGTCGGCGCCGAAGGAAAACTCTTCAGGCCCTTGGCCTTTACCAAAACCATGGCATTGACGGCATCCATTATCGTAGCCCTGTTTTTGATTCCACCTTTTGCCGCTATCATTTTTAGAAAGAAAAGTTCCAATCAAACCATCAAATACATTTGGAATGGGCTTTTGATTGCTTTGGGATTAATTGCCATCGCTTTTGGATATTGGTTGGGCTTGGCCCTGATTGCTTTTGGTGCTACAGGAATCCTCAAATTGAGAGAGGTTATTGATGAAAAGAAAGCAGGAATGCTCAATGTGGGTATCTGCGTTGCAACGATTGTTTTCTTATTGGCCACATATTGGAGGCCTTTGGGCTTTGATCGCAGTATTGGCATCAACTTGCTCTTTGTTGGGTTGGTTTGTGGTGTGTTATTGGGAGTATTCTACTTCTTCAGACAATACTACAGCCGAATTTTGACATGGGCTTTGGAAAACAAATTGTTGTTCCTGTCCATTCCGACCGTCATCGTTGTTTTCGGATTCTTTATTATGCGAAATACAGGTCAAGAGTTCATGCCTTCCTTAAATGAAGGTTCTTTCCTCTTGATGCCGACTTCTTTACCTCATGCTGGAGTTGAAGAAAACAAACGGGTCTTGCAACAGTTGGATATGGCCGTTGCTACTATTCCGGAAATCCAAACCGTAGTAGGGAAAGCTGGAAGAACGGAATCCGCTTTGGATCCTGCACCACTTTCCATGTACGAGAACATTATTCAATACAGGTCGGAATATCAAAAAAATGAAGCGGGAAGTCCACAGCGATTTAAGGTCAATGCTGACGGCTATTTTGAATTGAGCAATGGAAAAGTGCTGGCCAATCCAAATGTGGAGGTAAGTAATGAGCAAAATTATGCCGAAAACCATGTGAGCGAACCATTGCGAATCGATAGAGATCTTTTGATTCCAGATGATGATGGGGAATACTTTAGAAACTGGCGTACCGAGATCAAGAAACCGGACGATATCTGGAACGAAATTGTGAAAGTAGTGAAACTGCCCGGAGTTACTTCGGCTCCCAAATTACAACCCATCGAAACGCGGTTGGTGATGCTTCAAACAGGGATGCGTGCACCCATGGGCATCAAAGTAAAAGGTCAGGACTTGAAAGAAATCGAAAACTTCGGTCTTCAACTGGAACCGATTCTAAAAGAAGCTACCGGGGTTAAAGATGAAGCTGTTTTTGCGGACCGAATCGTTGGAAAGCCCTATCTCCTTATCGATATTGACCGCGAAAAACTCGTTCGATACGGTCTTGTTATCGAAGATGTACAGCAAATCTTGGAGGTTGCCCTTGGTGGGATGACGTTGACCCAAACTGTGGAAGGAAGGGAACGTTATGGTGTTCGGGTTCGTTACCCAAGAGAACTTAGGGAAAATCCCACCGATATCGGGAACATTTATGTTCCTGTACAAAAAGGCAGCCCTGTTCCTTTGAGCGAATTAGTGACCATTCGATACGAGCAAGGTCCACAAGCCATTAAAAGTGAGGATACTTTTTTGGTCGGCTATGTACTGTTTGATAAGCAAGATGGATATGCCGAAGTTGATGTCGTGGAAAATGCCCAAGCCAAGATTTTGGAAAAGATAGAAAGTGGGGAACTGATAGTGCCCAAAGGTATCAGTTATCAGTTTACGGGCTCGTATGAAAACCAGTTGCGGGCAAAGAAAACCTTATCAGTAGTAGTGCCGTTGGCGCTGTTGATCATATTTTTGATTCTGTACTTCCAGTTTAGGTCAGTTCCCACGTCCTTGATGGTCTTTTCAGGGATTATGGTGGCATTTGCCGGCGGATTTTTAATGATATGGTTCTATGGGCAGGATTGGTTCCTCAACTTCAGTTTTATGGGAGAAAACCTGCGGGACCTTTTCCAAATGCACACGATTAATCTTAGTGTGGCGGTCTGGGTAGGTTTTATTGCCTTGTTCGGAATTGCTACGGATGATGGGGTGGTAATGGCCACGTATCTTACCCAAACTTTTGATAAGAACCGACCCGATAGCTTGAAAGGTATTCGCGCTTCGGTTTTGGAAGCAGGAGAAAAACGAATCAGACCTTGTTTGATGACTACAGCGACTACAATTTTAGCGCTATTGCCCGTACTTACCAGTACAGGCAGAGGAAGTGATATAATGATTCCCATGGCCATTCCAAGTTTTGGGGGTATGTTGATTGCCTTGATCACCTTGTTTGTGGTACCCGTACTGTACAGTTGGAAAAGTGAATTGCAACTTAAAATGCAAAACCGATGAGAAAAATATTCATATATGTAGTTTTTGCTTTAGCAGTAATTGGTCTAAAAGCTCAGTCCTTGGAAAGCTATCTTCTGGAAGCGGAATTGAACAGTCCCATGATTCAGGCTTTGGAATTACGCTATAATATTGCCAAGGAAAAAGTGAAAGAGGTAAACACATTGCCCAACACTACAATTGGAGCTGGGTATTTTGTGAGCGAACCAGAGACGAGAACAGGGGCACAACGAGCAAAGTTTTCGGTATCTCAGATGTTGCCTTGGTTTGGTACTATCACAACTCGTGAAAATTATGCAAGTTCCATGGCAGAGACCGAGTATGCCGAAATAGTGATTGCCAAACGAAAATTGGCCCTTTCCGTAGCGCAATCGTATTACAAACTATATGGAATTCAGGCTAAACAACAGGTGCTTCAGGAAAACATCCAATTGCTCAAAACTTACGAAACGTCGGCCCTGACCTCTGTGGAAGTGGGAAAGGCTTCGGCTGTGGATGTGTTGAAACTTCAAATTCGACAAAACGAATTGCAGCAACAGAAAGAAGTATTGGAACAATCCTATATCGCAGAGCAGGCCGTTTTCAATAATCTATTGAATCGTGAGGAAGGTATATCTGTTGAGGTGGTGAATGAAATGGATATACCCGAAGAAGACCCTATCCTGAACAAGGAAGATTTGAGCCTCAACCCTGAATTGTTGAAATACGATCAGTTGTATGAATCGGTTACCCAATCGGAATTGCTCAACCAAAAAGAGAATGCACCAAGCTTTGTGATTGGGTTGGATTACATTCCTGTCTCGGAACGGGATGACATGGTTTTTAGCGATAATGGGAAGGATATCGTAATGCCCATGGTCACTTTTTCAGTGCCTATTTTCAATAATAAATTTAAATCGACCACCAAACAAAACGAGCTTCGTCAAAAGGAGATTGAACTTCAAAAAGAAGAACGATTGAACGTCTTGGAAAATGCTTATGCCAATGCCATTTCGCAACGAAACCAAGCGAGAATAGCGCATCAAACCCAAACAAAGAATTTAAAACAGGCGAAGGATGCCGAAGAAATCCTGATCAAGAATTATGAAACGGAAACTATTGACTTTAACGATGTGTTGGATATTCAGGAGTTACAGTTAAAGTTCCAGTCCAATCAAATACAATCTGTGCAGTTGTACTACCTGCAATCTGCCATCATCAATTATTTAATTAACAAGTAAATTTAATTTATCAAAAATGAGAACAAACATTAGAACTATTATCGGAATCGCATTCGCTTCAGTATTGGTACTTACCGTATCGTGCAAAGGGAAAACAGAGGAGGTAAAGGAAACTTCCACCGAAGCGACCACGGAGCATGAAGGTCACGATATGGATAATATGGACCATGAAGGACGTGATATGGACAACATGGAAACCGCAGATAAACAAGGTAAGGAGTACACTTCCAAATATGTTTGCCCAATGCACTGCGAAGGTAGTGGTAGTGACGAAGAAGGGAAATGTCCAGTCTGTGGTATGACCTACGTGTTGAACGATGACTTTCGAATGGAAGAACACGACCAACATTAATTAAAAATTCATTTGTACCGAAGATGCGCATTAAAGTAAAAAATATGGTTTGCGATAGATGCAAAGCAATTCTCAAACAAGAGTTTGGCAAGGCTGGTATCGAAGTGGTGCAACTGGAGTTGGGCGAAATTCAGTTTGCTGAAAATGCCCTAATAAAAATGGAAGGGATTCGGGAAATTTTGGTCAAAAATGGTTTTGAATTGATAGAAGATTTGAATGATAGCTACATTGCTGACATTAAAAAATACTTGCTCAATGCCTTGAATGATGATTTGTACCAGAATCTCTCGAAATACCTTTCAGAAAAAATAAACAAAGAGTATTCGTCTCTCAGTAAAATGTTCAGGGCCAAAGAAGGCCTGACCATTGAAAAATATTTCATCCTTTTAAAGGTTGAGAGGGTAAAGGAAGAAATTCAAATGGAGACGAAAACATTTTCGGAGATCGCTTACGATTTGAACTATAAAAGTAGTAGCCATTTGGCCAAACAATTTAAATCGATAACCGGAATGTCGATGAGCGACTATCGAAAAGTACAAGATTGGAATCGGAAGCCTTTGGATGAAATTGTATAAAAGACATCCAGAATTGTAAAAAACTTCCAACTGGTGTTCAGTTAGTTTTGAATAAAAAACAAACAAGATGAAGCATACCTATCACATACACGGAATGAGCTGTAATGGCTGTAGAAAGCATGTAGAAGAAACCTTGTCCAAAGTGGATGGAGTGAATGCGGTTGAAGTGAATTTGGAAAAAGCCGAGGCCTTGATTGAGATGGAGGGGCATATTCCGATCGAAAGGTTCCAAGAAGCTCTGGAAAACGATGGGGGTGGGTACAGTATTCATGCGAACGGTCAACATCATAAACCGGAGAAGAAGGAGAAGAAAGCGGTTTCCAATGGTAACGGTACCTTTTATTGCCCTATGCAATGTGAAGGAGACAAAACCTATGACAAGCCCGGTGATTGTCCTGTCTGTGGCATGGATCTAGTAGAAGAGCAAAATACAGCTGCAAGCTCAAAGCAGCAATGGACCTGTCCCATGCACCCCGAAGTTGTGGAAGATGCTCCAGGTTCCTGTCCAAAATGTGGAATGGATTTGGTGCCAAAAGAACCAGAAGCCAGTGCTGAGGAAAAAACGTATAAAAAACTGCTCAAAAAGTTTTGGATGGCCCTTGCGTTCACATTGCCCATCTTTTTGATTGCCATGAGCGATATGATGCCCAATAATCCGCTTCATGAAATACTGGCTCCAAAATATTGGAATTGGGTGCAGTTCGCATTGTCGATTCCTGTGGTTTTTTATGCTACTTGGATGTTTTTTGAAAGAGCCTACCGAAGTATCAAAACATGGAACTTGAACATGTTTACCTTAATCGGGATTGGAGCTGGAGTGGCTTTTGTGTTCAGTGTACTTGGATTATTGTTTCCAGATTTTTTCCCTGATCAGTTTAAAGGGGAAACAGGTACGGTCCATGTTTATTTTGAAGCAGCAACCGTAATCCTTACCCTGGTGCTTTTAGGTCAATTGTTGGAGGCCAGAGCGCATAGCAAAACAAATAATGCGGTAAAGGAATTATTGAAATTGGCACCCAATAAGGCTATCAAAGTAGTCGATGGAGAAGAAGTCGAGGTAAGCATTGATGATATTGAACTTGGTGATGTCTTACGCGTTAAACCCGGAGAAAAAATTCCCGTGGATGGTGTTATAACCGAGGGGGAAACTTCTGTGGATGAATCCATGATCACAGGGGAACCCATTCCCGTTGAGAAGGGAGTAGAGGATAAAGTGAGCAGCGGTACTATCAATGGGAATCAAACGTTTTTGATGAAGGCCGAAAAAGTGGGTAGTGACACCCTGCTTTCGCAAATTATCAGCATGGTAAACGAGGCGAGCCGAAGTCGTGCGCCCATCCAGAATTTAGCCGATAAGGTGTCCGCCTATTTTGTGCCGACTGTTGTTGTTATTTCCATTTTGACCTTTGGAGTATGGGCCATTTGGGGACCGCAGCCAACCTATGTGTTTGCCTTGATCAATGCCATTGCGGTTTTGATCATTGCATGCCCTTGTGCTTTAGGACTTGCCACACCCATGTCCGTAATGGTGGGAGTCGGAAAAGGCGCCCAAAATGGAGTGTTGATCAAAAATGCTGAAGCTCTGGAGAAAATGGCGGATGTGGACACCTTGATTATTGATAAAACGGGAACCATTACCGAAGGAAAACCCACCTTTGATCACTTGGAAGTTTTTTCGGATGAGTATTCGGAGAAAGATTTACTGCAATACCTAGTTTCGGTCAATGCCAATAGTGAACATCCTTTGGCTCAAGCGACCGTAAAATATGGTCAGGAGCAAGGCATCAAAATGCTAAAAACAAAATACTTTAATGCCGTTACAGGCATGGGGGTGGAAGGAAAGATCAAAGACTCTGAAATTCATTTGGGGAACATCAAACTGATGGAAAAAGCCAATGTGGAGATTTCTGATGAGATGAAGGATAAGGTCAAAAATGCACAAGAAAAAGGAAAAACAGTTTCCTATCTGGCTGTAGACGGTAAATGTCATGGTTTTGTGGCAATCGGGGATAGAATCAAGAAGACCAGTGGTAAGGCCATCAAAGCGATTCAGAATAAGGGAATTTCGGTAATCATGCTGACTGGCGACAATGCAACTACTGCCCAAGCCGTTGCGAATGAGTTAAACTTGAACGATTTCAAAGCAGAGACCCTACCTGAGGACAAAATGAAGGAAGTGGAGCGCTTGCAGAGTGAAGGTAAAGTGGTCGCTATGGCGGGTGATGGTATCAACGATGCACCAGCATTGGCCAAAAGTAACTTGGGTATTGCTATGGGTACCGGTACCGATGTGGCCATAGAAAGTGCCATGATTACTTTAGTAAAAGGGGACTTGCACGGTATTGTAAAAGCACGGAACCTCAGTGAGGCCGTCATGAAAAACATAAAACAAAACTTATTTTTCGCATTGATATACAACACTATCGGTGTACCAGTTGCAGCAGGTGTACTCTATCCCTTTTTCGGGATTTTGCTTTCGCCCATGATAGCTGCCTTGGCGATGAGCTTTAGCTCGGTATCGGTAATAGCCAATGCATTGAGATTGCGAACTAAATCAATCGACTAAAACAAAAATGGTAAAACGGACGACAGCGGTTAAAATTAGAAAGGCCCATAGGTATTTGGGCATATTCTTGGGCATTCAATTCATTATGTGGACAGCAAGTGGTCTCTACTTTAGTTGGACGGATATTGACGAAATCCACGGAGATCATTTCAGGAATATGGACTATGAACCTGTAGCTTTTGATGGACTTATTGGTTTTTCAGAAGTTAATTTGCCCGTTAAAATCAGTTCGTTGAACTTAAAGGAGATTGCAGGAAAGCCTTATTACTGGATCAATAACGACTATTTAGTGGATGCCAAAAATGGCAATCTTAAAGCGGGGATTACAGAAGAGGAAGCGTTGGCAGTGGCGGAGCGTCAAATGTCACCTGAATTAAAAGTGAAAGGAGTTGAGGTAATCAAAGAAACCGATAAGCACCATGAATATCGAGAAAAAAAACTACCTGCCTATGTGATTAGCTACGACTCACCAGAGAATATCAAAGCCTACGTTTCAGTGGCCGATGGGTCGTTTCAAACCGTACGGCATCGTAATTGGAGATGGTTCGATTTTCTCTGGATGACACATACCATGGATTACGAAAGCAGGGATGATTTCAACACAACCGTGCTCCGAGCTTTCTCACTCTTGGGACTGATTACCGTGTTGAGCGGATTTTTACTTTGGTTTACCTCGTCACCCACGATGAGGAAAGTGGTTAAACGAAAAAGATAACGTTATGAAAAAGGAAAACATCATATACATTGGGATAGCCGTTGTGGTTGGATTGTTGGTGGGGTATCTCATATTTGGGGGCAATGCTGAAACTACTTCAATGAATGAACCTGACCACACCGCTGAATCAACTTCGGGGGAAATGTGGACTTGTTCCATGCACCCGCAGATCATGAAGCAAGAGCCAGGCTCATGCCCGATCTGCGGAATGGATTTGATTCCTGCTGATAATGCAGGCGAGGGGCTTATGGCCAATCAAATTAAAATGACGGAGAATGCCATGATTTTGGCAGGGGTGGAGACGGTTCGAGTTGGCGCAGCTAAGGATGGGGAAGAAAACATAAAGGTTTCCGGCAAAGTTGTTGTCAATCAGGAATCGGATGCGGTGCAATCTGCCTACTTTGATGGGCGAATAGAAAACATCTTTGTCAATTTTGAGGGAGAAGAAGTCCGAAAAGGTCAAAAGTTGGCCACGATTTATGCGCCAGCCTTGGTTTCCGCCCAGCAAGAATTATTGACAGCTGCCACTTTAAAGGAATCCCAACCGGAATTGTACAAAGCGGTCCGGAACAAATTAAAGCTTTGGAAATTGTCCGAAGCACAGATTAATCAAATCGAAAGCTCTGGACAGGTACAGGAAAACTTTCCAGTATATGCCAATGTAGGCGGAGTGGTTTCAGAAATTAAGGTGGAAGAAGGTGATTATATCAAGACAGGCTCGCCTTTGGTGAAAGTGGCCGACTTGAATTCCGTTTGGGCCATTTTTGATACTTATGAAAACCAGTTGAGTTTGTTTGAAGAAGGTCAGACGTTGCATGTAACGACAACATCATATCCCAATGAAACATTCCCTGCCAAAGTCTCTTTTGTAGCTCCAACATTGAACAAGAATACAAGAACATTGGAGGTGCGTGCAGAACTTGACAATACAAGAGGGATGCTCAAGCCAGGTATGTTTGTGCAAGCCGAAGTTGAGGTGCGGGACGATCAGGAAGATGGGGTGTTGACCATTCCTGAAAGTGCTGTTTTGTGGACAGGAAAACGGTCTTTGGTCTATGTACAGCCTAATCCAGATAATTCCATTTTTGAAATGCGAGAAGTACAGTTGGGTAACTTACGAAATGGGGATTATGTGGTCAATTCAGGTTTGGAATCTGGGGATTTAGTCGTGGCCAAAGGTACTTTTACGGTGGATGCAGCAGCGCAATTACAAGGAAAAAGATCCATGATGAATCAAGATGGGGAAACCATGCAAATGGGTAATGGAGCTCATTCTAGCATGTCAATGGCGTTTTCCCAAGAAGCACAAGGTAAGTTTGGGGATTTGTTAAAGGTTTATTTGGATTTAAAGGATGCTCTAGTTGCTTCGAATCAGGAACAAACGCAAACATGGGCACAAAAAGGAGCTGGAATGGCTTCAGAAATCAGCAATATGCAAATGGATGACATGGGAAAGACCCATATGTCCAAATTAGCGGAACAATTCAGGGATATGGCTTCAAAAAATAAACTGGAGAATCAACGAGATGTTTTTGTCCGCCTTTCCCAAAATATGATTCAAATAGGGCAGCAAATGCAAAATTTAGATACAAAGCTTTATGTGCAACGTTGTCCGATGGCCAATAATGATAAGGGGGCTGATTGGCTCAGTCTGGAGGAAGAAATCCGGAATCCCTACTATGGTGATGCCATGCTCACTTGTGGCAGTGTAGTGGGAACCATCGACTAGTTTTAGTTAATATTTAGCCAAATAAATGATACGGATTCATTTCTGAAATACATTTACTTCAGTTTTTAAATTATTGACTGATGAAACAAGCAAAGTCAAACGGAAAGTCATCTCCTGCAAAAGCTGTAAAACCAGCTGCAAAGAAGACTGCCCAAGCTACTGGTAAGAAGAAGTAACTTGTGGTTTTTGGTTCTCTGCAGAACCGTACAACTTAAGAGAAAAGAAAACGCCCCGATTTGCATCGGGGCGTTCCTATTTTTAATCCGAATAAGATTGTTGATTACATCATGCCTGGCATTCCACCACCACCTCCCATTGGAGGCATTGCTGGGGCATCTTCCTTGATATCGGTCAAGGCACACTCTGTGGTCAAGATCATTCCTGAAACAGATGCTGCGTTCTCCAAAGCAATACGGGTCACTTTTTTGGGATCGATGATTCCTGTTTTAAGCATATCCACGTATTTATCGGACTTGGCATCGTAACCGAAGTCTTTCTTGCCTTCCAATACTTTGGCGATAACCACGGAACCTTCACCACCAGCATTCTCTACGATAGTACGCAAAGGAGCTTCAATGGCTTTGGCCACGATCTGTACACCTGTGGTTTCATCCAAAGAGTCGGTTGCCAATTTCTCAAGAACCTTTTTGGCTCTTACCAAGGCAACACCACCACCGGCAACTATACCTTCTTCAACAGCGGCACGGGTTGCGTGCAAGGCATCGTCCACACGGTCTTTTTTCTCTTTCATTTCCACTTCAGAAGCGGCACCAACGTAAAGTACGGCAACACCACCGGCCAATTTGGCCAAACGTTCCTGAAG
>CETR01052931.1_pt1 | contig 32050 bp, 29 predicted proteins | sample 531281 | NCBI WGS metagenome assembly CETR01 (sample SAMEA2622568, study PRJEB7988) | marine metagenome | biome: marine biome (ENVO:00000447); feature: mesopelagic zone (ENVO:00000213); material: "saline water (ENVO:00002010), including plankton (ENVO:xxxxxxxx)" | depth 696 m
TCACTTTGACCCGCCGAAGGTGGTATACTATGCCCGTTTTTTGCACTCCACCTCCCGTAATGACCGAAAGACCGCGACCGAATACAGGTTATCACTGTTGCATACCGAGTAACGTTGTTGGTTCAGTTCAGGGTATTGCTCGACCGCTTGGTATAGCGCATCCGCCGTACCATAGGGTTTTGTTCTTTCCTTGGGGACATGTTGGACGGCAAAGTTGACCTCCATACCATGAAAGTCATTTCCCTTGTTTCGGGAACCATAAAATTCCCGGAACAGATCGCTGTTTTCCCCCACAACGATATATATTTGGGTGTAACCCGCCTTCTTGGCGTTGTACAGCACATAATCCAACATGGGCCTGCCCCCGTTCCCCACTCCGATAAGGCCCTTGCTCCGTTCATTGGCCTGTTTGATATCCTCTTCACTGAGCCCCTGCTTTGCTGTGGCCTCCCTCTTCATCCTGGAGGATGCTCCCCCTGCCAGGATCACTAAACTAGAAACTGGTTTCATTTTATTTTATCTTATTTTGATTGTACAATTCGAGCTCCCGGATCCACCTTCACGGCGTAGGCATCCTTGGCCCCTGCCCCCATCAAAGCATCGATTATCCTTTTCTCTTCTCCCTCCCTTGCCAGAACGACGATACTGCCCCCCCGTCCGGAGCCCACGATCTTTGCTCCCAGCGCACCTGCCGTTAGGGCCTTCTCCACCATACGGTCGATAAGGGGCAGGGTTATGTTGAGATATTCCTTGAGCACGGTATGGTGCTCGTTCATCAATTGGCCAATCCGCCCTAGGTCAAGTGCGGGCTTGCGGAATTCAATCAGGGCCCTTTGGGTAATATCATGGTTCAACACGGCAGCCTCGAGATAGACCTTTAGGTCATCGCTCACATAATTGACGAAATTGGCCAACTCGCACCTCTGCAGTTCCGCAATGTGAAAACCGGGCACCTTCTCCCTGACCTTATTGATGGCCAGTAACGCCCTTTCCTTCAATTCCCCGAGAACCCCTGTTGTTTCCTTGGGAATCCCGGATTCCGCTACGATCAGACCGGGAAGTTCACGCTCAAATATCTCATGGAACGGTTCATCGCCGGTCTCGAGGTACACCATGTGTCCCAAGCCAATACTGTACTGGTCCATTTTCCCTCCCGGGAAACCATGGAAGGCGACTTCGGCCTCATATGCGGTTCTGGAGAGAAACTCCTTGGTAAACGGCCCATCGCACCCAAAGGCCGACACCAAGAACTGAATCCAGCCAACCACCACTGCACTGGAGCTGGAAGTTCCCGCATTGATGGCGATATTGCCACTAATGGTCACATCATAGCCCTTGTCCGGTCTACATCCATAAGGCTCCAAAATCTTCAGGGCGGCCAGCAAATGGTCCCCCTTGGGCACATCATGTATTGGACAATCAAGGTCCATGTGTCGATGCACCCCGATATCTGGCATATTGATGGAGAGCACTCGCTTCCCATTGCAACGGGCATGAAGGGTGATATGCCTATCTATGGCACATGCGATCACGGGCAGTCCCAAATAATCTTGGTGGTCCCCGAAAAGGCATGTCCTTCCCGGGGACTTTACCATTAGCTCCTCAACAGTAGAAACCTTACTCAACTTACTGTTTTTCAATATATTATGTTTTTTTGCGTCATCTATCGATAATCTATGACCTTGAAATTTGTTGAAATATATAAAAAAATGTGTACGTACACATAAATTAGTGTTATCGTTAACACAATTAAATTTTCCATTTTTGGATATATTTGACTTTAATGAAGAAAAAGATCACCATCAAGGACATTGCCAAAATGGCCGAGGTATCCATTGGCACCGTGGACAGGGTCATTCACAAAAGGGGCAGGGTATCCGAAAAAGCCCTGCAAAAGGTCAATGCCGCCCTAAAGGAACTGGACTATAGGCCCAACCCCTTGGCCCGATCCCTTAAAAACAATGTAGTATATACCATTACCGTACTGATTCCGGACCCTCAAAAGGACCCCTACTGGCTTCCCTGCAAAAGCTCCATAGAAGGGGTCATCAAGGAATATGAGGCCTTTGATGTGGATATTTCCCTGTTTTATTTCGATCCATCGGTACCCAGTACCCTTAAGGATATGGGTATGGAACTGATCTACAAAAAACCCGATGCCCTGTTGTTCGTCCCCTTGTTTGAAAGGGAAGGCGAACTCCTGCTCCGGGAATTGGACAGCATGGACACCTTGGTGGCCACCTTTAACAGTTTGCCCAGAGCACGTGTGGACCACCATGTGGGACAAGACCTGTATTTGAGTGGACGTGTCGGGGCCAAGCTCATCTCCGATTTTCTCCGACCCGACTCAAATATTGCCATTGTACATATCGATGAGTCCTTCAACAATTCCATTCATATACAGCAGAAGGAACAGGGCTTTACATCCTTTTTTGAGGAGTTGGGTTCGGTAAACAAGATCTTCATCAAAACCTTGGGCACGGAAAACATTCGAACCACCCTTGGCGATTTCATCAAAGAAGAGAAAGTCGATATGTTCTTCGTGACCAATTCCAAGACCTATGTGGTCGCTCGCACCTTGGAATCCCTGGATATTGATGGCATCGTTGTGGGCTATGACCTGTTACCGGAAAATGTTCAGCTCCTAAGAACGGGCCACATACATTTTCTCATAAACCAAGCGCCCGGGCTACAGTCGTCTTTATCCCTAAAGAGCTTGGTGGAAAAACTATTGTTCGGAAAGGAGCCTGAGAAAAAGCAATTCCTGCCCATTGAGATCATCAATTCCGAAAGCATCAAAAGCTATCCCTGACCATCCCTCCTGAAAGGTTGAAGGGAAAAAGGATTTCGTATCTTGGACGAATCCAATATGGCGCTAGATCGATTGGGGAACCCATAAGTCCAAGACCATGCACGTATATGAATTCCCGGAACAAGATACCCTGGATAAGTTAAGGAACCTTCCCGATAGGGAACAAGGTGATATTGAATGGCCGAATGTCATTGCGAACGTATCGACCAAGAGCCACGAAAAGCACATCATTGAAAGTTCGTTTTCCCTTTTTACCAACATCAATGGAACGTCCAGGATCCGATCGGGGAACAAAGAGCTTTCAATCTGTGAACAGACCCTGTTCTTGGGGAACCCCTTTGAATCCTTCCATTACCATATCGATTCCACATCGAGGATCGAAACCCTCAACGTCCACCTGAACCACGGTACTTACACCCGGGTAATGTATGCCCTGACCCAATCCCACGAGACCTTGTTGGACCGGCCCACGGGAACCCAAACGGAATATCGCTTCTCAGACCAGCTCCACTATAAAGACCAAAGGATGGCCCAACTCCTTTCCTCCTTTCAAACAGGGACGGACGAAGGCTTTTTTATGGCGCTCATCCAATATTGCCTCGTATTGGACCAGCGGGAAAAGGGCAGGTCCCTCATGGTAGCGGCAACCAAAAAAAGCACAAGGGACGAATTGGGAAAACGCATGGCAAGGGCAAGGGACCATCTCTATGGCCGATATATGGACACCACCTTGTCCGTGACCGATGTAGCCGGGGAGGTGGGCATGTCCCCATACCACTTCATCAGGGTATTCAAAAGTGTCTATGGTGTATCACCCTACCGGTTCATCAAAGCCATAAGGGTGGAAAGAGCGGCCCACCTGCTCCGCACCACTTCCATTCCGGTAAAGGACATCGCCCTTGAAGTAGGCTTTGAAGAGGCCAATGCCCTATACCCGGTCTTCAAGGACCATTTCCACAGTACCCCCCAGGCCTACCGGAAAAAACTTCGCAACTTCCAATAGCCAAGGACCGTACCCACCTGACTACATTGCGACCAAAATATTGTAACCATGGAAGTACAGTTCATTCGCAATGCAACGATCAAGATCACTTATGGTGGAAAAGTTTGGTTGATCGACCCTTTTTTTGCCGATCCGCATACCCTTCCCCCTTTCGCGGGAAAGTCCAGAAACCCTTTGGTCCCCCTACCTGCCACCATAGAAGAGATCATGGATGGTGTGGACCATATCTTGATAACACACCTACATCCCGATCATTTTGATAAGAAGGCCCAATCCAACATTCACCGGTCCACCCCTTTTCTGGTTCCGCCCAGTGATGCAGGAACGATCCAAAAAATGGGTTTCGATCAAGTGGTGCAGATCGAGGGGGAAGTGGATTTGGAAAGGGTAAGGGTTACCAGGGTGCCAGCCCAACACGGTGAGGGGAAGATCCTATCGGTAATGGGAAAGGTATCCGGCTATATCCTGGAGTGCGACGAAGAGCCAACGATCTACATTACCGGGGACACGGTCTGGTGCAAACCGGTCAGGGAAACCCTGAACAAGTTCCTTCCCTCGGTTATTATCTGCAATACAGGGGGCAACAGCTTCTTTCCCGATTCCCACCCTTTTGGCGAACATATTGAGTTGAAGCGTCCCCATAAGGTGATCATGGACTGTGAACAGGTCTACCTTCTCATGGCCCATGCCAAGGAAGCACGACTGGTTGCCGCACATATCGGGGCCTTGGACCATGAAACCGTCTCCAGAGAGGAGCTTAGGGAGTTTTTAAACAAAAAGGGAGTGGCCCCCGAACGTTTCTTTATACCCATGGAAGGCGAACGTATTGGCTTCAACTGATTTCCATAGTCCACATGAAAAGGTTCAGGAAGTATCTCTTTTTTTCGGACAGGTTCCATGAAGGGGTAAGGCTACAAGAATAAAGATCAGGAGATAACGTATGAAATGATTCCCGATGGACTAAGGAAAAAATTTGAAAACCCACAAATAGCTGATGAAGCAATGAGTGAATTTACAGCTGAAAACCAATTAAACTCCTATACTTACAAATCAGGAAAAACAATAGCGTTTGCCTCCCGAATTATAGATCGCAGTGGTAAAATGGGAGTAATTCAGCGAATTGATGGTTCCAATGGTAAAAGCCATGACAATCTCCAGTATTACCTAAAAGGCAATACCGCCACCTAACACTGGGTTTGGCGTTCAGTTCCATCGTATGGATCTGCTATAATGACAAACCCATTACCATAATTCAATAAACGATGATTGGAAGACCAACAATATTACTTAACATCCTATGTTTCGTTTCCTGTGTTGGGAGAAAATACAATTATCTATTCGATACAAATGGACAACTGGGTTTTGGAAAAGGCAAATGGATATTCAATCGAACAGCCTTCAACTTCCGAATATTCGACAGGGAACCGTACAAGGCTTCATTTGAAAGGTTTTAGGAATTGGCCCTATTGAAACGCAAAATAAAGTTCGTGCCCTTACCAATTTCACTCTCACAGATTATTTCCCCTCCGTTCAACTCCACAAAATCCTTGGTAATGAGCAAACCGAAACCAGTTCCTTTCTCCCCCTTGGTACCTTTAGTTGTCATTGGTTTGCCGCCACTCTCGATCTTACCAAACCAATCAGGGTCAAGCCCCCTTCCAAAATCCCTTACACCTATGTCAATATAGTCGGGATTACTTAAGGACCACAACACTATCCGTTGCCCTTTCTCACTGAATTTAATGGCATTGGAAGTCAAATTACGAAGCATGACCTTCAGCATGCTTTCATCGACAAAGAGATGTTGGCAATTCACGTTGAGCTCTATGCCCAAATCCTTATCCTTGGCTATTCTTTCAAACTCCTGTTTTATGGAGGTAAGGACAACATCCAAATCACACTCCTTTTTGTTGAGCTGTACACCTTCCAGTTGTTTATACGACCATTGAAGCAGACCATTGACCATGGTGATCTTATCCGAGATCTCCGTTTTCAGTTTCCCCATGATCTTTTTCATTTCCCCATCGCCCAAATCATCTTGGATCATTTCAACGACCATATTGACATTGTTGAGGGGGGCCCTGACATCATGTGTAAGGACGGAGAATAACTTATTCTTGAGTTTATTGACCTTTTCGAGTTCCGCATTTTGATTTTCCAAGGCCCTATTCGCTATTTGGAGGTCCTTGGTCCGTCTGTCAACTTCCGATACGAGCATTTTGTTGGTCTCCATCTGCATTTTCCTGTTCTCATCCTCAATCGATTTGAACTTAAAGCTCACCAAAAGGGAAAAGAGAATCAATTGGAGCGTTACCAAAATTGAGGAGGCCAGAATGATGGGGTCCGGATTGAAATCAAAATGTCTTTTCAGGAACCATGTCCCTATATACAGGATTGCCGCAAGGAGGATCGGCGCATGGGAATACAGATAGTACCTGTTGAACTTTTGGGCGTTGAACAACCGAATACCTGAAAATATATTCAGAAAGACCGAGGCCATCGCCGTCATTGCCGCAAGCATTACCAATAGATCGTTAAACCAAAGGCTACCGATGGTCAAATTGTTCAAGAGGTGCAAAACCGGAAGACAGACCACCAAAAGCGAGAAAACCCCATAGGTTTTGGCCAATCTTGGAAAATCCTCTTTCCCAATGTTAAGATAGTTCTTTGTGAACATCAACAAGCCAAATGTCGTGAGCATGGCCGTGGTAAGGGAAGCTTTGTCAGCGACCTTTGAAACCTCCTTTCCAAAAGAGTCGTCTATAAAGAAATACAGGCTCCAATGCAATGTCAGTCCCAGGATAAGAATGAAATAATACAGTAAGATCTTATGCTTTAAAATCAGGTAAGAAAGCAGGTGGTAAATTCCAAAAACACCAAAAACAGCGGCAAAAACAGCAATTGTTATGAACCTGAAATCCATACTATCCATAATTCGGCAATTATTAGGTCGAGCCAGTACATATCCACATACAAAACTAGCATATTACAAACCTATTGCCCAATTTATAAATTTTATGGATATCCGGTTAATAGCCTTGATTCATCAAAGGACAGGATAACACGATAAATTGGATTCGGTGGTTACTTTCTTGAGCGTATGTAATGATAACCTGGACCATCGCAGGGGAGATAACTTCCATTGAAGATTTCCGTTTCGTTCAGTACGCGCAGATATTCCTCCAAATGTGGTCCGCAGCTTTGGATCAGGTAAGTATCATTATCATACTGCAGTTTCAGGTAATCATGTCCATCCATGACCAAGGAGCTGTAGTTGCCGGAAGCTGTGGAACTACTGTCAGCATATACCCTGTTCTTCACAAAAGTACTGTCGGCAAAGAATTCGATTGACTCACTGAAATCCAAGTCTTTCCTATCGACAATCAGGCCCGACATGCCTGAATCCACATAACTGAGTTCATAGTACCCTTCAGGACCGAGACCCATACCTTCATCGGATCTGTCACACGCGGCCAACACCATAAGGACCATCAAAGACAACAATAACCTACCCATTACCTGTTTTTCATATAAGATGCTTGTCCAATTAAAACGTTGCGCCAAGGTTTCATGTCCTTGATATTTTAACCGATTAAACTATGTAACAGACTTTATTCCATCAGTATTGCACGCAACTTTTTGTTCACATAGACCGAAAGGGGGGTTTTTGGCCGGCGCATTGATTTTTTAATTCAGAATTACCTTGGGTATAAATGATTTTGAAAAACAGCACCAAGAAAGACAGTCATATTAGTGAGAGTAATCCGTTTATTTATAACCAGTTTCTTTGACAACAACCTGAAATTGCACATCTTCAAACTATAAAAAGTTTTGACGATACATTATAATTGCAGTGACTTACCCACCAATTGCAGACTTGTGGAATCTCTACTGATTTGAGTACTATCGTCACTCCCTTGGTCCACGGACCATTCCCTATACTTTTCCATACTTTCGTTTTTAGTTTCTTGTACTTCCTCTAGCTCATCTTTTTCCTCGGAGTGGTTCGTATTCTGATCCATACAAGCATTGGAAAGTAATATAATTGAAAGTATGGCAAATATGCTTGTATATCTTTTCATAGCTAGTGTCTCCTTTTTTTCATTTTAAAAAAATAAAGACCGGCAAATGATTTGGGCTCAATTTACCTGGTCCTTACCACAGATTTTTATCTGTCCCTCTTATCCGGTCCCACTATTCCATCAAGAGGTGTATTTCGTTATTTGTTTAGGCAGATACTGCAAATGCAGTTTGTTTGTCCTTGTATTCTTTTGGACTGCAATTGAATTTTGCCTTAAATATTTTAGAGAAGTAACTTCTACTGATAAACCCGATACTGTAAACCACTTCGGAAATGTTCATGTCGGTGTTTTTGATAAGGTCCTCGGCCTTGATGATTCGCACATCTCGAATGTAGTCCGTAACGGTTGTGCCATGCATCAATTTGAAGCCTTCCTGCAATTTGGACGGGGACAGGCCTCCTTTTTTGCATAGATATGAAACGGACAACTGTTTTTCCGGGTAGTTGTTAATGAACAAAGAAAGTTCCCGTATGGTCTCTTGCTCTTTTGCTGTCAGGGATGATTCCTTGGTGGCAGACTTTTTAAGGTCGTCAGAGTGTTGCTGTATCTCAAGCGCCAGTATTAAGTGTACCAGACCCTCGGTCATCAATCTTCTCGCGATTCCCTTCTCCGATATTGCGTTCAACTGTCTTACCTTTTCGGCAACTTTTAGATTATATGATCCCACATAAGTGAAATTATCGGCCACATTATCCTTGAAAAAGAGTTTTTGCAGCTCTTGGTTAAGATGAGCTTCCTCATTTAATTTTTTTACAGGATTGACAACGATCATTATCATTTTTAAATGAACGTCTTTGGCAAAATAGAGTACGTTATCCTGTTTTGTTTTACTGGTAAGAATTCCCGTTTGGAAATTTTCCAGCTCTGTTTTTTCCCCATTGCGTCCAAAACTATGCTCAATATGACCTTGGGAACAATACGTGAAACAAATAGGGGTATATTTTGGGGAGTTGGCCACAAGAACCAAGTCCTCGGAAAACTCAACATCGAACTCCATATAGCTGATTCCTCCTTTAAAGGTTATTCCTCTTACGAGTCCTTTGGCCAATGGATTATCCATTTCCAGTATATGTTCTTCGCTTTCTTTACGCAAGTCGCCTCCAAAATCTTTTTGAAATTTTTCAAATACCTGATTTATTCTAGCTGCTTTTAGGGATACAGTTTTCATGGCTTTTTAGTGTGTTAAAAGTTTATTTTCTATTACTGGTTAGTATGGAAAATTTTGATAAGGTAAAGATCACCATGAACCCCTCTTTATATATTATACAACTTTTGGATTGTGTTATATAATTTTTGGAAACGGGACAGAATTCCGTTAAAGAACCCTTAAAAAGTGTGAATTTGATGCTATGGCCAACTGATTATCGGTACAAGTGGACCACTAATCGATGTTTTGAAAAGATTAAGAAGGCAAGTAAATCGTGAAAACGGAGCCTTTGCCCAATTCTCCTGAAGCATGGATATAACCCCGATGGTTTTCCACAATTTTTTTACAAATGGCCAATCCTATTCCTGTACCGGAATATTTTGTTTTTGGATGAAGACGTTGAAAAACCTCAAAGATCTTGCCCGCATTCCTATTGTCGAAACCGATACCATTATCGGTGTAGGTAATTTTGTGATATATTTTCGCACTTTTAAAAAATTGAGCTTCTATTGTATCCCAGGCTACTTGTTCGGATTTGATGCTGATTTTAGGTGCTTCCTCGCTACTATGATATTTGAGGGAATTGGATATTAGATTACTGAACAATTGTTCCAACTGAAATACAACGCCCTGCACCTCGGGCATAGCTTCCCAAACAAGCTCTGCCTCTAAAGCATTTATGCGTTCCGACTGATCTTCTTGAACCTTGAGCAATACCTCATCCAGGGCAATGTGCTCAAAATTGTCATGGGTATTGTCAATCCGAGAATAGGTCAGCAAATTCCGGATAAGGGACTGCATTCGGGCAGCTACCTTATTGATCTTATCAAAATATCGCTTTCCCCTATCAGAAAGTCTGTCCATTTCAGAATCGTCTATTCGGGATATGAACATTTGAATTTTTCGCAAGGGTTCTTGCAAATCATGGCTTACTACACGGTTAAAGGACTCCAATTCCACATTACTACGCTGCAATTCGAGGTTTTTGACCCTCATGGCATTCTCTGCGGCGATTTGCTCGGTAACATCCTGCACTACTCCCATTAATACGGATTCACCTTCCTTCTCTATGAATTCGCCTTTGGTTCGTAGGTGCTTTACCTTTCCTTGCTTGGTAACTATTCTATACGTATAGTTCCTCGGCTTTTTTTGTTCTCTTTGCCATTCCCCATACTGATCAAAATCGTTTAAATCTTCAGGATGGATAAATTCCCTGTAATTATCCATAGTGGGAACAAATTCACCTGGCTCACAACCCAACAATCGATAAAAATTGTCGGAAATCTCAGGAGGGCCATTTTCTACATTCCAAGTGTAGCTCCCGATTTTTGCCACTTTCTTGGCCTCCATCATAATAAAATTTTGAACCTCCAGCTCTTGGTTGGCCTTTAACAGACTTTCCTTGGCATTAAATTCTTCCGTATTGTTTCGGACCACCTCCAAGAGGCCCTCATCAACGGCCTTAACAAAGGTGTGAAACCAATAGTTTTCCCCATCAACATCGACCATCCGCTCAAAATCAATGGTTTCGTCCCTATTGTAACAGTCAATCATCCGCTGCAATTCGTTGTTCTTCAACACAAAAGGAAATACCTCAGAAATGGGTTTACCTACTAAGTCTTTGGGTTCTAGGTTTAAATAATCGCGGTTACATATGTTTGCAAAAACCACCTTAAAATCCACAACGGTTCCATTCGAATCATAAATGGGTTCATAAAAATTCATAATGTTATCCGTACTCTGCACAATGTTTTGCAGCAACATTTCGGAAGATTGGATTTGATTTTTTTGGCGGCGTAGACGGAAAAACGCAATAGTAAAGACAATTATGGAAAAGAGAGCCAGTAAAAGTGTAGTAAGAGGGGTAAGAAATGTCAACCTTCGGTAGGTTGCAAGCTGATCTTGTAGAAAATCTTGATTGCTTTTCAACATTTCCTGTTTTAAACCTCTAAGGTCTTTAAGTAGTTTTCCAGCTCTATCCACATAAACCATTGCCGTGGAATCGGCATACGACGGATTGACCTTCCCATGCAAAGCGGTTAATGTACTATGAAAACTGTCCTTTAGTTTGGTAACGGATTCCAAGTGTTCCTTTTGATGGGTATCGCTTTCCATGAGCCTTTGGAGCCTGCCCAAAATCTGGTCCCCTTCTATCTTTCGGTCGATATAGGATTCTTCAAAAGTGGTATCCTTTAATATGACCGATCTGAATTCGGCAGATTCCATTAAATCGTATTGTGAAAACAGTGAATTGATTTCCTTATCAACCGTTAAGGAATGGGAAACCTGATCCGCAGAAGTGTTCAATGTCCTGATTTGATTGAACAGGACCATGGTTATGGATAATAATAGAATAATCGCCATAACCAAAGCCACCCTATCAAAGATTGGGGAATTGGCAATACGACGAAATATCTTAAAGTTCATTTATCTGTTTAAAGACCAAAGTTTGTTTTGGTATGGATTTACCTTATCTACTACTGCATAAATAAGGCTTCTATCGCAGAAACAGTACTACAATCGCAATAAAAAATTGTCTCTATTAAGATTTGAGGTGTGGTACTGCCAATTTATTTGCAGTACCTTCTCTATGGAATCCCTCAGCTTATTGAAGTTGTTGGGCTTGTTCAAATAAATATTGGCCCCGTTCACAAAGGTGTCCTCAATATCGTTCTCGGAACACGAAGTGGAGTAAATCGCAATACAAACTTTATCCAAGTCAGCGTTTGCCCTTATTTCTTTTAGGCATTGCATCCCGTTTTTAATGGGCATGTTTAGGTCCAAGAAAACCAGATTGGGCAGCACTACATTGGGTAGGTTCAAATAATCCATCAGCTCCTGGCCATCATTGAGCAAGGATAGCTTTGTTTTGATGGAGATGTCCTCTATGGCATCTTGAAAAAATTGACGGTCATCTTCATCGTCATCGGCTAGTGCAATATTCAATATTTGCGCACCTGTTTGTGCGGATTGTATCTTCATATAGTTTCAATTCGTTTACCTCTTCGTTTTTCTAAAATTCGTTGGAATTTGGTTGGCGTCAACCCAGTGGTTTTTTTAAACTGGCTTGATAAATGCGCCACACTGCTATAGTTTAAACGATAAGCAATTTCTGTTAATGTTAGGTCGGTGTTGGCCATAAGTTCTTTGGCATGGTCAACTTTTCTGAGAATCACAAAATTCTCTATGGATGTATAGGTCGCTTCCGAAAAAAGATTGGATAAATAGGTATAGGAATAATTCAATTTTTCGGATAGATATATGGACACCGTATGTGCTTGGGGCGTATCCGCCTCCAACATTTCGTTAATGGTATTCTTGATTCGCTGTACCAAGGCAATTTTTTGGTCATTCAAGATTTGAATACCATAAGTGCTTAAATTACCTGAAAGTTCTTCCAACTCTTCCTCCGAGAGCATTCTTTTCAGCTCTACCTCACCTGAACTATAAATAGTATGTGGAATATCCAATTTATTCAACTGCTCCTCCAAAACCTTTTTACAGGTAATATCCAAATCGAATTTAACGTTGATCTTCATTCTTCTGTATCATAAAAAATAGTATTGGATCGCTCGGAGAAGTCCTCTGCAAGTTTAGAATAAATTTAAATAATAATTTAACACTTTCATGTGGTTTATGACCAATATTGAACTTATTGCGCAAATGGTAAGAGATGACCTCTCCTATTGAGGATAAGCCATAAAAGAATACCGCAAAGGAGAGCTTTTATAAATAACACCCCGAATTAGCAAGTTGTTGAAACTTTGTCTGAAACGATAAGGACAACAAAAGCATTATCAATCTGGACGATTATTTCCAGAATAGAACAAAATGATGTTGACGGAAGTCTGTTTCCAATGCTTTTTATCCGTCGATATTGGCTTTGTCGGAAAAATTTTCGTCCGGAACTTCTTTAAAGAATTCATTGGCTTCCATACTTGCGTTGGGGCCATATCCCATCAAAAATGTCCCCTTCTCCCCCTTATCGGTCTCTATCACATATAAAATGGACAAATCGGAGGGATTACTCATTCCTTCGTACCGATGCTCGGCAACAATGGAAATCTCTTTAGGTCTGTAGGTGTTTTTTGAATCCGATGCGACCAACTTCTCATCTTCGATTCTAAAATTAACATCGTATCCTTTTTGCTGATATTCAGCAATATAGTCTTTCTCGTGTTTTGCAAAATTATTACCCATATCGTGCTTTTTATCAAATATGACGGAATCACTTTTATTCCGTTGACCCATTTGCCATCAATATTAATTCAAATGGAATTAATTTGGCAGATATTCAAAAAATGTACTTACTTAACGGTTTAAAAATAGACTTAGGCCCTTATTGATTCGAGCAGTTATTTCAATTGCGACTACATTAAAGAGAGAGAAAAATGAGCGTTAAATTAGAAATATGTGACACCGATATTAAACAAATAATCGAAGACCTTTCCGATAATTTTAAAGTGGACGTGGAAGAGGACAACAATGAATTTTGTGTGCGAATTCCAAAAAAAATTGGGTCAGGATTTATCAAAGGAACCCACTTTGAGCATGGAGTGGGCGTTTTGGAATTTGACTGCCAATTAAATGAAGAGTTGATTCTAGAACACCAAAAGGGGTTGGTACATCCGTTAAAATTGATTTTTAATAGAGAGTCGACCATATATCAGCAGTTTGATGAAACCGACGAGCTGAACGAGATCAATAAACTGGAAAGCGCTATTTTATCCAGTACACCCCAAAACAACCATATCTTTACGTTACCCGCCGATCAACCCCTTTGCATATACAGTCTGGAAATCAACCGAAAGCTGTTCGAAGATAAGATTAGCGAATTCTTGGGAGAAATGAACGAAGACCTCATGACCTTATTCAGGGATGTGAACGGAACACAGCTTTTTTTCCATAAAGGGCACTACAGTCTGGAAATTGCAAAATTCTTGGAGGAGTTCACAGAATGCGACCTTACCCATTTTATGAAGACCGTTTACCAAGAAGGGAAAGCGTATGAAATACTGTCGCACCAACTACAACAGTATTTGGATGACATGAACGGAGAAGGGGGACAAAAAATACTGAGGCAGGCCACACTGTCCAAAATTGAAAAGGCCGCCGAAATAATCCAAGATGAACTGAATAGGCTGGACAATATTGTGAGCCTTGCCAAAAGGGTGGAACTTAACCAAAACACACTACAACAGGGATTTAAAAAACTGTACAAGGTTTCTGTAAATGAGTACATCAGGAACTACAGAATTGAAAAGGCAAAGGAACTTTTGGAAAACACCGATATGAACATTTCCGAAATAAGCTATAAAATCGGAATCAACTCCAGGAGTTATTTATCCAAGCTTTTTAAGGAAAAATATGGGCTTTCGCCCAAAGAGTACCACAATCAGCTTAAAAAGAGGGATAGATAAGAAACTTGTTTATGGCACTCGCAAAAAATCGCACAACATCCTTCTAGCTCCATCCTTATACCAATAAGAGCCTCTTTACTCCATTAATCCTAATAATTAACTCATTTGAATTCAAAATGAACAAAATCGATTCTTTTTGAGTCAATATTTTTTTCGAAACTGTCAAGGGTATCATTACAAAAGCCATAGTTTGGTACCATGCTTATGATGGATAGATTTACATGAACAGAAAGCATGAAAGCTTGCTTTTTAAGCAATCCAAACCATTTCTTAATTAAAAAAATTGCTAATGAAAGATAAAGACCAGAAACAGCCAGAAGAAAATGCTGAACTAGTCAAAGAAGAAAATAACCCAAAGGGAAATTATATTTTTCAAAAAACCGGAATCACAAAACTGGGCTTTGTAATCATATTGAGCATCTTGATTCTCATTGCCTTCGGGATATTTCTTTCGGGCATGTTTTTTCAAAGCACAAACTAACGATCGGCAAGAGTTCTATTGGCGGCCAAAAAGCTTCCAAAAAAGTTCCCTTTTTTTCATGACCCTCATTTGTTGAGGGTTTTTCTTTTGGGTCACTATTTTGTGCAAACGGATTACTTAAAAGGACCATGAATGTTCTAAATTGCTGTGATTATAAAAAATACCATCAAAATATCATGAACATATTTCTTGCAGATGACGACAAAGACGACCGCATCTTTTTTTCGGAAGCATTGGACGAAATTCCAATGAAAATGGAAACCACGGAGTTTCCTGATGGCGTTGGACTAATGGCAAACCTTCATTCGGATAAAGCCTTGCCCGATGTTATTTTCTTAGATTTGAACATGCCGTTGATGAATGGGTTCGAGTGCTTGTCCGATATCCGACAAGACGAAAAATTCCTTGACATTCCAGTGATTATATATTCCACATCATTTCATCCTATGGAAGTGGAACGACTTGAAGAAATGGGAGCAACGGGATATCTCAAAAAACCAACTTCCTATAATCAACTTAAAACACTGGTGTACAAATGTGTCAACCACATAAAGGATTTGTCATCACCCGAGGTAAACAAGGAACAAAAATTCATCATTTTTGAATAATTGATTCAGGAATACACTCCCAAACATAATCGCCAGCCCTAGGTGAAAATTAAAAAGAGCGGACAAAGTACGTCCGCTCCTTTTACAACCAACCAACTTATATTTCTTACAACTTAAAAAGTCGTTTTCAACTTTAATTTTTTCTAAAATCTATATTACAAAGATGTCAAGTCCTGGTTAAAATCCAGTTACATTATTTTATGATTCTGTTACACAATTATGAGGTCTCAAATTATTGGCGAAAATTCATTTTAAGATGATTTTAAAACATTACGACTTTGTCCATATAGCCCATTGAACTATCTTTATAAATTTTGCACTATCAATGGTATATACACTAACCTACGAATCGGTCGTTGCCGATAAAATGGACAACAATGACATGGCACTATTACTGGAACAATCGCGCAACAACAACAAGCGCGATGGTATTACAGGGTGCCTCATCTATTATCGTGGCGGTTTCATCCAAGTCTTGGAGGGAGAAAAATCCAAAGTATTGGCCACCTACGAAAAAATCAAAGTGGACCAAAGACACAAAGAGGTCCATATGTTTTCTGAGGACCACAACGTGGAAAGGAGCTTTCCCAATTGGGGCATGGCTTATTACCCCATAGATGCAAGTAACACCAGCCAAAGTGAGTTTGAACAATTCAAAAGAAACCTATTGCTATTGGCCGACTTTACGGAACCAAAACACCTCACGGCCAAATTATTTTGGGACAGAACCAAGTTTTTGATCTCAAATCCGCCGGACATGTAAATACCGGTAGCAGGTGCATCAAAGACCTCCAACTTCAATAAAGCACAAAAAAAGCCCGCAAATATTTAATTTGCGGGTTCTTTGTTTTTATATCCCAATCGTTCATTATGTCTTTTTTACACTTCTTAAAATTGGTGTTTCAACCAATGATCAAATGTTGATTAGTGTGTTAAATACATTTAAATACGTCCAAAGCGGAAAGAAAATCAAAAATACACGCCTACACAATCAATTCCTTGGCTATATTTGAATGTCTATATTCAAAAAATACAAAGTCACTAATCAATGTACTGGATAGGTTTCGATATTGGTAGTTCCTCGATTAAAGCGGCATTGGTCAATGCCGACAATGGCAAGGTCAAAGATATAATTCAAGAACCCAAAAAAGAAATGCCGATCGACTCCATCAACATAGGTTGGGGAGAACAGCATCCAGAACTGTGGTGGAAATATGCCTGCTTGGCCACCCAGCAACTCCTATCAGAAAACTCCATTGACAAAAATAGCATCAAGGGCATTGGTATTTCCTATCAAATGCACGGTTTGGTGGTCGTGGATAAGTCGCTCCAAGTGATACGGCCTTCCATTATCTGGTGCGATAGCCGCGCTGTGGACACCGGGGAAGAATTGTTTCAGGCTTCGGGGGAACAGAAATGTGTGGACCATTTATTGAATTCCCCGGGAAACTTCACGCTTTCCAAGCTGAAATGGGTCAAGGACAACGAACCCGAACTTTACAATAAAATATACAAATTCATGTTGCCCGGCGACTTTCTTGCCATGAAGCTCACGGGTGCTTGTGTGACCACACCATCCGGCCTATCTGAAGGGATCATGTGGGACTTTAAAGAAAATCAAGTTGCCAACTGGTTATTGGAAGATGCGGGAATCGACCCGTCATTGGTTCCTGAAATCCGGCCCTCCTTTTCAGATCAAGGTCGCGTGAGCAAACAGGGCGCTGAGGAATCCGGTCTGCCCGAGGGAATACCGGTAATGTACCGTGCCGGGGACCAGCCCAACAATGCATTGGCCTTAAATGTGATGGAACCAGGTCAAATTGCCGCCACAGGTGGTACCTCAGGTGTGGTCTATGCCATTTCAGGTCAAAAAAAGACGCGGGAACATACGAGGATCAACAGTTTTGCCCATGTCAACCACACCGACCACCAGACCCGAATCGGCAAACTATTGTGCATCAACGGAACTGGGATCCAATATAATTGGGTTCGCTCAGAGATAAGCAATGGTCTCAGCTATGATACCATGAACCAACAGGCGGAATCCGTACCCGTAGGTTCCGATGGCCTTCATATCCTACCTTTTGGGAATGGTGCAGAACGCATGCTGAACAACATAAACAAAGGATCGCGCATGTTGAACATCAATTTCAATGTGCATAAGGCTCCTCATATATACAGAGCCGCATTGGAAGGTATTGCCTTTTCATTTGTATATGGCATGGAAATCCTAAAAAATGATGGCGTGGACATCGCATCGATAAAAGCTGGAAACGACAATTTGTTCAGGGCAGGAATATTTTCAAAGACCATCGCAACACTTTCCAATAGCCAAATCGATGTCGTGGAGACCACGGGGGCCGTAGGTGCGGCCAGGGCAGCAGCTTGTGCCTTTGGGGATTTCAAAAATATTGGGGAGGCAACAGCTTCCGATCAAATCGAACAAACCTACCGACCCGATGCCTCCGTAGAAGCATACCAAGAGGCGTACCGAGCATGGAAAAACAATCTAAACGAATATATAGACAACTGAATTTAAAATTATGATTACAACTGGAGACAAGGAGTATTTTAAGGGCATAGGCAAAATTTCCTTTGAAGGAAAGGAATCGGACAATCCGTTCGCCTTTAAATATTATGACGAGAATAAAGTAGTGGCCGGTAAAACCATGAAGGAACATTTTAAGTTTGCCATAGCCTATTGGCATACATTCAATGACACGGGCAGTGACCCTTTTGGAGCACCCACCAAGAATTTCCCTTGGTTTGCCAACACGGACCCTGTTCAACAGGCGAAGGACAAAATGGATGCCGCTTTTGAGTTTATCACAAAAATAGGGGCACCGTATTTCTGCTTCCACGATGTTGACCTGATCGATGAGGGCGGCACATTGGCCGAATCGGAAAAAAGATTGGATACCATTACGGATTACGCCAAGGAAAAAATGGCCGCATCCGGAGTAAAGCTGTTGTGGGGAACGGCCAATTGCTTTAGCAATCCCAGATATATGAACGGTGCTGCCACCAATCCCGATTTTGATGTCTTGGCCGCTGCAGGGGCCCAAGTGAAAAATGCCTTGGATGCCACCATCAAATTGAATGGCGAAAACTATGTTTTCTGGGGGGGACGTGAAGGATACATGTCCTTGCTGAACACCGATATGGGGCGCGAACTGGACCATATGGCGAGGTTCCTTCACATGGCAAAGGATTATGCAAGGGCACAAGGTTTCAAAGGAACGTTCTTTATTGAACCAAAGCCCATGGAGCCCACCAAGCACCAATATGACTTTGATTCGGCCACAGTACTTGGATTTTTGAACAAATACGGCCTGCAAGATGACTTTAAACTGAATATCGAGGTAAACCATGCGACCTTGGCACAACACACTTTTGAGCACGAACTTCAGATTGCAGCGGACAACAATATGCTGGGCAGTATCGATGCCAACAGGGGGGATTACCAAAACGGTTGGGATACCGATCAGTTCCCAGTGGATGTGTATGAACTTACCCAGTCCATGTTGATTATTCTTGAAGCAGGTGGCTTCCAAGGCGGTGGCGTGAACTTTGATGCCAAGGTGCGTAGAAATTCAACTGACTTGGAAGATGTTTTCCATGCACACATTGGTGGAATGGATGCCTTTGCACGTGCTCTACTGGCAGCGAACGACATTCTTTCCAAATCCAAATACAAGGAAATGCGCAAAGAACGCTACGCATCTTTCGATGGTGGAACAGGAAAAGCATTTGAAGACGGCCAACTCAGCTTGGAAGACCTTTACAAACACGCGACTGACAACCAAGACATCAAACAGCGCAGTGGTCAGCAAGAACTGTTCGAGAACATCATCAACCAATACATATAAACCGATAACCAATCAAACTTGAATTATGGAATCAGTTTTGGAAAAACCGGATTGGATTGTCCTAGGCATCTACTTTTTGGCCTTGATAGGCGTGGCCGTTTGGGTAGTATCCCAGAAAAACAAAAACACCGAAGACTATTTTTTGGCCGGTAGAAATGTGGGATGGTTTGTAATTGGGGCCTCCATCTTTGCCTCGAATATCGGTTCTGAACACGTGGTGGGTCTTGCTGGTACCGGATTCGAATCCGGGACACCCATGGCCCATTACGAACTGCATGCCTGGATCGTATTGTTGCTTGGCTGGTTGTTCCTACCGTTCTACATCCGAAGTGGCGCCTTTACCATGCCAGAGTTTTTGGAAAAGCGGTTCGATGGCCGTTCAAGGTGGTTCTTGTCCATTTTCTCACTGGTCGCCTATGTGCTGACCAAAGTTTCGGTAACCATTTATGCCGGGGGTATCGTGGTTTCGGAGCTCTTGGGCATACCATTTTGGTACGGAGCCATCGGGGTGGTGATATTCACGGGAATCTATACCGTCATCGGAGGTATGAAAGCCGTGATCTATACCGAAACCCTACAGACAGTCATTCTGATTTTGGGCTCCTTGATCATTACCTATTTGGGATTGAACGAAGTAGGTGGTTGGGGACAGCTGCATGAAACGGTCACATCGGTAAGTCCCGACCATTTTAATATGTGGAGACCCATGAGCGACCCGGATTTCCCTTGGACCGGACTGTTGTTCGGAGGAACCATTGTGGGTATCTGGTATTGGTGTACGGACCAATATATTGTACAGCGTACCTTGGCGGCCAACAATATTAAAATCGGTAGGCGCGGGGCCATTTTCGGGGCCTATCTAAAATTGATGCCCATTCTTATTTTCTTGATACCTGGTATCATCGCATTCGCACTGACCATACAAAACCCTGAGGTTTTTAGTGTGGACAGAGCTGACAGGGCATTCCCGATGTTGGTAAAGACCCTTCTTCCCGTTGGATTAAAAGGTTTGGTCGCAGGTGGTCTTATGGCTGCACTGATGAGCTCATTGGCATCCGTGTTCAATTCATGTTCCACGATTTTTACCATTGACATCTACAAAAAACTACGCCCAGAGAAATCTGAACGGGAATTGTTGACCATAGGTAAGATTGCCACGGGGATTATTGTGGTGCTCGGCATTATCTGGATTCCCATTATGGACAAAATCGGCGGAGGTGTCATGTACCAATACCTACAGAACGTACAATCGTATATTGCCCCTCCAGTGACCACGGTATTCTTACTTGGGATAATATGGAAAAGGGTAAACTCAAAGGCGGCCATTACCACTTTGTTTGCCGGACTGCTACTTTTGATAGTACGACTGGGCTCTGAGATATATTATCAGCCACAAATCGCTGCTGGCACTGAGGCCTCCGGTTTTCTGTTCCAGTTTGCCTCCGTAAATTTTGCGCACATGGCCATTTTTATGTTCATATTTTCTGTAATACTGTGTATTGCGGTCACTTTGGCCACTTCCCCACCCGACTATGCGACCATCAAAGGCCTATCCTTTGGTACACTGTCTCCAGAAGACCGTGTGAACTCCAAGGGCAGTTACAGTACCATCGATGTTGTGCTTTCGGTGCTCCTAGTGGTATTGGTCATTGGTATTCTATCCTACTTTACGGGATAAAACTCAAAAAATACAGCATGTAAAAAAGCCCCGGAATTCGGGGCTTTTCATTTTCATCATTTCTAAATCAATTATTGCATTTTCCCAAACTATTCGCACTTATAATTTGATTAATGACAAGAATTATCACTACACCCTATTTTTGAGGTGTTTACAGGCAAGTTTTTCATATCTTCAGAAGATTATTATTTCCAAGGAAATAAATGTAAGCTAATTCAATTTTAACCAATCCAACCTTAAATGACTTCAAAATGAAAATCAAACTTTTATTTGTCTCAATTTTATTGTCAACGGCCATGGGGATATCCCAGGAAAGTGTTGACTTAGACGCTATTGAAAAGATTAAAAACGAAGGATTCAACAACTCCCACATTGAAGCTATTGCTTTTAACCTGATTGATAAATCCGGGCCCCGTCTCAGTAACTCCGAGGGTTACAAAAGGGCCGCAAATTACGCCACAGAGCAACTAGCCGAATGGGGCTTGACCAATACAAATCTTGAGCCTTGGGGCGAATTTGGAAAAGGATGGGAAATACACAAAAGCTATGTGGCCATGACCAAACCCTATTACATGCCGTTTATTGCAGTACCCAAAGCTTGGACAACGAGCACCGATGGGGAAGTCAGCGGAAAAGTGGTCTTTGTGGATATCAGTTCCGAAGAAGATTTTGCAAAGTACAAAGGCACACTTAAAGGTGCCATTGTTGCCGTGAAACCTTCCGGAGATCAAGGCCCTACTTTTGAACCGGATGCCGTTCGTTTTACAGAAGAGCAGCTCAAAGAAATGGAGCAACCCGAAGAGCCTAGAGGAGAAAGAACCCCAGAGCAAGAGGAAAGACGAAAAAGATGGATGGCCATGAGGGAACTCAACCAAAAAATAGGGACCTTCCTTAAAGAAGAAGGAGTCGCTGTGATTTTAAAAGGTGCCAGAGGTATGGAAGGCACCCTGTTTACCAGTGGAGGAAGAGGCTACTTAAAAGACACTCCAGAAAGTGTGAGTGAAATAGAAGTTGCACCCGAACATTTGAACCTACTGGCCCGTTTGGATTCAAATGGTGTTCCTATTGAAGTGGAAGCGGAAATCAAAACCTCTTTTGATGAATCGGACCTTCAAGGTTACAATGTCATCGGGGAGATCCCGGGTTCTGACAAAAAACTGAAGTCTGAAATTGTGATGATGGGTGGACACTTGGATTCATGGCATGGTGCTACCGGAGCAACGGATAATGCCGCCGGATGCATCGTAATGATGGAAGCTGCAAGAATTTTAAAGGCAACGGGGCTCAACCCAAAACGCACTGTTAGAATTGCGCTATGGGGCGGAGAGGAACAAGGACTTCATGGATCAAGAAACTATGTGAAAAACCACTTTGGGGATCGAGAGACCATGGAACTGACCAAGGAACAGGAAAAAGTTTCCGCTTATTACAATATTGACAATGGAACAGGTAGAATCAGAGGGATTTATTTGCAGGGCAACGACAAGGTAAAACCCATTTTTGAAGAATGGTTCAAACCGTTTGACAGCATTATTGACAATACCACATTGACTATCCGCAATACGGGCGGCACGGACCATTTAGGGTTTGATGCCATTGGCATACCTGGTTTTCAGTTCATACAAGACCCTATTGAATATAGAACCAGAACGCATCATACCAATATGGACACCTATGAGCGTCTTGTGATTGATGATCTAAAACAAATGGCGGTCATTGTGGCTTCCTTTGTTTACAATACCGCCCAACGGGAAGAGAAGCTACCAAGGGAGCCGTTAGAAACAGGCACAGATTAACTCAATGCACCTAAAATGAAGTGTTTTAAACCTGTAAATCCATGGATCTACAGGTTTTTTTTATTTACCCATCATATTTGCTACAACATTAAAAAGCACCCTGAATTTTCTATGATTCTGATTGAAAATCATCTACATCCCTCAAAGAAAATTTTGTAATTTTATTTGAGGTAAAATCGGTTTCTCGGTCATGGCCAGTACCCTCTTTAAATAGTAAATGAACCCCAATCAACACAACATTTTCAAGCTGATTCGTAAAATAATCCGATCAGTTGATATTGACAGTAAGCGTATCGAAAAAGAATTCGGAGTTAGCATTCCACAATTGCTAACGCTTCAATTTTTGGACACCCAAGAAGATTTCAAGGCAACTTCCACCCAGGTCAAAAATCATTTGGAGTTGAACGCGAGCACGGTAACTGGCATCATCAATCGGTTACTATCCAAAGGGCTGATCGTAAAAACCCCCAACCCTAATGATGGCCGCGGCTATTTCATAGTTTTAACTGCAAAAGGAAGCCATCTTCTCAAAAAATCCCCCGTTACTTTACAAGAAACAGTCTCCAAAAAAATTGAATCCTTATCGCCAGAGGAAACAGATACCCTTTATAAAGGAGTTGGGCTGTTAATCCATCTGCTCGAAGCTGAAAACTTGGATGCAGCTCCCCTAATTACATTATGTGACGACCTTTCCAAAAATCAATAATACGATATTGATTGAATATCCTCAGTAGTATCGGATATCCTCATGGGTTTTTACTGATTTGACATCAAATTACTTTCTACTGAAACTATTTTCTATAAATTTGGACTTTCTTAACAAAAAATATTGTTAAATGAAGTTTATTGAAAAAATTGCCTTGTTGACATTCTTCTCTGCTGCCTTTGCAGTAAACGTGAATGCTCAAGAACGGAAAATCACAGGAAATGTAGTAGATAGTGACGGAATTCCATTAGCAGGGGCCAACGTTATCGAATACAACACCACAAACGGAACCATTACGGATTTTGATGGAAACTTTACCATAACGTTATCTTCAGAGAACCCAAAATTACAAGTAAGCTATGTAGGCTTTGAAACAAAAGTCATAGATGTTGGTGATGAAAGTAATTATTCCATTCAATTGGATTTTGCAGCTCAATTGGATGAAGTGGTCGTAACGGCACTTGGTGTAAAACGTGAGGAAAAAGCCTTGGGATACTCCGTGCAAAAACTTGCTACGGACGAAGTGGCCAAAGTGAAGGCCACCAATTTTACCGACAACTTGGCCGGTAAGGTCTCCGGGGTATTCATTACTGGCTCCTCGGCCGGACCTTCCGCCTCCTCCAATATCAATATACGTGGCGCAGCATCCCTTTTGGGCAACAACCAACCCTTGTTCATTGTCAATGGTATGCCTATTACCAATGATTTGTACAGCTTTGATGACGGACTCAACGGCTCTTCCACAATCGATTTTGGTAACGCCGCCCAGAACATCAACCCTGATGACATAGAATCGGTAAACGTACTGAAAGGACCCGCAGCATCTGCCCTTTATGGTGCCAGAGCAGCAGATGGAGTTATTTTGGTCGAGACCAAAACAGGTCAAAATGCCAAAGGATGGGGTGTTGAAATCAATAATACAACAACCTTTTCCTCCATATTGAAAATGCCAGACTTCCAAGACGAATATGGATTTGGAGGTGGAGGTAAATACTCCTACTTCGACGGCACCAACTACATCGGTGAGAATGAATATTATGAAGCCTACGGTGAAAACTGGGGTCCTCGAATGAATGGACAGTTGATCAAACAGTTCAACTCGAACGGAGAGGCCGTGCCCTTTACCCCTGCCCCTGATAATGTGAGGGACTTTTACCGCATGGGGTCATCCGTCATCAACAATATCGCCATCAATAATTCCACGGAAGATTCTGATTTTCGATTTTCCTACACTCGATTGGACAAAGAAGGTATCATGCCCAACACCAACCTTAAAAGGAACACTTTTCAGGTAAGTTTGGGAAAATCCATGTTCGATGACAAATTGCAATTTAGGACCAACGCCATTTACGTAAACTCCTTTTCGGACAACATCCCCAATTCTGGTTACGATGAATCATCATCCGTGCAATATGGATGGTTATGGTACCCTAGACAAGTAGAAATCGGAGATTTGAGACAATATTGGGAACCCGGACAAGAAGGAGTTCAACAACGTTACGTAGAAAAAAGTTGGGTAAACAACCCTTGGTTCATCATTAATGAAAACACCAATGCCTTCCGAAACAACCGTATTATCGGGAACATAGAGTTGAACTATGAGTTTACCGACCAGTTCTCCATGCGCTTTAAGTATGGTGGGGATGTATTGAGTGAAAGACGTCAATACAGAAGAGCTCCTTCAACCAAAGCAGTATTGCTGGGTAGTTATCGTGAAGATGAAATTACCTTTTCCGAATCCAACGCCGAATTATTGCTCTCGTACAGTAGTGATCGTCAAAACGGTTCCGATTTCCAATACGACATTAAATTGGGAGGAAACATCATGAGGCAACGTGCCAACTTTTTGGTGGCCAACAACCCTCAGTTAAAATTGTTCGGAACGGACGATAGCATCTATACCTTGGCCAATAACCGCTCAGGTGTATTGACCGAATCACAAAAAACCAGAGTGGGCATCAACAGTGTATTTGGTGTAGCTACTTTTTCCTATAAAAACTACTTGTATTTAGATGCAACCGCGAGAAACGACTGGTCCAGCACTTTGGTAGACCCGGAGGCTGGCAACGATGAGTCCAGCTTCTCATTCTTTTACCCATCAGTATCTTTCAGTGCCATTATTTCAGAAATGGCCGACCTTTCAAGCACGCCGATTTCTTTCTTGAAATTCAAGGCCAACTATGCTGAGGTAGGTAATGGTGCTCCGCCTTATGCATTTGGTACCACATTTACTCCACAAGCGGCATTTGGTGGAAATTCAGTGTTCACGGCAAACCGTACAGTCACTGACCCCAACCTTACCAACGAGCGCACACGGGCCTTTGAAGTTGGTGCAGACCTTCGTTTTTGGAACAACAGACTGCGATTGGATGCCACATATTACAACATGTTGAGTTTTGATCAGGTAATCCGCCTGCCCGTTGCCAGTACCAGTGGTTACGACTTTAGTTTGACGAATGGCGGTTCCATCAGAAACAAAGGTATTGAGGTGCTGCTGAGCGGAATCCCCGTACAAAATGAAGACTTTACTTGGGAAGCCACCTTGAACCTTGGTCATAACAGAGCCGTTGTGGAAAGCCTACCGGATATTGTTACCAGCGGAAGGTATTCCGTGGTAGCGGATTTATACCCAGGTGATGAAGGAGGTTCCGATTTGGAATTTGTTGCCGAAGAAGGAAAACCTTTTGGTCAACTATACGGATTAGGCTTTGTAAGACACCCTGAAACAGGCGAGATCGTTCACCAGAACGGACTACCGATGATGACCCAGGAAAAGGTTTCTGCCGGTACGTATCAACCTGATTTACGAGTAGGTCTTCAAAACACCTTTAGTTACAAGAACTTTGATTTTGGATTTTTGTTCGATGGACAATTCGGAGGTAAAATCTACTCTAGATCTCACGCTTTGTACAACACAGGAGGTACCATTACCAATAATGATGACCCCAATCTATCTCTATCAACATTGGATGGAAGACAATCCTATTCTGTTTCCTATGACGGAGCCGGAGAACCCGTTTATACCTTAGAAGATGCAGGAGGTGGCGTTGTTGGCCCTGGTTTGAACTGGGAAGATACCAATAACGATGGTCAAATAGATTTTGATACCGAAGTATCCGAAAACGATGTGGCCATACAGCCAGGGGGAATAGGCTACGCCGGTTATTTTTACAATTACTATGGAAACGGGTTCAACCGAGATAATATCGAGGCCGCAACCTACGATGCCACCTATGTAAAATTGAGAGAAGTCAGCTTGGGCTATAGCATACCGAAATCTTTCTTGGATAAACTGGGAATTGTAAGCGCAAGAATCGCTTTGGTCGGAAGAAACCTTCTTTTATTTTCCGATGTACCCACTATTGATCCAGAAACATTCTCCATTAGAAATGGAGTGTTCGTCCCAGGTTACGAAAGTCAGCAGATATTCTCTACGAGAAATTATGGGTTTACCGTAAATCTATCCTTCTAAAAAATTGCTAAAATCACAAATGAAAAAATGATGATTAAAAAACTTAGTTTAACCACAATACTTTCAATGCTGTTGCTTACGGCATGTGAAGATTTTGAAGACTTTAACAATAATCCCAACGAACCCACAAGTGTTACTTCGGATGTATTGTTGCCAGGAGTTATACGATCTAGTGTGAACACAACCCAAGATGCTTCCTTTCTAGTTGGAAACAATGCCGCCCAATTGACGGCAAAGACCCTTCGTTTGGAGGTGGATGCCTACACATGGAATGCATTCCCAACATACTGGGAGGGTTGGTACAATAGTTTGACGGATTTGGAAATCATTGAAAACCAAGCCATCGAAAACGGCAATCAAGCCTTGGAAGGCGCCAGTATTGTGCTGCGCTCTTGGATTTTTGAGAATATAACAGACGCCTACGGCAACGTACCATATTTTGAAGCCACCAAAGGTGCAGAATTGAATTTCACACCCAGTTACGATGACCAAGAAGCCATTTATATGGATTTGCTCTCTGAACTGGAAAGGGCAGACCAGCTTTTGGCCAGCAATTCAGGTAGTATAGAAGGAGATATTTTATTGAACGGGGACATTTCCAAATGGCGAAAATTTGGAAACTCCTTACGTCTTCGACTGCTCATGCATGCCAGCAATCAATTAGCCGACGTAGGTTCCAGATTCCAATCCATTGTAAACGAAGGAAACATTATTTCCAGTAATGATGACAATGTGACTTTGACCTATACAGGATCTTTCCCTAATGAATACCCTTTGGTTCCTCTTAAAACAGGGGATTTTGATGCTGTTGCCATTGCAGATGCATCGGTCAATGTAATGCAAGGGTACGACGACCCGCGCCTTTTGCGATACGCCAGACCCAATAACGAAGATTTCGAAACCGACCCGACTATTATTGGAGCTTTTAACGGTCTTGGGGAAGACTGCCCTAAAAGTGGGGCCTCACGTCTGGGAGTCCAATACTTTAACTATCCAGATTTGACCCAAGCAGCCGATTTGGACTTGCAAATTGCCGAAGGAATCGTGATGACCTATTCCGAAGTGGAATTTTTACTTGCCGAAGCCGCAGCAAAAGGATGGATTGCCGACGATGTCGAGACACATTACCGAAATGGCATTCAATCATCCATGGCATACCATAATGTGGATCTAGACCCATTCGGATGGGCCAGTTTTGATGATTTTTATACCAATTCAGGTGTAGCTTATTCCACAACCACCGATATCTGGGAGCAAAAGTGGTTAGCCCTGTTCTTCCATGGCATAGAGCCTTATATAGAGGTAAGGCGTTGGTATTTTGAATCGGGCAACTCATTTGATGGCATACCCTTTTTGGAGGCAAGTTGCGGCAATTCCAACAATGACCAGCTACCATTGAGGTTTCTATATCCTGGTGAAGAGCAATCATTGAACATAGACAATTATCAAGAGGCCGTTGAAGCCCTCGGGGGCTCCGACAGTCAAAATGCGACCACCTGGTTGGTTGAATAAATCATTAAAAAATGCTGTTTTTTAAAGCAGCATTTTTTTTATTCAGGCAATTTCACTATCCTCTGACGCTTAAACACCAATATCAATGGCCAAAAAAGGAGAAAAAAAGTATTTTGACATTCACGCCCCAGTATTTTATCCAGCTGCCATCATTGTTCTGGCCACTATACTGGTTTCCTTTTTTTACAGTGAATCATTGGTGGAGTCCTTTGCATTTTTCCAGGAAAAAACCTCGGAATATGCAGGTTGGTTCTTTATCCTCTCCATGAACATTTTTGTGGTGGCCGCATTGTGGTTCGCTTTCAGCAAATTTGGAAAAATCAGATTGGGAGGACCCAAGGCACGGCCCCAATTTTCCACTTTTTCGTGGTTTTCCATGCTATTCTCTGCTGGTCTGGGCATAGGTTTGATGTTCTACGGCGTAGCGGAACCCATGTTTCATTATGGCAACCCTCCCCTACCCGTTGATTCTGTAGCGGAAAGAGCGGAAAATGCGATGCTCTTTACCTTCCTACATTACGGATTCCATGGCTGGGCTCCCTATGTGATCATTGGATTGGCTTTGGCATTTTTTACCTTCAACAAAGGGTATCCACTTACAATCAGTTCCTTGTTCCGCCCACTGATTGGAAACAAAGTCAATGGTTTTTGGGGACACCTTATTGATGTGCTTGCGGTAATCGCCACGCTTTTTGGCCTCGCCACCACTTTGGGAATCGGGGTGCAACAAATCGGTTCGGGTTTGGAATATCTATTTGGTATTGAAAACACTACAAAAACACATATTACACTCATCATTTGCATCACGTTGGCAGCCACGACCTCGGTAGTATTTGGATTGGACAAAGGGGTACGTTTTTTAAGTGTGGTCAACATGCGCTTGGCACTGCTCTTCCTGATTTTCATCTTGTTCATTGGCCCTACTTCCTTCATCATGGATGGCCTCATACAAAATGTCGGTAATTATTTGAACTCCTTGATCAAGGTTGGTACCTGGGCAGAAACATATCAGGATAATAATTGGCAGCATAGCTGGACTGTGTTCTATTGGGCCTGGTGGATCAGTTGGTCTCCGTTTGTGGGCATGTTCATAGCACGCGTATCAAAAGGCAGAACCGTAAAAGAATTTATATTGGGCGTTCTATTGGTACCGTCCCTGTTGGTCTTTGTTTGGATGTCGGTTTTTGGTGGAGCCGCCATTTTTGTGGAATCGCAAGGTTTGGCCCCCATAGCACAAAGCGTATCAGATGACCTTTCCACAGCATTGTTCGTGCTTCTGGAAGAATTCCCTTTATCGTCCATTACCTCGTTCATTGGGATTATCCTGGTTACCATTTTCTTTGTAACTTCATCAGATTCAGGTTCTTTGGTCATCGACAGCATTACATCTGGCGGAAAACTGGATGCCCCTGTGGGACAACGTATATTCTGGGCATTGCTGGAAGGTGGTGTTGCTGCGTCGCTTTTGTTTGCAGGAGGATTAAAGGCATTACAATCTGCTGTGATTTCCGCGGGACTTCCATTTGCCATTATTATCTTGCTTATAATTTACTCTCTGGCCCGCGAGTTTACCAAGACCACCCATAAAATATGGTTGAAGGCCAAGGAAAAGGAACAGCAGGCTTATTTGGAGCAACTGAAAAACATTATCAATTCTGAAGACGATGAAGATTGACAAACTATTTATAGGCCTGGATTTGTCCAAATATGACAACGCCTGCATAGAGAACGCCTATTATCTGCTTACACACATTGCAACCATTGAAACCGTGGTGCTCTACCACAACATAAAGTTTGATTTCATAGGCGAGCTTGATGAATTCACAGCATTGAGCAGTGGTCAATTGAGGGAGAAAATCCTAAAGCACATCAAAAAAAACTATGTCCCGATGTTCCAAGAACATGCGGACAAAGTGATACCCACCGTAACGGACGATAACAGCACCATAAACGCCATCAAAAACCAATTGCCCTACAATACGAGTTCCACCCTCTTTCTTTTTGGCAGCAAATCACAGGAAGATGGCACAGGGGATGTGCCCATGAAAACGGTATCCCTGAAAATGTTCAATTCCCCAGCATTGTTTTGTCCCATACCTGCCAAAACACCTTACAGGACATTATTCGCGGCCATCGACCTGAAAACAAAGGGTAGTGACAAAAATGTAATTGCCTGGGCAAACAATTTCAGGGAATATTTTCCCAAATTGGAAGTTACGGGCGTTTATGTGAATGAGACACCCATTGCCTATTTCCCGTATATTGAAAAAGAGGACGATGAAATCGCGGATGAATTATGGCATAACTGTGAAGCCAAGTTCAAAAAATTGACGGAAAACCATAAAAAATACGTAAAAGAATGGGAGTTTAAGCTTTTGAAAGGCAAAGGAGTGGTTCAAAACTTGAAAAAAGCCATCAAAAAAGAAAAACCCAATTTATTGATAGTGGGTAGGAATTCCACCTTTTTACGAAACACCAATATCTACGGAAGTACAACCAGAAAGCTATTGATGAGCGCCCCAAAAGTGCCTGTTTTGGTAATCTGATCAGAGTTCCCGGATTTTTATATCTCGGAACCAGCTCTCAAAGTACCAATATTGCAATGCTATTTTGCCTTCGGTAGTTTTACCAAACTCTGGATATTTGGAAAAATGAGTTCCAGCGATTTCTTCTTTCCATTCGGGTAAGCTCAAATCTTTCTCCGCGGTCAGGACACCATTGAGGTAGAACTCAATTTTGCCATCCACCTGCTTTATCCTGGTCTTGTTCCACTCGCCCTGTTTCATCTCAACATTGTTCTGTTGGGGCAAGAATACGTAAAGACAGCCTGGTCGCTTCTCGGGCACATCGTAATCCATGTGGTCCGCACCCAATATTTGGTACTCCGGTCCACTTTGCCATGCAGTGGGCACTTGTGGCAATTCCTGCACATTGATGAAGATTCCACTATTACCATTTCCAGAAATCTTCCACTCCAAGGTCAATTCGTAATTTTCGTAAGCATTATCAGTTACCAAATCACCTGCTGTCAAGGATTCATCATTGGCGTTGCTGTGCAAACTACCATCCACCACTTCCCAAACCGATTCAGCATCTGGTTCATTGTAAAGGTGCCATCCGTTCATGGTTTCCCCATCAAAAAGTAGCTTCCAACCTTCTTCCTTTTCCACATCCAACAATTGGTTGTGGGTAGCGTTTGCAACAGCTTCTTTTTTAGTTCTCCAAGTAGTTGTATCGTCTTTCTTCTTCTCGGTTTTACAGGATGCCAATATGATCAGGGCAAGTATGCATCCAGTGATTTTTTTATACATGTGAAGTATCGTTTGTTTTGTAGTGCAGTGGTTAAAGATAGAAAAAGTATCCGACCTTCACTATTGGGAGATTCATTCAAGTCGTTTTCAATCAAGGTGACCTAAGTCACTTTGGAAAAGAACGGGTTTTTATAAATTGCAGATATTAATTTT
>CETR01135746.1_pt1 | contig 31703 bp, 27 predicted proteins | sample 531281 | NCBI WGS metagenome assembly CETR01 (sample SAMEA2622568, study PRJEB7988) | marine metagenome | biome: marine biome (ENVO:00000447); feature: mesopelagic zone (ENVO:00000213); material: "saline water (ENVO:00002010), including plankton (ENVO:xxxxxxxx)" | depth 696 m
AGTAATTATATGATATATCGCTAAAGATTATAAATTATCCATGTGGTTATTATCACATGGATAATTTTTTTTATAATTTACGTCTAAAGGGTAAAAAAATAGTTCAATGCAGTTAAAGCGAGTTGTAGTTACTGGAATGGGAGCGTTAACGCCCATCGGTAACAATTTGGAAGCTTATTGGGAAGGACTACGGACCGGTAAGAGCGGTTCTGCCCCCATTACTTATTTCGACACCGAGAAATTTAAGACAAAGTTTGCTTGCGAGCTTAAAGGGTACGATCCTTCCGATTTTTTCGATCGTAAGGAAGCCAGGAAATTGGACAGATTTGCCCAATATGCCTTGGTATCTTCCGACGAAGCCATAGCGGACTCTGGAATAGACTTGAACGTAGTGGACAAGTTTAGGGTAGGTGTTGTATGGGGAGCAGGAATAGGCGGATTGGAAACTTTCCAGAATGAAGTGATAGGGTATGCCGAAGGTGATGGCACCCCTCGTTTCAATCCTTTCTTTATTCCTAAAATGATTGCCGATATAGCACCAGGAAACATATCCATAAAACATGGATTTATGGGACCTAACTACACTACGGTTTCTGCATGCGCCTCTTCGGCCAATGCTATGATCGATGCGCTCAACTATATTCGTTTGGGCCATTGCGACGTTATCGTAACGGGAGGTAGTGAAGCTGCAGTGACCATCGCCGGTATGGGTGGATTCAATGCCATGCATGCACTATCCACCAGAAATGAAAGCCCTGAAACCGCATCCAGACCTTTCGACGCCACACGGGATGGATTTGTATTGGGAGAAGGCGGTGGAGCTTTGATTCTTGAGGAATACGAACATGCCAAAGCCCGTGGCGCAAAAATATATGCCGAGGTCTTGGGTGGAGGATTGTCCAGTGATGCCTATCACATGACAGCACCCCATCCAGAAGGTATCGGAGTGGTTCAAGTAATGAAAAATTGTTTGGACAATGCAGGACTTAAACCTGAAGACGTTGATGCTATCAATACACATGGAACTTCCACGCCACTAGGAGACGTAGCTGAGCTCAAGGCCATTTCCAAAGTGTTCGGAGACCATGCAAAGGAAATCAACATCAATTCCACCAAATCCATGACAGGGCACTTATTGGGTGCAGCTGGAGCCATTGAAGCCATTGCTTCCATTTTGGCCATGGAACATAATTTGGTGCCTCCAACCATCAACCATAGTACGGTTGATGAGCAAATAGATCCTTCGTTGAATTTGACCTTGAACAAGGCACAAGAACGTGAGGTAAAAGTGGCCATGAGCAATACATTTGGCTTTGGAGGGCACAATGCATGTTTGGTTTTCAAAAAAATAGGATAGTTTTGTAACATGAAACTTACCTCCAAAATATTCAATTCCCATCCGAGCACGGATGGGGATTTTTTTTTGGGTATGAAAAGAATTCTCGGATTTAAACCCAAGAATCTGGAAATCTACAAAACAGCATTCCTGCACAGGTCCATGAATAAAAAGGATGCAGAAGGCAATCCGGTCAACTACGAGCGTTTGGAATTTTTGGGCGACTCTATGTTGGGGACCATCATTTCAAAATATCTGTACAACGAAGTTCCTGAAGGAGATGAGGGCTATCTTACAAAAATGCGTTCCAAGGTGGTCAGTAGAAAGCACTTGAACGAACTGGGTAAGGATTTGGGACTGTTGAAGTATGTGGAAAGTAGGATTCCCAAAGAACATTTCGGGGAAAATATTCACGGGAATGTATTTGAAGCCCTAGTGGGAGCGATCTATCTGGATAGGGGCTATGCCTACTGCGAAAAGTTTATAGATGATCGGGTAATAGAACCGTATGTGGACATTGAGCAGCTCGAGGGCAAGGTCATCAGCTATAAGAGTTTGGTGATCGAATGGTGCCAGAAAGAGAAAAAACCTTTCAATTTCAATGTGTATGAGGACACCGGCAATGATGAGCTGAAACATTTTGCTGTAAAACTTACCATTGGGGACAGAATGCTCGCCAAGGCAAGAGCAACATCAAAGAAAAAAGCAGAGGAAAAGGCATCCAAACGAGCCTATTTTGCATTGCAGAACAAGATTGAAAACAAGTAACTTTAAATAATGGTAAACTCAAACGTTTTCGCTTGTTTTAGAAGTGTATTGTTTTGTATAAACTAGGCATTCAATTGGATTAAGCCTATATTTACCGTTCGTGTTATGGGCATGTTAACAACGCATAAGATATCGGCAGACCTCTACGATGATGGTTTTTCTCTTATCGCCATACACAGTAACTTGGAAGATTATGCCATTACCTATGCCATAAATTCCACCTGTGGGCTGTACTTAAAACGTATGGAAAAAGACCTGCATCTGGACGATCAAATGTCTTTCTCCGTATTTGATTGGGACGATGAGATAAACGATGAATACTGGACGCTGATTTCGAACAAGTGCGAAGTTGAGGAAGAGGTTCCTTCATTGGGACTTTTTGAGAACAATATTTCCAAGAGAACCGATTACCTAGTGAGAGAGCGTAAGGAAGTGGACTATTTTTTGAAGGTTGATGCAGCGGATGAAACCATGTTTGCCCAAAAAATAAAATCCATAAACCAAATAGCCAAGGTAATTACCGCATATCCATTGGACACGACAAACTTAAAATCAAAAAGAAATTTAATCTTTTAAAAATGCCAACTAGAAAGAAGACTAAAATTGTAGCGACCCTGGGGCCCGCCACCAGTAAAAAGGAAGTTCTTAAGGAAATGATCCTGGCCGGTGTGGATGTGTTTAGAATCAATTTTTCCCACGCTGCTTACGAAGATGTTGCCGAACGAATCAAAATGATAAGGGAGCTCAATGAGGAGTTGGAAATCAACACAGCCATACTTGCCGATTTACAAGGCCCTAAACTAAGGGTCGGTGTAATGGGCGGTGAGGCCATAGTTTCCCCTGGGGATGAAGTTACTTTTGTTACAGGAGAGCCTTTTGAGGGCACGGCCGAAAGAGTATACATGAACTACCAAAGTTTTCCAAGGGATGTAAAAGCCGGAGAACGAATTTTGCTGGATGATGGAAAGCTGATTTTTGAAGTGAAATCAACCAATGGAGATAATGAGGTGGTAGCTACGGTTATTCAAGGAGGTCCCTTGAAATCCAAAAAAGGGGTAAACCTTCCGAACACGAATATTTCTTTGCCAGCTCTTACCAAAAAGGACATTAAGGACGCCATTTTTGCCATTGGACAAGACGTTGACTGGATTGCATTATCGTTTGTGCGCCATGCACAAGATTTATATGATCTCCATAACTTGATCAAGGAGCACACAGAGCACAAAATCCCTGTGATTTCCAAAATCGAAAAGCCGGAAGCGCTGGAAAATATAGACGAAATCGTTAAGGCCTCGGACGGACTTATGGTGGCTCGTGGCGACTTGGGTGTGGAGATACCGGCACAAGAAGTTCCATTGGTTCAGAAAAAATTGGTTTTGAGTGCCAAAAAAGGTAGAATTCCAGTAATCATAGCCACCCAGATGATGGAAACCATGATTACCAGTTTAACCCCAACAAGAGCTGAGGTTAATGACGTGGCCAATTCCGTAATGGACGGTGCCGATGCTGTAATGCTTTCTGGGGAAACCTCTGTTGGTAACTATCCCGTGCAGGTAATTGAGAAAATGGCAAGCATAGTAACGAGCGTTGAAAATTCCAGCTTGATCAAAGTGCCTCAGAACCCACCACATATTCGTACCAAAAGATATATTACCAAGTCAGTTTGTTACCATGCGGCCCTTATGGCCAACGAAATCTCCGCAAAGGCCATTTCCACATTGACCAATAGTGGATACACCGCTTTCCAGATTTCAGCTTGGAGACCGGCTGCACATATTTTGGTGTTTACATCGAATAAAAGAATATTGACCCAGTTGAACCTTTTATGGGGCGTAAAAGCATTCTATTACGATAAATTTGTGTCTACGGACCAAACTATTGAAGATGTGAACCAGATAGCCTGCAAAAAAGGATTCCTCGACGTGGGAGATATGCTAATAAGCCTGGCGGCCATGCCTATCAAGGAAAAAGGGATGGTAAACACCTTGCGTGTAACAGAAATAGAAAGCTGTAATTTCTAACAGTTTTTAATCAAAAAAATTTAAAAGGCGTACATTTTTTATGCACGCCTTTTTTATTGGCCCAAAATAGGAAGAAAGGCCGTCTATATTGTAAGTAAGGATGGCCAAGAGGGACTAATGGCTCAACAACCGAGCAATTTATTCATGAGACACGAGTACAACGATTCCAGGTTAGGGGCCATTTTAGGGTTTACAGATGATATCAAAAGGGATGAGGAACGATTCTCCATAACCTCCAGGACCATCAAATTTTTGTGGAATAGGAACAATTGCCCACTAACCATTCAGATAGATGGAATGGATTTGGAATTGTTGCCCGACCAAATGATTACCGTAACCTATCTACAGTATGTTTCCTATGTTCAAACCCATTTGCCGCTATCGGCCATACTTTTCAACAGGGAGTTTTATTGTATATCAGATCATGATAGTGAGGTGTCTTGTAATGGAATCCTGTTTTTTGGAACACAGGACATCCCGATCATTACCATTCCACAGGAACAATTGAGCAAGTTCAATCTATTGCACGATATGTTCATTGAAGAATTCTCCACACCGGACAATATCCAAGGCGATATGCTTCAAATGCTCCTCAAAAGATTGATTATCATGAGCACGCGTTTGGCCAAGGAACAACTCATTGTAAAAACACTTGGGAACGAACAAATTGATACCATCCGAAGATTCAACTTTTTGGTGGATATGCATTTTAAGACAAAACGCAAGGTGGGGGATTATGCTGATTTGCTGCACAAGTCACCCAAAACACTTTCCAACCTTTTTGCGATCTACAATCAAAAATCCCCCCAACAGATCATTCTGGAGCGAATTGCTTTGGAGGCCAAGCGACTTATCAACTTCACGGACAAGCAAAATCAGGAAATAGCCTTTGAACTTGGCTTTAACGACCCTGCTCATTTTAGTCGTTTTTTTAAAAAAATGACCCAAATGACCCCGTCGGAATACCGTGAAAACCTGCTTTTGGTGGCCTAAGGGAAAATTGGTCAAGCCGTCGGGAAATCCTTCCTAACACCCACCCCTCTTTTGGGGGCATCTTTGCCCTGTAATTAAAAAACAGATAAAAGATGAAACCCACGGAAAAATCCATTTTCAATCTCATTGAGATTTTCAGAACATCACAGAAAACCGATGCGCCTACCGTAACGGTTTCGGAACACTGTGAGCAAAAGTACCATCACGATTTCTATTGTGATGCAGAGCAACCTTTTGTACAGACGTATTAATCCATTTAACAACAATTCATATTAAAAATTACAATTATGAGCACAATCAATGTACCTAAAAGAGAAGAAGTAAGTGCGGCCAATCAGGCTATTTTTGACAACTTGGAAAAAGCAGTGGGCTTTGTTCCCAACCTTTTTGCCACCTATGCCCATTCAGAAAATGCCTTGGGTAATTATTTAGGCCTTTCCAATGCCAAAACTTCATTGAAGGCCAAGGAAAAAGAAGTCGTGAATTTGGCAGTGAGCCAAGTGAACAACTGTATCTATTGTTTATCCGCACACACTGCTATTGGAAAAATGAACGGTTTTACGGATGAGCAGATTTTGGAATTGAGAGCGGGCAAAGCCTCTTTTGATGCGAAATTGGATGCTTTGGCAAAATTGGCCAAAAACATTACGGAAAACAGGGGTGCAACAGACGAACAAGTGGTAGATGATTTCTTCGCTGCAGGATGGACCAAGGAAAACCTCATTGATACTATCGTTTTAGTGGGAGATAAAACCATCTCCAACTACGTACACAGCACTACAAAAGTCCCTGTTGATTTTCCAGTGGCACAACCCTTGGAAGCTGTAGGAGCCTAATGAAAATTTAGGTAATAAATATCAACATTACTGATATGAATGTCACATCGGGCGCAGTCGAGTCGTTTTGTCAAAACAAGGCATACATAGTTCTCGACTGCTCTCGAACTGACATTTTCCTTTATTTCAACTCCACATCTTGGTACAGTGCAGGGGCTATACTTTTGGCCATAAAAATGGGCCAGTCGTTTTTAAACAAATGGCTTTCGGTAACGGCACTTTCGTACAAAAGATAAAGTCCTCCCGATATTTTTTCCGTTTCCGCTTTGGACAAATTGGAAATGGTATCGCCTACAATCTCACCCAAAAAAAGGAGCAGTTCCTTTTTTTGTTGCTGAATCACGTTAAGAATCATGGTTTGGTCCGGAGATAATTCCCCTAATGTCTTAAGCCCCCAACAGCCCTGAAAATTCTCTTCGAGGTACATGTCCCGTAACAAATCAAAAATGGCCAATAGTTGGCTCCTGCTTTCATTTCTGTCTTCAACATAGCTTTTAAGCCTGTCCATGAAAGCACTGTGACGCTGATTCAGATAAGCCACACAGATATCCTCCTTGGATTTAAAATGACTGTACAGCGTGGCTTTTGCTATATCGCATTTGTTTATGATTTCGTTGACCCCCGTTGAATTATATCCTTGGGAATAGAAAAGATCTCCCGCTGAGGATATGATGTGCTCGTGCAATTTATTTCGTTGCATAAAATCAGTAAGAATAGAGTTAATGGTGGTCGATGGCATTACAAAGTAATAAAGAAATATTGGGCCGAGCAATTAAACAGATACCCTGATGACGGTAAAACCAACTTTTTTAGATTAAAAAGGGGTGTTTTTTCTTTAGGAAGAAAGCTTTTTCCTAAGCTAACTGTTTAAAATGGTGTTTGTTGCAAACAATTTCCTATATTGTATTGTTCATTATTATCAATCAAATTAAAACACTACCTAAATGAAAAAGTTACTTCTGGCCTCTATTGTGGGCCTTTTGTCCTGCTCCGTGGGCTTTGGACAAGGATTTCAGTTTAAAGCAGATGACATTGACATCGATTACAAAAAGTATACACTTAAAAACGGCCTTACGCTCTTGGTTCACGAGGACCATAAAGCACCCATTGCGGCGGTAAACGTTTGGTACCATGTAGGATCAAAAAACGAAAAACCGGGGAAAAGTGGTTTTGCCCACCTTTTTGAGCATTTAATGTTCAACGGAAGTGAAAACTACAACACCGATTATTTCCAAGCTTTGGAAAGCATTGGGGGAACCGACCTAAACGGGACTACGAACAACGATCGGACCAACTATTTTCAGAACGTGCCTGTTTCCGCTTTGGATCAAGTGTTGTTTTTGGAATCTGACCGGATGGGGCACTTGTTGGGAGCCATTGACCAGGAAAAACTGGATGAACAGCGAGGCGTTGTTCAGAATGAGAAAAGACAAGGGGAAAACCAGCCTTACGGAATGCAGTGGGATTATTTGACCAAGGCCATGTACCCTAAAGGACATCCATATTCCTGGACCGTTATCGGCGAAATGGAAGATTTGAACGCAGCCTCATTGGAAGACGTTCAAGAATGGTTCAAATCCTATTACGGTGCTGCCAATGCGGTAGTTGCCGTGGCAGGGGATATTGATGCAGAAGAAGTGCATCAAAAAGTGATCAAGTATTTTGGTGACATACCCTCAGGCCCGACAGTGGAACGGCAAGAGGTAAACATTCCCAATAAGATTTACGATTCACGTCAAGAATACCAAGACCGTGTACCCGAGACCAGAGTGCTTTTTGCGTGGAACACACCTCCCTTTGGCTCAGAGGAAGACCTTCATTTTGATTTGATTTCCGCTATATTGAGCAGTGGGAAGAATTCAAGATTGTACCAAAAGTTCATCTACCAAGATCAATCGGCCAGTTCCGCGGTTTCTTTTCAATCATCCAGTGAAATTGCAAGCCAGTTTATCACGTATTTGAACGTGAAACAAGGAGAAGACCCAGCAAAGCTGGAGAAGGAACTGGAGGCCGAAATCGAAAGGTTTATCAAAGAAGGCCCCACAGTGGATGAACTCAAAAGGGTTAAGGCCAGTTACTTTGCCAGTTTCATCAAAGGATTGGAACGAATTGGTGGATTTGGAGGAGTCTCTGACATACTCGCTTCCAATCAAACGTATCACGGAGATGCATCCTACTACAAAACACAGTTGGAATATGTAGAAGAAGCTACTGCCGAAGACTTAAGGAAAACAGCGGAAAAATGGCTTAGCAAAGGAAAGCACATCTTGATTTGCCGACCATTTCCTGAATATGATATTGTAGAGTCCTCTGTAGACAGAAGCAAGTTGCCAGAACTAGGGACACCTAAAAGCTCCAAATTTCCGGAATTGCAGCGTATGCAACTCTCGAACGGACTCGATGTGGTATTGGCACAACGAAAAGGCGTACCTACGGTAATCATAAATTTGGTTGCGGATGCAGGATACAAGACCGATTATCTGTCCAGCCCCGGAACGGCAAGTTTGGCCATGAATTTGATGGATGAAGGGACCAAGGATATGACCTCTTTGGAAATAAACGAACAACTTCAATTGTTGGGAGCATCTTTGAGCACTTTCTCCAGTCAAGATGAATCCAATGTGTACATGAGTACCTTAAAACCAAGCTTGGATGCCAGTTTAGATCTGTTCATGGATGTGGTCCTCAACCCTGTTTTCCCTCAAAAGGAGTTTGATAGGTTACAAAAGGAGCAAATCAACAACATAAAACAAGAGAAATCCCAACCTATCGGCATGGCACTTCGGGTAATGAACAAATATCTTTACGGCGATGACCACCCATACAGCAACCCATATACTGGAACGGGTTATGAAGAAACTGTTTCTGAGTTGACCAGGGAAGATGTGGTCGAGTTCTACAACACTTGGTTCAAGCCCAACAACTCCACTTTGATCGTTACAGGAGATGTGGAAATGAGCGAGTTGAAATCCAAGTTGGAGAAAACATTGGGCAAATGGAAGCGAGGCGATGTGCCCACCATTACCTTCAACGAACCCAAGACCAATTCCAAGAACACACTGTATTTAATGAACCGACCAGAGTCCCAACAATCAGTGATTCTGGCAGGACATTTGACCGAAAAGTATGGCGATGTTTCTGAGATAGCCTTGGAACAAATGGTAAGTATTCTTGGAGGGGATTTCACTTCCCGAATCAATATGAATTTAAGGGAAGATAAACACTGGTCCTACGGAGCTGGAGGATTTGTACTTGGTTCCAAAGAGGAGCGCCCTTTTATCGTTTATGCCCCAGTGCAAACCGACAAAACGGCGGAATCCGTAACTGAGATAAGAAAGGAAATATCCGAGTTCACATCCACACGCCCCGCAACCAGTGAAGAATTGGAGAAAGTAAAGACCAATCAGGTGTTGAAACTTCCTGGTCAATGGGAGACCAATAGTTCAGTGAACAATTCGGTAAAAAATATAGTTCGTTATGATCTTCCGGATGACTACTATCAAAAATACGATCAGAACGTGAGGAACCTTTCCGTGGACGACATCAGAAAAGTGAGCAACGAAGTGGTACAGCCAGGAAAGGTAAACTGGTTTATGGTAGGAGATAGGGCCGAAATCATTGATAAGTTAGATGAACTTGGTTTTGACGACATCATAGAAATCGATGCCGATGGCAATCCCAAGAAACCTGCAGTAGAATCCGTGGAAACGGATATCAAAAATTAATTGAAGAGGTTGTCTGGAACATTTAAAAGTGTTGACTTTGTCAGTTCGAGCGCAGTCGAGAACGTATATTAGTTTTCGACTGCGATCAACCTTACAGACACAAAGCTTTCGGACAACCTTTTTTTAAAAATCAAATTTGAGCTGAACCAACACTGACTCTTTAGTGGGCTGTTCCTTTTCTTTTTCGGTGTTGAGGTTGGCCAGAGAAATACCCAATAACCTAACTGAGTTTTCCAAGGTGGATTGGTATAAAAGTTCCTTGGCCGTTTCCAGAATCAAATCTTTGCTGGCGATAAAATAGGGGAGGGTCTTACTTCGGGTCTGCAATGTGAAATCACTGTATTTAATTTTCAAAGTGACGGTTTTCCCGGCAATCTTTGATTTTTGAAGCCTTCTTTCCAGTTCGTTGGCAATGTTTTCCAACTTTTCAAGCATAAAGATTTCACTGCTCAAGTTTTCAAAAAAAGTACGCTCCGCCCCCACTGATTTGGGAATGCGATGCGGTTTTACACTGCTCAAATGGACTCCTCTTACCACATTGTAATAATGACCTCCGCTTTTTCCAAAATGCTGGTTGAGGAACTCCAATGATTTTCCTTTGAGGTCTTTTCCCGTAAAAATTCCCAAACGGTACATCTTTTCGGCAGTGACCTTGCCCACACCGTAAAATTTTCGAATGTCCAAGTTTTCCAAAAAATCAATCACTTCCTCTGGGTTGACCGTTTTCTGGCCATTGGGTTTGTTGTAGTCACTTGCGACCTTCGCAATGAACTTGTTTATGGATATTCCTGCAGATGCGGTCAAACCGGTTTTTTCAAGTATTTTTTGCCGTATTTCTTTTGCGATCAAAGTTGCTGATGGGTTCCCTTTTTTGTTTTCCGTCACGTCCAGATAGGCCTCGTCCAAAGAAAGGGGCTCCACTAAATCGGTGTATTCGAAAAAGATGCTTCGAATCTGTTGGGAGACTTCTTTGTAGCGATCAAACCGGGGTTTTACAAATATGAGGTCTGGACAATTTCTACGGGCAATGGAGCCTGCCATGGCGCTTCGCACCCCAAATTTTCGTGCCTCGTAGCTTGCAGCGGAGACCACGCCACGTTTGGACCCTCCCCCAACAGCAATAGGCTTGCCCTTTAGCTCTGGGTCGTCATGCTGTTCCACGGACGCATAAAAGGCATCCATGTCCACATGAATAATTTTTCTTAGGGGAAAATCAAAGTCCATTTTCAAATTTAGGGTATATTTAGTTTGATGGAACATTTGGAAATAGAACGGAAGTTTTTAGTAAAGTCGGACGCCTATAAAAAAAAGGCTACATCTCAGACCCGTATTGTACAAGGATTCTTGAATACGGACCCAGACAGAACCGTTAGGGTACGAATAAAAGGAAACAAAGGTTTTTTGACGGTAAAGGGAGCCAGCAACGAATCGGGCACTACACGATTTGAATGGGAGGCGGAAATCAACGCATCTGAAGCCACCAATTTAATTGACCTCTGTGAGGCGGGAATTTTAGAGAAAACACGGTTTGAAGTACCTTTTGGGAACCATGTTTTTGAGGTGGATGAGTTTCTGGGCGAAAACAAAGGACTTGTTTTGGCAGAAGTGGAACTCAAGCATGAAGAGGAGCGTTTTGAGAAGCCTGATTGGTTGGGCCTGGAAGTTACAGGTCAAGTGCAATATTATAATTCCCAGTTAAGCAAAAAGCCGTTCAAGACGTGGTAGCACAATTCCAAAAATATGGGGCAATCATCAATATGTTGATTGTTGTCAGTGCTATTTTAGCAATGATTATGGAATTGTTGGGCCATAGAACAGTTTATCTGGTCTTAAAGCCGTTGACCACTATTCTGGTTATTTCTTTGTTGTTCGTTGTCCCCAAAAGCCAGCATTCTAGGTTCAAAAGTATCATGCTCGCTGCGTTGCTATTTTGTTTGATGGGAGATATACTTTTGATGTTTCCAGCTTATTTTGTGTTCGGACTCGCTGCTTTTTTGATGGCGCACCTCTTGTTTGCCTTTGGATTTATAAATTTGAAAGGGTTCCGGTCCCATTGGGCCTCCTTTGTGACTCTCTATGTTATCGGCGGGTTACTTTTCTTTTGGCTAAAGCCTGGATTGGGGCAATTCATGGTCCCTGTGACGGTTTATGTGGTGGTCATTTGTTTTATGGCGTGGCAGGGAATCGGTCTTTTCCTAAGGGAAAAACGAAAGGAGTTTCTTTGGATAGGTATAGCTGTTCTACTTTTTATGTTTTCAGATACCATGATTGCCATTGCCAAATTCAAAACGGATTTTGACTATTCCAGTATCCTTATTTTAAGCACGTATTGGTTAAGCATCGGGTTGATTGCCAATGCGGCCAGAAGGATTGTTTTAAAAACTGATGGTGGCGATGAAAATCATCCATAAAAGAAAATGACCACCTGGTTTTTAAAAACCAGGTGGTCATCATACAGTTGATGTTATTAATAAATCAGGCAGCTTTTTCAGTGGCCGCAGAATTTATTTCATGATCTATTAATTTTTGCTCTGACCATTTTTTTTTACCGACACCGCTGATCAATGGGATGCTGAATCCAACAGCAAGAAGCACAACGGCTATCATAAAAATATTGAATGGGTTCACAAAGAACGACCCGCTGTTCAATGTTGCTAAAATCAACATCGTTGACAAAGGAAATGACAATGCGAGGATTGCCACACCAAAGTCGCTGCTAAAGGTCTTCTTTTTGGATTTTTTGTCCATTTCCATGCTATCCACGGCCGCTATGTGGGCATAGGGCCAAAAACTACAGGCACTCAAACCAAAAGCGATGGTCAACAATATTTCGTTCCTTGCTTCAATTCCGGTCAAGGTCACAAAAATTCCTGATATCAATAGTACGAGCCCTGCTCGGGTACATAACAGTGAGAAAATCTGGAAAAATTGTTTCCTTTTGATCTTTACGGCCAATCCTATGAACAACAACACCAAAGGTGTCATGATTAAGCTGAGTTTTTCGAGTGTTTCACTCATAAAGAAAGGTAAGGAATCCATGTGTAATCCAAATGCCAATAAAATCAAGGCTGCGCCGATAAATACATTTACCGGTTCTGAGATCATGGCCTTGATCAATGGTTTCAGCTTGGTTCCACCATTTCTTTTTTCGTTGGATTGAAGGCTGTAATGCCAGTTCATCGCCACCAAGTACAAAAAGAACAGTACAAAGACCTTGTTTCCCAAATCTGACATGGCTGCTTTGGCCAAATACTCATCTCCCAAAAACTCCAAGATAAATGGAAAGGAAGATAGACCCGGTGCCAAGGAGGGAACCAGCAACTTAGCGGTTCTATACTCCGGTGTCCCTTTGCCAATACCCATAAGGGGCAATATCAAGGGCATGGAAAAAAACAACAGTAGGTTGAGCCCAAGCGCCAACAAGGGCAATATTAATAGATGCAACTCTACCTTTACACCCAACAATGCGATAAAAATCGTTGCGGGCAAGGCTAGGTTGAGAATGACTTTTTTGATTCCTGTAATCTCTTCCTTGGATTTAAACTTAACTTTAAGTAAAACCCCAATAAAGATGAAAAAAAGGAATACAATGGTTTTTTGAATTCCTATATCCACTATACCAACACTTTATTGAGTGCAGCGGTAAATGTTTTCATTTCGTCCATGGTTCCCATACTGACTCGGCACCAGTTTTGGTCCATAAACTGGAAAGCACGAACACCGACCTTCAATTCGGTCATCTGTTCCAAAAATGCTCTACCTTCCATTTCAATAGGGAAAATGATAAAACTGGTGGATGAAGGCACGTACGAAGTGATACCTAGTTTCTCCAGACTTTCGTAAACATAATCCCTACATTCGGCATTGAGGCTACGTGATTTATCTATAAATGCTTCATCGTCCATTGCGGCCATTGCGGCGTATATGGATGGCAAAGAGATTCCCATGCCTCCACGAGTGATTTTTTGTATTCTTCCCAAGGTTTCTTCCAAGGCAACGATATATCCGACACGAAGACCGGCCATACCATGTATTTTGGAGAATGTTCTGGCAATGATCACATCTTTACCTTGTTCCACTAGAGAAACCATACTCTTTTTTGCCCCATCATCAAGGAACCATAGATAGGCTTCATCGATAAACACAGGAACTTTTTCTGAAACCCTAGAGCAGAAATCCACGAGTTCTTCATGGTCGGTCATGGAACCTGTTGGATTATTGGGGTTACAGATGTATACCAGTTTTGTTTCGTCGTCAATAGCCTCTTCCATCGCTTTAAGGTCGTGAGACCAATCATCTTTCAATGGAACGGGTTTCCAAGTAGCTCCTACGGATTCCGCTACCCTTATAAGCGACATGTATGCTGGGTCGGCGGAAACAACATTGCCTCCGTTCATAAAGAAGACCATGGCTGTTTTTTCCAACAAATCGGAAGAACCAGGTCCCATCATTACGTTTTTGCTCTTTACACCTTCAAAATCAGCGATTTTTCCGATTAATTGGTAGAGTTCCCTCCAAGCATACCGGTTTCCTCCGGCAGCTGAATTTTTAAAGGCTTCCAAAGCCATTGGAGATGGTCCGTAAGGATTCTCATTGGCATTGAGTTTTGCTGCCAATTCCGGCAGTGCATCTTCGGGTTTCGGTAAATATTCTTTAAAGAAAGGGCTGTAAACTGCATTTCCCTCGGCATCCAAGGTCAATGGAGCTTTTGGTGTTTCAGCCAATCCTATGTAAGGCAATGCCATTGCACCACCTGCGGTAAGCACGCTTTTTCTTATCCAATCGCGTCTGTTGATGTTAGTTGTAGTTCCCATTGGTTTTTTGTTTTAGAAGAATTTAAAAATACGCGATCGTTTTCCTAAAAACAATGGTAAAAACGTAAAAATCAACCCCTTAAGAACAGATGTGTTAAAATTGCCTAGGTTTTTTTGAAAAATTGTTAAGAAAGGATGCTATTGTAAGGGGCTTTTTTGAAGATATTCCAAAGTGAGAATGCCCCGTAGGTTGTTGATAATGATATGGTCAAGTAATTCGTGGATGCTGTATTCATCGAATAAATTGGCCTTTGAATACACGGTTTCTTCCATTCGGGACAAAAAAAGTGTACAGACCAACTCAACATTTACGTTGCTTCTAACCTGATTGAGTTGCTGTGCTTTTTGTAACAGTGGACATACAACGTCCCAAACAATGCCGTGTTTTAGCTGGGAATAAACCTTGTAGGCTTTAGGGTAATATTTGTTGAGTCCATGAAGAAAGGAAGGGTTGATCTCCTGAAAAGTGATCAACCCTTGCCTGTAAATGTATATTATGGTAATAAGTGGCTGCTCTTCATTGGGATTACTGAGCATGTAGTTGTCGATATTGGCACGGATTTTACCGAAGTAATACGATAAACTTTCCTTGACCAATTCTTCTTTACTACTAAAATGCTTGTAGAGCGTTTTTTTGGATATACCGAGGTTTTTGGCCAATTCATCCATGGAGAACCGCTTGCTTCCAAATTTGGTGAAGTTCTCTATAGCATAGACCAGTATATCGTTTTTGCCCTCTACCATTTTTTTATTTCCAACCTCCACCCAATGCTCTGTACAATTCCACAATAGCACTCAGTCGTGCATATTGGGAATCCACATAGTTCAGTTCAGAATTCAATGCATTTTGTCTTGCGGTCAATACTTCCAAATAGTTGGCCAGACCGTTGTTCAACAGTTCCTCCGAATAATCCTCGGCCGTTGCATAGGCGTTCAACTCCTTGGAGCGAGCCTCCAATTTTTGGGTTTCCGCATCGTAAGTGTATAGCGCATCGCTAACTTCCCTACCTGCGGTAAGCAAGGCTTGTTTATAGTTCAGTAAGGCCTGCTGTTGTTGTGCTTTGGCCACTTCCATCTGGGTGCGGAGCTGTCTTCCGTTAAAAATGGGCTGTGTCAAAGAGCCGACCAAGTTGGAAAAGAGTGAGCTGGCATCCAACCAATTGTCAAATTCCAAGCTTTGGAATCCTCCAGAAGCGGATAAACTCAATGATGGATACAGACTGCTTTTGGCCACATTGGTCAATTCAAAAGCATTGATAAGGCCATATTCCGCTTGCATCACATCGGGACGGTTCGCCAATAACAGATAAGGAACTCCCGTACGTAATTCCGTATCAATGGCCTGATTGTCCAAGCTTCCCCTTTGAATTTTTTGTGGTGCCTCGCCCAAGAGGATGCTAAAAGCGTTTTCCAACAATTTGATATTGTTTTCAAGGTCGATCACAATGATTTCCGTGGTATGGACCTGGGCTTCTGTTTGTTTCACGGCAACTTCCGTTACCTGTCCTGCATCTTTCAGGGCAACCGTCGTCTCCAAACTGTTCTTTCTGGCTTCCAGAGTCTGTTTGGAAACTTCCAGTTGTTTGTCCAAAGCCAACAATTGATAATAAGTGGAAGCAATGCTGGCAATCAAGTTGGTTTTTACCGCTTGATGGGCAGAAACACTCTGCAGATATGAAGCACCAAAGGCGCGTTTATTGCTTCTTATCTTGCCCCAAACATCGGCTTCCCACGAAAGGCTGCCAGACAATTCGTATTGCTCCAAAGCACTGGTAAAAAAGCTACCAAACTGACTGTTTTGGGAGTTTTTGGTCCTCGTAAAACTGGCAGTTCCCGAAAGCGTCGGGTAGTAACCGGCCTTACCTTGTTTTACGTAAGCTTCGGCGGCCACAACATTCTGTAGCGCAATACGGATGTCTATGTTGTTCTCCAGACCTTGCTCAATGTAAGATTTCAATTGCTCGTCATTGAATAGGTCCCTCCATGATACATCGGCCATGGAAACGCTGTCCTGTGGCAGATTATCGGTTCGGTAGAGATTTTCTGTCTCGACTTCTGGTCTTGAGTAGTTTTTGGCCACAAAGCAGGATTGCAACAAAAGTGGCGCTGTAAGTACCAAGAGCAGTTTATATGTGGATTTTATTTTCATGGATGATATACTTTGTTCGATCAAAGGATAATTAGGCGTTGTCAATATGTTGAAGTTCTTCGGGCTTGCCGGAAATACGTTCCTGCAAGGCTTGGAACACTACAAATAGTACGGGTATGATAAATACACCGAGTATGGTTCCCACTAACATTCCCCCAACGGCACTCACACCAATGGATTGGTTCCCGATGGCACCGATTCCTGAGGAAAGTGCCAATGGTAATAGACCAAAGATGAATGCGAAGGATGTCATCAAAATTGGACGAAGCCTTGCACGTGCACCATCAGCGGCAGCGTCAAATAAGGAAAGCCCTGCCCGTCTACGTTGCAATGCAAACTCCACAATCAAAATCGCATTCTTGGCCAAAAGACCAATCAACATGATCAGTGCGATCTGGAAATAAATATTGTTCTGCAAACCAGCTACGTTGATAAAAAGGATAGCTCCTGCGATACCAAACGGTAGCGACAACAATATGGAAAGTGGTAAAATATAACTTTCATACTGTGCACTCAGCAGGAAGTAAACGAATACCAAACTCAAGATAAAAATGAGAATGGTCTGCGAACCTGCATTACTTTCTTCCCTTGTCAAACCGGAATAATCGTAGGTATAGGAATTCGGCAACACCTGTGCCGCTACTTCTTCAATCGCTGTAATGGCATCACCTGTACTGTACCCTGGATTGGGCACACCGGTAATACTCACGGAGCTCAACAAGTTGAATCGCTGTACCACTTCTGGACCATATATTTTTTTGAGGTCCACAAACTGACTTACCGCAACGGATTCCCCGTTGGCGTTCCTGACAAAAATGTGGTTCAAGGAGTTTTCGTTGGCACGGTCCTCAGGTTTGGCCTGAATCATTACACGATATTGCTTCCCGAACTTGTTGAAGTCGGTGGCATAGATACCTCCAAAATAACCTTGAAGCGCATTGAATATGTCAGTTGCGGTCAATCCGGCCATTTTCACTTTTTCCATATCGATATCCAGGTCGTACTGAGGGAAACCAGGGTCGAATTGGGAAATGGCGTATTGGATTTCAGGTCGTGCATTTAGCGCTCCCAAAAACTGATTCTTTACATCGTTGATGGAGTTCCAATCTTCACCTGTTTTGCTCTGAAGCTGCACTTCGAAACCAGAGCTGGTACCGAATCCTTGGATACTTGGAGGGGTAAAATAGATGATTTGTGCATCGTTGAAACCCGCTGTGATTCCGTACAGTTTCTGCATCGTTGCGTTTACGGATAAGGAGTCCGCATCCCTCTCGCTCCAGTCTTTCAATTTCATAATGGAGAAAGCATACGATCCAGCACTTACCCGGTTCAGCAAACTGAAACCTGCCACACTCATCCTGGCATCGATTACATCCATGGACTCATAAATGGAATCCAGCTTCATGATGGTCTCCTCCGTTTTTTCAATGGTTGTTCCAGGGGGCATGCTCACATTGGCAAAAATCATCCCACGGTCCTCATCGGGTACAAACCCAGATGGTGTGGAACGGAATAGGAATATAGCTAGAGCACTAAAGCCCAATAGGAGTGCAAGGGTAATCCATTTACGTTTTACCAAGGTGCCAATGGTGTTGGTGTACTTATTGGTCATTGCTGTAAAACCAACGTTGAAAGCCCTAAAGAATCGGGCCAAGAAATTCTTCTTTTTCCCTTTGTCATGATCATGTGGCTTTAAGAACAATGCCGCCAAGGCTGGACTCAATGTCAAAGCGTTCACGGCCGAAATCAAAATGGCCACCGCCAAAGTAATACCGAACTGTTGGTAGAATACTCCCGAGGAACCTTGAATAAAGGAAACGGGGATAAATACCGCTGACATGACCAAGGTAATGGAGATGATGGCCCCAGAAATTTCGCTCATTGCGTTCTTGGTGGCGGTTTTGGCCGAATCGGCTCCATCCTCCAGTTTGGCATGTACTGCCTCGACTACCACAATCGCGTCATCCACAACAATACCAATGGCCAAGATCATGGCGAAAAGCGTTAACATGTTGATGGAATAACCGAACAATTGCAGGAAGAAAAAAGTACCTACAATGGCTACGGGTACCGCAATAGCTGGAATCAACGTGGACCTGAAATCCTGGAGGAACAGGAACACCACGACAAATACCAGGATAAATGCTTCGATCAAGGTTTGTACCACGTGATCTATGGAAGCATCCAAGAAATCCTTGGAGTTAAACGGAATTACATAGTCCAATCCTGATGGGAAATCTGCTTTGGATTCTTCCAAAATCGTTTCGATCTCATCGATGATCTCCTTGGCATTGGATCCTGAGGTTTGGTACACCCCCACAGCAACACCGGGGTTTCCCATCCCTGAGTTTTTCCTTACGTAGCTCAGTGCGCCGAGTTCTATTTCGGCCACATCTTTTAGACGGAGGAAACCACCATCATCCGTTGTTCTAAGAATGATGTTTTCATATTCCTTGACTTCGGACAAACGCCCTTTGTATTTCATTACGTATTCAAATATACCATCGGCATTCTCTCCGATCTTACCGGTTGCCGCTTCGGTATTCTGTTCGCGCAACGCTGCTTGAATATCAGCGGGCACCAAATCATAGGCAGCCATTTTATCGGGAGAGATCCAAATACGCATGGAATAATCCTTGGATCCGAATACGTTAACGTTACCAACCCCTTTGATTCGTTGTAATTGGGGAACCAGGTTGATTTTCGCATAGTTTTCCACAAAGGTGGCATCGTAATCCTCATTTTCGGAGAAAATAGAGAAAAACAATAAGGCACTGTTCTGTGCTTTTTGGGTGGTTACACCAGTATTTATAACCTCTTGTGGTAGCAAGCTATTGGCCCGTGCGACCCTGTTCTGTACGTTTACCGCAGCAATATCTGGGTCGACACCAAGCTCGAAAAACACACTGATGTTGGCCGTACCATCGTTACTGGCGGATGAGGTCATGTAGGTCATGCCCTCCACACCGTTGATTTGCTCTTCCAATGGAATAACCACACTTTTCAGTACTGTTTCAGCATTCGCACCGGTATAGTTGGCGTTTACCTGTACCGTTGGTGGGGCAATCTCGGGGTATTGTTCTACGGGTAATGTACTCAGACCCAGAATACCCAAAATCACAATGATCACGGATATTACTGTGGAGAGTACAGGACGATCTATAAATTTTTGGAACATATATAATTCGTTCTATAAGTGATTGATGGTAATTATTGCTTTACTGGATTGATGGTCTGTCCATCCTTAAGTTTGGATACACCTTCGGTAACAATAGTGCTTCCTTCTTCCAAACCTTCCGCTACGATGAACTCCTTATCGGTTTGGGCCACGATGTTCAAGGGAACGGTTTTTACCGTATTGTCATCATTCAGCACATACACCATTTTGGTGCCCTGCAGGTCAACAGTTACGAATTGGGAGATGACAAAAACGTCCTCGTAGGTGGATGGGACCTTGATGGTTCCAGTACTTCCTGAACTCAACAATAAATTGGGATTGTCAAAGTCCGCTCGTAGGGTCACGCTTCCCGTTGTTGGGTTGATGATATTGTTGACCATGGCGATTTTTCCTTTTTGAGGATACGTTTCGCCATTGATCATTACCAATTCCACTTCGGGCGTGTTTTCGGCCGAAACAGTTGAACCACCATCGGCCATTTCGCTCTTCATCTCCAATAGTTCCTTTTCGGTCATTGAAAAATAGGCGCGAATACCGGTTATATCGGAAACCACGGTCAATGGTTCGCCCATGGTACTGCTTACCAATGCTCCTGCTTTGTAGGGAATCTCGCCGATGTACCCATTTACGGGACTAACGATATTGGAGTATCCAATATTGGCGGTAATACTACTGTAGTTGCTTTTGGCCTGTTCCAATTGGGCTTTGGCAGTTTCCAATTGTACTTCGCTGATGATGTTTTTTTCAACAAGCGGGACCAGTTTGTTCACTTCTACTTGGGCAACATTTACGGCAGCCTTGGCTGCTTCAGCATCTTGTGAAAGCGTTTGTGTTTCCAGTTTGAACAATAATTGTCCTTTTTTTACCTGTTGGCCCTCTTCCACATAAATATTTTGGACAAAGCCCGAAACTTTGGGCCATATTTCCACATTCTGTTTTCCTTGAATGTTGGTGGAATATGATTTGTATATAGTGATGTCCTGCTTTTCCAAAGTATTTACTTTAAGCGAGGGGGTCTGGGGGCCTGCTGCAGCTTGCTGCTGATTTTTGCCCCCACAGGATAAAATCAAAAGTGAAACTGTTGATACTAAGATTGATTTGATTGTTTTCATGTACGAACTTGCTTTGTTACGTTTATGGATGTTGGAGTGATTACTCGTTTAAAATTGATTCTAGTTTTTTGATTGACTTTTTCAAGGTCTTCTCTTTTTCGTTGACGTATTCCAGATAAACTTGGGTTCTTACCTGTCCTTCTTCATACTTTTTTGGACTATACTTTTTATGATAGTCCATTACCAGCGTGATAATGTGCTTTTCACTTTCTACACGCTTCAGGTTTTCTTGAAGCTTGGAGAGAAAAAATGTCTTCTTCTTTGCCGTTTTAAAGTACCTTCTTCTGTCTCCCGGTTTAGTGAAATAGGTAATTACCCCCATGTTCAACAAAAGGTTCAAAGAGGTGGAAGTGGAGCTTTTGCTGGCCCCTCTTTTTTCCAAGCAGTCCTCAAAGGAGAGTCCGTCTTGGTCCGTTAAGATTAAAATGGCATAAATACGGGCTGCCAATGGTGGCAGGTTATGTTCCTGCTCCAAATGCACCCCTAAGGTTTCAATGATTTCTTCCTTCGAATATTCCATATAATGGATTTTGAAGGCGCAAAGATAAAATTGGTTCGGAACAAACCGAACTAAAAGAACTTAAATGTTTGTTAAAAGAAAATTATGGGCATGAAAACAAGCATTAACCTTCGGAAAGAATACCCTCTTTTTCTATGATGGGGATGTTGGTTAGGTGTTTTTCCGAAATGGAATGTTTGGGAAATAGGAACCTTTTTTCAAAAAGTTTGTTCTCGGCAAAGAAGGTAACAAAGAATTCATTGTTGAGTGCGAGCACTTCTTCTTGTAGAAACTCAATTTTTTTAAAGGACTTCGCCTCAACAACCCCAATGCCATGTCGCATCGTGGAGGTTTTTGTGTCATCATCAAATCCTTTGGACACCACAATCGTCATTTCAATGGCATCCGCTCTGTTGTTGATGAGATAGGCGTTCCAATCTTTGGATAGAAATTCATCGTTCCACTCACGAACCACGGCAACATGTACATCCTTGGCAACAGGGATTTCAATATCCTTTTTCATGGCTTGGGTTACAATGCACTTTTGAACTGTTCCAAGAAACGAACATCATTCTCGCTGAGCAAGCGGATGTCCGAAATTTGATGAAGCAACAATGCAATACGGTCTATTCCCATACCAAAGGCAAATCCGGAATATACCTCTGGGTCTATGCCACAATTCTTCAGTACGTTGGGGTCCACCATACCACAACCCATGATTTCCAGCCATCCTGTACCCTTGGTCATACGGTAATCGGTCTCGGTCTCCAAGCCCCAGTACACATCAACTTCCGCACTGGGTTCCGTAAAAGGAAAGTAAGATGGGCGCAATCTAATTTTTGACTTGCCGAACATTTCAGAAGTGAAATACTGCAAGGTCTGTTTCAAATCCGCGAAGGATACATTCTTGTCCACATACAAGCCTTCCACTTGATGGAAAAAACAGTGCGAACGGGCAGAGATGGCCTCGTTTCGATACACCCTTCCAGGAGAAATGGTCCGGATGGGCGGTTTATTGGCTTCCATATAGCGTACCTGCACCGATGAGGTATGGGTACGTAGCAAGATATCCGGGTCGGTCTGGATGAAAAACGTATCCTGCATATCACGTGCAGGGTGGTATTCTGGAAGGTTCAATGCTGTAAAGTTGTGCCAGTCATCTTCTACTTCAGGCCCTTCGGATACATTGAAACCAATTCTGGAAAAAATATCGATGATTTGGTTTTTCACAATGGAAATAGGATGTCTGGAACCAATTTCAATAGGCTCTCCAGGTCGAGTCAAGTCGCCATATTTGCCGGCAGCTTCGGATTGGCTTTCCAAGGATTCCTTAAGCTCGTTGACTTTATCGGTGGCGGCATTTTTCAATTGATTGACAACCTTGCCAAAATCCTTTTTTTGCTCGTTGGGCACATTTTTAAATTCGGCAAAGAAACCGTTCAAAAGCCCTTTTTTTCCCAAATACTTGATTCGGAAAGCTTCAATTTCTTCTGTAGAGTTCGAAGTGAATTTTTCTACTTCGGCGATATGTTCCTTTATGGTATCAATCATGATGGCTTACGCTATTGGCGGACAAATTTAGCAAATTGTCCTTGAATATATAGGCAATTAGGAAATGTACTGCAATTCCACCGAAAAGATGCCATAACCAATGGGTGCCCATGGGGAAGAAATCTTGATGAAGATCAATGCTTCTAAAGAAAATAGCGATGGCAAAAATTATAAAGGCCGTAACCACTAGGGTTATGTTTTTCCCTTTGGTTCTTATCAAATACCAAGCAATGGGAATAAGAATGGTCGCCGCGGTAATCACGTACCCCAAAGAGATTCTCAATCCTATAGGGATGGGAAGAATCCGAAGTAAAAAGGAAGCTCCGAGCAGTATGATGACCCATATTAATCGTTGCCACCATGATTTCACGAGCTTAAAAATAAAATAGATGACCACAGCAGCACAGAGCAACATGATGGGCATCCAATCCAAACGAAGCCAAAACTCATGGCTACGCGTGGCATGGTAGACCGTCCCGCCCACATAACTGATTCCTATAATGGGAAGTACCCATGCTAAAAATTGATGTTGTTTTGGATTTCGATACACTTTGATGCCCCAGTAAATTATCAGAAACATGAAAATAAGGTTGCTGAACGTGTTGAAGGGCTCTACTGGAAACTGGCCCTCCATGGTTTCCAAATAAACGGGACCTGAATCTTTAGGGAATTCTTGAAAGAGCATCAAAAAAGGCGTTATTCATGATGGTTTAAATTTTTATCCACCCAATCCAAGCAAGATTTAAAATTTTTGAAGATGTGTTCTTCTGGGATGAGGTCTGGGATAATATCGATACGTTCCAACATGTATCGGGGCTGATCTAAAATATTCACCAAAATTATTTGAATGTCCTTCCGCTTTAAATCCTGCAACACATCCTCCATGGCATATAACCCTGTTTGGTCCATGTACTGCATTCTTCCCATTCGAATAATCACTGTTGAGGCATTTTCGGGAATTTGAGAGGCCAGTTGTTGAAATTCATTCGTGGATCCGAAGAACAGAGGGCCTTTGATATGTTTGATAAAAACTTCATCCTTGATTTTTTGAGGGATATTTTTCTCATCGGACCAAGGTTCTTCACGCAAAGCCCTCACATTCGAGCGCAGAGCGGTAAGGTCTCCGATTTTTTTCATGAACATCAGAGAAGCGATGACCAAGCCGATTCCTACAGCATAGACCAAGTTCCAAATGGATGACAACACCATGACCACTAACATGATGATGACCTCTGAACTCAATTTTAGCGGCCCTAATTTTATGTCTTTGGGTAAATGTGGAATAGCTTTCAAACCTCTGTAATCCATCACGCCAATACCTACGGTTACCAAAATGCCCGCCAATACTGCAGCAGGAATTTGTGATGCTACGGGACCCAGAGCAAGCAGGATAATGAGCAAAAGTACGCCGGCAATCATGCCAGATAACCTGGTTTTTCCTCCAGAATTGATGTTTACCACCGTTCTGATGGTGGCCCCAGCACCGGGAAGACCCCCAAAAATAGCGGCAATACTGTTTCCAATGCCCTGGCCCACCAACTCTTTATTGGGTTTATGTTTGGTCTGGGTCATATTGTCCGCGACCACGGAGGTAAGTAATGAATCAATGGCGCCAAGCAAAGCCAAGGTAAGTGCGGTAAAAATATAGGGTGTGATCACGTCAAGCTCAAAGGCAGTAAAAATTTCCAAGTTGGGAATGGGCAACCCGCTTGGAATTTGTTCAATGGGTCTGTAGTCCAATCCAAATCCGAAAGCTAGTCCGGAAACAACGATCAAAGCGACCAACGTACTGGGAATGGCCGTCGTAATTCGTTTAAAACCGTAAATAATGATGATGGTTGCCAAGGCCAGCGCCAATTCGAGCCAATTAATGTTTTTAAGAGCCCTGGGCAATACCTTAAATGTTCCCATGACCCCGGAAGCCTCTTTGGAAGCCAAAGTAGCTGCCTCCTTAACCATATCTGCTTCTGTGATCTTTTCGGCCCTTTTGATGGTTTCCGTAAAGTCCTCCAAAACCAAAATCCCTTCCCCAGCTTCTTCCTGCAATATATTTTCCAAGAGCTCCTCTTCGGCCTCGGGCATAAATTGATTGACATAGGCTTCATCCTCTTTTGGGTAGTACCCTACGGCAGGTAATATTTGGGTAACCAGGATAATGACCCCGATTGCGGTCATAAAGCCCGAAACAACAGGATATGGAATGTACTTTATATATTTCCCCATGCCCAATAGGCCCAAACCAATCTGCATGATTCCAGCTAATAAGAAAACCGTAAGGATGGCAGGAAGGGCCTTATTGATATCTCCATCATTAATAGCTATGATTCCTGCAATGACCACCATGCTCACAGCAGTCATTGGAGCGGTGGGGCCGGATATTTGAGTGTTGGTTCCCCCAAAAAGCGCAGCAAAAAAACTGATGAAAATGGCACCGTACAAACCGGCACTTGGTCCTAGTCCAGAACTCACGCCAAAAGCCAGGGCCAAGGGCAAGGCTACAATGCCAGCGGTAATCCCCCCAAATAAATCTCCTCTCAGATGTTTGAACATGGTTTAGGCTGTGTTTCTACCGCCTGAATATAACAATTTTAAAAACACAAAAAGCCGATGAACAATCTCATCGGCTTTTATTTACTTTAAGTTATAATAGGTTACAAGAAAGTTACCTTACCATCGGAGATGTCATACATGGCACCGACTATGGCAATTTCTCCGTTGTCTTCCATTTCTTTGAGGACATCGCTTTGATTTCTGATGTTCTCCAAGGTCATCTCAACATTTTTGACGGATACCGCATCCACAAACTCCAGGTTTTTAGAGTTTCGCAAGGATTCATCCTTGGGCTCTTCTACGGCCGCTACTGCAGGTTCTATTTTGTTGATCAATGCCGTGAGGTTGCCAAGGCGAGCATGGTCGCAAGCTCCTTTTACAGCGCCGCAGCTTGTGTGCCCTAGGACCACGATGGTTTTTGTTCCAGCCAATTTACAGGCAAACTCCATACTTCCCAAGATGTCCTCGTTTACAAAGTTTCCTGCGATTCTGATGCTGAAGATGTCTCCCAGCCCTTGATCAAAAACAAGCTCTGCTGATACCCTTGAATCGATACAGCTCAAAATGGTCGCAAAGGGAAATTGACCATCCTTAGTATCGTTCACTTGCTCCAAAAGGTTTCTATTCGCTTTTAGGTTTCGTTGAAAACGCTCATTGCCCTCCTTTAAAAATTGGATGGCCTTTTGAGGCGTCATCGTTGATTGTGTTTCTTTAGTGTGTGCTTTCATAGTTATATTTTATGCCGATTTTTTCGGTCTTAGATTAAAGAATTCGATGTAACTATCCGGATTTTCAACTTCTCCTTTCTCCGAAATGATTTTGATGTCAATGTTCCTGCTCTTCGCTTTGCTTGAAAAATCTTCAAGGATTTCCACGATGTCATTATCAAGAAAACGTGTTTTCCTAACATCCAATTCAAGATAGGAATTTTCAGGAAGACTGTCCAACTCTTTCAGAATCGCACCTTTGTTGAAAAAGGTAACTTCTTCCGCAAGGGTCATTTTAATTTTATGAGCCCCATTACTTTTATCCTCGATGTGCAAAAAGTGGGAGTTTTGGTAACTCTTGATCAGCACAACCACAATACCTACACCAAGTCCTAAACTGATTCCGACCAAAAGGTCTGTGAACACGATACCTACCACGGTTACCACAAAAGGAACAAATTGTTTCCAACCTGCCTGGTACATGGTTTTGAACAAACTCGGCTTTGCAAGTTTATACCCTACAATAAATAATATGGCCGCCAAAACGGACAATGGAATCATGTTGAGCAAAGTAGGGATTAAAATAACCGAGCCTAAAAGGAAGAACCCGTGAATGATTGCGGATGCCTTTGTTTTACCTCCGGATTGGATATTGGCCGAACTACGAACAATTACCTGTGTGACCGGAAGACCTCCTACCAAACCAGAAAGCATATTCCCGACTCCTTGTGCCCTAAGTTCACGATTGGTGGGGGTTGTTCTTTTCTCAGGATCCAATTTATCCGTTGCTTCCACACAGAGCAATGTTTCCAAACTGGCTACCAATGCAATGGTAAAGCCTGTTATCCATACCTCTGGATTGGATATGGCAGAGAAATTTGGGAAACTGAAAAAGCCCAAGAAGGATTCAAAACTATCTGGCACGGGAACCTTGACCAAATGATCCGAGGAAATCCCCCAAGTATCATTGCCTTGTGTCAAGGAATAGTAAACGATACCTATGACCACCGCGACCAAAGGTCCCTGTATAAGTTCAAAAATCTTGGATTTTTTCGTCAATACCTGGCTCCAAAGAATAAGTATGGCCAAGGCAACAACAGCAATCAGGGTCGCTCCCGGGCTGATGAAATTAATGGAGTTGATAATTTCACTGAAGGTATTTTCCCCATCCACTTGGAAGAAAGCCCAATCCCCTTCCGGGTCGGCATCATATCCAAAGAAATGTGGTATTTGTTTTAAAATGATGATGATTCCGATACCGGTAAGCATACCTTTAATTACCGAAGACGGAAAATAATAGGCGATAATTCCAGCTTTCAGAAATCCGAATATAAGTTGGATAACACCACCCAAAACGACGGCAACCAGAAAGTTTTGATACCCTCCCAAGGTGCCAATTGCCGTTAAAACTATGGCTGCAAGTCCGGCAGCGGGGCCACTGACCCCAATTTGGGAACCACTCAGTGCACCTACAACGATTCCTCCGATTATACCTGCGATAAGTCCCGAAAACAAGGGGGCACCACTGGCCAGGGCAATACCTAAACATAGCGGTAGTGCCACAAAAAAGACCACAATACTAGCAGGTAAGTCATTTTTTATATACTTGAACATATTGATAAAGTAAGATTAGTCCTCTACATAGATAAGCTTTTGGTAGAAGACGGTTAAAACTTGGTTTAAACAATGAATATGGGTGTTAAACCAGTTTTCGGGGAGGAGGATCTAAAGTTTCAAGGGTAAATTCCAATACAGCAAATAAGTAACCTGATGCATTGTCTCGTTTTTCTTGATACTGTGTTGGGTTAGTGGTAAAGAAGCTTTTGGACAAAAAGTATTTCGCGTCAAAGATGTTACTACTGGAGGTGTCGTGAGAATTGTTCTCTTCTTCGGAAGAACCAAGAATAATGGCAGTACTGTATTCCTGCCCCAAAAGGGGAATGAAAGATGATGTCAACAAAATTGATATCATCATGATGGAAATAAAAGGTATGGCCAGTATTCGCATTATCAAATGATTGTCACAAAATTAACGTAAGGTGTAGACTTATTGGTTTAAAATACTAAAAATCTTTCAATGACTTAATGTTATCTGCCAACAACCATCCTGTTTGCCCATCCGCAATACGGATTCTCCTCCATTCATCAAGCTTGTCCAAAATGTTCACTTTGGTGCCTTCGTGAATGGTAAATACGGTGTTGCTGTTGGTATTTGGCTCCGAGTTGACACTAACTTCTTTGGCAAACACGATGGCAGGATCATCGTTCTTGTTTTGTTGATGGTTCAGGTAAGCGAACAATAGACTCACTGCACTCAAGGTAAGGGACAACATACTAGTAATAAAGGCAGCCCGTTTCTGGTTAGCAGGCCTAAGAAAGTAATAGGCCATATAGGCTAGAACAAATAAAAAGACCAATGCCACTGCCAAATAGGCCCATTGATCTGACGTGAACATACCAATGATTGAATTATAAATACGAGACAATTCGGTTTTCGGCATTTCCTCAATAGCGTCCAACCTCATGTTTTGGGCAAAACGTAGATTATTCTTGATTTCCTCATTGTTTGGACTCAAAAGCAAAGCTTTTTCATAGTAATATATACTGGGTCCTATGGAATTGAGCTTGTAGTAGCAATTACCTAAATTAAAGTATAGTGAAGCGGAGTGTTCGCCGTTTTCCAGGATTTCCTCATAATTTTCTATGGCAGCGGAGTACTCACCATTGTTGTAAAGCTCCGTAGCTTCATTGAACAGCCTCTCATTTTGGGCAAAACCAAAAGAGAGGCTAAGAAAACACACCAAAAAGGTCATCTTTTTTATGCTCATAACTGTTTGTCCAAATTAGAGATTACTTCACTTGCCTTTTCATAATCCTGCTGCATCTGTACATTGGAGAAAGGGCTGTAACGAGCCATTTCACAACTGGTCAACAATTCAATGAACCCTTCAATATCTTCCTTTTCAACATTCTTTTCGGATAGGATACTTGTGATTTTATCCTTGCTGAACTCCGATGTTTCTATGTGCAATTTGGCCTTCAGGTAGTTGTGCAACCCTTTTTCCAAGGCAACGTAAAAAGCTTCCTTATTGCCCAGTTCCTTTTTGGCGGTGGACAGATATTTTCTGGCCAGTTTGTTTGCTTTTTTAATCTTATTGCCCACCACATCGCTTGCGATCGCCTCTCTTTTCTTGAATGTGAAAATAGCTATGGGAATCAATAACAAAGGGGCCAATAACAGGATGAAAAACAGGTTGGATCCAAAGAAACGATCTACCCCAATAGCACTTAAGTTTGGGTTTATATTGATGAAATGAAACTGCTCGCCAATTGGAACTACGGCTTGTTTGTTTGCTGCCGGAGTAGCATTGGTTGTATTGCTCGTAGGGCCTTCGATAACCTCTATGTTGATTTCTTCCGAATTGATGGTCTCATAACTGCCCGTGTTGGGGTTAAAGTAGCTAAAGGAGATGCTCGGAATTGGATATTTTCCCCTAAAGGATGGTACAATGGTATAATTGTTCGATACCTTTCCTTCCATTCCAGAGCTATAGGTATTGATGGATTCCTCATATTCAGGGTCATATACCTCCAAAGCACTTGGAAGCTCCGGTTCAGGAAGTTGGAACAGTTTTAAGTTCCCTTTTCCTGAAACTTCGACCTTGGCCTGAAGCGATTCAGAAGCATTCAATTGGGTTTTGCTGGTGGTCACGGAAAAGTCAAAATCCCCGACCGCACCACTAAAATCTGCAGGTTTTCCTGCTTCGGGCAATGGTTTTACATTGATGGTTCTTTTGCCCGCGGAAACGGTCTTGCTGGTAGAAGTATAAATTCGACCACCGAAAAAGTCCCTGCGGTTGGTCGGAACATCCACAAATATTTCCAAGGAAAGGGGTTCAATATCCAACTGACCTGATTTTTGAGGATAGAGCACTACTCGTTTCAAGACCACATAGCGGTATGGTTTGCCTTGATACGTTCCGTTTTGTGCCGTGTGCTTGGTTACGGGAATATCCTGGCTCCAAAAATTGTTATAGGTAGGATTGTCCAGCGGACGGTAATTCGTGACACTTATGTTGGGACTCACGTAAAGTTTATAGATGACCGTTACAGCTTCATTCAGGTAAGGATTTCCTTTGGAAACCTCTGCTACCAAATGCAAACTTTCATCGGCAACATCATCCACGGTTTTCTCTGAGTTGGGCTTGTCCACCGCAGCCGTGACCTCAACTTTTTGAGGTGTTGTTTTGTAGGTTTGTCCATCAATTTCGATGGTGGCCTGATTGATGGTAAAATTCCCTCTTGCTGTTGGTTTTAGAATGTAAGTATAGGTCTTGGAATAACTACGTTTACCATTTACCCAAGACGAACTAATGGATTGGGATGGCCCCATTATCACATTAAAGCCATCAAATTGGGGTGGTTTGAAGTTGTCACCATCCTTGTTCATGGTAAAATCCACCCGAAGACGCTCGTTGATGCCCAATTCCTCTTTGCTCAAGTTCATTGTGAACTCAATCCCTTCGGTTTCGTCCTGGGCATGGGAATACAGTCCCGATAACAGGAACATTCCCAAACAGAGCAATATGTTGCCTTTCAACAGTTTCATTACCAGTCCTTCTCGTTTTTAACTTTCTTGCCGCGAACTTTTCGGGCCTCCATTTTCTCCTGCACTTTTTTCTCTTCGTTTTGCATGGCCTCTAGCAAATTCTGAATCTGCTGTTCGGAAAGTTGGTTGGGTCTTGGTTGTTGTTTTTTACCTTCAGGTTGGTCTCCTTCATTCGGCTTTTTCTCCTGCTCCTTTTTCTTATCGCCGTCGCCCTCTTGGTTTTCCTCAGGCTTGTCTTCTCCATTTTCTCCTTGATCTCCCTTATCTTTGTTTTCGTCCTCTTTTTGTTCGCCTTCGTCTTTCTTTTCGTTATCCCCGCCTTCGTTGTTCTGGTCTTGGTTTTTATCCTTGTCCTCGTTCTCTTGGTCTTTTTTATCTTGATCGTCCTGGTTCTGGTCGTTCTTTTGCTCGTCCTGCTGTTTTTCGAGCATCTTCTTGGCCAAGGCAAGATTGTAACGGGTCTCGTCGTCGTTAGGATTTTTTCTAAGGGCTTGTTTGTAGGCTTCTACAGCTTGTTTATAGTCTTTTTGCTTCATGAACACATTGCCCATGTTGTGAAAGGCTTTATGTTTTTCTCCTTTGTCATCGGCCGTATCACTGGCTTCCTTGAAGCGTCCAAAGGCTTCCCCAAAACTTTCTCGGTTGTAATAGGCAGTACCAAGATTAAATCTTGCCGCCGCATTTTTGTTGCTCTTGGATATGGCTCTCCTGTAGTCGGCCTCAGCAGTAACAAAATCATTGGAAGTCAACTTGTCATTGGCCTCGTAGGTTATGTTCGTAGAGGCTTGTAAGGCCTTCTCTGCTTCCTTGTTCGCTTTTTCGGTAATGTCATCTTGGGCTTGGACCGCGCCAAAA
>CETR01041801.1_pt1 | contig 30830 bp, 31 predicted proteins | sample 531281 | NCBI WGS metagenome assembly CETR01 (sample SAMEA2622568, study PRJEB7988) | marine metagenome | biome: marine biome (ENVO:00000447); feature: mesopelagic zone (ENVO:00000213); material: "saline water (ENVO:00002010), including plankton (ENVO:xxxxxxxx)" | depth 696 m
CCCCAGTGGAATTGAAACATCAGACAGAGTTTAATTTACAGACCCATTCTAATATTGCTTGGGTCATTGAGCCAAATCTTTTCTTTTTTACTTGAATCATCGATATGAATACCACTATTTTTTATTTCTTTTTCATTTAAAACTTTTTCTACTTCCTCTAATTCTGAAAGGTTTTTAAGTCCGAATGCAACGTGGTCAAGTCCAATATTTGAAGGGGCGAATTTTGTGCTTAATTGATTTTTATGTTCTTTTTCCATAAAAATCAACATCGTTTGCCCCACTTTATACATCGCTGTACTGGAATTGGTATAAGACGCTTGACCGAATATTTTTGTGTAAAATTTTTCTGTTTCGACTACATTCAAAATCGTAAAAACAATATGATGGATGGTAATATTTACTTTAATGGCTTCTGGTATCATTATATGAATTTTATTAATTATTTAAACTTAGCAAAAAGATTCATCATACTGTGATTATTGCACAGTAGCTAATAAGTCGTGAGGATAACCTAAGGGTATATTGCTTAAATTATCTAAACTAGTAATATGTTCTTTTGTTAATTGAATGCTTGTCGCCTGTAAAGAATCTTCAAAATGAGATAGTTTACGAGCACCTATTAAAGGAAATGCATTTTTTGATAAAACCCAGGCAAATGCAACTTGCCCAGCTGAAGCATTGACTTGATTTGCTATTTGGAGTAGTTTATCAATAATTGTTTTTGTTTTTTGGTCTTCTTTGTATTCAGAATCACTTCCTACATTAATTCTACCAGATTCTCCATTTCTATATTTTCCAGTCAGCACTCCTCCTGCTAGAGGAGAATACATCATAGTTGCTAAACCAAATTCTTCTGCCATAGGAAGAAACTCCCGGTCCACTGTTCTCTGCAATAAATTGTATTCTATCTGCAGTGCGGCTAAATTTGTTGAACTTGCAATAGACGCAACTTTCCAAGCTGGAAAATTAGTTAAACCCGTATACAAAACTTTTCCTTCTTTCACTAAGTCTTCTAGTCCTCTAATAATTTCTTCCATAGGAGTTACGCCATCATCGAAATGAGGCATATAAATATCAATATAGTCTGTTTTTAGCCGCTTCAAGCTTGCTTCTACCGCTTGTTTCATCGACTTACGATGATTCCCATAATTACTTATAGCAGGATTAACTTCGCTACTTTTTGTGTACTTTGAACAAATAATAAAATTGTTTCGTTTATTCTCTAGAAAATTACCTACAATTTCTTCCGCTTCACCTAGTTGATATAGATCAGATATGTCGATAATATTTCCTCCAGCTTCTTGATATTTAGAGAGTATTTTTTTGGATTCTTCTGGTGTTGCCCCATATCCTTTCCTGGTTCTAAAGTTAGCAGCTCCTAAAATAACTTCACTTGCATATAATCCTGTATTCGCTCCAAATAATTTATAATTCATCATCACTAAATTTTATAAAGCAAACATACAATCCCTTATTATTGCTATCAAGTACGGATAAATTTGCCCGTATTAAAAAACCAGTATATTTGTATGGAAGCATCTTCGTTTATGTACAAAAGAAAAACACCGGTAACTGTTGATTGTGGTCTCCATCTATTTATGGAAGTGGTAAATGGCAAGTGGAAGATTAATTTAATATGGTGTATATATAATGGAATTATACGGCCAGGTGAATTACAGAGAAGAATTCCAAATGCTACTAGAAGGGTTTTAGAAACTCAATTGAAACAACTAGTTAACCATGGTATACTTGTAAAAAAAGATTATAAAACAAAGCTTCCCAAAGTTGAATATTATCTAACTGAATTAGGAGAATCACTAATTCCCATTATTAAATCTACAGCAAAATGGGGAGAAGAAAATAGAGAAATATTGGAAAAATTAGTAGTGAAGTAATAATACCGTTCAACAGCGATAACCGTGGTACAACTAATAATCTTTAAAGAAATGCATTCTCAAGAAATCCATGTAAAATCTATAGTTTTGATTTTTTAGTGTATAAGATTATGAGTATTCTATTGAAAGCCTAAAATAGGTTAAATGATTAGTTGCGCAACAGGTACATTTTATAATAGCAATTAAGAGTGAATTCGAATCCATTAGGAATTTCTAAGGTCGATTTGTTCGAAAAGCCGTAACTTTAATTCTATAAATTAGTGTTATACCGAACTGTTGATTGTATTTTGATAAAAACATTACAAAAAATATTGTTTTTGCTTATAACTGTTATATTTTTTAGCTGTTCAACGGGATACAAAAACGAAGGGGACAAAGTCTATTATGAACACTGGAACGAAGGAACAGGATGCCACAAAGACCAGATTGATGCTGACCCCAAGACTTTTGAAATCCTTAAGTTCGACTCTTATGCCAAAGACGACAGATCGGTTTTTTATAAAGGCAAAAAAATAGTTGGTGCCGATGCTAAAACATTTGAAGCATTAGATGACTTTTATGCGAAGGACAAAAATTTTGGTTGGTACGGAAAAGATAAAATCAAAACGTCGAACGGGAAAAAAATAAGAGTAATTAACGCGTACTATTCAACGGATGGCTTCGATGTTTTCTATACAACTGAACCTCTAAAAATGTCGGATCCTAAAAATTTTAAATTCGTTTCTGGAGAAGGTTCTTATGACAGTTGGACTACCGACGGTAAAAATTATTATTTCAATCACTATAAAGTACCTTCTGATGACTATAAGGATTTAAAAATCTATCCTAAAAGCGGAGGATTGTCGAAAGACAGAAAATGGGTTTACTTTCAAGACCATAAACTTAACTATGATGCTGAAGGGAATAAAGTGGTAGATACGATCGATGCCAATTCATTTGTTGTAACAGGTTATATTTCGTGTAGGGATAGATATAGCTGTTTTAATGTATACCATGGACGGGTAAAATGCAATTAAGTAAAATCATCACGGCCAACATACACAAATCATAATTACCTTAACTAAAAAACCTTAAAATGACACAAGACCTATATTTTGACGATAATGCCAAAAGCCTGCAATCTTCTGAATATAAAATCTATGCTACACCTGTATCGTCCCTGCCGTACATCGACAATGTAAATGTACGCTCTTATTTATTGGAACGTCCCAGGGGGAATATAATCATCTATAACTCATCGGGTATTGATAAGGTTTCTACTGAAATAGAGAAAAAAGGAGTCCCTATGGGTCTTTTTCTGAACCATCATCACGAGGCTATGTTTGGAAAACCAGATATGGACCTATCCATCTGGATCAATAAAAAGGATGAACCAGAAGCAGATATCCCCATTACAAATAGCTTTTTAAACGAAAAAAAGATCGGTGATGATCTAGAAATTATACCCACACCCGGTCATACCCCGGGAACTACTTCATTTCTTTGGGACAATGGCGCGCAGCGTTTTCTTTTTCCGGGGGATTCCATTTGGTATCAGGATGGGGAATGGAAAGCTGTGGTACTTGGTGATAGCGATAGATCTGCATATATAAAAAGCCTCGAGGTTATGGAAAAACTGGATTTTGATTTCATAATCCCTTGGGGTGTTGAAGAGGGCTCACCCGCTGGGTACGCAATTTCAAAAGAGGAAAAAATAGTGATTTTCGATAAAATGATTGAGCGCCTGAAGGCCGGTAAAAATCATTAAGGATAAAACCCTAAACCAATGAACGCAAAATTGTTAATTGGCATTGTTTTTTGTTCAATTTTATTTAATCTAGGAAGGTAATACCCCGAGACTTGTCTCGCTAGTAAATTTTTAAAGTTTGAAAACGCGTTTAGCTAAAATGCTCCGTGGGCTTGCCCCGGAGCATTTTACTCATAATTGTTATAAATTATGATCAGATTGTCTCAAAATCTCTAATTCTTTTTTGGCATTCAGGTAGCTATCTGTAAGAATTTTATAATATTCGAGACTTAGAAAATTATTTTAAGTTACTTGATAGACTACGTTTATCAATCTTAAAACAAACAACAATCACGAAATGATGTTAGATGAACTCTTTAGGCAACTTGAAGAAAAAATAAAATTGACAAAAGAGGACAAACAACTTCTTCCTAGTTTCTTTGAGACCAAAAATTTACGAAAAAAACAATTTTTACTTCAGGAAGGCGATTATTGTAAAAACCTGACTTTCGTATCAAAAGGTGCTTTAAAATCTTATACCATAGATGATAAGGGGCAAGAACATATTAGTTTATTGGCTTGGGAAGGCTGGTGGGTTTCTGATTTTAAAAGTTTTATCTGTGATGAGAAAGCCATTCTATATATTGAAGCTATTGAAGATAGCGAAGTCTTATTGATTTCCCATTCCAATTATGAAGAGCTTTTGACTAAAATTCCATCAATGGAACGTTATTTTAGAATTTTGTACCAAAATAGTTTAGTCACAAAAGACAGAAGGTTAATCAGTTCAAACACCTATTCCGCTGAGGAGAAATATCTCCATTTAATAAAAATGTACCCTTTTATTTCACAGCGAATCCCACAAAATCTTATTGCATCATATCTTGGTCTAAGCCCTGAAACGATCAGTAGGGTAAAAAAGAGCTTGCATTCAAGCAATTGATTTAAATCAATTGCATTTCTTGATATGTATCAATGCAAAGCCAGTATGCCCAGTGTAATTTTGCCTTAAACATTAAAAAGAGGATTATGGATAACATAGCATTAATAGTTGGAGCAAGTGGAATATCGGGAAACAATCTTGCCCAAAAATTACTGAAAAATAATTGGACAACTTACGGCATTACACGGAAATCCGAGGTCAAACTTAAAGGGCTGAAAAATATAAAAGCTGATTTACTTGATCCAAAATCATTAAAAGAAGCATTAAGGGAGGTAAAGCCAACCCACGTATTTTTTACGGCCTGGATGCGGAAAGAAACGGAAGCGGAAAATATAGAAGTAAACAGCGCATTGGTTAGAAATTTACTTGAAGTTTTATCCCCCAAAAAATCAGTAAAACACGTTGCTTTGGTTACTGGATTAAAACACTATTTAGGTCCGTTCGATAATTATGTTAGTGAAGGATTTTCGCCTGAAACCCCTGTAAGAACAGAGCATCCGAGATTGCAACTGAATAACTTTTACTATGCACAGGAAGATGAACTCTTTGAAGCTTCTAAGCGTGATGGCTTTACTTGGAGCGTTCACCGTGCGCATACCGTAATTGGGCAAGCGGTTGGGAATCTAATGAATATGGGAACAACTTTAGCCATCTACGCAAGTATTTGTAAAGAAAATGGGATGCCTTTTATTTGGCCAGGTTCAGAGGCACAATGGAATGGAATATCAGATGTTACCGATGCCCATATTTTGGCGAAACACTTTGTATGGGCAGCAACTACGCCTAAAGCTGAAAACGAGGCTTTCAACATTGTAAACGGAGACGTATTCCGTTGGAGTTGGCTGTGGAAACAAATCGCTGAATATTTTGATATCGAATACCAAGGCTATGTTGAAAATAACAGGAGTTTAGAAGAGCTTATGAAAAATGACACTGCGGTTTGGCGTCAAATTGCGGGCAAACATCAATTAGTGGAACCTCAATTGTACAGATTGGCTTCACCCTGGCATACTGACCTTGATTTGAGAAGACCGATAGAAGTTATGACCAATATGTCTAAAAGCAGAATATTAGGGTTTAAGGAGTATCAAGACACAAGGGAATCCTTCTTCAATCTTTTCGATAAGCTAAAAGAACAGAAGATTATACCAGCTTAAAGCATCCAAACAATATCGGTTTAAATTTACACTTAAACCGATATTGTTTTTATTTATGCATGCTTTCTTCTTTTGATTTGCTTTGGTGTCAATAATACTGAACATCGATAATTTCCTTAGTTTTTATAGGTAATAGTTCTCCATTTTTATCAATAAATTGCCAGAGACCTTTCTTCTTAAAGGCGATGGGAAAGCTGAAATTAGAAGTATCGCTGTATGCATTAAGCGGTTGGTTCAAATAGATATCAAACTTGGGCGGCAAGAGCTCTTTACTTTCCGTTGTAATAATTCCGAAGCGATTATCGAGTACCGTTAAAAAACCATTGCCGTTTTCTTCTACAAAAACCTTCTGAAAACGCGGAGGCACCACGATTTTACCTTTTACATTGGCAAACCCTTTCAATATTTTCCCAGTTGCCGTGTCTTTTTTAAATAAAGGTAGGTGATTTTCGTCCTGAAATTTCTCTAAATAATCCCCTTCCTGACTATCGTAGGTCACCGGAACAATCAGTTTTCCTTTCGCATTGGCATAGCCAAATTTTAACCGGTTAGCATCTTGTTGAGTGACCAGGTAATTTCCATTTTTTAAAGGCTGAATATCCGAATAACCTTCTTTAAGCAACAGTACTTGTTTGCTGTAATCATACAAATAGGTTTTTCCATCTCTATGCACGGTAAGTAACTTACGGTCATCGTATTTGCTCATTTCTGTAAACGGAAGTTGTATTTTGGTATTGGTTTCGGCATTAAAAATTGCATACTCGTTTTTCTTCTGTTGTAATAAAAAGAAAGCGGAGTCCAGTTGCACAATATCGGAATAGGTTAAGGGTAAAACCTTATTTCCATCGGCATCAAAAAGGCCCGAGAGCATTTGATGATTTTTAGTCTCTTTTTCAACTTTAATAAGCTGATGATCCCTGTTGAAAACTTCAATAGATTTATACTTGATAGGAATAATTAATTGTTCTTTTTTGAGATCGTAAACTCCTTGTGAGCCGTAATTTTCTTGCGATAAAATGACCTTATGATGGGCTTTTAATTCAAACTTAGCATAATCTCCGGGGATTATTTTATCTGAATTGAGAAGGTATAATTGGTCTTTTCCATTTTTTTTCAAACGTATTAATCCCATAGGTTTTTCATAAAAAGGGTAGGACTGGCGGTCATTATAAAATTCTACCCGATCGTATTGTGGAAGCACGGTTTTACCGGTTTGGGGAGCATAAAACCCATACTTTCCGTTGGTTCTGGTTTTAAAAATGGGTGTTAATTTTTTGGAACTGGTTCGTATCTCGCTTAAATCGATCCAGTCGTAACTATTGGGCAACAATTGCTTATTTTTCTTATTCAGGAGCCCTAGTTTGTCTCCTTTTTTGCTGATAAAAAAATCACCCTGAACTCGTAACTGATTTTTATGGGTTGCCGGAATAATAACATTGCCCAGCGTGTCAATAATGCCATATTTGTTGTCTTTTTCTACAGAAAAATAGGCACCGGGTTGAAAATTGGAGTAAGGATTGTAAATAGCGGAATATTTGAACGGAACGATTTGCTCACCGTTACGGTTAATGAGTCCAAAAAGTGCTTCAGCATTGGGAGATTTTCCCGCTTTTGAAGCGATTAAATGTCCGTTTTCGATCTCCAGGCGTTTATATTCCGGGCTAGCGAATTCTTTTTGTTGCGGAAGGTTAATAACCACCTGTTCCCCGTTTTTTCTGAAGGCGGCCACCCATTCATCGCTACGCATATTTACGTGTTGATGTTCGTATTTGAAAGGTGCTAAGACTTCATTTTTAAAATTGATAACGCCCCATTTTCCTCCTTTTTTGGCATAGAGATAATTAGATTTTTGTCCGCAACCGCTGCAATAATCAAATTGGTCATATTCAAAAGGAATTACAATCTTTTTTGTTTCAGCATCATAAACGCCCCATTTTTCATTCTTCTTTACATCAAAAAGATGCCGGTTTAGCACCATCACATCATCAAACTCCAGCGGCACCAAAAACTGCCCCCAGGAATCGGCAAAAGTCTTTTTACCTTTGTCTTCAATTTGGAGGTAACGCCCAAAAACAAAGCTTATTTTTTCGTAGTTTGGGCTGATTACCCATTCGCCGGTTTCGTTGAGCATTCCCGATTTTCCGTTTGCTACCTGAACGATATACATAAGTTTGTTTTGATTTTCGTAAGAACGTTCCATCCCGTTGCTGGTGGGCACCACGCTATCTAATGGATGAAAATCCTGAATGATCCTGGTAAAAGCACGCTGTCCGTTTTTGGTGATGTAAAAATGGCTACTGTCTTTTTCTACCCGGGAAATTCCCTGAAAAAAGGACGTACTTTTGGAGTAAATCACGGTATCGGTAACTGCTTTGGTGGCGGCATCTGAATTTTTTTCGGCGACATTTTTAGAGGTGTCGCAGGCATTTAGAAAACAGATGGCATTTATGAATAGCAGGAAATGGAGAATATTTTTCGAGTTTTTCATTTTGTAGCTTTTATTGTTCGTTGCTGAAAAAATCAGTTTATTTCTATTTTATAAAGCGTTGGTAAAAACAGTTATATCCCGATAGATAATTCAGCATTTCTTTTTTTTACAAACCTGAAGTATATCTGATAAAATCCAGGAGATTAAGCAGAATTTTGTTGAGAAATTTTGTATCAGCACCAGCACCTTAGCAATATTTCGATGTAAATCTTTCTCGAGAATTCACTAGATGTCACGAATGTATATACTTTTGAATTCAGGTTACAACCGCAAAGCAAGTAAATTTTTTAAGGATTCTAATCCCTGTATTCCGTGAAAAATATGCTAAAATTCGATTAGATATAATTTGATATGAGAAGGACTTTATTTTTGGTTTAGACATTTATTAAATTGCAATGTGGATGGATATAACATTAGTCCTTAATTTTTTAAAGTTGTGTTTTATATACTTTATCCCTGTCTAAGAGAAAAACCTTGTCTTTAAGCAGAAAAAGACCGTAAGCATCGAATATAAAGGTTTTCCCATCGGCCGAAAGAAAGGGCGAAATTTTTCCACTCTTATCGATGTAAAAAATAGGAGCTTTACTTTTAGCATCTTGAAAGCTTTCAGCCGTGGTCAGCAGCAAGCGGTTGTCTTTTGTATATTCCAAATTTGAAATATTCGCTCCACTTCCTAACAATTCAGTATCTATTTGCTCCCAGGTTTTTCCGCTATCTGTGGTTTTTAAAAGTAATCCTTGCAACCCCGAAATATAGCCTTCTTCTTTGGATTTAAAAGCGATAGAGTTTAAGTATTCACCTTCTTTTCCGCTACGCAACTGGTGCCAATCCTTAGCTTTGTTTTTACTTTCATAGATATTTCCCTTGAAAGATAGTATCCTAATCGTATTATCAGGAAAAATAAACACATCGCTCAAGGCAACCTCATCGGATTGTAATCCATTGAGCTGAATCTGGTGCCAGTGCATGCCCTTATCCGTACTTCTAAGTAATATTGGCTTTCCGCTATTATCGCCAACAATAATCCCCAAACCCTTGGAAGAAAATTTTATTTTATAAAATTTAGGATGACGTAAAGCATATTTATTTTCGTCTAGTTTAGACACGTCATAGGCTTCCCATTCAGTTTTTAAATCATCATTCCTGAAAATATATCGTGAAGCACCCACTACAAAGAACTGATCGTCGTAAATAGCTGTGCTGTAAAAAGCATTAGCATAATCCGAAAAAGAAAAGCCTTTCCAATGTTTCCCTCCATTTTGAGTAGTGCGCAGCCGCAGCCTGGTACCACCGGCAATAATCCCTTCTTTTTCGTTTTTAAAGCTGAGACTGTTATAAAACTGAAATCCTGTATTTTCTAGAGAATGTAATACCTCTACTTTTTTGCCGGTGATATCATTTTTAAATTGTTCTTGGTTTGGGAAACTTACCATTGTTGTATCAATTTCCAGTTCCGTAATCGTACTTACGGTTTGGTAAGCCCCCTGAGCCATAGATTGTAAACTAAATAGGCTAACTAAAATTAAACTGATTTTTAATATTGCTTTCATTTTTAAGTTTTATAGCCAGTCCTAATGACTAGGGTATTATTTTATTAAATGAGAAAAGTTTTTCCTGTTTAGGATCTCCTATGTTTTGCGTCCTAACACACTTGATTTTTCAACCTTGCATTAGGCTAACGTAGACGAAGGTATTTCATTATGTGAAGCGGCCGTTCAATTAAGTAAAGAATATTTATAGTACACACTTTTTACTGCTTCTAATGTTTTAGCATAGCTATAATTAAAGAATACAATTCTTATTTTACTTTAAAAATGAATCTTAGAAAGACATGGAACCCAAATTAAAAAATTTGAAAAATCTGAAACCATTTTCTCCTCATACCATTCTAGCTTCATTGGTACTAGATTCTTTAGAATGAATATTTAAATTCTCATTATTTACGGCAAACCGTAAGGTTAGTATGAATTCTCAGTGTAACTTCTCCTTATTAATCAAATTCATTTAATCATGGCTGTAAAACATACACCAACAGGAATTGTACACAGTGGATCTAAAGGAGGGACTACTGGCTGTGGAACTAACACTAATGATAATTCTGATCACTGGGTTAGCACATCACAAAAAATTACTTGCTCAAAAAATGGCTGCAAGTAAAATGTTTATCAATCTCAACATTCAGGCGTATAGATTATTATCTGCCTGAATTAAAGCTATACCATGAATAATTTTTTGAAACTATCGGTAGTATGTGTCTTACTTACAGGGCTAACTTCATTTAGTACATTTTCATCCTGTGCTGAAGAAACTGAAACTACGGTTTATATCTGTAAAGGGAAGTACAGTAAGAAATATCATTATAAAAAGAATTGTAGAGGATTAAGTAATTGCTCTACGGCGATTTACAAGACTACTTTAGATAGCGCTAGAAAAGCCGGACGCAAAATATGTGGATTTGAAGACTAATGAGGTATTTATTAACTAAAACACAAATACTATGAATTCCATTACAGCTATTAAGCCTGGGCCAAAACCTAAGAAACCGGACGGGACACCAGATCGCAGAAGGAGGGTTACACCGGACACAAAACCTAAACATCCCGGTTTAAAACCGCATAAGCATAAACCGGGAGATTAATGAACTAAAAAGCCGCTCTATAAGCGGCTTTTTTTATTTCTTATTTACTTAAAACATGAGTGTTGACCATATATGAAGTAATCTGTTTTACGGTCTGACCTGTTTCAGGATTTATACCTGGTGCGGTAAAATAAGTAATGATGTTATTTTCTTTATCATACCAAATTTTAGGGCTCCCATCTTTTTCAAAAAAAACTGTTTCAGGACTTACTTCTACTTGTTTAAAGGTATCCAAACGATATTCATTCCATTCTTCCTCTAAAACATCACCGCTGCAAGAAGTCGGTTCAAAATGATCTTCTACCCATAACATACATTCTTCTCGTCCTGTCGAAAATCCAAAATATCCGGCTCCCAATAGCACCGGGCATAAGATCAATATGGCCGTCAGCACTTTCTTTTTATTTCCTTTAACTGATGAATCGGCTTTTAATGTCGATAACTCTTCAGTTTGATCTCTCTCGTTATTTGAGAGCAAATAATCCTTATAGGACTCGTAACCGATATAGCTAGCTAATTGATTTTTCTTTTCTCCAGTTGGGCTTGTCTTTCCATTATAATAACGCTCTAAGGTTTTCCCAGAGATTTGAAACCTTTTCTCCTCCATTAAATATTCTGATATATGTTCAGCCCACTTCCTTAAACTTTCTTCTCCGGATTCTTCTTTTGCCTTCTTAAAAATGTCTTGTAAAAATTGCTCCATATTATACTTTTTTGGTGGTATTCAAAATTATAATTTATCTGTTAAAATACTAAAAATCAGTAGTAAATAAGGTTGTCCTTGTAGGGACAGATTTGTCCCAGAGCTGTCTTTTTTATTGTCCTCCATTTGTCCGGTAATGTCCCCGGTATGTCTCAATTTTTTGCTGCTTCTCATCACATCTTTGCCATGTAATCGAAAGAGAACTAGGGCTTGCAATCCTAACACTGCGCAACTCTCGATTATAGAAAGTTCAATACGACTTGTGAAAGTCACCGGGAAGTAACTGCTCACGGTCGTATTGCTTTCCACTTCCCAAATGTAGGCTTCAAAAGCCTATTCCAATTACGGATTGTCGTAAACCGAGGCTTTGACCTCCAAGACATCCTATGTCCAATTTTTAACAACAAAGTGATGAAAAAAGCAATTTTATTTTTATGCATATTAGGTGCAAACATGGCATTCGTTTCTTGTACCGATGATAGTTTAGCCGACATTAATGAGTTTAATGATACCTATGCAGACGGTACAGAAGGAGGAACCGGTAATGAAGGTAATGGAGGTGCCAATGGGGGAGAAGATGGAGAAATAGATCCACCAGCCGATCCACCGGGAAGTAATTAAATTTTAATGAAAAGCGCTGCATGTTTTGCGGCGCTTTTTTTATTTTTAAGAATGAAAAATAATTATCCTATAATTTTTTCTTTCTTAATTATAGCTTTTCTTTCTTGTGATAAGAAGTTTAATATTCATGAGGTTAATAGAAGCGACTCTTCGTATTATTATTTTTCTAAAGGTAAGTTATTGGATAAAGTATCTGATAAACTGATATATTTTGATAAAGCGTTATCACATCTGAAAAATGAAAAGGATACCCTGCGTCCTATACTGTGGGATTATAAAATTTATTACCATGATATTCTGAAAGAGTATGATTCATCTCGCATTTACGCTGTAAAACTTCTTGATAATGGAATTCTAGAGAATGATACGCTGCAAATAGCTAAAGGATATTATAGATTGGCTAAAAATTACTTATATCAAAATGAGCATTTAGAAGTTTTAAAGAATATGTATTTGTCTCAACAATACTATTTATATGCAGCAGATAGTATTAGTGCCGGCAAGCGATTAGTAGAGTTAGGTATAGCACAACGTAGATTAGGTGATTTTACCGGGAGTCAGGGTAGTCAGGTAAAAGCTCTTCAATTATTTAAAAACTTTTCAGATTCTACGTACTTCTTAAGTATTTATAATAATCTAGCAAGTTCATACCGGCAACTAAATGATTTAGAAGAAGCTATAGATGAATATGAAAATGCATTAGTTTATTCTCAAACCAAAAATGATAGTCTTATCGTTTTAAATAATCTGGCTAACATATATGTAGACTTAGAAGAATATGATAAAGCACTATCTATTTTAGAAAGTATATTGCCAAAATCTACAGGTAATTATATTGAATATCGAATAAAAGACAATTACTATTTTACTAAATGGCTTAACAATGGAAAATCAGAGCATATAGATAGTTTAGAATTTGTAATGTCAAAACGCTTATTGGCTAATGACCAAATTGGTTTGATGGCAAGTTATGATCATTTGACACAGGTTTATTACATCCCAGAGCCTGTTAAAGCACTTAGGTTCGCTGAGAAATATTATGAGCAAGCACTGGTGACCAACAATCCCTCGGATCAAATTCGAGCCTTAAAGTATATGATTGAATTAGCCGCTCCAAAAAATGCCAAAACTTATTCATTAAGATTTATAAGCTTAGATGATAGTTTGAATAATGCACATTACAAGGCAAAAAATGTATTTGCCAAAATCAAATATGATGAAGAGCAAAAGTTGGAACAGATTAATGTATTGGAAAAGAAATCGGCCCAGCAACAGATCGCATTACTAAAGTCTTCCAATCAAAGAAATATAGCTATCTTTTTAGGAGTACTTGTCATTGGTGCCAGTGGGTTTATCATTTATTATATTAGGCAGCAATCCAAGAAGAGAAGAGTTCGTGAGATCCATAAAACCGAAGCTAGAATTTCTAAACGTATACATGATGAACTGGCCAATGACCTTTATAGATTGATGGCTGCTCTTGAAAATCTTAATGCTCCCGAAAAATTAGAGTTGTTGGATAAATTGGAGGATATCTATTTTCAAACCCGTGATATTTCTCGTGAAAACTTACCGGTAAAAACCGATCAACACTACCCTAAAGAAATTCAGGCAATGCTGTCTCAAATGACACCAAAGTCAGCACGTATTTATCTTATAGGGATTCGAGAGGTCAATTGGGATAAGCTAAGTGAGGAAGCAAAAATTATTGTTTATAGAGTGCTTCAGGAGCTGATGGTTAATATGAAAAAGCACAGTAAGGCCAGCATAATCAGCTTTAATTTTAAAACCGAAAAATCGAAATTACAAATCAATTATAATGATAACGGCGTTGGTTTACAGGTTAATACGTTAAAAAAAGGAGAAGGCCTGGATAATGTGGAAAACCGTATGGAAACTATCGGAGGTTCTTTTAATTTTCAATCCGGAAACCAGGGTGGTTTTTCTGCAGAACTTATAATACCCCTTTAGATGTTTAAAAAGATCCTAATAGTTGAAGATTTTGATACCGTTCATAAATCCTTACGTACATTTTTAAAAAGCATAGGGGAACCTATCGTCGATGTTGCTCCCTATTGCGATGAAGCCTATCTTAAATGTAAAAGAGCGGCATTGGACAAAGATCCTTATGATTTGATGATTTGTGATCTGTCTTTTAAAGCAGATCATCGTAACGAAAAAATAGGCTCTGGAGAAGAATTAGCTATATTACTCAACAAAGAATTACCGGATTTAAAGATTATAATTCACTCTATTGAAGATCATCCTTCAAGAATTCGTAAACTTCAACCTTTTGTTAATGCCTATGTATGTAAAGGCCGCAGGGGAATGGAATATTTAAAGATTGCTATTGATGAGGTTACTAAAGATAAATTCTATCTTTCGCCTGATTTGGAAAGTTCCCTTAGCCAGTCCAATATCAAAGAACTTAGTGATTATGAAATGCAATTATTAAAGTGTCTTTCTGAGGGCTATACTCAGGATGAAATTTGTGAAGCATTTCAGGAAAAAGGGCTTAGCCCCAATAGTAAAAGTTCTATTGAAAAACGTTTGAAGGATCTAAGAGATGACTTTGGTGCTAAAACCAATCCACAATTAATAGGCATTGTACTTTCCCTTCAATTAATCTGATCACCAGTTCTTTATAAAATACGTCTTCTTACGGATTCCCGTAAGGTTCTGATTATCAATAGGTATAATTTTATCATAACAATATTAGAATATGATGAAATTACTACTTCTTATCAGCTTTATTTTTTTTAGCTCTAGCATAAATGGGCAATCCTGCGATGAACTCATTAAATATCTTCAGGAAGAGCAGTATGGGACTACCTATACCAGCATAAACAGTACTGCGATTTCAAAAGTTACGTTTTACAGCGTTTTAGAAAATTTCAGCCAGTATTATTTTGCTGTAGTATGCTTTAAAGCAGGATCCTATAGTTGTAAGAGTTATGTCTATCAGGTTGGGGCGAATACAAAAACAAATTATTCCCTGAGTTATCTAAACGGTGCAGGAGCTGCTTTTTGGAAGTATATCCAGCCCTATCATGAGGTTTTGGATTGTGGCCCCGATTTTAAACAATAAAGAATAAGCAATTAGACAACGAATATCAATATTATATACTATGGGAATACGAATACACAAGCGAATTAATTTAGGGAAGGGAGTAGGAATCAATATCAGCAAATCTGGAATTTCTCCCAGCATCCGTACCAAAAGAGGAAGCTTAAGCAGCAGAGGAGTTTCTGTGCGAACAGGAATTCCCGGTTTAACTTACAGAAAAACTTTTTCCACCGCAAAGGGGAAAGGCTGCCTCTTACAGGTAGTACTTGTCTTCGGAATACTCACTTTTCTAACGTATAAAATCTCAGGCCTATGAATACAACTATTTCTACCGAACTAAAAAGCCATTTCTTAAGACTCTATCAAATGGCATTAACCGATGATAAATTTGATGTAATGGAGCTCAAAACCTTGTATCAATTTGCGGAAGAACGAAATGTTCCAAAAGAAGAACTGGATCGTTTGTTACTGAATCCAGTGGATCATACTTCTACCATACCAAAAGAGGTCACAACGCGAATTGAATACCTGTATGATTTAGCTTTTATGATTCTTGCTGATGGTGTTATTACAGAAGATGAGCGTAATACTCTTAAGAAGTACTGTAAGAAATTTGAATTTCTTGAAGAGAATATTGATGAGCTCTGTGAATATCTCTTGGATTGTGTGCAAAAGAATATTTCGAAAGAAGAAATTATTACCAACTTAAATCTTTAACCAATGGCTATCAAAAACTTATTTGCAGTTCGCAATACTCCAGACCAAAGAGAAGAAGCAGCACCTCAGGAGGATAAGGAACAAATTCGCATCACCTATTATCAGAGTGGGTTTGCAGCCTCCACCAAAGCTTCGGGAAGACCTATTGTACTACAAGCCTGTTTACAGAATCTTTTTGCAAGTTTTGAAGATCAATGCAGAAGACAGCAGGTGGAACAGGAAAAATTAAAACAGCCTTATAAGGAAGAACAGGAACGCTTACGTACAGAATTACGAAAACTAGAAACCGGGCTTTCTATTTTTGAAGAAAAAGAGCTACAAAATAATCAACATATCGATAAACTCCATAAAGATATGATTGATGTAAAGCATGATCCTGAAAAGTATGGCGTAGAAGCGGATAAACGACCTAAAGCACAGTTCTACATCGGCTTATTGGTTTTGCTTCCTATTACATTGTATTTATTAGTGTTTTATGTATCAGCAACGTATTCTGCGTTTTTTAAAGAATTTACCATTGATGCTCTTGTGGCCGCTATATTCGATAAAGATGCATTTACCAATGCATTTAATGATAGCTGGCTAGAGGGAATTTTAGTGACTACCATTCCCTTTGTTTTTATGGGATTGGGATATGTGATCCATATGATGCAAAAAGGAAAAGGCTTTTTAAATTACTTAAAATTAGCGGCACTCCTACTGGTGACTTTTGCATTCGATGCCCTTCTGGCGTACTCTATTGAAAAGAAAATTTATGACTTCAATAAAACATTAAATGATCCTCCTTATGATTTAAGTATAGCACTCTCTGAAGCACAGTTTTGGATGATCATATTTGCTGGTTTTGTCGTATACATTATTTGGGGTCTTGTCTTTGATTTCATTATGAAAGAATATGAGAATCTGGATAAAATCAAAGTCTTTATTCAAAACAAAAAAGAAGAAATTAAGAATCTGCAACGGGTCAAAGAAGAACTAGGGGAGAAGCTATCCGATTTTAGACATCAGATTATAGAGATCAAAGGAAAAATTGCAGAGGTTCAGTCGAAAATCAATGGATTCATTTTTCCAATAAAAGAATACCTGCTTTATCACAATCAATATAAAGAAGGATGGTTCCAAGCCATAATGACTGAGATTGCCCTTCCCACAAATAAAAAAGAAGAATTATTACAGTCTTGTGAAGATATGGCAGAACTCCACTTAAAAGAAATGAAACTAACTGATAATGATTTTCAACATCTTGTTTATTCAAAAAATTAAATGATGAAACCAATACACTATTTAAGTATACTTTTTTTGTTTTTCGCCTGTAAATCGGATCCTAAATCAGATTCCTCTGGAGCTTTGTCTAATAAAGAAGAGAGTCGGGCATCGGCTGCTCACTCCGTAAAACCAGGAGCAGGAAAAAATTTGAATATAAGTTTATTGTTGGATCTGTCGGATCGTATAAATCCAGAGAAATATCCAAACCCGAGTATGGAATATTACCAGCGTGATGCTGCGTATATACAGACAGTGGCAACGGCCTTTAAAGCAAATATTCAGCAAAAGAAGATCATTTTGATAGATGATCAAATTCAACTCTTTTTTGCCCCTGAGCCATTGAATCCAGAAATTAATACAATTTCTAAAGACCTAAAATACAGCTTTAACAAAGCAAATATCAGTAATGATCGTTTAGCTCTTTTTGAACAACACTATAAAGAACTACCTACCAAAATTTATGAACTGGCAATCTTGGATGATCATTATGTAGGCTCGGATACCTGGAAGTTTATGAATCAGAAAGTCAAGGATTACTGCATTTCTGAGGATTACCGAAACATATTAGTGATCCTAACTGACGGTTATATTTACCACAAGGATAATCTGAGAAAGGAAGGCAATCAAACAACTTATTTAACACCCGAGTTCATTCGAAGCAATCACCTAATAGATAATAATTGGAATCAGAAATATGAGGAGAAGAACTATGGATTCATTCCCGCTAATACAAAGCTTAATAATTTAGAGGTATTGGTTTTAGGGATTAATCCAGATGCTAAAAATGATTTTGAGGATGATGTGATTAAACGATACTGGTCGGATTGGTTGGAGTCAATGGGAGTCGTTAATTACAAAATTTACAACGCTGATTTGCCTTCAAATATGCAACAGGTCATCAACAAATTTATTCAATCTTAAGAATCAAAAAACTATGGAATTACATACTCAATTAAAAACATTAGCCGGAAAGGTCGACAAATTGAAAGATCAGATTACTAATGAAGAATCTACCAAACACGCTTTTGTGTTGCCATTTATCAATATTCTTGGCTATGATGCCTTTAATCCTACGGAGGTCGTACCAGAATTTACGGCTGATATTGGCATGAAAAAAGGAGAAAAGGTCGATTATGCGATTTATCAAAATGGAGAACCTATTTTAATTGTGGAATGCAAGCATTGGACTTCCGCTTTAGATGTACATAATTCTGCACAGTTATTTCGATATTTCCATGTGACTAAAACACGGTTTGCATTACTAACTAATGGAATTACCTACAAATTTTATACGGATTTGGAGGATGCTAATAAAATGGATGAAAAACCTTTTTTTCAATTTGATATTACTGATTTAAAGGACTCAACCATCAAAGAAATAGAAAAGTTTCATAAATCAAATTTTGATATCAGTAAGATCATCGATAATGCCAGTACTTTAAAATATACCCGAGAACTAAAAGGAGTTATAGAGGATGAAATGGCAGCACCATCTGCAGATCTGGTAAAACTTCTAGCATGCAAAGTGTATACTGGAAGAATGACAGCGAATGTAGTTGAAGAATTTACGGAAATTCTTAAGCGAGCCTATTCCCAGTTGATTAGCGAAAAAGTAAGTAATCGATTATCCACGGCTTTAAGTAACGAAGAGGCAGTTCAAATGGAAGAAGTTCAGGAGGAGATAGAAAAACCTTCCAAAATAGAAACGACAGAAGAAGAGATTGAAGCTTATAATATTGTTCTAGCCCTATTACGTAAAGAGGTAGCGAAAGAGCGTATTGTATACCGTGATACTCAAAGTTATTTTGGTATTTTACTGGATAACAACAACCGGAAGCCTATTTGTCGATTGCATCTTAATGGTGGTGTTAAGTATATCAGTACATTTCATAATGATCGGAAAGAGGAAAAAATCAAGATTGATAGTATCGATGATATTTTCAGTTTTGAAGATCAATTAATAGCCACGATAAATAATTATGATCAGAATCAATGATGGTCTGATTTAATCCAATCGAAGGATATCTTAAATATCTAATAGCAAAGAGGAATAAAATTAGTTGATCAAGGAGAGAATGGAACCTTGGGAGCCTGTATAATTCTATGATGTAATATTTAAAAAAGGCTTCCCTGTTCTCCTTCCTGATCATCCACAGGTTTTAAAAATTCCGGAGTATTTGTATTAAAGTCTCTTTTATAAAAATTTTCTACAGAATGTGCTTTGAAATCTTCTTTAATAAAACCATGATTCACGAGTTCTAAGATTCCATCATCATTGAGATCTTCTCGTAACCATTCCCCTTCGAAATCAGGATCTAATACAAGAGGCATACGCTTTTTCTTATTATGGATATGTGCAAAAAAATCATTTGCTTCTGTGGTAACCAGGCTTACATTCCAGTAATCAGAACCATATTCATTATAAATTCCGGCGAAGGTAAATAGTTTTCGGTCGGGCAGATAGCAATATTTAGGCACTGCGCCAGATTTAAATTTATTATTTGGATAATGCGGTTCAAAAAAACCATCAGCCAGAATTAAACATCGCCGTTTTCTAGCAGGGGATTTATAGGTGTTTGATGTTAACATTGTTTCCCCTCGAGCATTCAGGGTGTTGTATTTTTTTCTGAAACCTATCACATTATTTTCACCCCAGGGTGCAATAAGACCCCACTCCATAGGGTAAATTTGTGAAGGATCTTCCTGAGGAATACAGTACAAGTTAGGATGAACAAAACCTGAGACATGATAGTAGGGCTTGTATTCCAATTGAATATTGAATTTAGCTCCGGTAGCTTTTTCAATTTGTTTTTCACTTTTGGTTAATGAAGTTTCGTAGCACATATTTTTAACTATGGATTATATCCAAAATCATGGAAATATACCTAATTTTGAAAATTCGTATCATTATGAGTTATGAAAATTTACAAAAATTATTCTTTAGTTGTACTTCGCTTACCACTGTTTCATTGTGGTATATCAGCAGGTTTCCCATCACCTGCAGACGATCATTTAGAAGATAGAATTGACCTGAATCATGAGTTTATTAAAAACAAGGATGCCACATTTTTTGGTAGAGCCGAAGGGGATAGTATGGAAGGAGCAGGTATAAGTAACGGGGATTTACTGGTTATCGATAAAAGTTTGAAACCAAAAAGTGGACAGATCGCCGTTTGTTTTTTAGATGGTGAGTTTACAGTAAAGAGAATACAAATAGAAAAAAATGTTATTTGGTTGATAGCAGAGAACAAGAAATATGCTCCCATCAAAGTAACCGCTGATAATGAATTCGTGATATGGGGAATAGTTACAAACGTCATTAAATATTTATAATGTTTGCACTAGTTGATTGTAATAACTTTTATGCTAGTTGCGAGCGTGCTTTTAACCCCTCACTTCGCAACAAACCTGTTGTGGTACTTTCGAATAATGATGGTTGCGTCATAGCACGTTCGAACGAAGCCAAAGCTTTGGGAATTCCAATGGGGGCGCCTGCATTTCAGTTTGAGAAAGACTTTGAAGCCAAGGGAATTCATGTTTTTTCGAGCAATTACACCTTATATGGTGATATGAGTAATAGGGTTATGAATATCCTCTCTACGTTTACACCGGAAATAGAAATTTACAGTATTGATGAGAGCTTTTTAAAATTCGAAGGATTTGAGCTTTATGACCTGGAAACTTTGGGAAAACAGATGATAGAGAAAGTATATCGCCATACCGGAATTCCAATTAGTGTGGGTTTAGCTAAAACCAAATCTCTAGCCAAGGTTGCCAATAAAATCGCAAAAAAATTTGCTGAAATAACAGGAGGAGTTTATGCTATTGATTCAGAATTAAAAAAGGAGAAAGCGCTACGCTGGACTAAGATCGGAGATGTTTGGGGTATTGGACGTCAGCATGAAAAACGTCTTTTAAATATTAAAATTTATAATGCCTGGCAATTTATACAATTGCCTAATGAATATGCCAGAAAGGAAATGAGTGTGGTCGGTCTTCGGTTAAAAAGAGATTTATCCGGGGAGTCTACTTTGGATTTTGAAGAAATTAAAAGCAAAAAAAATATTGCTGTGACACGTTCTTTTGAAAAAATGTACGAGGACTATGAAGATCTACGAGAGCGTGTGAGTACCTATGCAGCAAAAGCCGCTTATAAATTACGGAAGCAGGATAGCAATTGCACGTTAGTGTATGTCTTTCTACTTACGAATAAGTTTAGAAAGGATTTAAAACAATATAAAGCGAATTTGGTGGTTAACTTATCATATCCATCAAACTCTACTATAGTATTAACTAAAGCTGCTTTATACGGATTAAAACGAATTTATAGGAAAGGTTATCAATACAAAAAGGCAGGAGTAATTATAATGGGGATAAGCCCGGCCTCAGAACGACAATTATCGCTATTTTCCGATGAAGATCCAAGGCATCATGTTTTGATGAAAGTGATTGACCGGTTAAATCGTACCGAGAATGGCAAGGTTAAATTTGCAGCTCAGGATCTTGGAAGAACCTGGAAAATGAAACAGGAAAGACTTTCAAAAAGATATACCAGCAGAGTAGATGAGATCATAAGGGTGAAATGTTAAGTTTTATTTAGGAGTACTCTATATAAAATTGAATTATCTTAACCTAATGATAAATAGGTGTTTATGTTTTTTCGTCCTTAGTTTTTGTTGTCATTCGTTGATTGGCCAACATTATACTTCTCCGTTTACACATTACCTGACCATTAATGAATTTGATGTAATTGATAGGGAGATCGATATCGACACCACTAAAAAAGAAATGAGGCTTACGACTTTTGATAATAAGGGGGATATCCCAACAAAAATTGTTCAAGCCTATACGATTATGGGAGAGGTGGAAGATTTACCTGATGGAGGAAAAGGTTATTTATTGGAACATAAAATGGGTAAATTAAAATACAGAGCCATGTATCTACCTAATGATGGAGCTCCTTATTTTTTGATGGAGCGATTTGAGGTACCTGCGGATCATTTGGAACGGATGGTAAGGTTTTTATTGGATTAAAATAGGTTATCTAAGTATAAGAAAGTAAATCAGTTTTCCCCGGTATAATTCTAACCTTTAAGGTTTTCAATCGTATTTATAGAAAACTTAGATCAATGCAACCCCAGAAGCTTTAATGGATTGGATCTTGCAACAGATTAACGAGAACTAATAATTCTTTCGAGCCTATTTTTGTTGTTAAGAAGCCTTTATTTATACTTATCAATTACGGCTATGGTTGATTTAAATTGTACTAACCTAAGTGTTTATAAATTTTTAAGGTCTTCGTAGTTAATTGCTCTACACTAAATTTCTCCCGGCAGATGTGATATGATTTCTCGATAAAGCTTTTCGCCAGTTCTTTATCCTGATATAATTTTTCAATGAAATTTCCTAAATCTTCGTGTTGTCCCGGTTCGGCATAAAATCCATTTTGTGATTGCGCTATAGCATGAGGTACCATTCCCACATTGGTGGTGACCACTGGTGTTTTATAAATCATAGCTTCGAGTACTGATGTCGGTCCTCCTTCTTTTTTAGAAGACATTAAAAAGAGATCAAAGTTTGAGAAATAGGCACTGGCATTTTCCTGAAATCCCATCAGGTGAACATTCGATTCAAGTTGGAAAGTTTGGATCATTTCGCGTAGCTCATCGGTCAGGCCTGTTAAACGTCCAATTTGAATAAAATGAAAGTTTGTATAGCACTTATGGTTTACCAAATAATTTGCCGTGTTGATGAGTGTTTTGAGATCTTTGGATCGGGTATGGTTACCAATATTTCCAATAATAAAGGCATTAGCAGGAAGTTTTAAATTCTCAGGCAGGCTTACAGGTGGCCCTTGTTGTTCTTCCACGCCATCCCATACAATTTCAAGTTTGTTTTTGTTTTTTGATGAGATTATGGGATCCAGGTCTTGTTGCACCCGTTCTGAAACACATATGATTTTTTCGACTTTGCGATAATTATATTTAAGTCTGCTTAAAAAGGACATATTTCGACTGATTCCCTTTTTAGAAAATATCACTTTAGGTTTTAGGTTAAAGAACAAGTCGGTCAGCACGTATCCGGTAAGGGAGTTTCCGGTATGGATATGAATGATATCAGGAGCAAACTCATGAACAGCCGCTTTAAAACTTTTCCAGTAAGCATACTTATGAGGTTTTATAAAAGGGCTTTTGAAAATACTGATTTCATGAGATTCGAAAATATCGAGTAATGGATTCGCCTCATAGCAAAATAGTGCCTGTTTTATTCCTTTTCTATTGAGCCCGCGAACAAGATATACTAATTGTTGTTCATTTCCTCCCCAACTTCTCGCACCATTTACATGTAATATTTTCATAATGAGGTTTTTGTATTATTGTCATTATCAGTAATAGTTTATTACTAAAATCTTAATTTGTATTAATGATTTTGCAAACTTATAGAATATTTAGCAATTTGATATTAGTAATAATCGCGTTTGCTAAATTATTTTAAATAGGTAACTTTTTTGGGTTTTGAAATGGCTCTTATCTTAAAGAATGCGTGAAATTAGCGGTACATTTTATTGATTTAAACAGAACTTTTTATACAGTAATGATTTTATAAATATTTAAAAATCAGATTATTAATTGATAAATACTTATTATAATTTCATATATTTAAGTGTATGATACACATTTAAACGAAATCGTTTTCGATTAGCCCCTGAAAATGATTTCTCATCAGTAATTATTAAAACTTAACCTATTATGAAAAAAAATTACATGGAATTGTTATGTAACCTGCTTATACTATTAAGTGTAAGTTTGGTTCAGGCCTATCCTCATGAGGTATGGCAATCCGGAAACCTGTATTACTGGAGGAATTTTGATGTACAACAGGGAAGTTCTCCGGATCTGGCAACGGCCATTCAAAGTGCAATCGGTACAGGTAACCGTGAGCTCCATATCCTTACGGGTGGAACACTCTCGCAGACCATTAATTTACAGGAAAATCTCATTCTTCGTTTTCATAACAATATCCTTATAAAAGGGCATGGGGGAACAGGCTTTCATCGTGAAGGAAGCGGAGGTATTGCAATGTATGATCTCACGCTGACCCGATCAGACGGTTCGGGATTTGGCATTCGCACCAGTCGCGCCAGTGATCTAACTTTCAATAACATTCGAATTTTTGGAGGCGGGATAGGCATCCGAGTAGACAGTCACCCCAGTCGTCCTTATGAAGACGGTCGTTGGGTATTTAATCTTGAGGTTGAAAACTGTCATTTTGAGGATACTTCCGGTCATGGTTTGGAAACTTATGGGGTGGACGGCTTTACGGGAAATAATCTTGTAGCACGGAACTGTGGAGAATGTGGATTTTTGTTGAACAAGACCATTAACGGAACTATAGGTACGGTTGATGCCTACCGCTGTGATTATGGGGGAGGCTATGCAGGCTTACGCTATGCGAACAATTGTGCAAATATTACCGCACAACACCTTATCGCCCGTGAGTGTGGTCGTGGATATTTTGTACTTACAGGGAGTAATAATATTACTTTAGAATCCTGTGAAATTACCGATTGTACAGATATTGGTATATGGATGCAGGACGTTGTAAATTCGACCGTTGAATCCGGGTGTACCAATAGTGGGGTAGCGGTTACAGGTTCAGGAAGCTATGCCAATGTAAGTACCTCCTGTAATACCAGCTACTATCGTCTTCAGAACCGTGAGACCGCTTTATTTCTGGACGGTATGGGACGCACTACCAACGGGAGTGATGTCGGACAATATAGCAATACCAGTCATGTCAATGCACAATGGAGTCTTGAGCCTTCCGGTAATTATTACAAGTTACAAAACCGGGGGACAGGCTTATATCTTGATGGTATGGGACGTACTTCCGATGGCGATAATTGCGGGCAATGGAGTAGTAGTACCCATAATAATCAGCAATGGGAACGAATAAGTGTCGGAAACTATTTCAAATTACGGAATCGCGCTACAGGGAAATATCTGGATGGAATGGGAAGAACGGCTAATGGAGATGCCACCGGATTATGGAGTGATAGTCCTTCCTATAATCAACAGTGGTCATTTTTAAGTATATCTTCGAGCAGCAGTATGGCTGCCATGGAAAGCACAAATTTCGATACTAATTCAAAATTGGAAATTCAGGAGCCCTTTGATGTATCGGTATACCCGACTACTGTTGATGATCAATTCAACGTGGCATTAGAAATGGAAGACATGAGTGGAGGGGATATTGAAGTATTCAGTAGTAGTGGTAGTTTGGTAAAGCGCCAAAATTTTGCTAGTAATATCAGCACTGTTGATATTTCGAGATTACCACCCGGTATTTATATCTTGAAAATTCATACCGGAAAAGACAGTGTATCTCGAAGAGTTATCAAACGCTAAAATATTTTAAGATTTGAAGGATATAAAGAAGGCGATTTCAGCCTTCTTTTTTTGATCATATCCATCGTTGTTATTTGTATTCGAGGCATTCTTAAAATTTGTGGAGTGCCAAATCGTCTGGACTGAGATGATTTTCGATCATTGGTAATACACACTTTGATTAAGATAACATCTTTCGAATATCATTATAGATTTGTTGCAGGTTAAACTGAAGGTCTTTGTCTTCGACACTCAGGGCGGATGGCGGTACCTGCTTTTCAATTTTCGGATGCCGAAAACGCACCAATTTATCCTTCCCATCGGCGAATGCTATAAATTCCCCCTGTTTGAGGGTAAAGAACAGGCTGGCACGTCGTTTAGCGATTTCCTTTTCCCCTTGTGTAATTCGACTTTCCATACTTAGGCCACTACTTTTACTCACGCTTTTAGTAGGCGCTTTAATCAGTTCAAAAAAGCGTTCATAATAATTAGCAGTATCCGGATCATTTACTTTTCCAAAAAACTGGTAGGAGAGATTGCTTAATATGGCTTTACTGGCTTTATCCCCATACAGCAGATCATTTTGTACCTTATCCTGCATCACATAAACGGTACTGATATCATAGCTTCTTAGGGTAGCCGGGATACGATGCATATTAGGTAGTTTAAGGGTAGGGGCTTCTTCCATAAGCAGGAAGGAAGGATTTCGTCCACGTTCACTCATTTGTTTTATGATGGTATGCATAATCATGGCAATAATCGGGGAATAGGCCGTATCGTATTTCGGGTGATTCACCAGGGATATAATAGATTTATGTTCCGTTGTATTAATATCCAGGGGCACTTCATCTTTAGAGAGCACATACATCAATTTCCGGGAGCTTAATTTTTTCAGGGCATTAGCGAGGCTACTTTTAATTCCTGCCGTTTGTTTTTCAGAATCGAGGCCACCGATAAATGCGGAGGCCATACTTCTGGCGGTAAGATCTGTTTTTAGCAACGTTACTAGTTTTTTAGTACTTACCGATTGAAATAGAGCAATGATATGGGGCAGGGTACAATAGTTGGGATAAGCGGTTTTCATTTTCCATATAATACCACTGAAGAGGCCTTCAACGGCATCCGAGAAGAATTTATTGGTACCGGTAGCACTGGCCATATTATGATCCAGCAGGTTTTCCAGTAGTACCCGGGAGGTTTCATTTACACTCTCTTCATTGGGCAGGTATTTAGGAGCAATAGGGTTCACGCGATAATGGATTTGATCAAAGCCAATAGTATAGAAGGGAATGTTCTGTTCCTTAAAAAGGGGATAAGCCATCTCGGTCAATTCAAAATCTTTGTAATCATGGATGACACCGGCGAAATCATGCTGACTAAAATGCTGAAGGATGGTATAGACGACACTTTCCGTTTTCCCACTCCCCGCAGAACCAATTATGGAGACCCCTCTGCGAATATTGTCAGCTTTAAAATTTCCGTTTCGGAGTTTAAACCGTATGCGATAGCGCTTATGCAATTTTTCTGTGTCGCCTCCGGGAATCAGGGCATAGATAAGCGTGGCCAGAAATAGGACAGGCAGGAGAATAAAAATACTGATAGATTCAAAGTTCCAGTTCATAGTTAAAAAGATTTAAATTCCTATGGATCCTGCCTCAATGGCACGTTTCACTCCACGTTTAAGCTGATGGATTGCTTTTAAGGTCAGTTCCAGGTTATTTTTGGGGATATGAAGTTTAGGAGCATTGATCCCAGCCTTTTGTAGTAGAGAGAAGGCCAGTTTCTGTTCCTTAAAGGGAAGTTTTTGTAAGCTCAGAAAATACGATTTAGGCTCTTTAAGAAGCAGCTTCCGGGATTGGTAGGCTTCGGCGAAGTTCCGCTGGTAATTAAAAAGTCGGTCGAAGCTTTTTTCCGCATTGTTAAAAAACTGGTTACGATTAAAGCCCCGTTTAATACTTTTCCCATGAAGTTCTACTTCGGAAGCCCGGTGTTTACTTCCCGGGGAGAGGCTGTATCGATTTGAGCGATCCTTTCGACTAACGATAATATGGATATGACTCTGGAATCCCGGTTTTTCCATACCGCGAACGATGCGTTGTCCATGGAGTTGATGCGGCGCTTTTTGTTCCAGTTGATTAATTTGTTTGTTCAGCGTTTTGATATTCCCGGTTTGTCGGCCCTGTTCGATATTCCTGATTTCATTTTTGAGTGCCAGGATCTTGGTAGCAAAGGATTGGTTTTCGCGGATCTGTAGATCATGGCCTTTAAAGGATCGATGTCGTTCAATTTTCGCATAATATTTAATATCATCAACATTCACGGGTCGACCATCGATTTCACGGTGAAAAGCTTTAGCATAATCTTTCATGGCCTCTCGGGTAAATTCTCGTAAGGCCTTCGGAGCATCTTTTATGGCTTTTAATTCGCGCTCACTCGGGTTAAGGGTAATGGAATAGAATTTCGGTTCTTTTTGTTTCAGTTTAGCCGTATTGTGATCAATTTCCTGAATCACCTGTTCCGGTTGAATCCGATCCTGTGACTGATCAAAGAAATATTCCATTTCATTAGGCTGGAGACCTTCATTTTCTTTTTCCAGGTATTTAACAAAAGAACCTGAACTTTTCGGGAATCCCGCATTTGTTTTTTGGGCAGATATAGTGATATACATAGGATAGATTTTTAGAAGTTATTTCGAAGTTTTTCAAATTCCTCGGGGGAGATTTCAAGTTTATAGAAGTCTTTACCAAAGGTATTTTTAGTATAGCGTAGCTGCCCCGATAATTGCAGAAGTAGGTTTTTATAGTGACTAAGTTCCTGTTGCATTTCGGTATAACGGTTTTGGTAATAGAGGAGCTGTTCATCACGGGTTAATTCTTTATTGTTCCCTGTATCAGGATTAAAAATCTCCTTCTCACCATCCTTCTCGCTACCCCCATCATTAAAGCCCTCAAAAAAATCCTCTTCCTCCTCATCATGTTGGACCTGAGTGATTTCCTGGAATAAGGCATCGAGCATAGCTTTGGTAGGCAGGGTTTGTTGTTTTTCGATATTTCGGACAATGGCGATCAGGGCATTAATTCGCTTTCGGGTAGTATCGCTTTTAATTCCCAGGTCATCGGAGGGGAGGAGATTATTGTAGGAAAAAAAGTTAAGCATAGCTTCCATGGTATCGGTATTGGATAGGGAAAGTTCACGGGAGAATTTCCGAAATCGATCCGCGACTTCCTTTTTAATACTGATGGCTGAAAACCGGTATTTTTGATATTGATTTTCCATAATTTACTGTAAAAAATTGCCTGTTTACGGGGGATTTGGAGGGATTTACAGTAAAAGGCACTGATAGTCAATGTTTAGACTTTTTTTAAGTTATTGAAAACCAGTGTTTTAATTAATAAAAAAAGCCTGTGACATCGCTTTGCGTGTCACCCTCTTGCTATTCCTTTTTTTGGAGGTCTCCAAAAAAAGAGCATAGCCCTAAAGCATTATCTCCCGATAAGGTTAAAAAAAATGTTCAAAAGGAATAGTTATCAGCGAAAGTCAAAAAATAGGATAACTATAATTAAAAATGATTAAAAACCGGTATAGGTTTCTAAAGTATTAATTTACAAAATTTTGAGTATAGGGAGTTGATGAAGCCTAAAAAAATTAAAAATAAAATTAGACGGGCATTATCCAGGAAGTATAAAAATGCGATTTAAAGAATGTTTAAATGTTTACAATTCTGAAGAGATCATGGCTAAAACTATATTGGAAACCGTAGTTTTGTATTACCTAATCATTATTTCGTTAATTTGTATTAGCCTACAAAACCGGAATAATACAAAAAGGGAGCAAAACCAAGCTCCCTTTTATTTACATAAGTAATTAAGTATTATAAAATTCCTTCATCGGCAAAGCTCAGGTAATTTCCTTCGCTGTTAATGATCAGGTGATCCAGTAGTTTAATATCCAGAAAATCGCAGGCCTTTTGAATTTTGGTCGTTAGGTTTTTGTCCATCTGACTTGCCTGTAATTTCCCGGAGGGGTGATTATGGCAAAGGATAATTGCGGTCGATAAGCTTTTCAGAACGAGGGCAAGCATAATTCGGAGATCGACTAAAGTGGCGGTAATTCCACCGGCAGATATCTGGCAAATACCTTTCACGATATTAGAATTATTGAGCAGCATTACTTTAAAGGATTCATGGAGTTGAATTTCGTTTTTATCCCAATTTTTATAGTAAAGATTAGCTGCATCCTGGGAGCAGGTAATTTTCGGTGATTTGGCAATGGAGATCCGATCTTTATAGCATAGTTTTATTTCGTTTACTTTGGTAGTCATAATTGAGAGGTTTAAAAGTATTTATAGGAGTATTTAATAAGCCTATTAAAGAGGTGTTAATTTTAAAAGCTAACACCTCTTTTAGGTGGTAAATAATTAAATTTATAGCCCTAAGCTTTAGGTTTAGGAGATCTCAAAGAAACAAGGACGCGAAGGGGTTCCGTCCTTGTTGTTTCCGGTAATTTTATTCCTTACTACCTAAGAGTAGAATTTCACTCACTAAGATTTCGGTCACATAACGTTTATTCCCTTCCTTATCTTCGTAAGATCTGGAGATAAGTTTTCCTTCGATGGCAATTTCTTTACCCTTTGGGACATAGTTTTCGATGAGTTCGGCATTTTTGTTCCATGCCACAAGATTGTGCCATTGCGTATCCTGAACGGATTCTCCTTTTGTATTGTGGTAATAGTCATTGGTAGCGATACTCAAACGCGCTACTTTTTTGGATTTGTCCAGATTGGTGATTTCGGGAGTGTTTCCCACATTTCCGATTAACTGTACTTTGTTACGTAGATTACTCATAATTAAAAGTTTTAAAAGATTACTAATGCCCCCTTATTTGAAATAGAATAGATTGTAAATTTTAAGGGGTGTTTGTTTGCTTCTTAGGTGCGTAGCACAATAAAAAAAGGAAGTTCTGTCAAGACTTTTCAGGATAAATCAGGAGTGTCTGCGACGTGGTAAAATCCAAAAGATTTTCAAGGAAGTAGAAACCTTATTTATCCTGAAAACCGGAGGCCAGGCCTTGACGGGTTTTCTATAGTCTTAGGAATTATTTCCACTGCCTTTTTCGCAGGGAGCGTACCGGCAGTTAAGCGATCGCAGAAACAGGGATGGATTAGAATTCGTTAGGCTATACCTGTTTTTTGCTGTCCCAAAAAACAATAGCAGGCTTTTTTT
>CETR01016491.1_pt1 | contig 29542 bp, 33 predicted proteins | sample 531281 | NCBI WGS metagenome assembly CETR01 (sample SAMEA2622568, study PRJEB7988) | marine metagenome | biome: marine biome (ENVO:00000447); feature: mesopelagic zone (ENVO:00000213); material: "saline water (ENVO:00002010), including plankton (ENVO:xxxxxxxx)" | depth 696 m
AAACACCAGTTTGAAGTAACATTGAATTAATTTAAGGATCAAACTGATGAAAAGAGCCGCAATTAGCGGCTCTTTTTGTTTTTATAGTATTCGTTGATCACTGATTTGCGTCCAATGGTCTTGGTAATAACATCTTTTTCCAAGTCCCAGCCCCTTGCAGGGGAATATTCCCTACCGTACCATATAATTTGGAGATGCAAACGATTCCAAATCTCTTCAGGGAACAATCGTTTGGCATCACGTTCCGTTTGCACCACGTTTTTACCACTACTGAATCCCCAACGGTACATCAACCGGTGAATATGGGTGTCCACAGGGAATGCAGGGATTCCAAAAGCTTGTGAAACCACTACACTGGCCGTTTTATGTCCTACGGCAGGTAATTCCTCAAGTAAAGCTATGTTCCGAGGTACCTCGCCGTTATACTTTTCAATCAATATTTTGGAGAGCCCGTAAATTCCTTTGGATTTCATAGGGGAGAGCCCCACGGGTTTGATGATTTCCCGAATTTCCTCCTCTGAAAGTTTGACCATATCAAAGGGATTATCCGCTTTCTCAAATAATAATGGTGTAATCTGATTGACCCGAACATCGGTACTTTGAGCTGATAACAAGACAGCAATCAACAAAGTATAGGGGTCTTTATGGTCAAGTGGAATGGGTATGGTCGGATAGAGTTCATCCAGAGTTTTTATAGCAAAATCAACCTTTTCTTGTTTGGTCATATTTGTTTAACTTTGATAAAGTAAATATTAAACAATTAATTCAAGAGCAACGCACATGAATATGTTAAAAGTAGGGGATAAAGTACCTGATTTTTCAGCAAAAGACCAAGACGGCAACACAATTAATCTAAGCGATTACAAAGGCAAAAAATTGGTTGTATTCTTCTATCCCAAGGCAAATACCCCAGGTTGTACGGCCGAAGCTTGCAATTTACGGGACAATTATAAGGAATTGCAAGACCAAGGTTATGAACTTTTGGGTGTTAGCGCCGATTCGGAAAAAAAGCAATCCAATTTTAAGAACAAATATGAGTTCCCTTTTCCATTACTGGCCGATGAAGACCATACGGTAATCAACACCTTTGGTGTTTGGGGACCGAAGAAGTTCATGGGCAGGGAATACGACGGCATCCACCGAACCACTTTCGTTGTTGATGGTGATGGTAAAGTGGAAAATGTGATTGAAAAAGTAAAGACAAAAGATCACGCAGCGCAGATATTGTCTTAATATACTATTTGTCACATCGAGCTCAGTTGAGATGTCTTAAAACAGGAAGCATTTTAAAGTTTTTGACTATGCTCGAACTGACAATTTTAAATAAAAAAGGCGCTGATTCAGCGCCTTTCTTTATTTCTATTCTTTTTCTTCCAGAACTTTTCTGGTAAATAAGTCCTTTTCCTTGATGATTTCAGCAATACCCTCGGGAAGTTCTTTTTCCCATCCTTCATCTTTGTTGATGATTTGCTTGAGTACATCCCTCGAGAAAATATGGAGAATATCAGGATCATAATCAATAATGTCCATTACCTTGCCATTGTACTTGAAGAATTTGTACAACTCCTTCATTCTTGGATGAACTTTTACATTGTTGCTCGTAAGGATTTGTCCGGTTTCAGGATCTTTCATCGGATAGAGATACACCTTCAAATCCTTAAAGAACAATTTACCGAATGCCTCCAATATACCACCACTTAAGTGACGATAGTATTTCTCATCAAATACATCCACCAAGTTGTTGACACCCATTGTCAATCCAATCTTGGCCTTGGTATAATTATTAAAGTATTCTACAAGTTTATAGTACTCCTGGAATTTGGATATCAGTACCGTATGGCCTAGGGAACAAAGTAGTTCTGCCCTGTCCATAAAATCTTGCTCATCAATCTCCCCAGCTGCTTTTAAGTTGGACAAGGTAATCTCAAAAACCACAATGGCATTTTCCATATCCACCGTTTGCTCCCTAACAAAGATGTCGTATGATTTCTGGAACATGTCCATATTCACCTTGGTAACCGGTCTAAAACTACCGCGCAATGCCAAGATATTTTTCTTGTAAAGAACAGCTGCAGGAAGCAAGTTATTTCCATCCGGGCCGAACATTACGGCATCCGTCATGTCATTTTTAATCAGCTGAAGGCTCATCAAACGGTTATCGACGTCGGCAAAATTAGGCCCCGTAAAGTTGATCATATCAATCTCCAAAGTATCATGGTCGATATGATCGTAGAGGTATTTCAAAAGCTTTTTGGGCTTATGGAACTTGAAAAAAGCCCCATACATCAAGTTAACCCCTAAAATACCTAAAGTTTCTTGCTGTAACCTAGCTTCATTTTGCTTAAAACGGATATGTAGAACAATCTCATCATACTCTTTTTGATCAGGATCCAACTGAAAACGAAGTCCTACCCAACCATGTCCCTTGTATCTTTTGGAGAAATCTATGGTGGCCACGGTGTTGGCAAAACTGAAAAACAGATAATCAGGATTACTTTCCCTGCTGATTCGCTCCTCGACCAATTTCATTTCGTGGTCCAGCATCTTTTTCAAACGTGACTGCGTAACGTAGCGTCCATCTTCCTCAATACCATAAATAGCATCACTAAAAGATTTGTCATATGCGCTCATCGCCTTTGCAATGGTCCCGGAAGCTCCTCCAGCTCTAAAGAAATGTCTGGCGGTTTCCTGCCCAGCACCAATCTCGGCAAAGGTTCCGTAAATATCACGGTTCAAGTTTATCCGAAGGGTTTTCGCCTTGATGGAAGGAATATTCTCAAAAGCATTTTCTTTGCTTGGTAAGCTAGGCATGTCCGTTTTTTTAATGTGAAGCAAAGTTACACTCTTCACGCAATCTATTAAATAAATAAGTTATAATTTTGGATTTAATGGATGATAAGATGACCATTACTTTTTTGGGCACGGGAACTTCACAAGGAATACCGGTAATCGGAAGCAACCATCCCGTTTGCCTCAGTAAAGACCCCAAAGACAAAAGACTTCGCGTATCCATGTTGATTTCATGGAAAGATTACAATTATGTAATTGATTGTGGCCCAGATTTCAGACAGCAAATGCTGACCAATCCCATAGATAAATTGGATGGGATTCTGTTTACCCACGAGCACGCCGATCACACCGCGGGGATTGATGACATTCGCCCTTTTTTCTTTCGACAAGGAGACATTCCCATCTATGCACATCCAAGGGTGCTGGATTCCCTCAGAAGACGTTTTGACTACATTTTTGCAGATGAAGACCGTTATCCAGGAGCACCAGCCGTACAAGTGCACGAAGTTTCAAAGAACGAGAACATTCCTTTGGGCGATTTGGATGTGGTACCTATTGAAGCTTATCACAACAGATTACAGGTCTTCGGGTATCGTTTTGGTGAGTTCATCTACATGACCGATGTGAAACGGGTAGAGGAGGAGGAAATCAAAAAAATGAAAGGAGCCAAAGTATTGGTAATAAATGCGCTTCGGCTCGAGCCCCATCACTCCCACTTTAATTTAGAGGAAGCTTTGGAATTTGCTGAAAAAGTGGGGGCAGAGCAAACGTATTTTACCCATATCAGTGCTTTGTTGGGATTTCATGAAGAAGTGGAAAAAAGTCTTCCCAAAAACATACATTTGGCCTACGATAATCTAAAGATAAAAATATAGAAGTTCTTAATTCGTTATGATAACATATTACAAAGTGTTGGATTGTCATCTTGCGCCCAGTCGAAAGAAAGACAAAACATCTCGACTGCGCTCGATGTGACATTAATTGGAATTAAGGATTTATAAAATTTTCAAATCCATGAAAAAAAACATATTTCTATACCTATTTGTTTTTGCCGCTTTGTTGGCCCTTTTTCAATATGTAACGGGAAACAATATGCAAAAAGCATTGACTTCAGATGTAAAACAGCTTGAGGAAGAGGTGGTGGAATTGAAGGATTCACTCCAAACCATGCATTTAAAGGTTTTGGATATACAATACTTCACTTTGGATAACAATGATGATGCTTTGGCGTATTATGATCATTTAAACTTGGAAAATCCATCGCTCTACATTCAAGATAAATTGTTGGAAACCAATGAGCAAAAAGGAGATAATCCTTTGATTCCCTACGAAGGAATGGAAAGTGATTTTAAAATCAATAAAATCAAAGTACTCAACCATAAATGGATATTGGCCGATTTCTCTGACGGTAAATATTGGGGCGACCTGATTATAAAGTATGAGTTGAAGGATGATTTGAGTGTTGACTTTACTCTGGTAGACCACCTACTTTATACACGTAGCAATTGATTTTTTTGACATTCGAAATTGCTAGCTCTTAAAAAAGGATTCTTCAGTCCTACACACCTTCAGAATAACAAAGTGGGTTTCAAGTTCAATATCACAACAACAAAATAACTTAATAACAGAGTAACTTTAGCATCGATTGTTATCATTCACTCAAGTTTCACGAATTTTTGCTCTTGAACTTTAAACTCAAGTCAAACACGTTCCTCCAACCACTTTTTAAAGGAAAAGAAATTCTGTTGTGACACACCGTGCCCCACGGGAAACTCTTCATAAGTAGTCGGAATATTCAGTTTTTTCAGGAATTCCGGGGATTTCTCGGCCCATTCCAAAGGAATTACTTGATCCACTTGCCCGTGTGATACATAAAAATTAAGATTACTGTGGTCTTTATCAACATAGCCTTCCACCAAAATATTTTCGTTGATGTAACCGCTCAATGCCACTACATTCTTCACTTTCTCTGGATAAGACAATGCCACAGCATAACTCAAAATGGTTCCTTGGCTGAAGCCTAACAGGGTTATGTTCTCCTCATCAAGATTGTACGCTTCGGTAGCTTCATCGATAAAAGCCACAATCTTTTCCCTAGACTCCTTGGCCTGTTCATCATCACTCCATTTTCCTTGTTCCGCATCAAAATTAATGGCATACCATGCATGGCCAAAGGGCTCTAAGTTATACGGTGCCTTTACGGAAATTACCATTAACTCACCAGGCAATTCCGATGCAAATGAAAAAAGGTCTTCTTCATTACTGCCATAACCATGAAACATGAAAAGAGCTGGGATTTTCCCAGAAACTTTGGATGATGGTCGAAGTAAGTATTCTAGTGATAAGGATTTTAGGGACATTGTATTAGTTTATGATATGAATGTAAACCATTTTTGAAAGTATTTACCCAAAACGGGCAATGGTTTTGTTTTTTCGTTTAGCGCCTGTAAGAAGCCGAATACCCATATAACTATATAAAAAAGATAAACCGGAACAGCAAGGGATGCATATCCAGCATAGGTCATCAAAATCGCCAATGCATGAAAAAGGACGTGAATGCCAAATGCCTGCCGAATATGGAAACGAGCAAACGCATTTTTAGGTTCAATATTCATGGTTATTGCAATTAAGCAACCGACTATGGTTATGTAAGCCACAACTGCGGTCGTTTTTCCAGGGGTGGAATTACTCATTATAATGTACTTTGATTATTGTTGATGACTCCGTAAACTTTTCCTTTTAATTCAGCACCTACGAACATGCTGTTTTTTGATGTGGAAAGAATGTGTTTTGTATCAAAAGTATACTCCCCATCAGGATTGAATAGGGTAAGACAAGCTTTGGCACCCTCTTCCAATTTTGGGGAATCGATTTGATATCGTTCTCGTCCCTTGGTCAATAAGGTGATGGTTTCATCCAGTTCAAAAATGGTGTTCAAACTGCCAAAAGCGGATTCCAATCCAAGGCTGCCACTTTTTGCATTATCGAATTCCACTCGTTTGTGCTCAATATCCATGGGAATGTGGTCCGAAGTCACAAAATCAATGGTCCCGTTTTTTACCCCTTTGATCAATGCCTTACTATCGGTTTTTGTGCGCAGGGGAGGGGACACCTTAAAATGGGTATCAAAACCTACTAAAGTCTCATCCGAAAAAAAGAGATTATGCACAGCGACACTACAGGTTACATCCAATCCTTTTTTCTTGGCATCTGCAATCAGTTTTACCGAGCCAGCCGATGAAATGGTGGGAATATGAAGTTTTCCACCTGTGTATTCCAATACGAACAAATCCCTTGCAATCTGAAGTTCTTCAGACAAAGCGGGGATACCTTTCAGTCCCAGTTTTGTGGACACCTCGCCTTCGTGCGCAACCCCTTTTCCTTTGATGTCGCCGTCCTGAGGAAAGGAATACACCAATCCGTCAAAGTTTTGGGCATACAACAATGCTATTTTCAGCAGATTGGGGTTGGAAATCTGTTTTTTGAAATCATAAAAGGCAACCGCACCGGCATTTTTCATATCAAAAAGCTCAGCAAGGGCTTCGCCATCAGAATTTGTGGTCAGGGAGCCTACCGGATGGACTTTCGTAGCCTTTCCTTGTCCGCGTTCCTTTAAAAACACCACATCGGAACTTGTATCTGGAACTGGATGGGTATTGGGATTGAGAACAATATCGGTAAAACCACTTTTGCCCGCCGTAAACAATCCATTGGCAATCGTTTCACGTTCCTCAAACCCAGGTTCGCCGAAACTCACGCTGCTATCAAACCATCCCAAAGAAACATGCAGATTGTCTTTCTCCACGACCTTACTGTTACTGGGAGCTTCCACAGAGGCACCAATTTTTTCAATAATTCCTTTTTTGATAAGGATATCCCGCTTTTTCAAGTGTAGTTCCTTGTTCTCTGGGCATACAATTTTTGCAGACTTCAGCAGAATGTTCATGTAACAAATTTTTGAATGAGTACCTCTATAAGCGCCAGAAGCAATGCTAAAATAACAAACCATTTCCAATATGCGGTAATGTTGTTCTCTGCTTCCAAATATTCGAATAACTCCGGAATGGAGTCCATGTTGTTTACATTTTCCAAGGTTCCTATATCCAGATATTTAAGCTGGCTTTCCGTTCTTGGGTAATTGAAACTAATATTTTGTAATGCTTGATCGTTCTGTACAATCGTGTAAATCCCATCTTCAGACGGGTTCTGGTCAAAGGTTAAGCGAACTCGATTGGGAAACGTCTGTTGGAGCGGAATAAACTCATACCCTTCTTTGGCGACTTTCAATATATCGTCCGTTCCGATTTCTGCAGAAATATCTACCGTCGTGACAGTTCCAAGTGTCTGGTATGACTTGGGAATCTGTAAACTCGATAGCGCCATATTATAAAAAGTAGGTACAATCAACGGAGAGTTGATGAAATTTGAGTTTTCCAATTCCAACGGAGCGGTAAACACGTACAAGCCGTCATCACCGACTAAAAAGGCATCGCCACCATCCAAGGACAAGGCCGTAGGTAGACTAGTCTGTATGTTAAAATGCTCTTTTACTGATGGATATTGAAAATTTGTTACTTCTTGCTCAAATACATTACGGTACAACGGATGGGAAAAGCTTATGGCAGTTAATTGTTGGTCAGCAACAATCTTTTCGGAAAACTGGGTAGCAGATAAGGCGGACAACAAGCTGTTGTAGGATGAAATATCGCTATTGCTATCAGGTACCACAATTAGGGTGCCACCATCATTCCTGAATGTTCGCAGGATATTCTGGAGACTGCTCGGTATTGATAGTTGAGTGTCCAAGATCACCACATTTTGGTTGCCCAAGTTGCTATAATCCAATTGATTTAAACGGTACTTTTGAAATTCGAACTCTTCTCCCCGAAACAAGCGGTTTAAATAATCGCTATCCGATTCGCTAATGGCCAATACCTTGATCTTCTCTTTGGAATTGATATTGAAGTAAAAACGATTATCATACCCCAAAGCATTATCGATGATGCTCAAACGCCCGTTCAAGGCTTCATTGGCAGGTATGGTAAATTCGACCGTTCCCTCTCCATCCGATTTAAATTTTGCCGCTGTTTTAGCAATTAATTCATCCCCATCGTACAGTGAGATTGGTAATGCCTCCTCTTGATTGCCACCAGAAAGAAAAACCTGTAGGGTAGCCTGATCATTTACGTCGGCTTCCACAAAAACAGAATCAATGGAAATGTTTTGAACTTCCCGCGCTTGCATGGGAACAAAATACGTCGATAGCGTGGAATCCAAATCGGTATCTCCCGTAGCTATCCGTTCTTGAAAATCTGAGATCACGATTAGGTTTTTGACGGTGCCATTATTTTGGGAGAACATGCTCTTGGCCTTTAGGCCAACCTCATTAAGGTTGAGTTGTTTATACGAATAGGGCAGGGACAACAACGTATTTTGGATGTCCGATTTCCTGACATTGGAAAATGTTTTTTCATTGGTAAACAGACTGAATTCAGATTCCCCATCCATATTCTTGATCAAATCCTGAACGGCTTTCTCCAACAGGGCAATGCCATTGTTTTTGGCCTGCATACTAAAGGAGTCGTCCAAATACACTACGGTTTCTTTTTCTTGAAGTGCTGTGTTGGCCGAAGAAAAAGGTTGCGCGAATGCAATAATAATAGCAGCTAGCAGTAGCAAACGTGTAAGCAATAGCAGCCATTTCTTAAGAGTGTTGCTTTTTCTGGACTCAGAAACCACCTTTTGGAGCATGGCCACATTGGTAAATGGGGTCTTGGTAAAGCGGCGTAACTGTAATAAATGAATTAAAATGGGTATGACTAGAAGAAAAAGTGCCCAAAGAATTTCTGGATGTTTAAACTGCATTCCCAACATTGCTTGATCAAAGATAGGCATTAAAACATTCTGATTTCAAACTTCATTTATCAATTGTCAATGACCAATTAACAATTAGCAATGAACAATTATTATCAACCTGTTGTAATTTTGGCGAAAGTAATTCATCTTTTTTGACACGTATTTTACGAATGCGTCGAATTTAACTTGTTGTTATTTCGAGCTGCTACCCTGAGCGGAGTCGAAGGGCAGTCGAGAAATCTATTTTAAAGAAGGATTGAATCAACAAAAAAAGAAATAATCATGCATTTGGGATTGGCCCAACTCGGTAAAATAGCTTCGAATTTCGTTTTGCGCATCTTCGTTGGCCACGGTAATGATACTTTGGGGCTTTTCTAAGTTCTGCAAAGCCTCAAAATGAACCAGTTCTTTACCGTAGATTTTTTTACCGATTTTCTTTGGATTGTCGCATAGCCAAACAAAGTCCAAACCATGCTTTTTTAGTCCTTTGGCAATCTTTTTGCCTTTAAAACCTGCACCCCACACCACTAGAGGTCGATTGATATCGTGATTTAGTTTAAGAAAATAATGCAGTTTAATATCCAAAAAATAGTTCTGGGCATAGTGCTCATGCGTTCTAGAGGTGCGGGTGTCGTAATCGCGCCAAAGATGCAGCACTTGATCGCAGGGGATAATTTTTAGTTCGTGCTCATAAAATCGAAACGTGAGATCATAATCTTCAGGATAGCGCTGGAGCTCAAAACCTTTGCATTTTTCAAAATCATCACGATGGGCCATCCAGCATGGAGAGGGGATGACACATTCCTTATATATCTCATCAAAATTGCTCCCTGTTGATGTCAAACGGTTCAGCCATTCCTCGTACCTTTCGTAGCCATTGCTGATACCTCGGCTCGAAAAATACTTTACTTGCCCCACGGCAATGTGACCGATGCCTTTTTCTTGTAAAGCATTGACCATTGCTTCCAAACGATTGGATTTCATGATATCATCCGAATCCATCCGAGTCACAAAGTCTCCACTACTTTGAGCATAGCCCGTTTGAAGTGCAGGAATGATTCCGTTTCCCTTATTTTGAAAAACTTTGATGCGTTCATCTTTTTGGGAATAGGAGGTAAGAAGTTCAAAGCTATTATCTGATGAATGGTCGTTCACGGCCAAAACTTCCCAATCGGAATAGGTTTGATTCACAATGGAATCCAGACATTCGGGCAAATAATGTGCGGTGTTTTTAAAGGGAATAATGATACTGACCTTGCCTTTTTGCATACCGCAATGTAACTAAATTCGCAACAAGCCACTTAAGTGAAAGGAAGCAAATCGGGCTCCAAATACGTTGTTTTTGCTTTTGGGTCAGCAATCACTTTATTATCATAATGTTGAAGTAGTAATTCTTTGAATGATGTGATCAATCTTGGATACTCCGCGACAAATTCATCAAATGTAGCTGCATTTGATTTTTGCCTGAAATGGTGAACCACTTTTACCGCAGCCACTGTCAATGTAGTATGGTACTTGGTGCCATCCCCGTGAAGTTTATCAAAATTTTTGATGGCTACACATGTTTTGGAAATGGCAGTTACTTCGTCAAAGAAATTCAGGTATATCCAAGCTAATTTTATATGCGCTTTATGGTCGAACGCTTCAGGTGGAAATTTCCCGCTTTCAAAAGCCTTTATAAAATCAGCGTCGTTCATTCTACTCGTTTTTGAGAACTTTAGCAATGGCGTCTTTCACCATCTCTTCCATGACTGCGTATCCGGCTTTGGTCACATGCACTTCGTCTGTGGTCAATTCTGATGGAAGTCCATTTCTGTCATCTGCCATTTCAGAGAAGTAGTCCAAGTACAACACATTCTGATCTTCTGTCATATCCTTGAGCATTTTGTTCAGTTTTGGAATTTTGATATTGGGTTCTAAACCAGGTCTCCAAGGATAATCGTAAGCAGGAAGCACAGAACAAACAATCGGCTTAATGCCGTTGGCTTTTGCTAGTTCTACCATGGATAAAATATTATCATGGATTTGCTCCAACGTCATAGGACCTGTGTTTCCCGCAATATCGTTGGTTCCAGCCAAAATCACTACCACTTTGGGGTTTAGGTCAATAACATCTTGGCGAAAACGTAACAACATTTGTGGTGTGGTCTGTCCGCCAATGCCACGGTTTACATATGGATTTTCAGCAAAAAATTCTGGATGGGTACCAATCCACATTTCTGTAATGGAATTCCCCATGAACACTACTCGTTCCTCTCCATCTGCAGGGGCAGACAGTTCTGCATTAGCATCTTTATACTTTTCCAAATTGGGCCAATCTTGGGCATTGATTTTTGAAGTGCTCGATAATCCGAGGAACGATAGCATAATCCAGAGTATAGTTTGTTTTCTCACGATGTGTGGTTTTTGTTAAAAATAGAAAATTATCATAGCACAAAAAGTAAATACACTATAAAAAAGAGTAGTATCGTGGTTATAATGGCATAAAACATTATCCTCTTTTCCTTTTCTTTCTGGATGAACATCATTTTGCGAATACGAGCTATATCGCGTCGAGTGGACTTTTTAAAGTGTAATTTTGTGACACTTTTTTTGCCATAAACTTCATCCTTGGATTTAGGCTCTCTTTTTTTTAAAAGTCCCCGATTAAATTTATCTGCTATTTTTCCGTGAAAACCAAAGCCCATATCAAATGATAAGTGCACAAAATTCATAATTTGTTACAAAAAAAGCGGCATAACCTAAAAAGTCATACCGCTCTGATAAGAATAAATATTATGTGAATCAATACTTGGCGCTCTTCCCGTTAGCTTGGGTTCTTAGGATAAACGCTCTAATATCTTCATTGGCTGTTTTTAAGTCTTCTTTGCGCAAATACATCATGTGCCCGGAACGATAGCCCTTCCACTCGAATCTATCCTTCATTTTACCGCTCGGGTCTACTTGTGACATGGTATACTTAGCTGCAAAATAGGTACACGCACCATCATAATAACCGGATTGAATCAAAACGTTCAAATATGGATTCTGTGCCATGGCTTGACGTAAATCATCCCTAACATTGTCATTGCTATCATCCCAAGGGTGGACAGGACCGAACATATTGTATTTGATATCGGTTTTAAAATCAAGCTCTTCCTGAAGGTAATAGTTGATGGCTGGGGTAAAGCTGTGCAACCAAGAGGTCAATTCTGGAGAGTAATCTGGTCGGGTACCTGCCAAGGTTTTGTCGATTCCCAAATAGCGACTATCCAAACGCCCGATGGTATGTCCGCTTTTGTCCCTTAACAGTGCTTTCCAGAAAAATTGTGTAGGCACATCCAAATTGTGATCAATGATGTCCTTGGCATCCAATCCAGAATAGCGAGCCATTTTATTGGCAATGGCCTTACGTTCAGTATCAGGAATAAAGCCTCCTTTGGCAAGAGCAGGCAATAATTCATTGATGGTAAACTCTTCGACTTCGGGCAGCACCTCCAGTAAGTCTTTGCTTTGCAAATCAGAAGGTAGAGCCTTGTGGTGCCATGCCGTAGCGGCAAAATAGGGCAGGTTTAGTGCACTGGAAACAGGGTCGTTGTCACGGAACACCTTGTAATCAGCAGGAGAAACCATGATGACACCGTTCAGGTACATCCATTGTTGGTTCTGAAGCGCCAATGAAAGCCCCATAACTCGAGTACCTCCATAACTTTCTCCCACAATATACTTTGGGGAATTCCAACGGTTGTTTCTGGATACAAAGGTGTTCAACCATTCAGCCAAATATTTGGTATCGGCATTGATTCCGAAGAATTTTTTACGATCTACTTCTTTTCCTGTTTCTGGAATAGTTCGTGAGTAGCCTGTGTTTACTGGGTTTACATACACAATATCAGTCACATCCAAAACGGAATAAGGATTTTCCTTGGCACCATAAGGCTGCACAGGATATCCTTCGTCATCGATTTTAAGGATACGCGGACCTGTGTAGGCCAGATGCATCCAAACAGAACCGGAACCTGGGCCTCCGTTGAAAGAAATCAATAAGGGTCTGGACGATCGGTCCTTTACATCATTTTTAGTATAATAGGTGTAATGCAATGATGCGATGGGTTCTCCCAATTCGTCCCAAACGGGCTGTGTTCCTGTGGTTGCGGTATAATCGATTCGTGAACCGTTGATGGTCACGGAATGTTGTGTGGTCACAGTAGTGTCAACTGGGAGCTTTCGTTTTTGGGCAAAGGTCAATGAGGTACAAAGTACTATCCCCAGTAGTAAGAGTTTTTTCATTATATAGAGTTGAATTAGTAGTTCATAAAAATAAGGAATTTGAGAATTCCTGTTCCACTAAAAGGAATACAAATGATGTTGTTAAGGTATTTATCGTTATTTTTAAGTTCATACGCTAAATCCATTTTCCATGAAGAGTTTTACCCGAAGAAAATTCAATTATCTAACCGTAAAAGGAATAGGGGGAGCCGCCTTGATGTCCTCTATGCCGTTTGCCTGTGCCATGGGTGCTGGCCAAGACAAGAAAAAATTGGGTATTGCTTTAGTGGGACTAGGCAGTTACAGTACTTATCAATTGGCACCTGCTCTGCAGGACACACAACATTGCTATCTGGCGGGTATTGTCACAGGAACCCCTGAAAAGGAGAAGATTTGGGCGGATAAGTACGGAATCCCCAAAAAGAACATCTACAATTATCAAAATTTTGATGATATCGCCAACAACGAGGATATTGATGTAGTATATGTGGTACTTCCCAACAGTATGCACGCCGAATTCAGTATTCGTGCTGCACAAGCAGGCAAACATGTTATTTGTGAAAAGCCGATGGGTATCAGTGTAGCTGAGTGCACGGCCATCATTGATGCTTGTGATAAAGCTGGTGTAAAATTGGGAATGGGCTACAGATTACATTCCGAACCCTACACACAACAGGTCAAAGAATTCGTGAAAGAAAAGACCTTTGGTGATATCTTGTTTGTATCAGCGGATGCTGCCTACCGTTCCACAGGCAATCCAAACCAGTGGCGTTTGAACAAAGAACTTTCGGGAGGCGGCGCTTTAATGAATATGGGGGTTTATGCCGTGCAAAGTACCATTTATGGTACGGGCGAAAATCCAATTTCTGTTGCGGCGCAGGAATTCAGTACCCGACCGGAATATTTTAATGATACCGACGAGACCATAACGGCACAATTTGAGTTTCCGAGTGGGGCAGTGGGCAATATTTCCACTTCGCATAATTTCAATGCCAATGCGATGTACGCTTCAGGAAGTTCAGGCTGGTTTCGGTTGCAGCCTGCGAACAATTATGGTCCGTTGAGCGGAGTGACCTCCAATGGGGATGAAATCAAGTTTCCGCACGAGAGTCAGCAGAAATTGCAAATGGATGATTTTGCAAGGCATGTATTATTTGATGAACCCAACAAAGCTCCGGGGGAAATGGGCAAACGCGATATGATGATAGTGGAAGCCATATACAAGTCCATCGCGAACGGGGGAGAGACTATTGCCTTGGATTTTGAACCTGGTTATGGGTTTGGGGGATGATTTACTTTGGGGATAATCCAAACGTTTTTGTCCAAGTCAACTTTGCCTGACGCTTCTTCAGAAACAAACCTATCAATGATTGTTATTCCTTTTTCCGCCATACTTTCAAACGTATCTATGCCATTATCAGGGAAGTTTTGCCTCGTTCTATGAATGTTGTACTTGTTTGAGAAACCTCTTCCGAATGCTTTTTCAACACCATCTTTTCCTAGCATAAATCCTAGCAACCCGCCCCAAGTTGCAGTTGGATTGTCAGAATCCCAACCTGTTAATGTCCCGATTTTTATGGTTTCTTTGATGTTTCCCTCTCCATAGAACAAACTGACTAAACTTGCAGCAAAATTGATTCCGGCAGCAAAACAACCGTTGCAGTACAAATTCTTTGAAGTAATATCGTAACCATCTTGCTGATTTACTTGGTATCGTACATAAATGGAATCCCTTGTTTGTTCCCACGGAATTCCGGATTGATATAATTGCTGCGTGTAATCAAACATTTTGGCAGGGTAGGTATCATCAGGAAGTACCGATCTGGCTTGGTTTGCCATCCAGGTTATCTGCTGTTTAATACTTTGTTCCTTGTCTACCGAACTGGCCAAGGAATACATGTAAACATAAAATTTTGAAATGTATTCCGACTCGTTCCGTGCAGTGGTTTTAATGGGTAAGTCGGCCATTTTCAATGCAATATCAGGTCTACCGGGCGAGAACAGTCCAAAAATCTCCGTAGTCAGTTGTGCATCAATCATTTCATAATGCTCGTTGTTTTCAGGATTGCCCGTTTCCGGTGGAAGAACTCCTTCTTGCATTAAATCAAATGCTCTTTGGTTGGAAACCCATAAATAGTTTTCTTCTTCAGATTTGATATGCTTTAACCAACCGTCACGGATTTGTTCCGGTGTCAAAATACTGGTTTTGTTTTCGTATAGAAGATATTGGTAGATATACTCGATATCGGTATCATCGCCCGAGCCCCATATTTCGGTGGAATCTTTAAAAACAAAATCAATAGTTTCCGAAAGCTCGCTGGGCACACCTTCTCCCCAAATGCTTGGTTGATCCGGTTGCCCCCAATCTTTTCGAGTGTAAAAATTACCAGTTTGTATTTCGCCAATGTTTCCGATTTTATCCATTTCGGTGACCAAGCCCGTCCAATTTGCTATACACTGACCCAGCCAAAACCCATACAATTGAGAGCGGTATTTTTCCCTTGAGATTATTAGTTGTTCTTGTTCCGTGTCATTTCGAACAATTTGTTTTTTGATGTCCGGTCCACACGAAAGACAAGCGAGGATACAGAAAAAAATAAAGGCAATTTTCATTTTAATAGATTGTGCTTTTAAACAACAATATAAGTGTATTTGCCCTCTTACATTGAATAAAACTAAGTTCAATCCCTAAAACCTTTCAAAAACCCCCAACCCAAATAGCGCAAAATCATATTTTACAGGATCGGTAGGGTCCAGTTTTCTTAAGTTTTTGTCCAGTTCCTGTAGGGCTTTGGCATCGTTCTGTTTGCGTTTGAGCAATTTTAGTTTACGTGCCACATTGCCTGAATGCACATCCAACGGGCAAGAGAGCTTGGCAGAATCAATGTTATTCCACAATCCAAAATCCACGCCCGTGCTATTGTCGCGAACCATCCATCGTAAAAACATATTGATGCGCTTGGCTGCGGAACCTTTATTGGGGTCGGACACATGCTTTTGCGTTCGGCTTTGATGCGGCAATTCAAAAAACAGTTCTTTGAATTTGGAAATGGCAGGCTGCATGGAATCTTTGGTTTGATGCTCGGTAAAAACAGCTTCCAGACCACCGTGATTTTCATAGATATTCTGCAGACTGGTTACAAAGTAACCAAGGTCGATACTATTCAAGGTGCGGTGCACAAAAGGGGAGAGGCGCTCCAGATCATCTTCAGAATGGTTCATTACAAAGTCGTGTGGCGTGTTTCCCATCAACCCCATAAGTTTTATGGCATTGTTGATGATGCTCTTTCGGTTGCCCCAGGCAATGGTAGCCGTTAAAAATGCGCTGATCTCAATATCGGCTTTCTGCGTGAACAAATGTGGAATCTGCAACGGGTCATCCTCCAAAAACTTGGGATGGTTATATTCCGACACCTTGGCATCCAAAAATTCTTTGAGCTCCGCTTTGGTCATATCAGTCCTTGGAAACGATCAATCCATCCACCATGGTAAGCTTTCGGTCCGCCATATCGGCCAGTTCAAGGTTGTGCGTTACCAGAACAAAGGTTTGCCCAAACTCATCCCGCAATTGAAAAAATAGTTTGTGCAGATTGTCAGCACTTTCGGAATCCAAATTCCCACTGGGCTCATCGGCCAAAACCACAGAAGGGTTGTTCATCAAGGAACGAGCCACGGCCACACGTTGTTGTTCTCCTCCGGATAGGGCATTCGGTTTATGGTCGCAGCGATCTTTCAACCCTAAAAAATCCAATAATTCCTTGGCACGCTTTTCAGCTTCAGCTTTTGGAGTTTTTTTAATAAAAGCCGGAATACAGACATTCTCCAAAGCTGTAAACTCGGGTAGCAACTGGTGAAACTGAAAAATAAACCCAATATGCTCGTTTCGGAATTGGGCCAAACTCTTGTCATTGAGCTGGTTGACGTCCGTATCATTGATCAATAAAGTGCTTTCCCCTTTGTTGGTCGGTGTATCCAGAGTTCCTAAAATTTGTAATAAGGTGGTTTTGCCTGCACCTGAGGCTCCTACTATGGAAACTACCTCTCCTTTTTTTATTTCCAGATCTACCCCTTGTAAAACCTTGAGGTCTCCGTAACTTTTCTGAATATTTGTGGCCTTTATCATAAGTACAACTTCGCAGGTCGAAGATAATCATTACTGTGGTATCGCAAAGATTGTATTTTCAGAATATAAATGAAGTAAAGGCTTTATGTATAATTTCGACCAAGCATCATATAAAGTTTTGTTAGAATTAATTTTACCAATTAAATATTGTTTAACTTTGGACTTAAATGGATAAACAAAATAATTCATCATTGGAAACCGCTATTTTTGCCGGGGGATGTTTTTGGTGTACCGAAGCTGTTTTCCAACGGCTTGATGGGGTAAAGGAAGTAGTATCCGGCTATACCGGCGGAACCATCAAAAATCCTGCTTATCGAGAGATTTGCACTGGACGAACCGGTCACGCTGAAGGCGTTAAAATCACTTTTGATCCATCAATTATATCCTATGCAGAGTTATTGGAGGTGTTTTTCGCGACCCATGACCCCACAACACTGAACCGACAGGGCAATGATGTAGGCACACAATATCGTAGCGAGATTTTCTACACCAATCCTGAACAGCAGCAATTGGCCGAAGACTTCATAAAACTATTGGAAAAGGAAAACATATTCAATTCCCCCATTGTAACTGCCATATCTCCCGAAAAACCCTTTTATTTGGCGGAGGAAGCGCATCATAATTATTATAATGAAAACCGGGAGCAACCGTATTGCCAGATTATAATTGATCCCAAAATCAAAAAACTGAACAACTATTTTTCAAAAAAATTAAAGCATGGCACCATATAGAAACCTCGAGGAATACAACATTGAAATTACCAATGAGGTAAAAGAACATTTCTCCAAAATTGTGGACGATATTGGGGAAGACGTTACCCGGGAAGGACTGATAAAAACCCCAGAGCGTGCTGCCAAAGCTATGCTTTTCCTTACCCAAGGTTACAAACAGAATGCAGAGGAAATCCTGAAGGGGGCCATGTTTGCCGAGGATTACGACGATATGGTCATTATCAAGGATATTGAGCTGTATTCCCTTTGTGAGCACCACATGTTACCTTTTTTTGGAAAAGCACATGTTGCTTACATTCCCAATGGTCATATTGTTGGTTTGAGCAAAATACCTCGCGTGGTCGATGTATTTGCCCGTAGATTGCAGGTGCAAGAACGATTGACGCATGATATTTTGGAGTGCATCAACAAAACATTGAAACCCAAAGGTGTTGCTGTGGTCATAGAAGCGGCCCATATGTGCATGATGATGCGTGGGGTACAAAAACAAAACTCCGTTACCACAACTTCTGGATTTCGTGGACAGTTTGAGAAAATCGAAACCCGAAATGAATTTTTGAAGCTGATCAGCGCCGATTTGTCTTAAACCTCTTTCCCATTTAAGTTGGAATTGCTATTTTTCCCGTATGGCAGAAGAAAAAGATAACAAGTACCGCAATCTCTTATTGGGTTTGTTGTTTGATGGTATTGGTATGCTATCCTTTGTGATCCCAGGCATTGGTGAGTTTTCGGATGTTATTTGGGCCCCTGTTGCAGGTTGGCTTATGACGCGCTTGTACAAGGGCAGGGTAGGGCAAGCAGCAGGCTTGATTACGTTTACCGAAGAGTTGGTGCCTGGTATGGACGTAATTCCCACCTTTACCCTTACTTGGATTTATACCTATTTATTGAGCAAGAAAAAAGGTCAACCTATAAAAGATTGACCTTGATTTTATGTTGATAAACTTTCTGTTTACTACAATGGCACATTCAAATTAAAAGAAATATTCCTTCCAATATTGGCAATGCCATCTGCCTTTAATCTAGATAGGTGCGAGATATAGTTCTTGTCAAAAAGGTTGTTTCCGGTAATGGAATAGCCCACTTTTTGATTGAAGATTTTCATATCACCGCCAACGCCTACATTAAATAGGTTATATCGACCAGTTGGTGTTTCAAAATCGGCCACTTTGTTCTGGTCAAAATGCGTTTGAAGTGTCACGAATGCATAGCATTTGTAATCTTGGTTCCTTTTTTTCCATTCCACTCTGAACGTGTTTGTCCAGCGATTGGCGGGAATCAGAGGCAAGTTGGAATTGTCTTCCAATTCACCAAAAACAATGTCGTAACTGCTTTCCAAGTGTAACCAATCAATCGGGTGGGGGTGTAAATGGAATCCAAACTCTCCACCATACAGAATCGCATTCTGTTGTTGGAAATCATAGATCGGGTCCATTTCCCTAAACTCTCCGGTCGGCTCAAGATAAATGTAATCGTTTACAATATTGTAGAACGAGTTGATATAGGCTTCAAGGTGCTTGTTCCCATATTCAAGAGCCAAATCAACCTGAAAATTTTGCTCACTATCCAAATCCGGGTTACCGATTTCCACGCGGTTGGCCCCACTGTGCAATCCGTTGGAAGATAATTCAGATAAGTTAGGAGCCCTGAATCCCGTGGCCAAGTTCAAACGGCCCATAATATTTTGGGTCAAATCCATACGGTATCCCACTGCTGCATTGAAACTATTGAAATTCTTGTCCAAAGCAGGAATGTATTCTTCATCCCCTTCAATACCACTTGCTTCGCCGTTTATGGATCTGAGGTCATACCGCAATCCAATTTGAAGGTCACTTTTATCAAAATGAATGTGTGAGGTAGCCAACACTCCAAAATCGTTGGTTATGGCATTTGGCACCAATACTTCTTCCCCAAAGTTTTCATTGGTTTGATGCATCCCTTGCACACCAAAAATGGTTGTCATTTTACCCCATTGTGGGTTGAACTGGATGTTGTAATTGAACGTGCTCAGTCTCATGTCCAAGGCAGCACCTTCGTGCCCCTCTTCTTCATGATGTTCTTCTTCCTCAGCATGTTCCTCGCCTTCTTCGTGCTCGTGCTCTTCCTCTTCTTCATGGTGGTGCTCTTCAAACTCTTTTCTGTTATTTACCGTATAACCAAAAGTGGCCTCCAAACTCGATTTTTTGAAAAAGAAGTTGTTCTTGGAGCTCAAAATATGAGTGGATAACTCTTGATAGGGCATCAAGGGGTCACGGTCGTTGTTCTGAACTCCTATTTCTTCGGGTATGCCTAATTCTGAAGTGTTGTAGTTGTAGCGCAGCTCCGTTTTAAATGTAGAAGCTTGATACGCCAAGCCTGTTTTCAAATCGGCTTCGTTGAATCTGGAGTTGGTAACGCTTGTTCCATCCCCAGTTTCGTAATCTGCATTGGAAGCATAGGCGCCACGCACCAAAAATTTAAGCTTTTCCCCTGATGTTTTGAAGCCAGCATTGGCATTGTAGCCCAAGGTATTGGTAAAATACCTCATATTTACATCGCCCGAAGTTTCTCCTGCAGTTTCAAATTTCTCGGGATTCAAATAGAGTACTCCACCCAAGGCATCAGAACCATAAAGTAAGGATGCAGGTCCTTTGATAACCTCTACGCTGGAGACACCGGCATCGTTGATGCCCAAACCGTGTTCGCCTCCATATTGTTGGTTTTCCAAGCGAACACCTTGTGTGTACACCAATACACGGTTAAAACTCAAACCACGGATAACGGGCTTTCCAATTCCCACACCTGTAGAAACGGAGGATACCCCTGGAATGTTGGTAATTCCTTCGGATAGTGTTATCCCTCCTTGTTGTTTGAGTTCTTCTATGGATTTTTGTTCCACCTTCATCACGTTTTCGCGCTGTAATTTGTGGAATGGGGTAGAGAGGACCACTTCATCCATTTCTATGGCCGATGGAGCCATCTGATAATCGAATGAATTGCTTCCAGCATTGATTTCGATGGATGTGGAATAGGTTTCAAATCCTATATAGGAAACAACCAGTTTATAATTTCCCTCAGGTAAATTTTTCAAGGTAAAATTACCATCCATGTCGGTTATGGTTCCGTTTTCCAATTGTGGAATATAGACTGAAACCTGTTCTAAGGGTTCGCCTGTTTCGGCATCGGAAATGTTTCCTGATAGGGTGTTTTGTGAATAAGTATAAATAGATGTCAATGCCAAAAGCATTGAAATATAAAATTGTTTCATTGTAAAAAATAAATGGTTTAAAAGACTTAAATCAATCGGTAATTACTATGAAACTGAGGGAGGACCGCGTAACGCCCGGAAAGAAACTTCTTTGGGCTTATAAATAAAGGTGTAGACTGATGTCGTGTACCTTATTTCCGGTATTTCGACGGGAAGGTAAGTGAACGATGAGTTGAAAAGTACTTTATTGGCAAGAGTGAAATCATGGAAATCACAATCCAAATTGCCATCGTGAATATGATTTGTACCATACGCAATACATTTCTCCTCTTGATTGTGCTCATATAGAGCGTGCCCTAGTTTTATAATGGAAGGAGCCAATATGGCTACCGTCATTAATAGGGAACTTAATATGAGTATGCGTTTGTGGAGGTTGGTAATCATACTTTCGCAAAGTAACCAAGCTTACCTCTCTTTTTATGTTAAAAAAACCATAAACTATCTAAGGAAAGCCCCTAAACCCATACGTTTCAACATCTTTTTCTCAAAAGTCCAGAAAAATTGATATTGTCCGAATAACCAGCCAATACATACAAGTAAAATTTGGTAAATGGGGAAAATAAGAAGAATCCGGAGTGTCCAATAAATTGCTGCATGAACATTTTCACTATCCAGCCCAATCCAATGAACAAGAGGGCCTGCCAACTTTCCAGCAGCACTCCCGGTCAATGCAAAAACGATGAAAATGGCTATCATTTCCCATTTGTAGTCCACTTTCCATTTGTTTTCCACCTTTTTGAAGCACCAAAGAAAAAACTTAACCAATATAAAATAAAGGGCAACAGTACCACCAATAGTGAAAATCCATTCAAAAACGGAATTGTTCAGACCGAAAAAATGTAAAAAGCTTCTAGATATCGTGTAGGCAGTAAATACAACCAATAGTGCTCCTAAAATAGGAAAGATGGTTTGCCAGTTCTTTTGGATTTCCCAGCGCTGTTTTAATTTTTGCATTGCTCAAAGGTAATTGATGCAAAAATAGCATATTAAATTCTTGGGAGAAAAGGACCTAAGCGTTGATTGTATTTTCTTTGAAAATAAATGAAGTAATTATAAAGCTTATAGTTGACCTCATAACCGTAATCAATGCTGGGGTCATAATTGATTTGCATTTCGTACAGGTTGGGATTCCATCTGAGCGGTTGCATTGCTCTTTGGTTCCAAGTCGTTACCATTATAGCATTTCTATTTTCCAAGAATGATTGTGAATAATATCCCTCTGGGCGAGCAATCGAATTTAGCCAGGTATTGAAGCCTGGTTCTATGATAATGATTTCATATTCCGTTTCATCATCAGCAATCTCAACGGGTTCTTCATCACTGGAATCAAAAAGGGCTTTTTCCTCGCTGGACACATCCAATGCTGCTTTTTGTGAAGTACAGGAAACCAGTCCAAAGCAAAGCATCAAACCAAAAAGCAACGGATTTATAAGTTTCTTTTTCATAATCTTAAAATACAAAAAAAGCCACTTGAATTTTCAAGTGGCTCTGTTAAATATCGTTAAGCTGATGTTTTTACTTCCCAAAAAGACCGCCCAGCACTCCGCCAAGACCACTTTTTTTCTGACCACCGCCATTCAATACCATACCTGCCAAATCATCGATGACGCTACCGTCTCCATCACTATCCAAAAAGGTCTCGACCAAGGATTGTTGCTTAGCAGCGGCTTTGTTGCCTCCCATCAATCCACCCAATAATCCGTTTAGGCCTTCGGGACTGCTTACATTTTGTTGTCTGGTCTGTTTGCCCAAATATCCCAAAAGGATAGGTGCGGCAATTTTCAGAATCTGAGCAATGGACCCTGCATCAATTCCTGATTTGGTACTCAAAGCATTTTCTACTTGTGGTTGTTTGGAGCCCAGCACATGACCGAGAATTCCAGCACCATCATCCATTACGTTTTGGTCAACACCTCCGCCAAAGAGTCCGCCTAAATCATCCAAAATACCACCATCGTGTTTGGAGGATAGGGCATTCATAAGACCTTTCGCACCACCTGGCGTGGATGCGTTCTTTTTCATGGCGCCCATCAACAGGGGCATGGCCATACTCAAAACTTCTGCTGTTTTATTTTCGGGTTGCCCTGTTTGCCCAGCAACTCCGCTGACCAACTGTTTGCCCACAGGGCTGTTGATCAAGTCTAATAATCCTGACATTGTGTTAGTGTTAAGGTTAAAGCGACAATGTACGAAAAAGTGGGTTTTGAAAGTAGCAACAAGCTTAAAAAACCTATGGTTTTAGCAATTTGATAACCTTCTCGGCCAATTCCACTCCAATGCGTTGTTGTGCCTCAATAGTGGAGCCACCAACATGCGGGCTGAGTGATATTTTGGGATTCATCAATATTTTGATTTCTGGATTGGGCTCGGATTCGTACACATCCAATCCCGCAAAGGCCAGATGGTCTGTGTCCAGAGCCTCGACCAGGGCCACTTCATCCAAAACACCTCCTCGAGAGGTATTGATGATGCCAGCGCCCGGTTTCATCAAGCCCAATTCCTTTTTACCAATAACGTATTTGTCTTGTGATGGGACATGTAAGCTTACAAAGTCTGAATTTGCCAACACTTCGTTCAATGCAACGCTTTTCAATGTAAAGTCAACGGATTGTCCATCAAAAAATGAAAGGGTTAAATTGACTTCTTTGTTTTGATGGTCGGTAAAAATAACCTCCATACCCAAAGCCAATGCCATTTTTGCTGTCGCTTGACCAATTCTTCCAAACCCAACAATCCCCAAGGTTTTGCCTCGAAGTTCTACGCCACCAGCGTAACTTTTCTTAAGCTGTTTAAATTGGCTGTCTCCTTCCAACGGCATATTTCTGTTGGAATCGTGCAAAAACCGGACGCCATTCAACAAGTGTGCAAAAACCAATTCAGCTACGGATTCCGATGAGGCCTCGGGTGTATTGAAGACATTTATTCCTTTGGATTCAGCATGTTTTACATCTATATTGTCCAAACCAACCCCACCACGACCAATCAATTTTAAGCTAGGGCAACTATCAATAAGTTTTTTATCGACTTTGGTTGCGCTACGCACCAATAATCCCTCAATATTGTTTTTGTTTATATAATTGGCCAATTGTTCCTCGGCAACACGGGTATTTTTAACTTCGAAGCCTTCTTTTTCAAGCAGGTCTATTCCTTCTTGAGCAATTCCGTCGTTTGCTAAAATCCTTCCCATTAAGTTATCCTTTCTTTTCAAGTTCACTCATAATATCCACCAATGCGCCAACACTTTCCAAAGGAAGTGCATTGTACATGGAAGCTCGGTATCCACCAACGGACCTATGCCCATTTATTCCACTGATTCCTGCTTCTTTGCACATATCGTCGAATACGTCCTTTAGTTCGTCATCTGTAATGTTGAAGGTCGCGTTCATGTTGGAACGGTCTTCCTTAGCGGCAATCCCAGAGAAAACCGGGTTGAGTTCAATTTCGGAATAGATCAAGTTGGCTTTGCGCTCGTTGATTTCCTCAATGGCAGCAATTCCTCCTAAATCTTTTAACCATTGCATCGTAAGCATGGAAACATACACAGCGAAAACCGGAGGCGTATTGAACATGCTGTCTTTGGCCACATGAACCGAGTAATCCATCATGGAAGGTATTTTACGGGATACCTTTCCTAAAATGTCCTCTTTTACCACCACAAGTGTAGCTCCTGCGGGACCCATATTTTTTTGGGCTCCAGCGTAGATCAAATCAAATTGAGAAAAGTCCATTTGCCTGGAAAAGATATCCGAGCTCATATCGCAAACCAATGGCACATCGGTTTTTGGGAATTCCTTGAACTGTGTTCCGTAAATGGTATTGTTGGAGGTAAGGTGCAGATAATCCAAATCTGATGGAATATCGAAACCTTTGGGGATGTATTTAAAATTATCTTCTTGCGAAGAAGCCACTTCGATAATATCGCCGAACAACCGCGCCTCTTTGATTGCTTTTTGGCTCCAAGTCCCCGTATTTACGTATCCTGCTTTCTTATCCAATAGGTTAAAGGCGGTCATTAAAAACTGCATACTGGCACCACCTTGAAGAAATAAGGCTTGATATCCTTTGCCTTCCAGCCCCAAAAGCTCAAGAGCAAGGGAACGTGCCTTTTCCATAATGGCGACAAATTCTTTGCTACGGTGCGAGATTTCTATAAGTGAAAGTCCAATACCGTCCAATTCGACAACGGCTTCGGATGCCTTTTGCATGACCTCTTTGGGCAATATGCAAGGGCCTGCGCTAAAATTGTGCTTTTTCATTGACTAGGTTTAAGGAGTAAAGGTCTTAAAAAATGTTGGATCTATAAACGATTCCGATGGTTAGGATTATCTTAAAGTTTCAATAGGAATTCCATGGTGTCGATTCCGTCCGCATAGTCGCTTAAACTGGGTTTTTGAGTGTCTCCGAAATTGATATCACTCTCTTTGATGGAAACCACACATTGAATTTGCTCTTCCATGTGTTGCAATTTTTCTCTTAAGGTCGATTCATCGTCATAATACGAATAGAACAAAGCGGAAATAGGGGAGGTTAGTGCCTCATCTTCTTTCAAAATCAAAAAGCCGTTATCCAAAATCTTGAATTCACTCATCAAATAAACAGCTTTGTTGTAATCGTAATTATTGGCGTATTTATGCTGATGGATAATATCCTTGTAATGAAAGAGCGCATTGAACAAGGTATCAAATTCATAACCCTTCGGCACATAGATCTTGGACACATTGCGGCAACCCAACCCATAATACCTGAAAATATCTTCTCCGAGCGCCTTTAATTCTTCTTCGCTCTCATTTCCGGTAAGTACGGCTACGGAATTTCTGTTTTTTCTGATAATATTCGGTTTCTTTCCAAAATAGTACTCGAAATAACGACTGGTGTTGTTGCTACCGGTGGCAATTACCGCATCAAAGTTATCGAGTTTTTCATCCACAAATTCGATTTTATCCGACAGCGATGGTTGTTGTCCCATCAAATATTTAGATAGATAGGGCAGTAGTACTTTATCATTGGAAGATAGTTTGGCCAATACCTTATTCCCCGAAAGCAACACCGATATAAAGTCGTGAAAGCCCACCAATGGAATGTTCCCAGCCATAACGATGCCGACGGTTTTTGATGAGCCATCATGACTAAAAGAATAGTTATCCAACCAATCCTTTATATTTTTCTCCGTTAGCAAATCGCCCCATTGTTGTAGCGAAAACAGAATGTTATCTTCGGTAAACCATCCGTTGTGATGACCTGCCCGCGCTATAATTTCCTTTAAATCTTGATCAACTTCCGGGTCGTTGGAATAACATTTATCACAAAAATCCGTTAGGTATTTTCCAAGTTTAACAAAAGCATCTATGGTATTTCTATCTGGTGCCATTAAATTTGTACACTAATTTACTAGGGTTTATTTTTGTCAAAAGTAAGCATGCTGATAAAAATCAGCCCAAAAGGAAAAGAAAATTATGGCAATTATTATAACTGATGAGTGCATAAATTGTGGTGCTTGCGAGCCAGAATGCCCCAACACAGCAATTTATGAAGGTGCAGATGAATGGAAATACAGCGAAGGAACTTCGTTGACCGGTGATGTGGTTTTGCCCAACGGTAAAGAGGTAAATGCCGATGAAGTGCAGGAACCTGTTAGCGATGAACTTTATTATATAGTTCCAGATAAGTGCACCGAGTGCAAAGGATTTCATGAAGAACCACAATGTGCGGCGGTATGCCCAGTGGATTGTTGCGTTCCCGATGAAGACCACGAAGAAACCGAGGAAGAACTATTGGGTAAGCAAAAGTTTATGCACCCCGATGGTTAGGCAATAAAAAACATTTAATTTAGCCCCGAACCAATGTTCGGGGTTTTTTTATGCAAGAAAAAGAGAAAGCTTACAACGGTATATGGAAACAGGCGGGATGCATACTGTCCCTAATCGCGATTTTAGGCATCATTGCCCTAGTGGTTATGGGTTTCTATTTATTGATTCAAGGATATTAGTCCCCAGTACCAAAACTTCAACTTATATTTGCAGCCTCAAAACACAAAGAATTAGATGAAAGCAGGTATTGTAGGATTACCAAACGTAGGAAAATCAACACTTTTCAACTGTTTATCCAACGCAAAGGCACAAAGTGCCAACTTCCCCTTTTGTACTATTGAACCCAATATTGGCGTGGTAAACGTGCCTGACCAACGTTTGGAAAAATTGGAAGAATTGGTAAATCCCGAACGTGTCCTTCCTGCTACCGTAGAGATTGTTGATATCGCAGGTCTTGTAAAAGGAGCCAGTAAAGGAGAAGGGCTTGGGAACCAATTTTTGGGAAATATCCGGGAAACCGACGCCATTCTTCACGTACTTCGCTGTTTTGACAATGACAATGTGGTTCATGTTGATGGTTCCGTAGACCCCATCAGGGACAAGGAAACCATTGATATGGAATTGCAGCTAAAGGATTTGGAAAGCGTTGAGAAAAAGCTTGATAAAGTAAAACGTGCTGCCAAAACTGGTAATAAAGAAGCCCAAAAAGAAGAAGCTGTTCTTTCTGCTCTGAAAGAGGGATTGGAAGCTGGTAAATCCGTTAGGGCCATACAAGTAGGCAAAGACGACTATGAAGAGTTCGTAAAGCCACTCCAATTGATTACGGACAAACCCGTAATGTATGTTTGCAATGTGGACGAAGCTGCAGCGGTCGACGGCAATGCTTATGTTGAAAAAGTAAAAGAAGCTGTATCCGATGAAAATGCCGAGGTTATATTTTTGGCCGTTGGCACAGAAGCAGACATTACCGAATTGGAAACCTACGAAGAGCGTCAGATGTTCTTGGAAGACTTAGGACTTTCTGAGCCAGGGTCTGCCAAATTGATTCGTGGCGCTTACAAATTACTTGACCTCGAAACTTACTTTACGGCAGGGGAAAAGGAAGTCCGTGCTTGGACCATTCCCGTTGGTGCAACCGCTCCGCAAGCTGCAGGTGTTATCCATACCGATTTTGAAAAAGGCTTTATCCGCGCCGAAGTCATCTCCTACGATGATTACGTAAAATATGGCAGCGAAGCCAAAGTCAAAGAAGCGGGCCGTATGCGTGTGGAAGGCAAGGAATACATTGTTAAAGACGGTGATGTGATGCACTTTAGGTTCAACGTGTAACCACTGGGCATTGTAATCCATATACCTTATGATTTTCCAATTTCTGGATATAAAATAGCTTTGTTCTATGTCCAGTAAAAGTTTGGGGATTTTATACGGAGTCTTGGGAGTAGTGCTATTCTCCTCTAAGGCCGTAATGGTAAAATTGGCGTACCGCTACAATGTCGATACGCTCGATTTGTTACTTTTTCGAATGTTGTTTTCACTTCCATTTTACATTTTTATCTTATTCCTAATTCGAAAAAAATCATCAAAAGCAGCGATTGAAACCAAAGATTTTGCTTGGCTCTTTCTTTTTGGCTTTGTGGGCTATTATCTGGCCAGTTATTTTGATTTTTTGGGCTTGAACTACATCAAAGCAGGATTGGAACGTATCATTCTTTTCGTGTACCCGACCATTGTGGTATTCCTTAGCTGGTTGATTTTTAGGCAAAAGATAACCAGAGTACAATTTGTTGCTATTCTCATAACGTATGTTGGCGTTCTCATTACCTTTTGGGATGAATTGGATGTCTCGGGCAACGAGGTCTTGTTGGGTGGATTTTTGGTTTTGCTGAGTGCAATTACCTATGCATCCTATTTAGTGGGCAGTGGCTGGTTGATTCCCGAGTTTGGCGTGCTTCGATTCACTTGCTACGCCATGATCGTATCCACCATCTGCATAGTGATGCATTATTTGGTGTCGGGCGATTGGGGATACATGGATTATCCTTGGCCGGTATATGCCTACGGTTTGGCCATGGCCATTTTTGCAACACTGATTCCGTCCTTTTTGGTATCGGCCGCCATCGAACGATTGGGCGCTTCCAACTTTTCAATTTTGGGAAGCTTGGGACCTATTTCCACAATTTTGCTCGCCTTTGTGTTTTTGGACGAAAAACTCACGTATTGGCAGTTGGTTGGAATGTTGGTTGTTATTTTTGGGGTGACATACCTGTCAATCCAAGGCAAAAAGCGGGCTAAAGGCTGATATATATTAACAATTATTGTTTTTCATTGTTGATTACTTTCTACCTTACACCCTTTTATTTTTGCTCCTAAATTTTATATTGCAATGATTAACCCTTAACTCATGGCAGATACCCAATATACTGAGGATAATATCCGTTCGCTGGACTGGAAGGAGCATATTCGTATGCGTCCGGGGATGTACATCGGAAAATTGGGCGACGGATCCTCCGCTGATGATGGTATTTACATTCTTTTAAAAGAAGTGCTCGATAACTCCATCGACGAATTTGTGATGGGGTCGGGGAAAACCATCGAAATCAACATTAAGGAAAACACGGTACATGTTCGCGATTACGGTCGTGGTATTCCTCTTGGAAAAGTGGTCGACGTTGTATCCAAGATGAACACAGGTGGTAAATATGACACCCGTGCCTTTAAAAAATCCGTAGGATTGAACGGG
>CETR01052819.1_pt1 | contig 28973 bp, 28 predicted proteins | sample 531281 | NCBI WGS metagenome assembly CETR01 (sample SAMEA2622568, study PRJEB7988) | marine metagenome | biome: marine biome (ENVO:00000447); feature: mesopelagic zone (ENVO:00000213); material: "saline water (ENVO:00002010), including plankton (ENVO:xxxxxxxx)" | depth 696 m
TTGGAACCATCGATCACAAAAATATTTTGAAGTTCAAAACCCACTTTTTGGGCATAATTTTCAATAGAACTCTTAAGACTTCCATCCTCAAGAGGTGTTTGCTTATTGAATAACGGAACAATCAACCTGCTGTAAAATAAATTGATGAACAAGATGAAAACACCGACTGCTATCCAAGCGTATATCCAAAAATTGGGTCCTGTGGATTGGTAGAACAGCATAAACAGTGTCAAAATACCACCACCTAGAATGATGGTGAGAAGGCCACCTTTTATTTTGTCGGATAAAAAGGTGGATTTGGTGGTTTTGTTGAACCCGTATTCTTCCTCGATCACAAAGGTTCGGTAATAGGAAAAGGGGAGTCCCAGTATAGCACTACCCAGCATAATGATTCCGAAGAAGATCAAAGCCATCGGGATACTTTCCTCTGTTATGGAGCGCGTGAGTTGGTCCACCCATTCAAAACCGCCGAAAGCAAGAAAACAAATGGTCAGTACCAATGAAAATCCATCGGAAATAACACCGAATTTGTAATTTGTCCGTTTATATTGTTGGGATTTTTGATACTCATTCTCATCAAAAACATCGGCAAGTTCAGGGGGTAAAGTAGATTTGAAACGCTTGGCGTTCAGGTATTCCAAATACTGGTGAACCAGGTATTGGACCACAAGAATGGCCAGAATGACATAAAAGAGCATATTTTTTTCCATAGCTTAAAATCCGCGCTGGCGCTTCGCCTCAAATATAAGTATTGCGGCGGATACCGAAACATTCATGGAGTCTATTTCTCCCTGCATCGGTATGATTATGTTTTGGTCGGAATTTTGAAGCCATTTTTCTGTTAATCCAGTAGCCTCCGTGCCCATTACAAGGGCAGAAGCGGCTTTAAAATCACAATCCACATAATTTTTTGAAGCGGTCAGGGCAGCACAGTAAATTTTGATTTGGTTGGTTTGTAAAAATTCAATGATTTCGTCCGTTGTTCCCACCCCAATCTGGTTGGTAAAAAGACAACCCACGCTGGAACGGATAATGTTTGGACTATATAGGTCGGATTTGGGATTTGCGATAAGAACGGCATCGACAGCAGCGGCATCGGCAGTGCGCAACAATGCGCCGATATTGCCCGGTTTTTCAGGAGCCTCGGCAACCAACACCAATGGTGTTTTAGTCTCGAAGGAGATATGCTCCAAAGCATGGTTTTTGGATTGCACAAGCCCAATAACACCTTCCGTGGTGCCCCGATGTGCAACTTTGCCGTAAACGCTTTCGGAAACTTGTATGATTTCTGGGTTTGAAACTTTGGTGAGAGCATCAACAGAACTGGAATTCATGATTTCGGGACAAAATAGAAGGGTTTGTAGTGTATACCCTCCCTTTTTGGCCAATTCAATTTCCCGCTGTCCTTCAACAACAAAAAGCCCACTTTTTCTCCTTTCACGCGATTTCTCTTTGAGGAGCAGGACTTTTTTTATCAAAGGGTTTTGGGCACTACTAATCAGTTTAGCTTCCATACAGTTGGTAAAAATAGCCATTCCTGTAATTAAACAAAGGGGTTTTCGACCAACTGGTAAAAACCTTATCATGAATAAATTAACCATCCTATTGCTTTTTATGGGCTTGATTGCCTGCAAGCAAAACCCCAAAACAGAAAAAACTGAAGTTCCGATTCAACAGGAAATCGTGGTGGACGAAGCTGTTTATCCTGATGCCTTGACGAAGGTTTTTGAGGCCCATGGAGGTTTGAAACAGTGGAAAGCACAGCGCACATTGTCATTTGTACTCCCCAAACCAAATTTACCTGAAACGCACACCATTGATCTTCGGACAAGAATGGATAGAATTGACACCGACCAATTTTCCATGGGTTTTGATGGCGAACGAGCTTGGCTTTTGAATGGAAGCGGGAGTTATGAAGGTGATGCAGGTTTTTATCACAATTTGATGTTTTATTTCTATGGCATGCCCTTTGTTTTAGCGGATGATGGCATCATGTATTCCGCTACTGAGGATTTAGCATATGAAGGCAAAAGATATCCGGGACTACAAATAGCTTATGAATCAGGAGTTGGTGCTTCATCTAAAGATGAATACTACATTCATTTTGATCCTGAAAGTAATAAAATGACCTGGTTGGGCTACACGGTGACTTACCGGTCTGGAGAAAGTTCGGATAACGTGAGATGGATACATTATGCGGATTGGCAAGAAGTGAACGGATTGGTGTTGCCAAAATCCATCACTTGGCATAACTATGAGGGAAGTAAAATTTTAGAACCAGCCAGTACGATTACCTTTGAGAGTGTCACTGTCAGCGAGAATCCTCGAGAGGATGATTTTTATGTCAAGCCCGAAAACGGGGAATATGTGCCCGTCAACATACAATAGATATAGAAGTTGAATTGATTGTTGTTCCGTCAACCTGAACTTGATTCAGGTTCTCATATTGATTTTACAATCAACTGGATAAGATTCTGAAATAAATTCAGAATGACGCTTTCCAAGGAATTTTAAGTAGTAATAGCAAAACAAAAAAGGCGCTCTGAGGAGCGCCTTTTGATATTTAGGACTACTGTCCTTCATTTTGTCGTTCGTATTTGCCCATGTACCGTTTCCATAATTCGGTCTGGTGGGTTTCCAACGAAACGTCCCTACCATCAATAAAGGCTTTGGAAAGTTGGTTGGTTCTCATGTCCAATGCATCCCCTTGAGAAATAAATAGGGTGGCACTCTTACCTTCTTCCAAAGTTCCGTACATATCGTCGATGCCCAAAATTTTGGCGGTATTGCCAGTGATCAATTGAAGTGCTGTCTCCTTACCCAGACCTTGTGCCACGGTTTGCCCGGCGTAAAAGGCCAAGTTTCTTGCTTGGAAATTGGCAGCTCCTCCGTTTTGTAAACCAACTAAAAGCCCCGCATCCACCAAGATTTTTGGTAATTTATACGTGATATCATAATCGTCATCTTCAAAACTAGGTAAGGAATGTGTTCGCTCCAATAATACGGCAACATTGTTTTCTTTTAGAAAATCCGTTATTTTATTCGCTCTGTATCCGCCAACGATGACCACATGTGCTACGCCCATATTCTTGGCAAAGGTCACGGCATCGGTAATTTCCTTTTCTCCATCGGTATGGATGTAGAGTCGCTGGGATCCATCAAAAAGTCCCTGCATGGCTGCAAAGGGCAAGTTTTTCTCATCTTCGCCAGCTTTTCCGTAGGCGATGGAATTCTGGAAGAACATTTTAATGTCATCGATTTCTTTTCCATAATCCTCGTTGGGAATATAGCCTCTTTCCTCACCGGCCCACCAACGGCCCCTTCTAAAAAAGTTGGGCCAGTTCATGTGGATGCCGTCGTCTGTTTTCAAAGCGGCATCTTCCCAGTTCCATGCATCGAACTGGACAATACTGGAAGTTCCTGAAATGGTACCTCCCTGTGGTGTTACCTGTCCAATGAGAACACCGTTCGGACGCATACTTTCCACTACTTTGGATTCTGCGTTGTAAGCGATCAAACTGCGGACATGTGGAATCATTTCGCCGATTTCATCTTGGTCGTCACTTGCCCTAACGGCATCTACTTCCACCAAACCTAGGGATTTGGAGGGTGCGATAAAGCCAGGGTATACGTGTTTGCCTTCGGCATTGATCATGGTGCCAATGGTCGGTGCCATCAAATCTGCTCCAATGGCCGTGATTTTTCCATCCTTAAAAATGATGGTACAGTTCTCTATCACCTCTCCATTACCGATGTGGGCGGTAGCGCCAATAATGGCAATCTGTTCGGATTGAGGTGGGGCCGGGGTTTGCTGTGCGTTCAATGAAACCCCTAAAACAATTGCTATGATTAAAAATATTCTTTTCATGGTCTATTTTTTAAAGGGTGTCACAATTAAACTCTTCTTTCTTGCTCTGAACGGGAGTTCTGGATTTTTTACCCTTTTTGTTCTCGTTCAACATCATTCCGATCAACTGGTTACGTTCCTTTTTGATGGATTCCCTTAGCTTTTTGTCTTTTTCCAGATCAAAATAAACTTTTCCTTCAATCAAGGTTTTTTCAGCCTTGGCATATACGGATAGCGGGTGGTCTGTCCACAGTACTACATCAGCATCTTTACCTTCTTCTATACTGCCTACGCGGTCGTCCAAGTGAAGAAGTTTGGCTGGATTCAATGTGACCATTTTCCAGGCTTCGATTTCAGACATACCTCCGTATTTTACCGTTTTGGCAGCCTCTTGGTTCAATCGTCTGGACATTTCAGCATCATCACTGTTGATGGCCACGGTCACCCCCTGACTGGTCATAATGGCAGCATTGTAAGGAATCGCATCGTTCACTTCGTATTTGTAGGCCCACCAGTCACTGAACGTGCCACCGCCGACACCGTGCTCGGCCATTTTATCGGCCACTTTGTAACCTTCCAAAATATGGGTAAAGGTGTTCACACGGAAGTCAAATTTCTCGGCGACTTTCATCATCATGTTGATTTCACTCTGCACATAGGAGTGGCAAGAAATAAAACGCTCCGCGTTCAAGATTTCGGCCAAGGTTTCCATTTCCTCATCATGGCGGTAAGCTTGCCCGCTCTTTTTCTTTTCATCGTATTCCTTTGCGCGTTGGAAGTAATCGGTGTACACTTGCTCCACACCCATCCTTGTTTGCGGGAAACGGGAATAGCTGCCCCAGTTGGACTGCTTTACATTCTCTCCCAAAGCAAATTTGATGAACTTGGGCGAGTTGTCGAAGATCATATCTTCAGCACTTTCTCCCCACTTTAACCGCAATATGGCAGATTGTCCACCGATAGGGTTGGCAGAACCATGCAGCAATTGGGCGGTAGTGACACCACCAGCCAAATCACGGTAAATGGCAACGTCTTTTGGGTCAACAACATCTTCCATACGAACTTCGGCGGAGGAATTGTGACCACCTTCGTTAATGGATAGTGCGGCAATGTGTGTGTGCTCGTCAATGATACCGGCGGTCAAGTGCTTTCCTGTGGCATCGACCACCGTGGCACCTCCTGCACGCAGGTCTTTCCCCACTTTGGAAATCTTGCCTTTTTTGATGAGTACATCGGTGTTTTCCAAAATGGTCTCGCCGGTCCAAACCGTAGCATTTTTGAAAAGGATGTCTTCTTGTTCTGGCTTTTCCTTATAACCATATCCAACATTGGGATAGGTCAGTGCCATAAGCTGAGGTTTCTCGCCAGCGTCGTCATCTTTTGATTTTTCCTCAAACGAAGAGGTTTTGGTCATTGTGGCAGAAGTTTCATCGCCATTGGGAAGCACCACGTTTCCTTTAATGGTTTCGGAACCGGGCAGAACATGGGCAACCATGCGGTAAGAACCAATATTGTCCTCACTGAAAGAGATGTTCAACCAGTCTCCTGTATAATCGATCTGAGAGTCTACCGATTCGTCTCCTTTTTTGATTTCAGCCTTTGGTTTGTCAGCATCTCCCGTCAAAGAAACTTTGTAGGTTGTCCCGTTGACCGCAAGGTCGTAATCGCCTCGGATATCGATGACATCCATACTTTCAATAATATTCTTGGTTCCTTGGACCCAGTTTTCGTAAAGGGTGGTTTCTTTTTCAAAAATATCGCCTGAAGTGATCAAGAAGTTGGCTTGGCTTCCAGTTTGCAGTGAACCAATCTCACTGGATTTCCCTAAAATCTCGGCGGGAACAGTAGTCAATGCTTCCAAAGCCTTAGTTTTTGAAAGTCCATAAGTAATGGCCTTAAAGATTTTTTCCTTCAGCTCTTTTGGGGATTTAAGGCCATGCAACGTAATGGAGAATTCAACACCGTTGTCCGCCAAAACTTTTGGATTGGATGGCGCCAAGTTCCAGTGTCTCATATCCTTCAAGGCAATATATTTAGCTTGATAAGGGTTGGATACATCAAATGCATCCGGAAAATCAAGAGGTAAAATCAATTTGGCGTTGGTGGCTTTTATTTGATCAATACGCTCGTATTCATCACCGCCTGCCAAAATAGTGTATTGAATCCCGAAAAGGTCTCCGATTTTATCGGCACGTAGTACGTTGCCATTGTCTCCGGCAGCGTAAATCTGAGTCAACCCTTTGTTGTCGATAAGCGCTTCCAAAGAACGGTCTTTGGTATCCACGTTGCCTTTGCTGTACCAGTCCATGTCGTAATACACCTGACGCATCAAGGCCATGGACCCCATCAAGGAACCTGGGTATGATTGTCTTGATGCTCTGCTCTTCTGGAAAGAAAAGTACTGTGCGGATTTATCGGAAAGGATGCGTTGTGCTTCGGACGCTTCGTCATTCAAAGCGACCAATAGGCCTGTACCCCTTGCAATACCATCTTCGATATGTGCATTGATGGTTCCGAAACCTGCGTTTCTCAGTTCTTTGGCCTTTTTTTCATCATACTTAAAATTGTTGATGGCATCATTTTCGGGCATTATGTGGTCGTTCCAGTAAAACCCTTCCCTTGTTGGACCGTATTGTGCGGACCTTCCGCTGCTGCTGGCTCTTTTTGGGAGTTCCACACCAAATCCTGAAAATACATCGATAAATGATGGATAAATGGATTTTCCGCCCAGGTCCTCCACGACCGCATTCTTTGGAATGCTTACGGATTTACCCACTTCCACCACTTTACCGTTTTGTATCAGCAAGGTGCCATTGTTGATGATTTGTGTGGGGGTTACATAGATCTTGGCATTGGTAAATGCCGTGTAATTGTTGTTTTTCTTTGCCTTTACACCATCATTTATAGGAAAATAATCCTGTGCAAACAAAGAAACACTGCCCATGAAGAGAAATAGGGCCAAAAGTTTTAGTTTCATAAGGTTTGAATTGAATTAGTCGCTTTAAAGGTAACCTTTGTGAAAGGACCCCACAAGTTTCAAAGACCGCTCAATTGCTTGTTTCGGTGATTGATGATAAGGCCTACTACGGCATTGTAACTTTTGATACCTTCTTTTTGGTTGTTTGCCTTCAAAAATGTGTTGAATACGGATTTGAATACGGGCTCCATGGGGTTCTCATATTTTTCCCAAAATTCACGCAGTTCATTGAAATTTTCTTTTACACCTGGATTGATGGCGGCAACGATTTTATTGTATTGTTCCTCATCTTTATGAAAAAGGTCGGTAAGGCAGTAGCCCAGGGCATGATGGTAAGCTGAATACTTGAAATACGGGTCGTGGCTTTCTGATGTAACCAAAAATCCGATAAAATTGGTGGCGCCTTCGGCAGAGTACCCCAATTGATGACCTACTTCGTGGCAGCTTACTGTGGGCAACCTGAACTTTGGGGTAATGCCGTTTACCTGTGCCTCATTGGTAAAAGGATTAAGGTAACCCCCATATCCCATAAAAGTCAATGGAACGCTATAAATGGATGATTTTAGGCTGCGATGTTCATACCCGAAATCGGGGTATTGCTTTGCAAAGTTGACATAGGCTTCTTCCGTCTTGGCAAAGATTTGCTTTTTGGAGTAGGGGATGTGCACGGGAGAGACGGTATCTCCTGTCAGTTCCCATTGATATTGGTTTGTTTGGATGACAATGTATTGGGTCAGTTCAACCAATTCATCAACGGTATATTCGCGATCAATGCCCAGTTTCCAGTTAATGGGTTGGCGATGGTAATTCATGCCCCAAAGCAGATGAAAGGCAAAAAATACGATAGAAAGCACCACAACAATATCCTTTAGGAACCAAAGTGGCTTACGTTTGATGCTTTTCCAATGTTTGTAAATGTATCGAATTGCCAAAATGACCAGGGTTGTATAAACCAAATCCCCGAAGGAAAAAGGAATCCAACCAAACAATATTCTTAAAAAACCTGAAATGTATGGGTAGATGCCATTGCTGTAATATGTTTCCACAAAATCGGGATAGCTGCCCATCCATTTTACCAATATGATTTGTAGAGGTAGGGCAATGGCGATAATGTTCTTGGTTCTTTGTCTCATCAAGAATTGAGCAATTTATTTTTGGCAATTAAAAAAGCCGCACGGAAAAGTACGGCTTTTTTTAAGTTTGGCTTTTGGAATTTTATTATTGGATTCCAACAATTTCTATATCAAAAACCAAGGTGGAGCCACCAGGGATAGGGCCATAATCATTATCGCCATACCCTAAATGCGGAGGGATGAACAAACGAACCTTGTCTCCAACTTTCATGGTCAACAATCCTTCCCGGAAACCTGCAGCCAATTGAGCATCGGGGCTATAATCCATAGGAAATGGTCTGTAACCTCCCTGATCTCTCCTTCCGGGGTTCAGTTGGTTGAATTGTTCGGCAACTTCTTCGATGTTGCTGTCGAACAAATCCCCGTTGAACAACCAACCTGCATAGTTTACCAATACTTTTTGGCCCACTTTTGGTTGCTCTCCATCGCCTTCTTCCAGTTTTAAGATACGAAGCCCACTATTGGTTTCTTCGGCCTCCTCAATCTGTTCGGTAAAATTGGCTACCAAATCTTCCTTCATTTTCTTAAAGGCTTCTTCGGCTGCTTTAGCTTCTTCGAAATAGTCACTCATGATCTGAACAGCATCGAATTGTCTGGCCTCCTTACCATTGCGCACAATTTCCACATGGTCCATCACAACATCGGTTACAGGTCTGTCGCCAGCACCTGTCTCTACATTGGCAATGGAATCAACTACATCCATGCCTGCCACTACTTCTCCGAAAACAGTATGCTTGTCATTCAACCATGGAGTGGCCTTGTGCGTGATGAAAAATTGACTGCTGTTTGTTTTTGGACCTCTGTTGGCCATGGAAAGGATTCCTTTTTTGGAATGTCTCAAGGAATCATTGAACTCATCATTAAAAGTGTAGCCAATATTACCGCTTCCACTACCGGTCGGGTCTCCACCCTGAATCATAAAATCTTTAATGACCCTGTGAAATACAATACCGTCATAGAATTTTTTGTCTTTGTATTCATCGTTAACAAAAGGGTTTTTCCCTTCGGCCAAGGAAACAAAGTTCGCTACTGTGACTGGGGTTTTTTGGTATTCCAGTTGAATGATGATATCCCCTTTGGCGGTCTGGATATCAGCAAAAATACCATCGCCCAAATCAGCGTATTTGCTCGATTTGCACCCTATGATCACTAGGAGGAATAATGGTATGATGTAAAATAATTTCTTCATTGTTTATGAATTTAGTTTAAACTGTCGTTGTCTATTATGATTGTGTGTAATTCTACAGATGATTTAAGCGGTGTTTTTGGGCCAATGGCCTTGTTGTCTCCTTGGTAGCCATAGGCTTGGGGGGATGGAAACAAAAATGTGACCTTCTCATTTATTTTCAAAAGCTTTACCGCATTCTGGAGCCCAGGGAATAATTGCTGTTTGTCTATAACATGTGAGGTCGGCCCTATTTCTTCAGCGGTGTATATGGTATCACCGCCAAGGCTCATCAAGTTATAGGAAAATAGAATTTGGTCGCCCGATTTTAGTTGATAATTGGCCGTATCGTTTTTGGTCTCGTAGTAGTACCAAAATCCGTTTGGACTGGATATGTACTCGTGAACCGTATCCTTTGAAATAATTTCCTGAATGGCGGCTTCCTCTTCTGCCAACAATTTCTTGGTACGTTCAATGGATTCCTTGTAAAAACTACCGGATTTCACTTCAACGGGTCTTCTCGGTTCGGGACCCCCACAGCTCACGACGATGGCAACCAGCAAAACAGCTAGAAAGAATCTCATGTGTTCAATTTGTCTTTATAGTTTTTTAAAATAGCATTGAATTTGGATATGGTCTCCTCCATGCTCATTTCACTTCTCCCCCCAGCTGCATTGGTATGCCCACCTCCATTAAAATGCTCTCGGGCAAATTCGTTTACGGAAAAATCCCCGACGGAACGAAACGAAATTTTAATGATGCCCTCTTCGCGATTTTCAATAAAAATGAGGGCAAAAATAATACCTTCCAAAGTTAGGCCATAATTAACGAATCCCTCGGTATCCCCCTTTTTAAAACCGTATTGGTCCAATTCATCTTGGGAAAGGGTAATGTAAGCAGTTCTGTATTCTGGAAGAATAACCATATTGCTCAAGGCAATACCCAACAAATGCAAGCGGGAAGGGGAGTTGGTGTCAAAAACTTCGCGATGTATTTCCATATTGTCGGCACCCTTATCAATAAGTTCGGCCACAACACGGTGTGTTTTGCTCGATGTAGATCGATATTTAAAAGAGCCAGTATCCGTCATAATGCCCGTGTACAGGTTTGTTGCCATATCGGCATCAATCAAATCGGTTTCCCCTAAAGAGTCGATAAAATTGAAGACCATCTCACAGGTAGAGCTCATGGTCACATCCGAATAGGTTACCTTGGCATAGTCGCTTGGCTGTTGGTGGTGGTCGATCATAATAAAATCAGCCTCCGCTTCCTGTAGGACTGATTCCATTTGCCCCACTCTGGAAAGGTCGTTGAAGTCCAAAGTGAAAATAACCGAAGCCTCATTGATGACTTCCTTTGCCTTTGGGTTTTCCCTCTCAAAATTGATGACGACATCATTTCCCGGCATCCATTTCAGGAATTTTGGATAGTCATTTGGTGCCACCACATGCACTGTGTGCCCTTTTGCCTTTAAAAAACCGGAAAGTGCCAAGCAGGACCCCATGGCATCCCCGTCGGGGTTTCTGTGGGGAATGATCGCTATCTTTTTAGGTTGGGAAAGAATCGACTTTACTGTCGTGATATCCACTGAATTCATGCGGCCAAATATACAATAATATAATATAGAGGTAACTCGGTTTATCCGTATTTTTGGTTTGGTAAACACACATCATGAAACAACTTTATACTTTGTTTGCGGCCTTGGTTTTGTTTTCTGCCTGCAAAAAGAAGGAGGAGAAAACGGTCGAGGTCCAAGAAAAAGCAACACCTGATTTTGTGGTGGCCTTTGGATCATGCAATATGTCGCAGGAACCAAATCCGTTTTGGGACAATATTTTGGCAGAAGATCCAGATGTTTGGATTTGGGGAGGGGACATTGTCTATGCGGATACGGATGATGTGGAACGATTAAGGTCCATTTATGCCATGCAGGATACCGTTGCGGGATATGCTGAATTGAGAAGCCAAGTACCTATTATCGGAACATGGGACGACCATGATTTTGGAGTGAACGATGGAGGTTCCGATTTCGCCATAAAGGAAGAAAGCCAACAAGTATTCCTGGATTTTATGAATGTACCGAAAGATAGTGAGCGTAGAAATCAAGAAGGGGTGTACGCTTCCCATGATTATGAAGTGCCTGCCGGAAAGATAAAGGTAATTGTGTTGGATACCCGGTATTTTAGAAGTGAGCTCATCAAAGATGAGGATTCCAACAAGCGATATAAGCCAACAATGGATTCTACGGCAACTGTACTCGGAAAAGCCCAGTGGCATTGGTTGGAAAACGAACTTAACGGTTCCGATGCGGATTTCAACTTGATTATGTCCAGCATTCAGGTGCTTTCTGGTGAACATGGTTTCGAGACTTGGGGCAATTTTCCGCTAGAGGTGGAAAAGCTGGAAAATATGATAGCGCAATCAAAAGCAAGAGGAGTGATTATTTTATCGGGAGACAGGCATATTTCTGAGTTCTCCAGAACCGATGTTGCCGGGCTTTCATATCCCTTGGTGGATTTTACCAGTAGTGGGCTTACCCATTCGTATTCCAGCTTCAGTGGAGAACCGAACCAGTATCGTGTCGGGGAGGTGGTTTCCGATAAAAGTTATGGTATTATCAATCTCAATATTGAAGGGAAAAGGGCAGAATTTAAAATTATGGGGGACAATGGCACTGTTTTCCAAGAGTTAAAACAAAGCTATTGAGCCTTGTACCTTGGTTGAAAAAGCTTAAGTTTGCGCAAAATTTAAAAAATGACTGGAAATAGAACATTTACCATGATTAAGCCTGATGCCGTTGAAAATGGGTACATCGGGGCGATTTTGGATAAAATTACGGCTGCTGGATTTAAGATTGTGGCCATGAAGTTTACACAATTGAGCAAGAGGGATGCCGAAATATTCTATGCCATCCACAAAGAGCGTCCATTTTTTGGTGAGTTGGTGGAGTTTATGACAAGAGGACCAATCGTTGCCGCTATCTTGGAAAAAGACAATGCTGTGGATGATTTCCGTGCGTTGATCGGGGCTACCAACCCAGAAGAAGCTGCCGAAGGAACTATCAGAAAGTTGTACGCTGCCAGTATTGGTGAGAATGCCGTTCACGGTTCCGATAGTGATGAAAACGCTGCTATTGAAGGTGCTTTCCACTTTTCAGGAAGGGAAATCTACTAAAATAGCTACAAGATATTTTTGTTCAAAGCCACCTTTTGGGTGGTTTTTTTATTTCCTCTTTTATTAACGCAACACCAATTTCTTTACCAGCTCCTTGCCCAGTTCTTCATTGATCATTTTAATGATCTTGGTTTTTCCCAAACTCAATTCCTCCCGCAATACCGAAGAGGAGAGCGATACGTAGAGCGTCTCATTTTTAAGTTCAACGGCCGATGTGTAGTTGTTTACCCCATTGCCCATCAATTTAACCCAAGCCTCTCGGGCATCAACTTTGTCCATGCCTTTTTGCAGCTTGTTTTCCTGGATGAATTCGCTCAAGGCTTCACTCAATGGGATGTGGGAACTATGTCGTTTGGCCATTACTGCGGTATTTTTATGGGTTCAAAACGCTTGTATTTGTAAGTAACGCCTTCTTGGTTGATGACTGAAAAAGAAACTGAATCCAATTGGACCAGTTTTTCCTCCCATTCGCTGAACTCATTTTTATAACGAAGGGTAAAGGTTTCATTGACGTGCGATACTTCAAAATCCTCCACGTCTTTAGAGGTGTCGTACGAGCCATCAAATTGGGGTTTCATCTTTTTTCGGTACCCTTTGTCTTCTTGCAATTGAATAAAATCGATACTCGTGTTCATACCATATTCCTTGATGGAACCATCAGGGAATTCTACCTCCGATATCTCCCAATAACCGTTCAAGTGATGCAAATCCTTTTGATTTATGGATGAATCATTACAGCTCCAGAACAATACGATCAATAAAATGGGAAGTATTTGCTTCATGATGCTACAAGGTAAATATTTTATAACTCTGATGGATGTTCTTGACCACATTTTCGGTTCGGTCGGCATGTGTGTCACTAATAAAGATTTGACCAAAATTGTCATCCTTGACCAAACCTACAATATGGGATACCCTATTCTCGTCCAGTTTGTCAAAAATATCATCCAACAATAAAATGGGAGTGGTGTCCGCCAATTGCTTGATAAAGTGGAATTGTGCCAATTTCAAAGCAATCAAAAATGATTTTTGTTGACCTTGGCTCCCAAATTTTTTAATCGGATGGCCGGCAATCGTAAAGCTCAGATCGTCCTTGTGAACACCAACTGAGGTATATTGAAGGGCACGGTCTTTCTCGACATTGTTTTTCAAAAGGTTCAATAGATTGTCGTCGCTCAATTGACTTTCATAGGAGAGATCGATTTGCTCATCTTTTTCGGAAATGTTGTGATACTGCTCCTTGAAAATAGGGAGGAAAGAATCAATGAACTCCACTCTTTTTTGATGGATTGCCGTTCCCAAGGTGTTCATCTGTTCGTTGTAAATGCTCAAGGTGTCTGAATCAAAAGTTCGATTCGCCACGAAATACTTTAAAAGAGAGTTCCGTTGCGATACTACCTTGTTGTATTTGATGAGGTTTTGCAGATACACCTTGTCCGATTGCGAGATAACACCATCCATAAATTTTCTGCGGGTATCGCTACCTTCTAGTATTAAATCACGATCTGACGGTGAAATGATGACCAAGGGCAAAAAACCAATGTGCTCGGAAAACTTTTCGTATGGCTTTCCGTTGCGCTTGATTACTTTTTTGGTGCCTTTTTTAAAGGAACACAGTATTTTTTCTGTTCTTTCGTTTTTCTCAAACTCCCCTTCGACCACAAAAAAATCGGTGCCGTGTTTTATGTTTTGTGTGGACACGGGGTTAAAGTAACTTTTGCCAAAGCACAAGTGGTAAATGGAGTCCAAAACGTTGGTCTTTCCTACCCCGTTATCGCCCACCAAACAGTTGATCACAGGATCGAATTCCAAGGTCTTGGAATCAAAGTTTTTGTAATTGACTAAAGATAAATGCCTTAAAAACATAAAAAATTAGAGAAACGGTTTGGAATTAAAAGGTGGCCCTTTAAAAAAGGGAATCCAAAAATAACGAATAAATTACCTTTTGGTTTTGGATAAAAACTTTATTTTTGCGCGACCAATTAAATGACGGATGGCAACATACAAGAAGAGAGGCTTTAAGCCAAAAAATAAAGAGGAAGAAGCTCAGATAGAGGAACACGACAGTACAACAGCTGAAGTTTTCAATACTTTGGACGAGGGTGCCTCCAAGACCGAGGAGTGGGTTCAGAAGAACCAAAACTACATTTTGGGCGTTATTGGAGTTATCGCTGTAGGTGTTTTGGCCTATTTGGGATACCACCAGTTCATTCAAAACCCGAAAGAAGCTTCCGCTGCAAACGAACTTTTCTATCCACAACAATATTTTGATCAAGCTTTGGCAAGCGAAACCGAGAAGGATTCATTGTTTACTTTGGCTTTGAATGGAGCCCAAGGTAAATATGGTTTCTTGGATATTATCGAGGAGTACAGTGGTACCAAAGCAGCCAACTTGGCCAAGTATTCCGCTGGTATGACGTATTTGAACCTGAAGCAATATGATCAGGCAGTTTCTTATCTGGAAGATTTTTCTTCCGATGATGATATTATGGGGGCTATGGCTAAAGGGGGAATCGGAGATGCTTTCTCTCAGTTGAACCAACCTGAAGACGCTTTGGATTACTACGAAAAAGCCATTGCACATAGTGATAATGAGTTTACGGCACCACGATATTTGCACAAAGCAGGTGTGGTTGCTTTGAACCTTGGCGAAAAAAGCAAAGCTTTGGGTTACTTTGAACGAATCAAAGAGGAGTACCCGAACTCTCAGGAAGCCAACGGTATTGACGCCCTTATCGGATTGGCGCAAAATTAGAACATGGCCACAGAGAACAAAAACTTATCCGTTTACGATAAAAGCAAAATCCCAAACGCGAAGAATCTTCGGTTTGGGATTGTTGTTTCTGAATGGAACGACGAAATAACCGAAGCCCTGTATCAAGGTGCGGAAGATGCGCTGCTGGATTGTGGGACACTCCCCGAAAATTTGATTCGATGGGACGTTCCGGGCAGTTTTGAACTGACTTTCGGTTGCAAAAAAATGATTCAAACGGAAAAAGTCGATGCTATTGTGGCTATCGGTAGTGTTATCCGTGGGGAAACCAGTCACTTTGATTTTGTATGCAGTGCAACGGCCCAGGGCATCAAGGACTTGAACGTCGCCTATGATGTTCCTGTGATTTTTTGTGTACTGACAGATGATAACATCGAACAATCTAGAGCTAGGAGCGGGGGCAAACACGGCAATAAGGGGACCGAGGCTGCCATCGTCGCCATACAAATGGCTGTGTTGGGAAAGTAAGCCCACGTAACTAAATAAAGCTCAATCTTCGGCACAAGTTCAAATTGAGTTATTCTTACAATCCAACAATCCAACAATCCAACAATCCAACAATCCATAAATGGGTTGTTAACATTTTTTGGGATGATCTCCCAACCCCTTTTTTCTATTTTGAGTACCTTTGAGGTTACAGCGATAAGGATATCATGCGGAACCCTTTAAAACTTAGGAAAAACAAGAGCTTCGATTACTCCCCTAGATATTACAAGGGAGAGGGGAATCCTTATAAAATTGAACACAAACTAGATCAATTTAGGACTACAGCGCATTCTAATAAAGGGCTTAAGAACAAGATTACCTCGGCGATGGATGATCTTCAGACCGAAGGCGATAAAAATTTAAAACTCCGTTTTTGGATTATCGTGGCTGTTTTGGTGCTGCTGTTCCTGTTTATCATCGATTTTGATTTATCAATATTCCTGAATCCATAATGGCGGACATCATTAAACTTTTACCAGACCATGTCGCTAATCAGATAGCAGCAGGGGAGGTGGTCCAACGGCCCGCTTCCGTAGTAAAGGAACTGATGGAAAATGCCATCGATGCAGGTGCTAGTTCCATAAAGTTGATCATTAAGGATGGGGGCAAAACCCTAATCCAAGTGGTCGACGATGGCGTGGGCATGAGCGAAACGGATGCTCGTTTGTCCTTTGAACGTCATGCCACCTCCAAAATATCATCCGCACAAGACCTGTTCAATTTGGAAACCAAAGGTTTCCGTGGAGAGGCTTTGGCCTCCATTGCGGCCATTGCCCATGTGGACATGCAAACGCGCACGGCAGACAACGAGGTAGGGACCCATTTAAAAATTGAGGGAAGTAAAATTGTATCCCAAGAAGTGGTGGCCACTCCAAAGGGAACTTCCATATCCGTAAAAAACCTATTCTTCAATATTCCTGCAAGACGTAATTTCTTAAAGTCCAACCAAGTAGAGCTTCGCCATATCACCGACGAGTTTCATCGTGTGGCCATGGTGCATCCGAATATTGAGTTTCACTTTTACAACAATGGTTCGGAGATATTCAACCTGCCCAGTACAAAACACCGTCAACGAATTGTACACATTTTCGGGAGTAAAATGGAACACCGTCTGGTTCCGGTCAACGAAGAGACCGAAGTGGTAAAAATTTCTGGTTTTATCTGTAAGCCCGAGTTTGCCAAAAAAAGCAGGGGAGAGCAATTCTTTTTTGCCAATAACAGATATATCAAAAGTCCGTATTTGCATCATGCCGTAGTTGCGGCCTTTGAAGGATTAATCAAATCGGATACCTATCCGGGCTATTTTCTGTTTTTGGATGTGGACCCATCCTCCATCGATATCAATATTCATCCAACCAAAACCGAGGTGAAATTCGATGACGAAAATACGCTCTACGCTATTTTACGCTCCACGATAAAGCATAGCTTGGGCCAGTTCAATGTAGCTCCTGTGCTGGATTTTGACCATGACCCGAACTTGGACACCCCTTATTCCTACAAAGAGAAAGGGGCTGTAATCCCCAAGGTTACCGTGGATGCTACGTTTAACCCATTCGAAGAAACAGCAACCAAAAAAAGCGGTTCGAGCAGTAATTACCGTAAACAAAGCACAAAGGGTTGGGAAGATTTGTATGAAGGTCTTGGCAATCAGAATAATCAGCAGGAGTTTAGTAGTGTGGTCATTGAGTCCGAAAGCGAAGAACAGGGCACTTTGTATTCAGGCGAAGGAGTTGAAGAGCATTTGGCCAGTACGTTTCAATTACGGCGCAAATTTGTGGTGAGTACCGTTAAGTCGGGGATGTTGGTCATCCATCAAAATAGGGCCCACGAACGCATTCTTTTTGAAAAGTTTTTGGGAGATATTACCGTAAAGGAAGGAGTGAGCCAGCAGCTGCTCTTTCCTTTGGAACTTACTTTCAACAAACAAGAACTGACCGTGCTCAAGGAAATACAAGAAAGCCTGACAAACATAGGTTTTGTATTTGAAAGCTTGGAGGAAGAAACTGTAAAAGTGACAGGCGTACCCATGATGGTTCCCGAAAGCGGGATTGGCACGGTATTGGATCGCTTGATTGCTGATTATATGGAAGGGTATGCCGATGGTTCTATTTCGCAGGCCGAAATGCTTGCCAAGGCACTGAGCAGGAACCTTGCCGTGAGAACTGGGGACGTTTTGGATTCGGAGTCACAGCTTATGTTGGTCAACAATCTTTTTGCATGCAAGGAACCTAACTTGAGCCCTTTTCAAAAAATAACATATACCATAATCTCCGAAGGGGATATTGATAAAAAATTCAACTAAATGGGTAGAATGACCGAGGCAGTAAAGCATATATTGATCATTAACGTGATCTTGTTTTTTGCCACACAATTATATGGAGATCAAATGTACCAGTGGATGTCGCTCTGGTTTCCCAAAAATCCAAATTTCGAATGGTGGCAGGTCGTTTCCCATATGTTTATGCATGGGAATTTCATGCATATTCTGTTCAATATGTATGCCTTATGGGCCTTTGGTACGCCATTGGAACGTATTTGGGGAAAGAACAAATTCCTATTTTTCTACTTTTCTGCAGGTTTAGGGTCGGCTGCCTTGCATACAGGTGTCAATTATTTTCTTTTCAACGAAGGAATGAGTGCTTTGGAAGGAGCAGGTATTGCCCGTACGCAGGTTTTGGATATTTTGGCGAATGGACAGTATAGTCCCGGTTGGTACGATATTGCAGGAAAAGGAACAATAGACAGTATGTTGACGGCATTTAATACCCCTGCGGTAGGAGCATCCGGAGCTATCTATGGTATTTTGGTGGCTTTTGCCTTTATGTATTCGGAAGCGAAATTGATGCTCATATTTTTGCCCGTACCCATTAAGGCGAAGTATTTTGTGCCCATTTTAATTGCGGTGGATTTGATTTTTGGAATTGGAAACGTGAATACAGGAGTGGCACATTTTGCGCACATCGGTGGGGCATTGATTGGATTTATAATGATGTGGTACTGGAAAAAGAACCAGTTTAACAATAATCGGTGGGATTAATTTATGATGAACGGAGGACTTCGATATCAATTTGAACGGCTTAGTGTCGCTGAAAAACTGATTGCCATCAATGTGCTTATTTTTTTGATTGATGGACTCTCTGGGGCATTGTTCGGACAGTCGTTTTCCCGTTGGTTCCATTTGCCCAAGGATTTTTTTGAGTTTCTGGCCCAACCATGGTCGTTGGTTACCTATTCGTTTTTCCATGCAGGATTCGGCCATATTTTCTGGAATATGCTGGTGCTTTACTTTGCGAGTAGAATATTCTTAAACCTTTTTGATTCCCAACGGTTCATCAACGTTTACTTTTTAGGGTTGATGTTGGGTGGACTGGTGTTTTTGCTCAGCTATAACATATTCCCAACTTTGGTCAACTCCAATACAGCCTTGATTGGGGCATCCGCTGGAGTGAATGCGGTGCTCATTTTTGTTTGCACCTATATCCCCAACCAAGAAGTTCGAGTGATTTTCTTCAATATAAAACTGTGGTATATTGGGGTTGCTTTGGTGGTAAAGGATTTAGTGCTGATAGGTATGGGAGACAATATCGGAGGAGGTATGGCGCACTTGGGCGGTGCCTTTTTAGGATATATGTACGCCCGTCAGTTGTTTAAAGGCAATGATATTGGTTCGGGCTTCACTAAATTAAGAAATGCCATTGTGGACCTTTTCAAACCCAAGGAAAAAAAGGCTCCAATGAAAACGGTCTACAAGAAAAAAGCTGCCTCGAACAGTAAAGCGGATTATGATAAACAGGCCAAACAAAAACGCATAGACACCATTTTGGATAAAATCAGTAAATCTGGTTATGAGAGCTTGTCCAAAGAGGAAAAGGACTTTTTGTTTAAGGCGGGTAAGGAAGACTAGAAAGTGAAAAAATCGACCTCGACATGGGACAAGATGGTTTTTGCCGTTAATATATTGGCTGCATTCCTGCTGATTCTCACAGGGGTGATTTCATATGTGCCGTTCCGGTTTCTTTCTACTCTTTCCGTTTTGAGCCTCGTGGTACCTTTCCTATTTGCATTGAACATCGTTTTCCTGCTGTATTGGCTATTAAGGTTCAAAAGGAAATTCTTATTGTCATTTACTGCGATTCTTTTAGGGTATTTGATGTTTGGACCCTTCTATGGTTTTGATGGTAGTGATGAACCAGAAGAAAAGAGCATATCCGATTTGAAAATTATGTCCTATAATGCTTGGGGGTTTAATAAAAACGGATGGATAAAAAAACCAGGGGTTGGGGACAGTATAGTGGAATTAATAAAATCTCAAGACCCTTCTATCCTTTGCATACAGGAACATAACAGGATACGTTATAGACAATTCCAACAGTATCCTTACCGAAGTGAGACCCCATATTCAGTGCCAAGGACAATACAGGCCATATTCTCCAAATACCCCATTGTTGGTAATGGATCTTTGGATTTCCCAGGAACAATCAACAATGTTATCTATGCTGATATTGTTTTTAAAAATGATACGCTTAGGGTTTATAATGTCCATTTACAGTCCTTTAATATTGTGCCGAGCACGGATAATTTTTCAGATGGCGAAAAATCAGAAAGAACCTATAAAAGATTGGTCGGTACTTTTTCCATACAATTGGAACAAGCTGAAATCTTAAAAGATCATTTGGAAAAAAGTCCGTACACTAACATTGTTTGTGGCGATTTTAACAACACGCAATTTTCCAATGTCTATAAAATTGTAAAAGGAGATTTGCAGGATACTTTTCTAGAAGAGGGCACTGGTTTTGGAAGAACATATGATCTCTGGAAAATCCCCCTGCGCATTGATTATATCTTAGCTGACCCAAAGTTTGAAGTATTGTCCCATCAAAATTTTGATGAACGCCTGTCCGATCACTATCCGGTAATGGCTACATTACGCTTGAATTCACATCAGTAAACAATCCAAGATGTCCGCAAAAATGTGGATGATCAAGGCGAACCCGATTACCCGTGTCGTTTTAAAAAAAGGTAATACACAATAAAAGGCAATCGCCCAATAGCTATGGAGTGCATGAAATCCAACACTGCACCGATTTGGGTCGTAGAGTGGTGTGGCCCATAGATGGTCTATGTCGATGATGATTCCGGTCAACAGTATGAGCGCCACTTTGATGCTTTTATCCTTAAAGAACCAAAAGGCTATCAAAATAGGAACCAAAAAATGTATGCCGTAATGGAGTAGGTGCCTAAGCATGTTTTAAATCCAAAGATAGGCTTTTCAGATAGTTGAGTGTGTTGGTACCTTCGTTGAACAATAGGTCCAATACACTTAAATTGGGTATAAACCCGTGTCTTTCCTCAAAAACCTGCACATAAGGTGGGCTATTCCAATCCTTTTCTTTTTTGGCCTCCACCAGAAAGCGGGCGTCAAAATAGTGGGTCGGCTCAACTTCGTATGTCTCGGTTTTTTGGGTTGGAATTTCTATTCCAATACAATCGGCGACGGCTTTAATGGTTTTTAAATTGAAGTCAAATAAGGAATCATCGTCTCCTTCGTACAGCGGTCTAAGTTCATACTCATAAAACTCAAAAAAGGGAGAGGTGCGATATGCTGTTTCCAAGGTGCGCCAATGCTCTTTTTTCCAATTATAACTGTTCTCTGTGGATACATCGGCATATTTTTGACGCCCTTCGTTGCCTCCCACATGTTTTATGGGAATGTTGAGCATGTGCTTGCCTTTATCCGTTGAAATATAACAGCGGTTTCGGTAGGTCTGCTTCTGAAAATTATCTTTAGCCTCCCAGATTACCTCATGCTGGACAATGGCCGCAAAAGTGGGAATACTTGGAAAATATGTTGGATGGGTAAGAATTTTCAAAGAACAAACTGATTAAAAATTACCTATGCTTTCTTCTTCTTTCGCTTTCGGAAGAAGTCAAAAATGAACCAAGCGGCCAAGAGGGCGATGAAGTACCAGAAATAAGATACGGGTTCGCCGCTTCCTCCAACGGTAGTGAATACGCGGTCCCAACGTACCCTCCAATTGGCGATACCTTGCCTAAAGTTGTCAAAACTCATCCAAAGGAACACGGGTTTCCCCACAATATGGTCAGCGGGCACATAACCCCAAGTCCTACTATCTTCAGAGTGGTCGCGATTGTCCCCCATCATCCAATAATAGTCCTGTTTAAAGGTATACGAATCAGCTTCTTTCCCATTTATGAGCACTTTGTTGCCGGTAATCTTCACATCGTTGTATTCATAATCCCGAATGATTTTTTTGTACAACGGAATGGTTCTGGAATTGATTTCAACAGTGGTTCCTTCCTTGGGAATATAGATCGGTCCAAAGTTATCATTGTTCCAAGGGTATAAATCGGGCTTTTGTGGAAAAGCTCCGCCATACATTCCTTTAGGTTCTATGGTCTGTACCACGGAATCAATAGCGGGATTATTTCTGAGTGCCGAGACCATTTCATGGGTTAAGTTGGCCATACGGGAGCGAGGCTTTTCCTCAGTCAAAGAAAGTCGTAATTGACGGATGACATCAGTTGGGATGCCATTTTCCTGCGTATACAATTCAATTTTTCCATCCTCGGTGGGTCTTCCCCCAGAAATAAAAGGTGCTAATGCATTATATTGGGCTTCGCTGATATTGGTTGCAATATATTTGCGAACATAATCGGATGCGTCAACTTCTTCCAAAAATCTACTGGAAACCCCATTTTTTGCATATATATCATACACATACATCGGCTTTGCCCTGTCAGACAGTTGAAGTTCCTCGCCATTGATGTAGACATAGCCGTTGATGACTTCCAAGGAATCCCCGGGTGTGCCCACACACCGTTTTACGTAATTGGATTTTTTGTCAATCGGTTTTATTACGGCCTTTTGCGCTTTAAAAAACTGATACAGAGTATCTGCAGGCAGGCTGAAGACCACAATATCATTTTTCTTGACTTTCTCAAACCCAGGCAATCGCATATAGGGCAATTGCAGTTTGTTGATCCAAGAAGTCTTGTAGGTTTCAGGGTCAACATCGGCCAAATAGGACCTTGTTTTAAGAACAGGAAGCGTATCGTGGACCATTGGTGCGGCCAAAGTGGTCATAGGAACCCGGGCGCCGTAGTGAAACTTGCTTACAAACAGGAAATCGCCTACCCGTAGGGTGCGCTCAAGGGATCCAGTGGGAATTACATATGGCTGAATGAAATAGGTGTGGACAAAGGTCGCGGCCACAATGGCGAATACAATGGAACTAACCCATTCGCCCAATCCAGTATTTGGTTTAAGGCTGCGGTCTTCAATATATTGAACATCTTCAGCGTAATTGATGTAATAGATATAAAAACCAAGGGTAAGGATGACCAACCAAGTGTCCACAAGGGAATTTTTTCCAAAACTTCGGATGGTTTCCACCCAAACCACTGGGAACATCAATAAATTGATAATGGGAATAAACAATAAAATAACCCACCACCATGGTCTATTGATGATTTTCATCAAAACGATACCATTGTAAACGGGTATGGCAGCTTCCCATGCTTTTCTGCCCGCCTTAACGTAGAGTTTCCAAGTTCCCAAGAAATGGATGACCTGAATGATCAGGATGAAGATAATCCATTGAATACCGTCCATATAAAAAAGTTTCTTTGTTAGACTCTGGGTCTATGTTTCTGTTACGTTTTTAGCTAAGGTTTAACACATCCTTCATGGAAAAGACGCCGGTTTTCCCCTGTATCCATTCCGATGCGATCACTGCCCCAAGTGCAAAACCTTCCCTGTTATGTGCTTCGTGTTTTATTTCGATGGTGTCCACGGAACTCTTGTAGGCAATGCTGTGGGTACCGGGAACCATGCCTTCCCTTACGGAATTTATGGAAATTGTTTTATCGCCAGATTCATCCAACTTCCAGTCTTGATAGGAAGTGTTTTCAATAATGTCTTCGGCCAAAGTAATGGCCGTTCCGCTCGGGGCATCCAATTTTTGGGTGTGATGTATCTCCTCCATGGAAACCTTATATTGATCTAATTCACCCATCATTTTGGCAAGATGTTTATTGAGCTCAAAAAAGATATTCACGCCCAAACTAAAGTTGGAGGCATAGATAAATGCACTTTTATGCTCGTCACAAATTTTGATAGCTTCTTCAAACCTATCCAACCAACCTGTAGTGCCACTGATCACGGGCACATTGTTCTTAAAGCAATTGGTGATATTGTCAAAAGCAGCTTCGGGTGTGCTAAAATCAATGGCAACATCCATTGAATCATAATTTACGTCTTGCGAGGGGTCGTCAATCTTCGCTACTATGGAATGGCCTCTATCCTGAGCAATTTGCTCGATCATCTTTCCCATTTTGCCATATCCAAACAGACCAATCTTCATACATTAAAATTTTATGACCATGGCCATACCGTAGTTTGGCTCATTGGTAAAAGGATTAATATCCAGGTAAGGGTTGAAATCAACGGCCAAATCATCACTGACATTATACTGTTGTAGGTGTGAATCCACATTGGCATCGATAATATTCAAGGCGTAAAGTGCAATGGTGATTACCAAGGCCAAATCCCTGTCCCTCTGCGTGTTTTCCTGTGCTTCCTGTAGTGCTTCGGAAGTTAGATCGGGACCGTTGCCATCTCCGTTCAAATCCCAAAATTCATCATCCTCAAAACCAGCAAGTCGGCGTTTAAAAGCATTTCTTGCCCTGCGGTACTCAGTATTGTTGTAGGAGTACACATAAATACCTGTGCCAATGGCTCCCCAAACAATAGGGGCCTTCCAGTAACGTTTGTTGTAAATCTGTCCCAGACCAGGGAGAATTGCCGAATAAAATGCAGCCTTACTCGGGGCAAGGGGGTTAATGTCTTTTTGTTTGGTGACTTCTTCAAAAGTTACACCTTCCCCTTCCATATTTTGAGCAATGGAATCTACCTCTTTGGTCTGCTGGGGCTGTTCTTTTTTATCATTTTCCTCTTCTTCCTGAGAGAATCCTGACTGAAACAACAAAAAGGCAAAGAGCAATAAAAGGAGGTTTTTATTCACCAGTCAACAATTTTTTGATACGCTTAAAGTCTTCCTCGGAATGGAAGGGTATCACAATTTTACCTTTTCCGTTTTTGGATGTGGTCACGTCCACTTTGGTAGCAAGACGCTCTTTGATGGAGTCCAAGCTGTTGGAAACAAAATCAGGCACATTGGGAGTGCTTTTTTTCTTTTCGGCACCTGAACCTTTAGGCTCCTTATGAGCTTTTACCAATTGCTCCGTAGCTCTTACCGATAGTCCGTCGGAAACAACTTTTTCATAGATGGCAATCTGTTCTTTTTTCTTATCGATGTTGATAAGGGCCCTACCATGCCCCATACTGATGAATCCGTCGCGCATTCCCGTTTGGATAATGGGGTCCAATTTCAATAACCTCAGATAATTGGTAATGGTCGAGCGTTTTTTTCCAACACGGTCACTCAACTTTTCTTGTGTGATTTCAATCTCGTCTATCAGTCGTTGGTAGGAGAGTGCGATTTCAATGGGGTCAAGATCCTGTCTTTGGATATTCTCCACCAAGGCCATTTCCAGGGATTCTTGGTCGTTGGCGATACGGATGTAGGCTGGAATGGTTTCCAACCCCACTAATTTGGATGCGCGGAATCTACGTTCCCCAGAGACCAACTGGAATTTGTTGAAATCCAGTTTTCTTACTGTAATAGGTTGTATTATGCCAAGTTCACGAATGGAACTGGCCAGTTCTTCAAGGGTTTCGTCGTTAAAATTGGAACGTGGCTGAAAAGGGTTGACTTCAATGGAATTGATATCCAATTCCACTACATTACCAATAACCTTGTCCGCATTTTTATCCGAAACTGACTTGATATCATTCTCTGGATCATTCAATAGAGCGGACAGGCCTCTTCCCAACGCCTGTTTTTTTGTTGCTTTCGCCATCTAAACTTTCTCCTTGTTTTTCTTCAAAATCTCGTTGGCTAAGTTAAGATAATTGGAGGCACCTTTACTGCTAGCATCATATTTTATGATACTCTCGCCATAACTTGGGGCCTCGCTCAGCCTAACGTTTCGTTGGATGATGGTGTCAAAGACCATATCCGCGAAGTGCTTTTTCACTTCTTCAACCACTTGGTTGGAAAGTCGCAACCTGGAATCGTACATGGTCAACAACATTCCCTCGATGTCCAAATCGTTGTTGTGTATTTTTTGTACACTTTTTACGGTGTTCAATAGTTTACCAAGACCTTCCAGGGCAAAATATTCACATTGTATGGGTATCATTACGGAATCTGCTGCAGTAAGTGCATTCAGGGTAAGCAACCCGAGCGAAGGGGCACAATCTATTAGTACAAAATCATACTTATCGCCCAAATTCTTCAATGCGTTCTTCATCATGTATTCCCTGTTGTCCTTATCCACCAATTCGATTTCGATGGCAACAAGGTCGATGTGTGCGGGAACTAAATCCACATTGGGGGAATCCGTAGGGATGGTTACTTCTTCCACAGTCATGGTGTGTTCCAAGAGCTGATACGTTCCGTTTTCCACGGAATCAACATCAATACCCAATCCAGATGTGGCATTGGCCTGGGGATCGGCGTCAATGAGTAGTACTTTTTTTTCCAATACACCTAAAGAGGCTGCAAGGTTTACCGTTGTGGTGGTTTTTCCTACACCGCCCTTTTGGTTTGCTATTGCAATAATCTTGCCCATTTCATAGTAAGTTAGGTGCTAAAAATACGATTATTTAGGATGCGATAAAATGTAATTTGTTAACAGGTGGTAAATAAACCTGCTATTCCGCGTTAAATAAAGTTAAACTTTTACTTGCTAGACTATTGCGGATTCTAATCCAAAAGGATGTTCAGAATTTCCGTGGCAGCATCCGCGATTTTGGTACCTGGGCCAAATACGGCAACAGCTCCATTGTCCAACAAGTGCTTGTAATCCTGTTTTGGAATCACGCCTCCCACAATGACCATGATGTCTTCGCGACCGTATTTTTTAAGTTCTTGGACCACTTCAGGAACCAAGGTTTTGTGACCTCCTGCCAGTGATGAAATCCCCAATACATGGACGTCGTTTTCAACTGCTTGCTTGGCCACTTCGGCAGGGGTTTGGAACAATGGGCCTATATCCACATCAAAACCGAGGTCCGCATATCCCGTGGCTACTACTTTAGCACCACGATCATGTCCATCTTGACCCATTTTGGCCACCATAATACGGGGTCTTCGGCCTTCTTGCTCAGCAAAGGTGTCGGCAAGCTTTCGGGCTTTCGCAAAACTCTCGTCGTTCTTGATCTCTTTGGAATACACGCCGGTAAAGGATTGAATTTTTGCTCTGTAGCGACCGAATGCACTTTCCATGGCATTGCTGATTTCTCCCAAGGTAGCACGCTCTTTGGCCGCTTCAACCGCTAAAGCTAATAAATTTCCACGGTCAGCATTGTTTTCCGTGGCTTTTTTGGAGGCGATACGGATAGCTTCCAGTGCCTCTTCAACTTTTTGTGAATCCCTGCTATTTCGGATTTGATCTAGACGGGCCATTTGCTTTTTACGTACCTTGGCATTGTCCACTTCCAAAATTTGAAGGTCGTCTTCGTTCTCCAACCGGTATTTGTTCACTCCAACGATAACATCTTGTCCACTATCGATACGTGCTTGTTTTTTGGCCGCTGCTTCTTCAATGCGCATTTTTGGAATGCCTTTTTCGATGGCCTTCGTCATTCCGCCCAACTTTTCCACTTCTTGAATCAGTTCCCAGGCATTTTCTGCAATCTCTTGTGTCAATTGCTCCACTTTGTGGCTGCCAGCCCAGGGATCTACCGTTTTCGTGATATGGGTTTCCTGTTGCAGATAGATTTGTGTATTTCTCGCAATACGCGCGGAAAAGTCGGTGGGCAAAGCAATAGCTTCGTCCAAAGCATTGGTGTGGAGACTTTGAGTGCCTCCAAAGGCTGCCGCCATGGCTTCAATGGTGGTTCTGGCCACATTGTTGAAAGGATCCTGCTCGGTCAAACTCCAGCCACTGGTCTGACTGTGGGTGCGGAGCATGGAGGATTTTGGGTTCGAAGGATTGAATTGCTCCACCAGTTTGGCCCAAAGCATTCGCCCTGCGCGCATTTTGGCGATTTCAGCAAAATGATTCATACCGATACCCCAGAAAAAGGATAGTCGTGGTGCAAATTCATCAATTTTAAGGCCTGCTTTAATCCCTGTTCGAATATACTCAATGCCATCGGCCAAGGTATAGGCGAGTTCCATGGATGCGGGTGCCCCTGCCTCGTGCATGTGGTATCCGGAAATACTGATGCTGTTGAACCTCGGCATATGTTTACTGGTAAATTCAAAAATATCGGCCACGATCTGCATGGAAGGCGTAGGTGGGTAGATGTAGGTATTCCGTACCATGAATTCTTTCAAGATATCGTTTTGGATAGTTCCTGAAAGCTGCTCCATGGAAACCCCTTGTTCCAAACCAGCTACAATATAAAAGGCCATAATGGGAATCACGGCACCGTTCATGGTCATGGAAACGGACATTTTCTCCAATGGGATACCGTTGAACAAAATTTTCATGTCCTCGATGGAATCTATGGCAACACCAGCTTTGCCCACATCTCCAACTACACGGTCGTTGTCCGAATCGTAGCCACGGTGAGTGGGCAGGTCAAAGGCTACTGATAGCCCTTTTTGGCCTGCTTCCAAGTTTCTCCGGTAAAACGCATTGCTTTCCTCGGCTGTAGAAAATCCTGCATATTGGCGAATGGTCCAAGGCCTGCGAACGTACATGGTAGAGTAGGGGCCACGAAGAAATGGCGAGATACCCGCTGCAAAATTCCCGTGCTCGTAATTTTGGGTCTCGACTGCGCTCGACCTGACAGCCAATTCCAATTGTTGAAGGTCTTTTCTACTCATCGTTCAATCTTTTTTGTTCAGATGCTTCGGCCAATCTTTTTTCTATAATCGGCTCAATGATGGTTTTTCGGGCTTTTTGCTTTACAAAGGGGTAGAGCTCCAGGTCATCCTTCATCCTATCTTGCGGATTTTGGTATTTGTTGGTGCCCAAAGAAACTATTTTTCCTTCATCAAAGAGTTGCTGTTCTTTATTGGCACTTTCCTTTATTTTTTGCTGGATGGTGCCTTTTTTAAGTGCTTCCAGGTATCCTCCTGTTTTTTCCAACTGCTTGAAGAGAACTAATGCTTTCTCAGCAAGTTGTTTGGTAAGGGATTCAATATAGTAGGCGCCCTCAGAAATTTGTGAAGCCTCGGTAAAATAGCCTTCTTCTTTTAAAAGAAGCAATTGGTTACGGGCAATACGCTCCCCGAATTCATTATCTTTATGATAAATGGCATCGTAGGGCAGATTGCAGACCGTGTCGGCTCCACCCAATACTGCAGACATGCACTCGG